>ERZ1031113.181-NODE-181-length-20974-cov-7.500120_pt1 | contig 20974 bp, 16 predicted proteins | sample MGYA00518225_ERZ1031113 | MGnify/ENA primary metagenome ERZ1031113 (study PRJEB33718, sample SAMN03159751) | human skin metagenome | collected 2014-05-20 | study: EMG produced TPA metagenomics assembly of the PRJNA266117 data set (Human skin bacterial metagenome...
CCCGTGAGCTGCCGGGCTACCTGCAGCGTCAGTTCGGTGTTTCGCCGTCCAATACCTCCATCATCGGCCTGTCCATGGGCGGCACGGCGGCGATGAACTTGGCGGCCAAGCACCCGAACCAGTTCCGTCAGGTCCTGTCCTTCTCCGGTTACCTGACCACCACGTTGCCGGGCATGCAGACCTTGCTGCGTCTGTCGCTGCTCGATGCTGGCGGCTACAACCTGAACGCGATGTACGGTTCCCTGCTGAACCCGAACCGTTTCGCCAATGACCCGTTCCTGAATATGGGCGGCCTGCGCAACAGCGATGTGTACGTCTCCGCCGGCTCCGGCACCCCGGGCGCGGTCGACGCGAAGTACCTGCCGCAGCACCGCGCTGCGGGCATGGCGCTCGAGTTCGGTTCGATGGTGTCCACCCGCGTCTGGGAGGCGAAGGCGCGTGCGCAGGGTCTGCGCGTCACCTCCGACTACCCGGCGCAGGGTCTGCACAACTGGGACCAGTTCGGCAGCCAGCTGCACAAGACGAAGGGCCGCGTGCTCACGCACATGAACGCGTGGTAAATCGCCGCTAGATTCACCCTGGGTGACGGTGACTGCAGATACAGCTGTGGTCATTGTTTCCCAGGGTTTTTCTGTGTTTACGGCGTGTCCCTGCGGTAAAGTCTCAAGTGAAACTTAAACTTCATCACGAAGACCGGGCCCGGCCTGGGGGAGGGGAACCCCCAGGGCGGAGCGCCCGTTAGTCCGCCATACCGTCAAGCAATAAAAGGGCTCTCTAACATGCGCTTTACACCCCGACGTTCTCCCCGCAAGGTCACCAAAGGCCAATTGCTCGCAGTCGCCGCAGTTCCCACAGCTCTCGCTGTCGGGGTAGCAGTCGTGCCGGCTGTCGCGCAGAACGGCTCCTCCGACCTGTCCAGCTCCCTGTCCTCTGGCCGCGGCATCTCTGACGGCCTGCGTCCGTCCGATCCGCCGCCGCGCACGCCGATCGAGGTTGACGAGCACCCGCAGATCGAAGGTCTGCCCGAGGGCGTGTCCGTCGACCGCATCGAGTGGCTGACGCAGCGCCGCGTCGCCGTGTTCATCAATTCTCCGTCGATGCCGGAGAAGCCGATCCAGGTGCAGATCCTGCTGGCTCGCGACTGGCACTCCAACCCGCAGGCGAAATTCCCCGAGGTGTGGGCGCTCGACGGCCTGCGCGCACGTGAGGACGATTCAGGCTGGACCATCGAGACCAATATCGAGCAGTTCTACGCTGACAAGAATGTCAACGTCATTCTTCCGGTCGGCGGCGAGTCCTCCTTCTACTCCGACTGGCAGAAGCCCAATAACGGCAAGAACTACAAGTGGGAGACCTTCCTGACTAAGGAGCTCGTCCCGCTGCTGAACAACCAGTACCGTTCCAACGGCAAGCGCGGCGTCGTCGGTCTGTCCATGGGCGGCACCGCCGCAGTCAACCTGGCGGAGCGCAACCCGCACCTGTTCAACTTCGTCGGTTCCTTCTCCGGCTACCTGGACACCACCACCGCTGGCATGCCGATGGCTATCAAGGCGGCGCAGAAGGATGCTGGCGGCTACGACTCCGAGGCGATGTGGGGTCCGCTGGGCTCCCAGGACTGGGTCGACCACGACCCGAAGCTGGGCATCGAGAACCTCAAGGGCAAGACCGTCTACGTCTCCGCCGGCTCCGGCCAGGACGACTACGGCCAGCCGGGTTCCGTTGCCACCGGCCCGGCAGTGCCGGCCGGTGTGGGCCTGGAGGTCATCTCCCGCATGTCCACCCAGACCTTCGAGCGCTATGCGAAGAAGGCGGGCGTGCCGATCATCACGCGGTACCGTCCGTCCGGTGTTCACGCCTGGGACTACTGGCAGTTCGAAATGACCCAGGCATGGCCGCACATCGCAGATGCCCTCGAGGTCTCCGAGATCGACCGGGGTGCGGACTGCGCGCCGGTCGGCGCCATCGCCGAGGCCACCAAGAACGGTGTGATCGGCAGCTGCGTCACCAACGAGTACGACGTTGCCAGCGGCAAGGGCAAGGCCGAGGAATTCCGCGGCGGCACCGCTTTCTGGTCCCCGGAGACCGGGGCGCAGGTCCTGTTCGGTGCCATCCTGGCCAAGTACAACGCACTTGGCGGCCCGGCTGGCTGGCTCGGTTTCCCGAAGACCGGCGAGCTTAAAACCCCGGACGGCAAGGGACGCTTCGTCCACTTCGAGCACGGTTCCGTCTACTGGACCCCGGATACGGGCGCGCAGGCGATCCCGGGCGATATGTTCGCCGCATGGGGCAAGTCCGGTTACGAGAAGGGCTCCCTGGGCTACCCGGTCGAGGAGGCCAAGCCGGCGGACGGCGGCTACGTCCAGAAATTCGAGAAGGGCTACCTGACCCGCAACCCGGAGAAGGACGGTAAGACCGACCACTTCTTCGTGTTCGGTGCCATCGGCGCCAAGTACGGCGAGATGGGCGGCGCCCGCTCCGACTTGGGCTTCCCGAAGGACAACGAGAAGAAGATCAAGGGCGGCTTCTTCCAGGAATTCGAGAAGGGCAATATCTACTGGTCGCCGAAGACCGGTGCCCACGTGATCTACCACGGTGAGATCTTCGACCACTGGGGCAAGAACGGCTGGGAGCAGGGCAAGTTCGGTTGGCCGACCTCCGATATGAAGGAGATCCCGACCGGCGGCCTGACCATCTCCTTCGAGAACGGCACCCTGGACCAGATCTTCGGCCAGGTCCGCGAGCGGAAGAACTAAACGGTATGCGCAAAACAGCGATCGCAGCGCTCCTTTCGGCGGCGGGGCTCACCCTCGCCGCATGCGGGGGCGCGACTGTGGACAGCGACGACGTGACGGAGACTCAGTCTCCGGCGGTGCCGAGCTCCGCGGAACAGACGACCACTGCGACGAGCACGGAAGCATCGACTGAGTCCAGCTCCGCAGCACCTGCCGCGCCGGCCGACGACCCGGCGGCGGGCGAGGGTGCGGCGAGCGAGGTGGAGAACACCCCCGACGCCGCACCGATGCGCCCGGAGACGGACGAAGCATTCCTGGAAGCTCTACGCGAAGGCGGAGTCAACGTCGAGGGAAATGAGGAGCAACTGGTAGGTACGGCTCGTACCATTTGCGACGGAAGTACCGTCACGCGTGACGCGGTGGCCGGGCAGCTCGTCGAGCAGCAGGCTACGGACATGGACGTCGAAGAGCTGTCCGAGCTCATCGAGACCGCGGCACGCGATAACCTCTGCTAAGCAGCTAGAAGGAGGGCCGCACGCTCGTGCGTACCCGGAGAGTTCTCACAATCATTGCCGCGCTCGCCGTCCTCGGCGTCATTGCATTCGGCGCGGCCCAATGGCTCGGCACGGGCGATAGCCCGCAAGCGCCTTTTCCTCCCCGCCCGCAGGAGACGAAGGCCAAGGAGCCGGACTGGTGCCCGGCGGTGGAGGTCATCTCCGCGCCGGGTACGTGGGAGTCGTCGAAGGACGATGACCCGTTCGCGCCGCAGGCGAACCCGAAGAGCTTCATGCTGTCCATCACGAAGCCGCTGCAGGAGCAGTACGACATCAACCATGTCCGTGTGTGGACGTTGCCGTACACCGCGCAGTTCAAGAACATCCAGACCTCCCACGGCCGTAAAGAGATGAGCTACGACGACTCGCGCAACGAGGGCACCGACCGGATGAACGCGGAGCTGCGCTTTATCGACGAGACGTGCCCCTCCACCGAGTTCATTCTCGCCGGGTTCTCCCAGGGCGCGGTGATCGTGGGTGATATCGCCAGCGACATCGGCAACCATCGTGGCGTGGTCGCCCCGGAGAAGGTTCGTGGTGCGATCATGATTGCCGATGGACGCCGCGAAAACGGTGTGGGCATCAACCCGGGCAACCCGGTCGGCGGCATCGGTGCGGAGATCGCGCTGCAGCCGCTCAACCGCGTCGTTCAGGCGGTCGTGCCAGGCGCGACGATGCGAGGCCCGCGCGACGGCGGCTTTGGGGCACTCAACGACCGGGCGATCGAGATCTGTTCGCCCGCGGACACCGTGTGCGACGCGCCCCAAGACGTGGGCAATGCGTTGGGCCGCGCACGCGAGCTCGTGGAAGCCACGGGCGTGCACGCCATGTACGCATCGAATCCAGACGTGATTCCTGGTTCCACCGCGAGCCAATGGGCCGTAGAGTGGATTCGCGAAAGTATTGACAGCAAAAACTAACTAGAAGCCAAGGAGCACACACCATGGATCTCGAGCAGCTGCTCTACCAGTTCTACGACGACGACAAGATCGATCTGCCGCCGGAACTGTCCCTGTTCCAGCTGTGCGAGATGCTCTACCAGGGCAGCGCCGAGATGGGCACCGGCGAGGTGCACCAGCTGCGCTACTGGGACTTCTCTTCAGACCGCGACGGCGTGGCCGTGGACTACACGCGCGACGAGGTGATCACCCGTATCAAGGCGGTGGCGGCGCGCCTGCAGCAGACCGGGCAGCCGGGCGACCGCGTGGCCATCATGGCGGCGAATTCGCCGGAGTACATTTTCGCTTTCATGGGCGCGATCTACGCTGGCCAGGTGCCGGTGCCGCTGTACGACCCGAATGAGCCGGGCCACGGCGAGCAGCTCACCGCGGTGCTCGCGGATTCGAAGGCGGCGGCGGTGCTGACCAATAATGCCGGTGCCAAGGCGACTCGCACATTCTTCGCAGAGGTCCCACGCTCGGAGCGCCCGCGCATCCTCGTCGTCGATGCGCTGCCGGATTCGCTGGCTGAGTCCTGGACCGCGCCGGATGAACCCGTCGACGGCGACGCCGTCGACGAGGTCGCGTTCCTGCAGTACACCTCCGGTTCGACGCGTCTGCCGGCGGGCGTGGTGCTCACCCACCGCGCGATTCTGACCAACGTGCTGCAGATTTACGACGCGGTAGAGCTAAAGATGCCGCTGCGCCTGTCCACGTGGCTGCCGCTGCACCACGACATGGGCATTATCCTCACTGTCTTCGTCACGATCATGGGCATCGAATTCGAGCTCATGGGTCCGCGCGATTTCATTCAGCAGCCGAAGCGCTGGGTCGACCAGATCACCAAACGCGAGCAAGACGAAGAGGACGAGACCTTCATCTACACCGTCGTGCCTAACTTCGCGCTCGACCTCGCCGCACGCTACGCGGCACCGGAAAACCCGGGCGATTACGACCTCTCCGGGCTCGACGGCCTGCTCGTCGGTTCCGAGCCGGTGACGAAGGCAGCGGTGGAGAGCTTCGTGGACGCGTTCCGCGATTCCAAGCTGGACCCGCAGGTCATCCGCCCGTCCTACGGCCTGGCGGAGGCGACGCTGATTGTCTCCACGCCGCAGACCGAGGAGCGTCCGCTGTTCAAGAGCTTCGACCGCGAGGAGATCGGCGCAGGCCGCATCGTCGAAACAGAAGACGGCATCCCGTTCGCCTCTAACGGCCAGCCGGTGCCGGACATGCGTTATGCCATCGTCGACCCGGAGACCCACGAGGAGGTCGAGGAGGGAGCGATCGGCGAGCTCTGGCTGCACGGCGACAACGTCGCGGCCGGCTACGAGGGGCGCGAAGACGACACCAAGCAGACCTTCGGCAACACCTTGCGCGGCGAGGACGGATGGTTGGCCACGGGCGACCTCGTTGCCTTCTACCAGGGCCATCTCTATATCACCGGCCGTATCAAAGACCTGGTCGTCATTGCGGGACGCAACCACTACCCGCAGGACATCGAGGCCACCGTCATGGAGGCATCCGACCACGTGCGCCCCGATTCGGTGGCGGCGTTCGCGGTGCCGGGAGAGGACGTCGAAAAGCTTGTTCTCCTCGTTGAGCGCGTCGAGGGTGCCGACGAGGCCGCCGACGCCCTTGCCGAGGACGCGATTCGCGGCGCGGTGACGAATAAGCACGGCATCAGCCCGGACGTCGTCCGTTTCTACGCGCCGAACGAGATCGCGCGTTCCAGCTCTGGCAAGATTGCTCGCGTGGTCAATCGCGGGAAGTTCCTGCAAGAAAACTAACGCGTTAACGCGTTGGCCGCGGTGCCCGATAGATAGGCAGTAGGAATCAATCGATCGAGAAAAGGACGTAGGGCTAAAGCATGACCGAAAGTGAGCTCACCACCTGGTTGCAGTCGTGGATCGCGGATGCGACGGGGGCTGACACGGTCGATCCGTCCGTCCCGCTCGATAACCTCGGACTTTCTTCGCGCGATGTCGTCGTGCTCTCCGGCGAGCTCGAGCGCCTGCTGGACATCAAGCTCGACCCGACGGTCGCGTACCAGTACCCGACGGTGGAAGCGCTCGCGCACGGTCTGCTTTCGCCGACGGCAGGCACCGCGCAGAGCTTATCGACGTTTGATTCTGCCTCCCCCGCCCGACGCAGCGCAGGTGTGGGCTCTGGCGATATTGCCATTGTCGGCCGCGCCGGGCGTTTCCCGGGGGCGGCGAATGTCGATGAATTCTGGGACATGCTCGTTGCTGGCCAGTCCGTCACCGGCCCGCTGCCGGAGGGCCGTTGGAGCGAGTACTCGCAGGACCCGGTGATGTCCGCGAAGATGCGTGAGCAGAATGTCCAGGGCGGCTACCTGGACGATATCCGCAGCTTCGATAACGAGTTCTTCGGCCTGTCTCCGCTCGAGGCGGAGAATATGGACCCGCAGCAGCGCATCATGCTGGAGCTGGCATGGGAGGCGCTCGAAGATGCGCACATTCCCGCGAATGAGCTGCGAGGTGAGTCCGTCGGCGTCTTCGTCGGCTCGTCCTCGAACGACTACGGCATGCTCATCACCTCGGACCCGGCATCTGCGCACCCGTACGCGTTGACCGGAACGTCGAGCGCGGTGATTCCGAACCGGATCTCGTACGCCTTCGATTTCCGCGGCCCGTCGATGAATGTGGATACGGCGTGCTCGTCTTCGCTGGTGTCTGTGCACCACGCGGTGCGCGCGCTGCGCGGCGGCGAAGCTGATCTGGCGTTGGCAGGCGGCGTGAATATTCTCGCCTCTCCGTTCATCTCCACGGCATTCGCCGAGCTCGGCGTGATCAGCCCGACCGGCAAGATCAGCGCGTTCTCCGACGACGCTGACGGCTTCGTCCGCTCGGAGGCCGCTGGCTTCATCGTGCTCAAGCGCGTCGAGGACGCCATCGCCGACGGCGACGAGGTCCTCGCCGTGATCAAGGGCTCGGCCACCAATTCCGACGGCCACTCCAACGGCCTGACCGCCCCGAACCCGGAGGCGCAGGTGGACGTGCTGCGCCGCGCGTACGCCGACGCGGGCATCGACCCCGCCACGGTGGACCTGGTCGAAGCCCACGGCACGGGCACTGCGCTCGGCGACCCGATCGAGGCGACCGCCCTGGGCCAGGTGCTCGGCGTGAATCGTGCGGATGCGGACCCGCTGCTGCTCGGCTCGGCAAAGTCCAATATCGGCCACTCCGAGTCCGCCGCCGGTGTCGTGGCCATGATCAAGGTGCTCGAAGCTTTCACTCGCGGCACTGTCCCGCCGACGGCGAATTTCACCGAAGGCAATAAGTTCATCGATTTCGACGCGACGAAGATCGAGGTCGCGGAAGACCCGCGCGAGTGGCCGGAATACTCCGGTCGACGCGTCGCCGGTGTCTCCGGTTTCGGCTTTGGTGGCACGAACGCGCACGTCGTCGTCAGCGATTTCAAAGCCTCCGACTACGAGGTACCCGAGCGTGAACCGGCCGCCGGACTCATCGACCCGGCTGACCCGGATTTGGTCTTGCTGCCGGTCTCCGGTCTGCTGCCTTCGCGCCGCCGGGAACTGGCCAGCACCATTGCCAAGTCGCTGACCGACAAGACAGACCTGCGGGCTGTCGCACGCACGCTCGCTGCGCGCAACCACGGCCGCTCCCGCGCGGTCGTCGCTGCATCTTCCGTCGACGAGGCGCGCAAACGTCTGGGTTATGTCGCTGAAGGAAAGGTGACGCAGGGAGTCGCGTCGGCGGATTCGCCGTCGACGTCTGGTCCTGTGTTCGTGTATTCCGGTTTCGGCTCCCAGCACCGCAAGATGGTCAAGCCGCTGGTGGAGCTCTCCCCGGCATTCCGCGCGCGGATGCAGGAGCTGGACAAGGTCGTCGAATTCGAATCCGGCTGGTCCATGCTGGACATCATTCTCGACGACGAGCAGACCTACGACACCGAGACTGGGCAGGTCACCGTCACCGCGATCCAGATCGCGCTGACTGATCTGCTGGCCAGCTACGGCATCACCCCGGCTGCCACGATGGGCATGTCCATGGGCGAGATCGCCGCGGCCTACGCCGCCGGCGGCATCAGCGCCGAGGACGCGATGCTCATCGCCTGCACCCGCGCACGCTTGATGGGTGAGGGCGAGAAGACCGTCGAAGGCACCGACCAAGAAGGCGCGATGGCCGTGGTGGAGCTGTCGCGGGAGGAGCTGGAGGGATTCGTCGATAAGCATCCTGAGGCTGCTGGCGTCGAACCTGCTGTGTACGCGGGCCCGGGCATGACCACGGTGGGCGGCCCCGGAAAGGCCGTGGACTACCTGGTCGCGGCGCTCGAGGAGGAGAGCAAATTCGCGCGCAAGCTGAATGTGCGCGGCGCGGGGCACACGAGCATGCTCGACCCGATTCTCGGCGAGCTCGCCGGCGATATTGCTGGCATTGAGGCGAAACCGCTGCGCATTCCGCACTTCGGTTCCGTCGACGGCACGCACCGTGCGGGTGAGACGATTCACGATGTCGACTACTGGATCCGCATGACCCGCCAGCCGGTGCTCTTCCAGGATGCGACGGAGGCTGCGCTCGCCGCTGGCCACACCACGCTGGTGGAGATCTCCCCGAATCCGGTGGCGATCATGGGCATGATGAATACCGCATTCACCGTGGGCAAGCCCGATGCGCAGCTGCTGTTCGCCTTGAAGCGCAAGGAGAACGAGGTGGCCACGCTGCTGGACCTCGCCTCCAAGCTGTACGTTGCCGGCATGCCCGTCGATTTCGCGGCGCTGGCCGGCGACGGTGCGCGCGCAGATGTCCCGCACACCCCGCTGCACCGCAACGACCTGTGGACCTCGGCGCGCCCGAGCTCGTCTGGCTCCGGCCCACTCGGCCCGAAGGTCACGCTGCCGGACGGCACGATCGTCTACGCTGCGCCTGCCGATCAGATCTTCTCCGCGATGCAGGTCGTGGAACTCGCTGCCGCTGAGGTGGATGCTGGTGCCCGCGTCGTTGCCGCTGAGGAGCGTGCGCCGTTGCCTGCCGCCGGCGAGCTGACCACCATGGTCCGCCGCGGCCTCGGTGGCCTGACCATCAGCGTCTACAACGGTGCGATCCTCGTCGCCGAGGGCTTCGCGTCCACGTTGGACCTGGGCCAGACGACGCTTCCGGGCGTGACCGATGCGCCGCAGCCCACGCCGGAGGTGAAAGCCGCGCGCGAGCAGCTGATCCGCGGTGCCACGGATGACGTGGAAGTCGTGCGCTGGGACCCGGCGACCGAGACCGTCGAGGAGCGCCTGCGCTCCATCGTCTCTGAGTCCATGGGCTACGACGTCGACGATCTTCCCGATGAGCTGCCCCTGATCGACCTGGGCCTTGACTCCCTGATGGGCATGCGCATCAAAAACCGCGTGGAAAATGACTTCCAAATCCCGCCGCTGCAGGTCCAAGCGCTGCGCGACGCCTCCGTCGCCGATGTGATCGCGATGGTCGAAGAAGCCGTCGCCGGGCAGTCCGACGCACCGCAGCCGATGGCGGAGAACGATCCGAACCGCGATCCCGCCCAGGCCGTCGAGCAGGCGAAGGAAGCAGGCGCGCCCGCGGGCACCGGCGTCGGCGTCGCACCGCGCGACGCATCCGAGCGCATGGTCTTCGGCGCCTGGGCTAAGCACGCGGGCAAAGCTGCCGCTGGCGTGACCTCGCAACTGCCAGAGATCGATCGCGAGCAGGCCGAGAAGATCGCCGCGCACCTGACAGAGCGCTCCGGCATCGAGGTCAGCGCCGACGACGTGCTGGCCGCCGAGACCCTCGAGCCACTGGCCAACACTGTGCGCGAAGGTCTGGAGAGCCCGGTCGAGGGCAATATCCGCGTTTTGCGCGAGCGCACTGACGAGACCACACCGTCCGTGTTCGTATTCCACCCGGCCGGCGGATCCAGCGTGGTTTACCAGCCACTGACCCGCCGCTTGCCCGACAACGTGCCGGTCTACGGCATCGAGCGTCTTGAGGGCACCTTGGAAGACCGCGCCGCGGCTTATATCGCGGATATCGAGCGCCTTGCCGCCGGCCAGCCGATCGTGCTCGCCGGCTGGTCCTTCGGCGGCGCGCTGGCCTACGAGGTCGCGCACCAGCTGCAGAGCCGCAAGGGAACCGACGCTGAAATCCCGGTGAAATTCATCGCCCTGCTGGACACCACCCAGCCGTCGAACCCGACACCGGACACCCCTGAGGAGACGCGCAAGCGCTGGGAGCGATACGCCGCATTCGCGAAGGAGACCTACGGCCTCGACTTCGAGGTGCCGTACGAGCTGCTCGAGACCGCGGGCGAGGACGCGATGCTGCAGATGCTCGCCGACTTCCTCGCCACCACCGATGCTTCCGAGCACGGTTTGGCTGCGGGCGTGCTGGAGCACCAGCGCGCATCGTTCGTGGACAACCAGATCCTGGCCAAGGTGGACATGCAACGCTGGGCTGAGGTGGACGTTCCTGTCCTGCTCTTCCGCGCCGAGCGCATGCACGACGGGGCGATCATGCTTGAGCCCGCCTACGCCGAGATCGACCCGGACGGTGGCTGGGGCGCTATCGTTGAGGACCTGACCATCGTGCAGCTGCCGGGCGACCACCTGGCGGTTGTGGACGAGCCCGCGGTGGGGATCGTGGGCAAGCACATCGCCGAGTGGATCGCTGAGGTGAACTAGAACAATGACGATGACGACCGAAGAGAAACTCGCCGACCTACGCGACCGCCTCGAACGCGCGCAGGATCCTGGTTCCGAGCGCGCACGCAAGCGCCGCGACGACGCCGGGCAGACCACGCCGCGGCAGCGCATCAATGCGCTTCTCGACGAAGGGTCGTTCGTCGAAACCGGCGCCCTTGCCCGCACGCCAGGCGATGACGACGCGGTCTATTCCGACGGTGTGGTGACGGGCTATGGGCGTATCGACGGCCGCCCCGTCGCCATCTACGCCCACGACAAGACCGTCTACGGCGGTTCCGTCGGCGTGACCTTCGGCCGCAAGGTCGTCGACGTGATGGAGCTGGCAATCAAAGTCGGCTGCCCCGTCATCGGTATCCAGGATTCCGGCGGTGCACGCATCCAGGACGCGGTGACCTCGCTGGCGATGTACTCGGAGATCGCCCGCCGCCAGCTGCCCCTGTCGGGCCGTTCGCCGCAGATCTCCATCATGCTGGGCAAGTCCGCCGGCGGCGCCGTCTACGCCCCGGTGACCACCGACTTCATCGTCGCGGTCGAGGGCCAGGCCGAAATGTACGTCACCGGTCCCGCCGTCATCCGCGAGGTCACCGGCGAGGATGTCTCCTCCGCGGAGCTCGGCGGTGCGATGCAGCAGGAGCAGAACGGCAACGTCTCGGTCACCGTGCCGAGCGAAGAGGAAGCGTTCGACTTCGTTCGCGACCTGCTTGGCCACCTGCCCACCAGTGCGTTCGACGAACCGCCGGTGGCGTGGGCGCCCGCCGACGAGGATCTGGACGATTCCGCCCTCGATGACTTCATGCCGGACGACACCAACGCCGGATACGACATGATGGACCTTTTGGTTCAGCTCGGCGACGACGAGGAAATCCTCGAGATCCAGGAAAATTACGCCCCGAATCTCATCTGCGCCATCGGGCGTATCGACGGCCGCCCCGTCGGCTTCGTCGCCAATAACCCCATGCACTTCGCCGGCTGCATCGACGCCGATGCCGCCGATAAAGGTGCCCGGTTCATCCAGATCTGTGACGCCTACAACCTGCCCCTCATCTTCGTCGTGGACACCCCGGGCTACCTGCCCGGTGTGGACCAGGAGAAGGTCGGTCTGATTCACCGCGGTGCGAAGCTCGCGTTCTCGGTGGTGCAGTCCACCGTGCCGAAGATCTCGCTCATCGTCCGCAAGGCCTACGGCGGTGCGTACGCCGTGATGGGTTCGAAGAATCTCTCGGGTGACCTGAACTTTGCGTGGCCGACCGCGCAGATCGCCGTGATGGGTTCTGCCGCTGCCGCGGTCATGATCCAGGGCAAGCAGCTCGCCGCCATCGAGGACGAGGCGCAGCGCAACGCCATGAAGAAGGTGTTCATGGACTTCTACGAGGAGAATATGACCTCCCCGTACGTGGCGACGGAGCGCGGCTACCTCGATGCCATGATTCAGCCTTCGGAGACCCGCCGTACTCTGCGCCGTGCACTACGCCAGTTGTCCACCAAATACGACGCTGACCTGCCGAAGAAGCACAATATTCACCCGCTGTAATCCTGTCCGTAACGATTGTGTAACGTGCCTGAGGATCGTCACGATAAGTCCTACAGAAAGTTGAACGATCTCCAATAGGTAATGACAGGAGGAAACATGCTCAGCAGCGCACTCGATCTCGGTTCCGAGCTCATCAACTACCTCGTGTGGGCATTCCGCGCGATCTCCAGCGGCCGTCTGCCGTTCTAAGAGCGTCGAGCGCTCACACGGAAACGGTCGCTCGATGCGGCCGTTTTGTATACACTCGGGCGTGCATACAGGGAGGTCACAATGACGGAAGCACCAGCTGCCCGGTCGGTGGAGACTTCAGTATTCATGTCCGGCAACACCCAGGCTGTCCGAATCCCGAAAGACTTCCGGCTCGATTCGGACACAGTCTGGATCAAGAGGATCGGCGAGAAGCTCTACATAACGCCGGAACCGCTTTCAGCCATGGACGTCATCAACGCCATTAATGCTGAACTGCCGGAGGGCTGGCCCGAAGGGCTTGAGGAGCCCGAGGATTTGCCTTTAGACGACATTGATTCCTGGGGCGATTCGTGACCTATCTCTTGGATGCCAATGTTTGGATCGATGCTCTACGGGGTAGCGATCCAACTGTCATCCGAAGAATGAACAACGTCATTGCAGATGATGTGCGACTCTCGTCCATCGTTCTCGGTGAGCTTCGGCTCGGCGTGAAAAAGCGGGGATCCGCTAAGCAATACCGTCAAGTCGAAGTCTTGGCTGGAAGCTATGAACTCGTAGGTGTTGGCGATCCAGTGGCCGAATACTACGCCGACATTCGGTTCGAACTCGAATCGATTGGCCAGCCCATTGGCTCCAATGACCTTTGGATCGCTGCACAGGCTCTAGCGAACGATCTAGTTTTGGTGACCGCTAATGACGGGGAGTTCTCTAGAGTCCCCTCGCTCAAGCTTGAGAACTGGCGCCTCTGAGACAACCGCTTATAGCTAACGCTTGATCAGGCGTGCGATCCCGCGCCACCCCAACATCAGCAGCGCCGACATCACGCTGGCCACGACAATGAAGGACCAGTGCGGCAGCTGCTGATTTCTTATGCCCCAGATGATCAGGCCGGTAGCGACGGTGATCAGCCAGACGAGCACGCTGCCCGCCTTGCCTTCGCCTTTGCGCGTGAGAGTGACGATCACCCAGGCCAGAGCAACGCCCACCAAAAACGGCCACAGGGTGGACAGCCAACCGGTGAAATTCAGCGGCATCTCGTCGGTCTGGTGCGCGATGCGTGCCAGCAGTGCGAAGACGGCGATGGCGAGAGTGTCCAGGGCAATAGCGACGGGCGTGGAAATCTTCATAGAGTGAATTCTAGTGAACCGGCGGTTTAGAACACCGAGTCGTTCCACCAGCGCCGCTCGGGGGTACCGGCGCGGGAGCCGTTCTCGTCAAGCTTGATGCCCACGACTTGGTGCAGCTCGACCACATCGTGCTCGAAACCCCACTCGGAACCGGCCATGTACATGCCCCAGAGTTTGGCGGTGTTCTGGCCGACCAGCTCGACAGCCTTGTCCCAGTTGGCCTTGAGGTTCTCGCACCAGTCGTGGAGAGTGCGCATGTAGTCGAAGCGGATATTTTCCTCGTGGAAGACCTCGAAACCGTGGTTCTGCATGTTCTTGATGATGGTGCCTGACCCGGTGAGCTCCCCGTCGGGAAAGATGTACCGGTCCATGAATTCACCGCTGCGGGTCTTGTGGTTGTCGGGGTAGGTGATGCAGTGGTTGACCATCACGCCGCCGTCGCGAAGCTTCTCGGAGAGGAACCCGAAGTAGGACGGGTAGTTGCTGACACCGATGTGCTCGAGCAGACCGATGGAGGAGATGGCGTCGAAATCGCCCTCTTCGACATCGCGGTAGTCGAGGAAGCGCACTTCGGCGAGATCAGCGAGGCCCTCCTCCTCGATCTTGGCCTGCGCCCATTCGGCCTGCTCCTTAGACAGGGTGACACCGAGAGACTTCACGCCGCGCCGCGCTGCGTAACGGACCATGGAGCCCCAGCCGCAGCCGATGTCCAAGTGGCGGTCGCCGGGTTTCAGATTCAGCTTCTCGAAGACGAGTCGGAATTTATTCTCCTGCGCCTCGTCGAGGGTCGCGTCCGGGGTGGGGTAGTAGGCGCAGGTGTAGGCCATGGATTCGCCGAGGAAAAGCTCGTAGAACTCGTTGCCCACGTCGTAGTGGGAGGAAATGACCTCCGCGTCGCGCTGCTTAGAGTGGCGGGACAAGCCCTGACGTACGCGGCGCTCCAGCCATGACGCCTGCTCCGCCTCTGGGATCGGCTGGATTTGAATGGCGCCCATGGAGCGCAGGGAGCGGGCGATCCGTAGACCGGTGGCCGCGTCCGGGCGGGAGAAATTCTCGTACAGCGCCCGCAAGTGGTCGAAAATGCCGTACGGGTGGGCCAGATGCTCGCCCTCCACGACGAGCCCGTCGGTGACCCACGCGCGGGCGAGACCCAAATCGCCCGGGGCGGTAGCGATGTAGGACAAGCCTTCAGGGCTGGTCACACGCACAGTGTGCTGGGCGTCTTCGGGCCCGGTGGTCGATCCGTCGAACGCTTCCCAGCGGAACGGGTTGCCGGCGGGGAATAGCGTGTCCACAATCTCTGCGACGGTCATGGGCGTGAAGTGTGTGCTGCGGTCACCGATGATCATGTTCATCTCCTAAGCGTTATTCACTGTTTTGTCGTATAGGCTCGGGAATCTTCTGTCCGGGTCGTATTTCTGCTTCATCTGCTCCGGCAGTTCCCCGCCGTATAGCTGCCCGAATTGTTCGCGGCTGTAGAACGCCTCCGAGTACAGCGACTTATGCCCGCCGAGCTCCGAGACTTTCTGCTCGATGAGTCTGTTGAAGGCCCCCGGCTCCTGCGCCGCGGAGACATGGTCGGCCGACACACCAGACCAGAAGCCGACGTTGATCCACGTCGTTCCCGGTTCCAACGGGTAGAGCGGCCACGGTTCAGACTGGGGTAGACCACGTCCGGCGAGTTCGTCGACACCGTCGCGGAGCCGGATCGGGCACAGCCACACCGGTTCGATGTCGCTGGCATCGAAGAACCATTGCAGAAACTCTGCGAGGTGGGAATCGGTGACCTCGATGTCCTGCACGACGCGTTCCGTGCGAGGCAAGTTATTCGGTTTCTTCAAAAACCGGTATTCCAGGTCGTATTTCTTGTCCAGCCCAACAAGCTTCCAGTAGAAGGAGCTGCGGCGCAGTTGCCGCGGCCACATCTTGCGCACCGTCGGCTCCTGGGCCGCAAATGCACGGGAGCACCAGAACCAGTCGGTGTCCCAGCGCCAGATGTAATCCCGGATGGTCACGAAGTCGTGTTTGATTCCTGCCGGGTGTTGCAGGGAGCGGTAGTAGATCGCGTCGCGGGTGTAGTCGGACACCCCTGGTGCCTCATCCGTCTGGAAGGCGAGCACGATGTACTGTTCGTCGGGGGAGAAAGCGACAGCGTCGATGCCGTGAATCTCCCGGTCTTCCCACGTGCCGTTGGCGGCCGCGGCGGCCAGCGCGTCCTGGAATTGCGTCAGGTCGCTGTAGCGCACGTGCGCGAGCTCCACGAACGGAGCGACGTCCTCCAGCTCGATTTTCAGCCTGACCACATAGCCGAGGGAACCGTAGGAATTAGGGAACGCGCGGAAGAGCTCCACATTTTCTTCGCGGGAGCAGGTGATGATCTCGCCGGTGCCCACCAGCACATCCATCTCCAAAACGGATTCGTGGGGCAGGCCGTTGCGGAAACTCGTGGATTCCACGCCCATGCCGGACACCGCGCCGCCGAGGGTGATTGTTTTCAACTGCGGCACCACTAGTGGCGCCAGGCCGTAGGGCAGAGTCGCGTCGACGAGGTCCTCGTAGGTGCACATCCCCTGCACATCCGCAGTCTTTGCCACCGGGTCCACCTCGATGACACCGCCGAGGCCGCTCACGTCGAGGCCCGCCTCGGCAGCTTCGCGGGAACGGAATAAGTTCGACGTCTTCTTCGCCAACCTGACGCGTTGCCCTTCCGGAACAGCGGCGAATGAGCGCACCAGCGTTTCGACGCCCTGTTCATGCCCATGCCACGCCACGGGAGTGACCCGTTGCCAATCAACACTGCGGCCCCAAACGTTCATATAAGGCCACGATAGACCTCTTCAATCAGTTCGGCAGGTGTCCAACCTCCGGACGCCCAAGCATGAACCCTTTTCCGGCATAGGCGAAGAGGTAGATGACCCAGCCGATCGCTGTGATGAGGGCGAAGGAGATGATGCGGTAGATGAGGGTGGCGGCGGTGGCGTCGACAAGCGTTAAGCCCGAAGCGACGAGCGACGCGGTGGCGATGGGCTCGACGGTGCCGATGCCGCCCGGCGTCACCTGGGCGGCGCCGGCGAGTTTGGTCATGATGAAGGCGAGGGCGACACCTTGAATGGTCGTCTCGTTCAGGCCGGCGTCGAGGCCGGGCAGGGCGCCGGTGACGGCGGTGACGGAGAAGTAGAAGGTGGCGACGTCGATAAGCCGGTTCAACAGCGAGAACGTAGCGGCCGCGACAAATGCGCCCGGTGACATGCGGATGGCGGCGAGCTGGTCGACGACATCGACGACCTTCACGCGCACGCGCTGTGGTAGGTAGCGCACCCAACGACGAAGCACATCCGGGTTGTAGATCGCCCAGAACACACCCGCGATCGCGGCGACGGCAACGGCGAGGGAACCGGCAAGCGCCCACACGGACAGGCGCGCGCCGAAAAAGATCACCGCGGCGATGCCGATGACCACCAGCCATACCGTCGACAGCGCGCCCGAAATCACGAAGAACCAGCCACACAGGCCCACCGACGCGCCCCAGGAGCGGTGCACCCGGAACGTCAGCCATGCGGAGATCGCCGGGCCGCCCGGAATGGTCGTGGACCAGGCGTTACTGGCAAGAGTGATGGCGGTCGTGTTGCCCATGTTCACGCGCACGCCCTCGGCGGTCAGCAGGATGCGCATGACTGCCGCCATCGCCAAGATGGACAGCACCGCGCACACCACCGCCGCCGCGACAGGTGCAGGCGAGGAGTGGCGTAGCGCCTGGAACGCCTCACCGAGAAACGGCAGTTGATCGCGGAAGACCACGCCGATAATGACCAGCACCACCACTGGTGCCAGCCAACGGATCCACGTGCGGGCGTTGGTCATGTCCGCGGCACCTAACTGTTCAGCCGACGCATCAGCTCATCGAACGGGATGAGCTGCGTGTCCTGGTCCACGCTCACACCCGAGCGGGCGTGCTGGTTGGCCGGGACGGTTCCCGCGACGGGGATCTCGCCGGTGCGGGGGTGGAGAGGGGAGTCGTCGATAAGCTCTTGCTTTGTGGCATCGCCGCCCTCGCCGAACGATTCCGCGGTGCGCTTGATCCAACGCGGCGCCCACCAGTTGTCCTCGCGCAGCTCGTGCATGATCGCGGGGACGAGAAGCAGGCGGATCAGCGTCGCGTCGAGCGCGAGCGAAATGATGAGGCCGTAGGAGATGTACTTCATCATCACGATCTCGCTCAGCGCGAATGCCGCGGCGACGACGATCATGATCAGCGCGGCGGCCGTGATGATCGAGCCCGTGTGCGCCGTGCCGTACTTGATCGCCTGGCCCGTTGTCGCGCCCTTGTTGCGCGCTTCCACCATGCGGGAGACCAAGAAGACCTCGTAATCCGTGGACAGGCCGTACAAAATCGCGATGATCAGCACGAGCACCGGACTCATGAGCGGACCCGGGGTGAAGCCGAGCACGCCCGCGCCCAGCCCGTCGACGAAGACGAGGGTGAGGAAGCCGAGGGTGGCGCCGATGCCGAGAATATTCATGATCACGGCCTTCACCGGCAGAATCATCGAGCCGAACAGCACCGCCATCAGCAAGAATGTGGCCAGCACCATGTACACAGCCATCCACGGGAGGCGCTCCAGCAACGCTTCGATGGACTCGACCTCCATCGCCGGGGTGCCGCCGACATGGAGTTTCACATCGTCCGGCGCCTCAATCGCGCGCAATTGCTTGACGACGTCTGCCCCACCGTTCCGGTCCGCCAGCGTTCCCGCTAGGACGAATGTTCCGTCCGGTGTGGACTTAGTCTTCTCCATCGGGGAGGCCAGGCCGGTGATGCCGCGGGTCTGCCAGACGATGTCGACGAACTGGTCGTTGTCGGCTCCTTCCACCACGAGCTTGACCGGGTCAGTGCGGTAGGCGGGGAATGTCTCGTTGAATTCGTCCTGCGCCTGGCGGACCTGGTTGGCCGGCGGTAGGTAGGACTCGTTGATGCCGCCGAAGGTGATGCCCACGATCGGCAGCGTGAGCAGCAACAGCGCGCCGGCGACACCGACGATGACCGGCTTGGAGTGGCGCATCGCCCATGCCGGGATCTTGTACCAGACGGTGTTCTCGATGCGGCGGGCCTTCCGGCTGGTGCGGCGCACCGAGAACTTGTCGATATTGCGCCCCAGCATGCTGAACAGTGCCGGCAGCACCGCCACCGAAATGATCGCGGCGAGCACGACCGCGCTGATCGCGCCGTACGCCACCGATTTGAGGAAGGCCTGCGGGAACATCAGCAGTCCCGACAGGGCCACGCCGATCATGAGCGCGGAGAAGAACACCGTCTTGCCGGCTGTCGTGGTGGTTTCCGCGACCGCGTCCCGGATCTCCTCCGGCGAATCCCCTCGCTGGTCCAGCTCTTCGCGGAAACGGGAGACCATGAACAGGCCGTAGTCGATGGCCAAGCCCAGACCCAGCAGCGTGATCACGGACTGGGAGAACACGTTGACCTGCTGCACCTGTGCCAAAAGCGACAGGACGGACAGCGAACCGAGGATGGACAGGATGCCTACCACCAGCGGCATCGCAGCGGCGACGACGCCGCCGAAGACGAAAAGCAGGATGACAGCCACGAAAATCAGGCCGATTTTCTCCGCACGTGCGATGTCATCGGCCATGCCAGAATCCAGCGCGCCTGCGATCGCAGTGGCGCCGGCGACCTGGACTTCCGCGCCTGCAGGGAGCTCGATGTCATAAAGAGCGTCCTCGATGGCGCGGTAGTCCTTCAGCGTCTGCTCGCCGTCGCCTTTGAGGCCGATCGCGGCGAAGGCCTTCGTCCCGTCAGCCGAGCGGAGCTGCGGATTCGGCTTTTCGAAGTAGCTGGTGATGTGGTCGATCTGCTCCGGGTACTGCTCCTTGAGAGCACTGATCTGCCAGTTCGCCTCGGCCATCACGGTCTGGTCGTTGATATTGCCACTGACCAGCAGGATCACGTCGCCGTTATTGTCACGTCCGAAGACCTCTTCTTCCACCTTGGCAGCAGTGGTGGAAGCGGCGCCCGGGTCCTCCCAGCCTTCCTGGGAGAGCCGGTCACCCAACTTGGAGCCCCACAACACCTGCATTAGCAGAATGATCGCGATGACCACCACCGGAATGATCCGGCGGTGGCGGTAAGCAAACTGGCCCCACTTATAGAACACGGGCCCTCCTTGTCTTCTCGGCTGTCGGGCTAGCTCTTATTCAGCAGCGCAGACAGCGGGCGGAAGGGCTGCAGCCACGCGCCCTTCTCCGGCAGCTTGTCCAGGTTGACGCGCGGCAGCGGCTCGCGGAACACCCCGGGAATGTCCTCCAAGTCTACGAATGAAATGGTCTGCGAGGTCACTGCCCAGCTGGTGTGTTCGTGGAATCCGAGAACGGTGACGGGCAGGCCGTCGTCGGCAAGCTCGCAGAGGAGCTCCTGAAAATTCTGCCCGTCCGCAGACGCGACGACGATGCCGCACAAAACGCCTTCCGCTTGACGACGGCGGATGTGCTCCACCATATCCTCGTCCACATCCGAGTCCTCGTCCGTCTTCGGCTTAGCGAAGACCGCGAAACCCACATTCCGCAGTGCCTCCACCCACGGGCGGACCGCATCGGCGCTGCCTGGCGTGACATTGGTGAACACGGTCGCCTCCGGCTCGACCTTGTTACCGGTCGTCTCGGAGCTGAGCTCGACGGCGCGCATGGCCAGCCAGCGGCCGATCGCATCGAAACGCGGGCGGTACGCCGCAGTCGGGCGCCCACCGAGGATCGCGCCGAGTCCCATGTCTACATTCGGTGCGTCCCACACGAGCAGCAGATTGTCGGGCCCAGCCTCAGCCCCGGCGGTGTAGGGGTGCGTGGCAACGTGCAGATCAGTCATTTTTTCACCCACAGGTACTCGCGGATCACGTGTTCTTTATCGAGGCCCTTGCCCTCGAATTTCGTGATCACTTGTCGGTCGGTCAGAATCGGTGCCTCGTCCCACGGCCAGCCCTTGTACTCCAGCAGCGGTTCCACCTCGACCAGCTCATCGATCCACTCCGCATAATCAGCGTGGTCGGTGGCCACGTGCAGCACACCGCCCTGCTTGAGGCGGGTGGCGATGAGGTTGAGCGTGCCCGACTGGATGATGCGGCGCTTGTGGTGCCGCGCCTTCGGCCACGGGTCCGGGAAGCCTGTCTCTTATACACATCTGACGCTGCCGACGAAGAGGATAGTGTAGAT
>ERZ1031113.183-NODE-183-length-20892-cov-7.602822_pt1 | contig 20892 bp, 19 predicted proteins | sample MGYA00518225_ERZ1031113 | MGnify/ENA primary metagenome ERZ1031113 (study PRJEB33718, sample SAMN03159751) | human skin metagenome | collected 2014-05-20 | study: EMG produced TPA metagenomics assembly of the PRJNA266117 data set (Human skin bacterial metagenome...
ATCTACACTATCCTCTTCGTCGGCAGCGTCAGATGTGTATAAGAGACAGGTGCAATGTGGCTAGAGGGGGCGGGTGGACGCGCCACGTGTGATCAGTGTGCTGAACTGTGGATTCGTGACACGCGGAAAGAATTTTGTGTTCCAATGTGGCGTTTGTGGGGGAGAGTGGGTTAAAGTGGGGGACAGTGAAGGGCCGGTGTGACGATGCCGGGTCGGATCTGACAAAAATTCACAGCCGGAGTCATTGAGCGAAGGAAGGTAGGGCGCCGGATGTTTCTTGGCACCTATACCCCCAAGCTGGATGACAAAGGGCGCCTGACGCTGCCCGCCAAGTTCCGTGAAGGACTGGCGGACGGGCTGATGGTGACCAAGGGGCAAGACCACTCGCTGGCGGTCTATCCTCGCGAGGAATTCGCGGCACGCGCGCGTAAGGCGGCTGCGGTTTCCCGCACGAATCCGAAGGCGCGTGCCTTTATCCGAAACTTGGCGGCAAGTGCGGATGAGCAGACGCTGGACGGTTCGGGTCGCATCACGCTGTCACCGGCGCACCGGGACTACGCGAACCTGTCCAAGGAATGTGTGGTCATCGGTTCAGTGGATTTCTTGGAAATCTGGGACGCCGAGTCCTGGCAGAAATACCAAGAAAATACGGAGGCCGCTTTCTCGGCGGCCGATGAGGACGACATTCTCTCGGGCCTGCTCTAAGCGGGCGAGCGGAGAGCGTGTACGGACTCTGCTCGGGGCGCGAGTCGTTCTGGTGTACTTCCCCGATATCAGAATGACCGCCCCGAGCAGGGCCCTACACGTTCCCCGTTAGAACAGATTCTTTCAACCGCAGTCAGACCTAATCCGTAGCACGGCACACCAGGCACAAGGGGGGGACCACATGGCACATGACACGTCTCAGAAGTCGGACATGGACTTCGGTGTCGATGCCAACCATGGTCACGTCCCCGTTATGCGCGACCGCATGGGCGATCTGCTGCGCCCGGCAGTAGAACGCTTCGGAGCTGAGGCCGTGATCGTCGACGGCACGCTGGGTGCTGGCGGGCACACTGAATATTTCCTCACCGAATTCCCCGATGCCACCGTGATCGGCATTGATCGTGACGGGGCAGCTCTGGAAAACGCCACCAAGCGGCTGGCGCAGTTCGGAGACAGGTTCGTTCCGGTCCGGGGCCGCTTCGATTGCCTCGGCGAGGAATTGGCGAGCAACGAAAACGTTGTGTTCGAGCGCGTCCGCAAGACGGGATTGGCGGGCGCGTTCTTTGATCTCGGGGTGTCATCGATGCAACTCGACCAGGAGGAGCGTGGTTTCGCTTACCGCGTCGACGCACCACTGGACATGCGCATGGATCCGAGCGTTGGCCTGACGGCGGCGGATGTCTTGAACACGTACAGCCATGGTGATTTGGCGCGTGTGCTTAAGACGTACGGTGACGAGCGTTTCGCCGGCAAGATCGCCTCGGCAGTGATCGATGAGCGCGAGAAAGAACCGTTCGAGCGGTCCGGACGTCTCGTGGAGCTTCTTTACGATGTGATCCCTGCGGCGACGCGCCGCACGGGCGGCCACCCGGCCAAGCGTACGTTCCAGGCCCTCCGCGTCGAGGTCAACCGGGAGCTCGAGGCGCTGGAAAACGTCATCCCGATGGTTGCGGATGCGCTCGGTGAGGGTGGCCGCGCAGTGTTCATGAGTTACCAGTCGCTCGAAGACAAGCTGGTCAAGCGCGCATTTGCGGATATGACGAAGTCGAAGACCCCGCCGGGTCTCCCGACCGAGCTGCCAGACATGGCGCCGAAATTCCGGTTGGTCACTCGTGGCGCCGAGCAGGCCTCCGAGGCGGAGATTGAGCTGAACCGCAGAGCAGCTTCAGTGCGTGTTCGGGCGGTGGAGAAGCTCGACAGCGGGCCACCTGGGGGTGCGCGATGAGCATCCGATCGACGCATTCACGCACAGCACGGCAACCACACACAGCACGGCAACAAGCGAAGGGAACCACGACCATGGGAGCAAGCCGAGACCTCACCGCCGGTAACACCGCCGGCAGCTCGACTGCGCTGCTGGAACGCACCCCGCAGCGTACGACCCGCCATGCTGACCGGCCTGGCACGCGCACAGCAGCGGCGCCGTCGGGGCTGAAGCCGCGCATCGCCCCGCACGTCCCACGCGGTCCGCGTCGTCTGGGCTCCAAGCAGGTCGTGTCCGTGCGTGGACGTCGCGTGGCCACCACGGAGGCGAAGCGCAAGTTCTCGACGATGTCGATGCTCGCGTTGCCGCTGTTGGTGCTGGGCATCTTCGGTGCGATGCTGCTGTCTGCTCTGTCCACGCAGCAGACATTCACGATCGAACAGCTCCAGAGCAAGGAGCGCACGCTCAACAACGAGATTGAGACGCTGAACCGCAACGTCGAGGACAGCCGTGCTGCTGCAGAAGTGGCAGCGAAGGCTGATGCTGCGGGCATGGTCGTCCCGGTCCAGCCCGGCATCATCGATGTCGCCGCTGACGGGAAGGCGAACGAGACTCGTGAAGCCGACCCAGAAAAGCACGTGCGTGTCGTCGATGTGAATGAGGAGACGATCCGCACCGACAAGGCGACGAGTGACCGCGAAGCAACGCGCGATATTGCCGATAACCTGTCTGCTCTTCCGCAGAACTCGCTGCCGACCGGACGCGGTGCTGCGCCGTCGCTGCCGACTCCTGGCGGCCAGTCAGGTAATCGCGGGGCTGCTCCGGCGGCACCAGCGCCCGCTGCTGAGGCACCGGCACCTGATGCACCGGCACCTAACGCACCGGCCCCAGTTCCGGCTCCGGCCCCAGCACCCGCACCGGCGGCGGAGGGCGCACTGCCAGCTTTGCCCGGCGGTTTCTGAGCGTCTGCCTAGGCGCGAATGATTCGTACAGGGATTTAGTTCCCGGTTCGTGTGTGGCGGTCATAACCTTGCCCGGTGATCGGGGCAAGATGAAGGCAATCATTGGGATGAAAGCCTCCTATGGGCGCTACGACACAAGAGAAGTAGGTGAGACTGCGACGTGAGCAGAATGGTCCCGCGGAAGCGGCAGGCGCGGGCAGTCCCCGCGCAAAAAGTCATTACTGCCAGTCGCATGCGCATCCTCACGGCCGTCTTCCTGGTTGCCGCCCTCGTCCTCGTCGGGCGTCTCGCCTGGGTCCAGCTCAAGTGGGGCCCGCAATTGCAGACGGTGGCCGCCGAGCAGCGCGAACGGGATTTCGAGGATCCTGCCCGCCGCGGCGCGATCCTGGACCGCGAAGGCAATTACTTGGCCTACACGATGAAGGCCCGCTCCTTGACGGTCTCGCCGGTGACCTTGCGCCGCGAACTCGGCGAGATCGCTCGCAACGAGATGTACGAAAACGGAGCGACCCGCGCTGAAGCGGAAGCGCAGCAGGACGCGCGCGTCGAGGACATTCTGCGCCAGATGGCCAATGAGATCCCCACCATGATCAGCGACGACCAGGTGCAGGATCCGAATGGCGAGAGCTCTGAAGATTCAGACGATAAGGATGAAAAAGACGACGACAAGAAATCGTCGGGGGAGAAGGACAAGCTGCCCACCCCGCAGGTGAAGTCCAAGGACATCTTGGAGAAGCTCCACGCGGATACCGATTACGAGGTTCTCGTCCGCAATGTCGACCCAGATGTCGCGGCGAAGGTCGCGGAGAAATTCCACGGCGTGGCCGCCGACCGGCAAGACATACGTGAATACCCGAACGGCGCGATCGGCGAGAATATCGTTGGACGGGTGTCCATGGACGGCCAGGGCCAGTTCGGGCTCGAAGCGTCCAGCGATTCGATTCTCACGGGCATTGACGGCCGTTCCACCGAGGACGTTTCCGCTAACGGTCAGGCGATCCCGGGAACCTTGCGCGATGTGGTGCCGGTCGTCGATGGCGCACGCGTCGAGCTCACGGTCGACCTGGACCTGCAGGCATATGTTCAGCAGTTGCTGGAACAGTCCAAGGCGAATGCGAAGGCCAAGGAAGCAGAAGCAGTCGTGTTGGACGCCAAGACCGGTGAAGTTCTAGCAATGGCGAATACGAATACGATCGACCCGAACGGCGATCTGGACCGCCAGCTCGATTCCGGGCGGAATTTCGAGAACCCGTCGATTTCCCACCCGTACGAGCCAGGCTCTGTCGCCAAGATCATCACTGCTGCGGCAGCGATCGAGGAAGGTCTGACCACGCCGGACGAGGTACACCAGGTGCCCGGTTCCATTGAGATGGCTGGTGTGACGGTCGCAGATGCATGGCAGCACGATGTCGTTCCGTACACCACAACCGGCATCTTCGGTAAGTCCTCTAACGTGGGCACCCTGATGCTTGCCCAGAAGGTGGGCGAGGACCGATTCGACGATTATTTGAAGCGATTCGGCGTGGGCCAATCCACCGGCATCGAATTGCCCAATGAATCCTCGGGCCTAGTCCCGACACGTGAGCAGTGGTCCGGCGGCACCTTTGCCAACCTGCCGATCGGCCAGGGCATGTCCATGACCACGCTGCAGTTGGCCAGCGTCTATCAGGCACTTGCTAATGAAGGAGAGCGAATCGAGCCCCGCGTGGTCAAGACTGTCACGCAGTCCACTGGCGAGGAGATCCCGCAGGATGATCCGCGTCGCACCCGTGTGGTCAGCGAAAAGACTGCGAAGACGATCGTCGACATGTTCCGCGCACCGTTCCAGGACGACCCGAACGGGGTCAACAGCGGTACCGCGCAGGGCAACTCCATTCCGGGCTACCAGCTGTCCGGCAAGACCGGTACAGCACAGAAGGTGAACCCGGACACCGGCGCGTACTCCAATTCGGATTATTGGATCACGTTCGCTGGTATCGCGCCGGCGGACGATCCGCGCTTCGTCGTGGCGGTGATGCTCGATGATCCGGAGCGTGGCCCGCTTGAAGGCGGCGGTGGCGGACAGTCGTCGGCGCCGATCTTCACCGAGATCGCCAACTGGCTGATCAACCGAGAAAATATTGCCCAGAGCCCGGACCCGGGCGAGCCGATGGTCCTGCAAGCCCAGTAGCGAAAGCGAGGAGTGGTCATGAACAACATCAACGAGAATTTTGCGGCCGCCGTCGCACTCACCACAGTGGCCGAGATTGCCGCCGCGCGGGTCGAGAACGCTCCGACGGAAGAACTGAAGGTCATCGGGATCAGCCTCGACTCGAATGCAGTTGAAGCAGGCTCCATTTTCGCGGCGCTGCCGGGCACGCGCGTGCACGGAGCGACGTACGCGGAGGGATCGAAGGCCGCGGCCATTCTGACCGATGCGGCCGGCTGGGACATCCTCGTTGAAGCGCATGAAAGCCGACCGGTGCTCGTTGTCGAGGACGTGCGTACGATCCTCGGTCTTGTCTCCGCTGAGATCTACGGGCGCCCGTCGGAAAAGCTCACCATCATCGGTGTCACTGGTACGTCAGGCAAGACCACCACGACATACATGCTTGAATCCGGGCTGACTGCCGCTGGCTGCGCGGTGGGGCTCATCGGCACGACCGGCACCCGCATCAAGGGCGAAGACGTGCCTACCTCGCTCACCACACCGGAGGCGCCGAAGCTACAGGAACTCTTCGCGCTCATGGTTGAGCGCGGCGTGACCCACGTGGTCATGGAGGTCTCCTCCCACGCTCTCGTACTGGGACGTGTGACAGGCACACGTTTCGCTGTCGCCGGTTTCACGAATCTGTCGCAGGACCACTTGGATTTCCACCCGACGATGGAGGAGTACTTCGACGCCAAGGCGATGCTCTTCGAACCCGGCTCACCGGTCGCGACTAAGCAGGCCGTGATTTGCGTTGACGATGAGTGGGGCCAGAAGATGGCGCAGCGCGCCGCAGGTGGGGAGCGCGCCGTAATCACCGTGGGCACGAATGGGCAGGATGATGTCGATTGCGCTGCCACGCTGAACAGCACCACCGACAGCGGCGCGCAGGACATCACGGTGAAACTTCACGGCACCTCGATCGATGCGCGTCTGCCGCTGCCGGGCGCTTTCAATGTGGCCAACGCAGCGCTGGCCACGGCACTGGCTGCCGCAGCGGGCATCGACGCGGAGACCTTCCTCAAGGGTGTCAGTGGCGCCGCGGTCCCGGGCCGCATGGAACGCATTGATGCGGGCCAGGAATTCGTGGCTGTCGTCGACTACGCGCACAAGCCCGCCGCGATCGCCGCTGCCTTGGACTCGCTGCGCGAACAGGTCGATGGCCGCGTCGGTATCGTTGTGGGCGCCGGCGGCGACCGCGACCAATCCAAGCGCGCAATCATGGGCGCGGAGTCGGCGCGACGCGCCGACCTGGTCATCATCACCGACGACAACCCGCGCACCGAGGACCCAGCAACCATCCGCGCGGCTGTGCGGGAAGGCGCCGAACAAGTGGCAGCGTCCCGCGAAAACGTCGAGATCCGCGAGAGCGATTCACGCGGGGACGCGATCAGGCAGCTCGTCGCGTGGGCACAACCCGGCGACGCAGTTATCGTCGTGGGTAAAGGCCACGAAGTCGGGCAAATCATCGGTGACACGACCCACCACTTCGACGATAGAGAAGAAGTACGCGCGGCTTTGGCGGACAATGGCTTCGGCACTGCACCCGCACGGACTGAGAATAAGGAGGACCGGGCATGATTCCGATGACGCTGGCAGACATCGCACGGGTCACCGGTGGCACCCTCAGTGAGTCCGCCGACCCGCAAGCGACGGTGACCAGCTACGTCGAGTTCGACTCGCGGAAGATCACCCCTGGCGGCCTTTTCGTGGCCCTGCCCGGTAGCAATGTCGACGGACACGATTTCGCCGAATCCGCGATTGCGCGTGGAGCAGTAGGAGCGCTCGTCGCGCGCGAAGTGGGAGTTCCCGCAGTCATTCTTCCGCCTGTCGAGCAGATTGAGGGAGATAATTCAGATCTCGCCGCGGGTGATCCGGATGGTTCCGCCCGCGCAGTCGTCGCCGGAATGGCGAAATTGGCGGGGCATGTGGCGCGAACGCTCGTCGATAAGCATGGCTTGCGCATCACTGGCGTGACGGGTTCTGCGGGCAAGACCTCCACGAAGGACTTGATCGCGAATGTGCTCGGCCAGGGCGGGGAGACGGTCGCGCCGCCCGGCTCGTTCAATAACGAGATCGGCCTGCCGTACACCGTGCTGCGCTGCACGGAAAACACAGACTTTTTGGTAGCGGAGATATCCGCGCGCAATGTCGGGCACATCGCCCAGTTGGCCAGCATCGCGCCGCCGCACATCGGTGTGGTACTCAACGTCGGTAGCGCCCACCTCGGCGAATTCGGTTCGCGCGAGAATATCGCCCAAGCGAAAGGCGAGCTCGTCGAGGCCCTGCCGGCTGATGGCGTGGCGATTCTCAACGCTGACGACGATCTTGTCGCGGGCATGGAGCCGCGCACCCACGGGCGCGTCGTGCGTTTTTCCGCGGAGCATGGAGGCGCCGCAGGGCACGGCGCGGCTGAGTACTACGCCACGGACATAAAGCTTGACGACGTCGCACGTGCCACCTTCACCATGCATTCCCCCGCGGGCGGCCCGCAGCGGGTGAGTTTGAAGGTCTTCGGCGCCCACCAGGTGTCCAATGCTCTCGCGGCCGCGGCTGTCGGCATCGAAGCTGGGCTGGATGCGGCGACCGTCGCCGACGCGTTGTCGAATGCGCACAGCGTCTCGGTCAACCGGATGGACGTGAACACGCGTGCCGACGGCGTGACCGTGATCAACGACGCGTACAACGCCAACCCGGATTCGATGCGCGCAGGCATCGCCGCCCTCGGCTTCACTGCTGCTGCGCGCCCCGGCGTCCGCTCGATCGCGGTGCTGGGCGAGATGGGCGAACTCGGCTCCGACTCTGTTGAAGCGCACCGTGCATTGGGCGACGAACTCGCCCGATACCGTGTCACCCACCTCGTGGTGGTGGGGGAGAGCGAGGAGACGCGAGTGCTCGCCGAGCGCGCCGCCGGGCGCGGGATTCAAACCCATAGCGCGGGCGGCGTCGACGCAGCCGCAGACATCGTCAGCGAGATCGTGCGCACCGCCCCGCCAGGGGAGGGAAATTGGCGCAACCGCGATGACCGCGATGTAGTGCTCGTCAAAGCATCGAATGCGGTGGGCCTGTGGCGGGTCGCGGAGATCCTGCTCGCCGAAGGGACTGCGCACCCCCAGCAACCGAATACTGTCCCGCATTCGCCGAACATACCGATCACACAACCTGACCAGGAAGACACGAGGTAGCCAACCATGACTCAGATCATCATGTCGGGGGCTATCAGCTTCCTCGTCGCAATCTTCACCACACCGCTGTTGATCCGGTACTTCACCAATGCTGGAAAAGGCCAGGAAATCCGTGAGGACGGTCCGGCCTCCCACATCCGCAAACGCGGCACGCCCACGATGGGCGGCATCGCGATCCTGCTCGGCATTCTCGTCGCCTATCTCGTCGTGGGCATCTGGGGGCAGGCCACTGGCCACGGGGGCTTCACCGCTTCCGGTCTGCTGGTGCTGGGGTTGACCATGTGTCTGGGCCTGCTCGGTTTCGCCGATGACGGAATCAAGCTCTTCTTCAACCGCAACCTCGGGCTGAATAAGACCGCAAAGCTTATCGGCCAGCTCGTGGTGGCGCTCGTCTTCGGCTTCCTGCTCCTGCAGTTCCCGCAGGACCGCACCGGCCTGACACCGGGCTCGACGAAGCTGAGCTTCATTCGCGATATCGAGACCTTCGATATCGCCGTCGGTGGCGCAGTGCTGGGCACCATCTTCTTTTTGATCTTCGTCTACTTCCTCATCGCCGCATGGTCGAATGCGGTGAACTTGACCGACGGCCTCGACGGGCTCGCTGCCGGTTCCACCTCGCTGGTGATGTTCGGCTACACCTTGATCACCTTCTGGCAGTTCCGGAATTCCTGCGCCCAAGCGCCAGGCGCCGGCTGCTACGACGTGCGCGATCCGCTCGATTTGGCGGTGTTGTGCTCCGCGGGCCTCGGCGCCTGCATCGGCTTCCTGTGGTGGAATGCCGCTCCCGCGAAGATTTTCATGGGCGATACCGGTTCTTTGGCCCTCGGCGGACTGGTGGCCGGCGTGTCCATCGCCAGCCGCACCGAGGTTCTGATGGTCGTCATCGGTGCCCTGTTCGTCATGGAGGCCGCGTCCGTGGTCATCCAGGTGCTGGTGTTCAAGACCAGCGGTAAGCGCGTGTTCCGCATGGCGCCGTTCCACCACCACTTTGAAAACGGTGGCTGGGCAGAGACCACCGTGGTGGTCCGTTTCTGGGTCATGTGCGCCATCGCCGTCGTGCTCGGCCTGGCTGTGTTCTACACCGATTGGCTCTCCGCCACGGGGGTGAACTTGGCATGAGCCCCCACACAAGCTCCTTTTCGAGTGTGAACGAGACCTTCTCCATTCTGCTCTCCGGCGGAGTTCTCGTCGCCGGAGCCGGAGTGTCAGGCATGGGAACCGCGAAGCTGCTTCGTGAGGCGGGCGTTTTCTTCGCCGTCGCCGACGACAACGAAGCTAACCGCGCAGCCGTGCACGAAGCGACCGGCTGCCGCACCATGACGACGGCGGAAGCCGCCGAGCGGGTCACCGAGTACCCGCTCGTGGTCACCTCTCCGGGTTGGCGCCCGAATTCTCCGCTCCTCCTCGCCGCGCAGGACATGGACTGCACGGTGATCGGCGATGTCGAGCTGTGCTTCCTGCTCGACCAGAACAGCTTCTTCGGCCCGCCGCGCGACTGGCTCGTGGTCACCGGCACCAACGGCAAGACGACCACGACGGGCATGCTCGCCCGCATCATGGAGGAATCGGGGGAATACACCGGTAAGCGCGCGACAGCCTGCGGCAATATCGGTATCGCGGTCGGCGACGCGCTGTTGAGCACACCGCGCATCGACGTTCTTGTCGCGGAACTGTCCAGCTTCCAGCTCCACTGGTCCCACGACCTCACCGCTGATGCCGGCGTGTTGCTCAACCTCGCCGACGACCACATCGACTGGCACGGCAGCTTCGACGCCTACGCGGAAGCGAAAGCGAAAGTCTTCGGTTATTCGACAGCCGTCGCTGGCATCGACGACGAGCACGTGCGGAGCTACGCCGAGAAGTCTGGCCGCGCGGACATCATCGGCTTCACACTCAACGAACCGCAGGACAACCAGGTCGGCATCATCGACGGCACGATTGTCTCGCGCATCGGATCAGCGACGACGGAGATCACGCGTATCGACGGCATCGAGCCCGCTGGCACCGCCGGCACGCTTGATGCGCTGGCCGCTGCGGCCGTGGCTATTACCCGTGGCGCCACCCCGGAACAGATCGACCGCGCATTGCACTCTTACGAAGTGTCGGGGCACAGGGGAGCGGTAGTTCACACCGACAACAGCATCGACTGGATCGACAATTCCAAAGCGACCAACCCCCATGCGGCAGATTCGGCCCTCAACGGTGTCGAAGGACAGATCGTGTGGATTGCGGGCGGCCGGCTCAAGGGCGCTGAGATCGACCAGCTTGTCGCCGACCATGTGCAGCAATTCAGGGCAGTCGCTTTGCTGGGGGTGGACAGGGAAGAGATCGCACGCGCCGTCGATAAGCATGCCCCCGAAATTCCTGTCTTCCTGACAGATAGCGCGGACCCCGAAGAAGCTATGCGTGCTGTCGTGGAATTCGCGGCGGAACAAGCTCGCCCGGGTGACTCGGTGATCCTCGCGCCAGCTGCCGCGAGCCTGGATATGTACTCGGGAATGGCGCAGCGCGGAAATATCTTCGCTGACGCTGCGCGCGCCCTCGCCGGAAAACGCGACGTTTAAGGCAGTCTGAAACACGATGACCACAGCAGCTCAGCGCCCATCACGGCCACACCAGCCCCGTAAGCCGCATGCGAAACAGGCACAGCGGCCTACGCGACCGCGCCAGCGTGCCGCTGCCGGGCAGCATTCGTCCGGCATGGCGCGCGCGCTGTCCCGCATGAACGCGTGGATGGATGCGCGCCCGCTGCTCGATTACACGATGGTGCGCACGATCGTGCTCGTGCTCGCCGGTCTCGGCGTGGTCATGGTGACCAGCTCCTCGATGACCTGGTCCGCGCTCAACGATTCTTCCGTGTGGGCCCAGCCGCTCAAGCAGGTCATCGTCGTCTCATTGGGCCTGTTCATGTTCTGGATCGCGCTGCAAATTCCTCCCGAGCGGGTGCAGAAGATCGCGCTGATCCTGATGGTGCTATCGATTCTGCTGCTCATCGCGGTGCTCCTGCCCGGCGTGGGCACCGGGCGTGAGGAAGTGGGCTCCCAGTCGTGGATCTATATCGGCGGCTTCCAGCTGCAACCTTCGGAGGTGGCCAGGGTAGCCATCTGTGTGTGGGGTGCGTCGATTCTGGCGAATAAGGACCCACGCCGCATGTTCGACATGACCAACGGCTTCGTGCCGTTCGCCGCCGTCGCGGTGCTGTGCGTCGGGCTCATTGCCGCGCAGGGCGACCTGGGCATGGCCGTGTCGTTGTGTATCGTCGTCGCGTTCATCCTCGTCTTCGCGGGCATTTCCTGGAAATTCATCGGCGTTGTCGCCGCTTTCGGCGTGCTGCTCTTCGTCGGCGTCATGGCTGCCGGCGGCTACCGTTCCCAACGCTTCCACGTCTACTTCGACGCACTCTTCGGTCATTTCGAAGACACCCGCGGCGTGGCGTTCCAGTCCTACCAAGGCTTCCTGTCGCTGGCGGACGGTTCCCTATTCGGCGTCGGTCTCGGCCAGTCCCGCGCCAAGTGGTTCTACCTCCCGGAGGCGAAGAACGACTTCATCTTCGCGGTCATTGGCGAGGAACTCGGCCTGTGGGGCGGGGCCTTGGTGATCATTCTGTTCACCATGCTGCTCTTCTTCGGTCTGCGCACCGCGCGTCTTGCCGCGAACCAGTACCAGGCTCTTCTGGCGGCCTCGATCACCACTGGAATTGTCTCCCAGGCATTCATCAATATCGGTTATGTCATCGGCCTGCTTCCAGTGACCGGCATTCAGCTGCCCATGATCTCCGCCGGCGGCACCTCAGCAGTGATCACCCTCGGTGCAATGGGCCTGGTCGCCTCCGTCGCCCGTCACGAGCCGGGTGCTGTGTCCTCAATGCAGAACTATGGCCGGCCGTTGTTCGATCGTCTCTTCTTCCTCCGCGAGCCGACTGCGAGCGAGCCCCGTCAGCGCGCCGCCGCACGCCCGGGGAAGAAGCAGTCGAAGCAGCAGACAAATGACAGCCGCTACGGCACCCCTGTCACTGCGCGTCGCCGTCCCGCGCCGGAAGCACGCGCAGCCCAACACGAAGGACAGCGGCGGGGCCGTGCTCAGGCCCCGACCCGCAGCAGTGGCCGCGGCGATGTCCGTGGCGGTGCCCGCACTGGCGCACGTCCGGCGGCCCGGACGCGATACGATGAGCCACGCGCGCGACGTGAGCCCCGGAACCACCGGAACGCACACGACACCCGCCGCGCCGGATAGTAAAGGCGGTTGAATCACCCAGTGACAGCACCACACATCGTGGTGGCCGGCGGCGGCACTGCCGGCCACATTGAACCAGCTTTGGCAGTGGCGGAAGTCCTGCGCGACTCCTTTGGTGCCGAGGTCACCGCGCTGGGCACCGAGAAGGGCCTGGAGACGACGATCATTCCCGCCCGCGGTTTCCCGCTCGAGCTCATCGAGCCGGTGCCGATCCCGCGCAAGAAGCCGCTGAAACTGCTTGGCGTGCCCGCGAAACTCATTCGCTCCGTGGCGCAGACTCGTGCGGCGCTGAAGAAAGCGCAGGCTGAAGCCGTTTTCGGCACCGGCGGCTATGTGTCAGCTTCTGCATATCTGGCAGCGAAATCGCTGCGTATTCCCTTCTATGTGCTGGAGACCAACGCGCTGGCGGGCATGGCGAACAAGCTCGGCGTGAAGCTCGGCGGCACCGGTTTCAATGCCGTGCCTAATTCCGGCATGCCAGGCGAGGTCCTCGGCATTCCCGTCCGACCGGGTGTCGGCGTGGACACCGACGGTGTGAAGGCGGAGCGCGGCTACAAAATGTGGAATCTGGATCCGCAGCGCCCGACGGTGCTGGTGACCGGCGGCTCGCAAGGAGCACGCAGCATCAATACCGCGCTCGAGGGCGCGGTCGGCCCGCTTGTTGACGCCGGCTATCAGTTGCTGCACGCCTACGGCCGGAAGAATGACGCGCCGGCCGAGCACGCCCACTACACGGCTGTGCCGTACATCGACGACATGGAAGCGGCCTACGCCGTAGCCGACGTGGTCATTTGCCGGTCGGGCGCAATGACGGTGGCGGAGAATTCCGCGGCGGGCGTCCCCGCGATCTATATTCCGCTGCCGCACGGCAACGGAGAGCAAGGACTCAATTCGGCGCATGTCGTCGAGGCGGGGGCAGCAGTGCGTATTGACGACGCCGACCTGACCCCCGACGCCCTCGTCGACGCTGTGACTGACATTCTCGGCCCCGGCGGTACCGCTTCTGCCATGCGTGCGGCGTTGGATGACTCCGGGGCAGGCAATGCGGCGGAGGAAATCGCCCGGCGCATCATCGGAGAAAGGACATCATGACTTCTGCGGCACCCATCGACCTCTCCCGGGTCCACCTGATCGGCATTGGCGGTTCCGGCATGTCGGGCGTTGCCCGCATCCTGCTTGACCGCGGCGCTGTGGTCACGGGCTCCGATGTGAAAGACTCCCGCCCCGTCCGTGCTCTGCGCGCACAGGGCGCCACCATTGCGGTCGGGCACGCGGCGGAGAACCTCGAACTGTCTGGGCAGTTGCCGACTGTCGTCGTGACGAGTTTCGCGGCCATTCCGAAAGACAACCCGGAGCTTCTCGCCGCCGCGGAGCACGGCATTCCGGTGATCCGCCGCTCGGATTTGCTGGGCGAGCTCATGGAGGGCTACACCCAAGTCCTCTTCGCCGGCACCCACGGCAAGACATCAACGACGTCGATGGCGGTCGTCGCGCTTCAGGCAGCGGGGGAGGACCCCTCCTTCGCCATCGGCGGTCAACTCAACCGGGCTGGCACGAATGCGCACCACGGCAGCGGCCACATCTTCGTGGCGGAAGCCGATGAATCCGATGCGTCGCTGCTGCGCTACCGCCCGTCTGTCGCCGTGATCACGAATATTGAGCCGGATCACCTCGACTATTTCGGCAATGCGGAAAGCTACTACCAAGTCTTCGACGAATTTGCGGACCGCCTTCCCGACGACGGCACGCTGGTTGTCTGCCTCGACGATGAGGCGACGGTGCGGTGCGGCCTGCGCGCGCAGGAGCGCGGAATCACCGTGCTGGGCTACGGCACGGACACCGCAGCTGCCCGTCACCCGGAGATCCCGGCTGGAGCGGTGATCACCGACGAGTCGGCCGACGGCCACCTCACCGAGGTCGCCGTTGACTTGCGCCTCCAAGACCACGAGGGCACGGTGGCGTACCACCTCGCGCTGCCAGGCCGTCACATGGTGCTCAATTCCGCCGCAGCGCTTTTGTCCTGCGCGATCGCTGGCGCGGATCCGCGAAAGCTCGCCGAGGGATTGAGCAGCTTCACTGGTGTCCGCCGCCGCTTCGAGCTGCGCGGGGAGATCACCGCGGGGCCGCAGACCGGCACCCGGGTCTACGACGATTACGCGCATCACCCGACGGAGGTGCACGCCGTTGTGTCCGCCGCGCGCGGCAAGGTCGAATCCGAAGGCAACGGCGCCCGCGTGGTCGTGTGCTTCCAGCCGCACCTGTACTCGCGCACGCAGGCCTTCGCGCAGGAATTCGCCGAGGCGCTTTCGCTTGCCGACGCCGCCGTGGTCCTCGACATCTTCGGCGCCCGCGAAGCTCCTGTTGAAGGAGTGGACTCCCGAATCATTACCCAGCACATTGCCGATGGCACTGAGACTGTTTATGAGCCGGATTTCTCCCGCGCGCCAGCCACTGTGCGCTCCGTGACCCAGCCGGGCGACGTTGTAATCACCATGGGCGCCGGCACCGTCACCATGCTCGCCGACCCGATCCTCGAGGCGCTAGCGGGAACTGACACAGCCTCCGGTTCCACCAACGGTGAGGAAGCGAACTAAACACCCATGTCCACAGCCGTGAACCCGTCCAGCAGCGATGATCGGAACGACGATCGCACCCTTGACAGCGGACAAGCGAAAAACGTAAACCTGCAACGCCGAAATGCTGCCCGCGGCCGCCGTGAGCTGCCGTGGCGCCGGATCGCGGGGATCGCGGCAGTCGGTGTGGTCGTCTTGGCGCTGTTGTGGGCGATCGTCTATTTCACCCCGTTGTTCTCTGTGAAGAACGTGGCGGTGGAAGGCAACGAGCACCTCGACGAAGAGGCAGTCGTCTCCGCCGCCGGCGTCGCCGAGGGCACGCCTCTGGCGCAGGTGAATATGCGCCAGACGGCGTCGAATGTGGTCTCTCTGCCGTGGGTGAAATCCGCGACCGCAACGCGGAAATGGCCGTCGACAATCTCCGTGAAGGTGGAGGAGAACACCGCCGTCGCATACCGCGCCGCGTCGGACGGCACCCACCTCATTGACCCGGAGGGCAAGGAATTCGCGGTCGACACTCCACCGGAGGACGCAGTGGAGCTGACCGGCGCTGCTGATTCAGATGAATCCGTGCGCAAAGACGCCGTGGACATCGCCGCGGCTCTCAGCGAGAACGGGCGCGCCGCGGTGACATCCATCGAGGCGAAGTCGAAATACCAATTCGTGCTCAATCTCAAAGACGATCGCACCGTCGTGTGGGGCGCGAGCGAAGACAACAAAAATAAATCCCTGGCGTTGGACACCGTGCTTCAGCGCGAAGGAAAAGAATTCAACGTGACCAACCCGCGGCAGATCACCGTCAAATAGAGACGTTCAAATAGAGCGTTTCCGCAAAAGCCCAGGTCATAAACCCTAAAGTACAGGTTGAGGGTACCGACACGCCGAAAGAATTCGCCGAAATGCCGCATCGTTTAGTCATGATGGGAGGCGTCTTTGAATCACATGTCCCCGTTATCTGAAAGGCGAGCACACACCCATGACCTCACCTAGCAACTACCTCGCCATGATCCGCGTTGTCGGTGTCGGCGGCGGCGGTGTCAACGCAGTGAACCGCATGATCGAAGAGGGCCTGAAGGGTGTCGAGTTCGTCGCCATCAACACGGACTCCCAGGCACTCCTGTTCACCGATGCGGACACCAAGCTCGACATCGGCCGTGAGGCGACCCGCGGTCTCGGTGCAGGCGCTAACCCGGAGGTCGGCCGCACCTCCGCCGAGGACCACAAGCAGGAGATCGAGGAATCCCTCAAGGGTTCCGACATGGTCTTCGTCACCGCCGGCGAGGGCGGCGGCACGGGTACGGGCGCGGCACCGGTGGTTGCCGGCATCGCCAAGAAGATGGGCGCACTCACCATCGGTGTGGTCACCCGACCGTTCTCCTTCGAGGGTAAGCGCCGCACCCGCCAGGCGCTCGAGGGCATCGACGCTCTGAAGGAAGTCTGCGACACCGTCATCGTCATTCCGAACGACCGCCTGCTGCAGCTGGGTGAAGCAGACCTGTCGATGATGGAAGCGTTCCGCGCTGCCGACGAGGTGCTCTACAACGGTGTTCAGGGCATCACGAACCTGATCACCATCCCGGGCATGATCAACGTCGACTTCGCTGACGTTCGCTCCGTCATGGCCGATGCCGGCTCCGCACTCATGGGCGTGGGCTCGGCCCGCGGCGAGAACCGCGTCATGGCTGCCACCGAGCAGGCCATCAACTCCCCGCTGCTGGAGACCACCATGGAGGGCGCCAAGGGCGTGCTCATCTCCGTCGCTGGCGGCTCCGACCTGGGCCTGATGGAGGTCAACAACGCGGCCTCCATCGTCGAGGAGAAGGCCGACGAGGACGCCAACATCATCTTCGGCACGATCATCGACGACAACCTGGGCGACGAGGTCCGCGTGACCATCATCGCCACCGGCTTCGACGAGAAGGCCAACGCTCGCCCGCAGGCACCGGGCCAGGAGCAGGCAGGTCAGGGCTCCACTCAGGTGGTCGAGACCCAGCAGGTCCAGGTTGAGCCGGCTGCTGCAGCCGAGACCCCGACTCCGGCACCGTCCTCGAGCTCCCTGTTCGAGTCCAGCGACCGCCAGGAACCCGCTGACGCACCGGTGGCGGAGGAGTACACGCCGCGCCACCGCTACGACGAATCCCGCGGCGGCCTGTTCACCAATTCCGACCGTGGCTCCGACCGTGACTATGACCGTGAGTACCGCACGACCCGCCGCTACGAGGACACCCGCGATTCCCGCGGTGGCGATGATGACCTCGACGTGCCGGACTTCCTCCGGTAGTAGCCTTGGGTGTCATGATTGACACCACCAGCCGCCCCGTCCGCATGCTGTTCACCAGCCGTGCGGGCGGGGTTTCTGCATCCCCGTACGATTCCTTCAACCTCGGCGATCACGTCGGCGACGACGAGCACGCAGTCTCAGCTAACCGTGCGCGCCTCGCCGATATCGCCGGCCTTGAGCCAGAGCAGTTCGTGTGGATGGAGCAGTTGCACACCAATAATGTCACCGTCGTCGACGGGCCGCAGGATGGCCCAGTCGAGGCGACCGACGCGATCGTGACCACCAAGCAGAACCTGGCGTTGTGCGTGCTGGTCGCCGACTGCGTTCCAGTGCTGTTGTCCGACCACAACGCTGGGGTAGTGGCAGCAGTGCACGCCGGGCGACTCGGTGCCCGAAACGGGATCGTGCCGCGCGCAGTAGAGAAAATGCGTGAGCTCGGCGCCGAACCTGCGAATATTCAAGCGCTCCTCGGGCCCGCCGCGGCGGGCGAATCCTACGAGGTGCCGCAAGAAATGGCCGACGATGTGGAGAAACACCTGCCGGGCTCCCGCACACGGACCAAGAAGGGCACGCCGGGATTGGATATCCGCGCCGGCTTGGTGAGGCAGTTGATGTCGGCGGGTGTGACCCACATCGATGCGGATCCACGCGATACCGTCACCGATGAATCCTTCTTCTCCTACCGGCGTGAAGGCACCACTGGGCGACAGGCGGGCGTGATCTGGCTGACGGGCAAATCTGTTGATTCCGGGGAGGAGAACTAAGTGGAATTCACCGATAAGCGTCGCGATGAGATCGCAGCGAAATGGGAGCAGCTTCAGTCCCAGGTGCGGGCGGCCGAAGAAAAAGCAGGCCGGAACCCCGGCAGCGTGAGCATTCTTCCGGTCACCAAATTCCACCCGGCATCCGATGTCGCTGTGCTGGCGGAACTGGGCATTGACCTCGTGGGGGAGAACCGCGAACAAGAGGCGCGCGGCAAGGTCGAGGAACTCACCGCCGCAGGAGTAGAGATGCGTTTCGCGATGATCGGCCAGATCCAATCCAAAAAGGCGAATGCCGTCGCGCGGTGGGCGAGCGAAGTCCATTCCGTGGATTCAGTGAAGCTCGCAGGTGGCCTTGACCGCGGCATGGCGCTCGCGCTGGAGCGCGGCGACCGCACCACAGACACCCTGCCCTGTCTGATCCAGCTGTCATTCGACGACGACACCAACCGTGGGGGAGTGCCGCATGACGATGCGGAGCTGCTTGATTCCGTGGTCGCCGCCGTCGATACGGCCGAGCATTTGCTTTTCGACGGCTTCATGGTGGTCCCGCCCCGTGAAGCCGAGCCGGGGGAGGTGTTCGCGGCGTCGAAAAGCATCTGCGATGCATACGCGGAAAAGCTCGGCCGTTCCCTGCGACTGTCAGCGGGAATGTCCGGTGATTTTGAAGATGCAATTGCTCACGGATCGACCGTCGTGCGTGTCGGAACCGGGCTGTTGGGAGCACGGCCCGTAGGCTGACGAACAACGCTAGATCGACTCCCTAAAACAGCCCGCGAACAGGAGACTTACGCGCATGTCCTTCTCTAACAGCCTCAAGGAATTCTTCGGCATCGGCCAGTACGACCCGGCAATGGACCCGTACTACGACGACCCGGCCTACGAAGAGGCTGGCGCCGGCGCGTACTCCCGCACCGCGACCGCTGCTGAGCCCCGCACCCGCGAGCGTGAGTACAGCTACGAGCCGCGCGACTACTCCGCAGCGATCATCAGTGTCCGTCCGCGCAACTACAACGACGCTAAGGAGATCGGCGAGCCGTTCCGCGACGGCGATGCAGTGGTCATGGACCTGTCCAACGTGGATAAGCCGACCGCAATGCGCCTGATCGACTTCGCTGCTGGCCTGTGCTTCGCTGCCCGCGGCAAGATGCACAAGCTGTCCCGCACCGGCGACGAGCACCTCGTGTTCGCCATCGTTCCGGAGAATGCGCGCACCACCGTCAGCGAGCTTGAGCGCGCCGCGCACATCCGTTAGTTCACCGCTAATTCATTTGGCGTACGCGCCTAGGTAGGGTGGGTTCCCGTGAATATGCTCGGAGCCGTTCTCTATTCAATCGTCGGTCTGTACACGCTTTTCGTGATCATCCGGCTGATCATCGAGATGATCCAGTCGTTCTCCAAGCACTTCGACCCGCCGCGCTGGTTCATGGTGGCGGGCGAGTTCATCTTCGTTGTCACGGATCCGCCGATCAAACTCCTGCGCAGGTACATCCCGCCGCTGCCGCTCGGTGGCGTCGCGTTGGATGTCAGCGTGATCGTGCTGTTCCTCGCCCTCGCGGTGCTTCAAGCGTTGATCCGTGGCATCTTGCTGTAGTGGCAAAACTGCAGAGCGGTTAAATCCCGGAAAATAAAATTCTGAAACTCACCCTCGGGTAAACGTTGAGGGTATAACTACTGTCAGCTAGGCTTTATGCCTAGACCGTGCCACTGGCCCGATCGGGGCTGGCAAAAAACGTCATTACTTGAAGGGAACGCAAATGCCGCTGACACCAGCTGACGTGCACAATGTCGCTTTCAGCAAGCCGCCGATTGGCAAGCGTGGCTACAACGAGGACGAAGTCGATCAGTTCCTCGACCTCGTTGAGGACACTCTCGCCCAGCTGCAGGATGAGAACGACGACCTCCGCGCACGCATCGAGGAGCTCGGCTCCGGCAGTGGTGCACCGGCTGCGGCAGCTGTCGCTCAGCCGTCCAACCAGGTTGACGAGAATGCGATCCGCCAGGAGATCGAGGCTAAGCTCCGCAAGGAGTACGAGGCACGTCTGAAGGATGCCGAGGACGAGGCCAAGGCAGCCCGTTCCCGTGCCGAGGCAGCGGACGCCGAGATCCGCTCCGCACGCGAAGAGGCTGCGCAGGCACGCAAGCAGGCCGAGACATCCCAGAAGAGCGATGCACAGGCTCAGGGCATTTCCCGCCCGGTCACCCAGCAGCAGCCGAAGACCACCGGCGAGGCACACATCCAGGCCGCTCGCGTTCTCGAGCTGGCGCAGGAGACCGCCGACCGCCTCACCCGCGAGGCTGCCGAAGAGTCCGAGCGCGTCGTCGCCGATGCACGCGCCAACGCCACCACTCAGGTGTCCGACGCAGAGAAGAAGGCCGCCGAGACCACCAAGGCAGCCGAGCAGCGTGCTAGCCAGCTCGTCAGCGACGCTGAGCGCAAGGCTGAGGAGACCACCAACGACGCTAACTCCCGCGCCGAGGCACAGATCCGCCAGGCTGAGGAGCAGGCTTCCAAGCTGAAGAGCGACGCTGAGCGCAAGCACACCGAGATCATGAACACGGTCAAGCAGCAGCAGACCGCACTCGAGTCCCGCATTTCCGAGCTGCGCACCTTCGAGCGCGAGTACCGCACCCGTCTGAAGACCCTGCTCGAGTCGCAGCTCGAGGAGCTGGAGACCCGCGGCACCTCCGCTCCGAGCGGCGACGTGACGCAGAAATAAGCGCTCTCTATAGTCAGTTTGCTGAGGCCCGACCGGTGAACCGGTCGGGTCATTTTGCTGTTAAACCAGCGTGTCTTCTG
>ERZ1031113.184-NODE-184-length-20872-cov-14.382428_pt1 | contig 20872 bp, 13 predicted proteins | sample MGYA00518225_ERZ1031113 | MGnify/ENA primary metagenome ERZ1031113 (study PRJEB33718, sample SAMN03159751) | human skin metagenome | collected 2014-05-20 | study: EMG produced TPA metagenomics assembly of the PRJNA266117 data set (Human skin bacterial metagenome...
TTTTTTTTTTAAAGCAGAAGACGGCATACGATATGCTCAGGAGTCTCGTGGGCTGGGAGATGTGTATAAGAGACAGGAAGACCCGCCGAACTTCTCGAAATTCCTTGGTCTTGCCAAGAAGGCAGACTTCATCTTCACCTCCGCTGAAGAGATGGTCCCGAAGTACCGTGAAGCCGTTGGAGAGGGTATCCCAGTTGAGGCGCTGCGCTTCGCCGTTAATTATGAGAGCACCAATCCCATTGGAAGCGAACGATATGATGGCAATGATGTAGTTTTCGCGGGATCATGGCTGGCACACAAGTATCCGTCTCGCGCGACCTCGGCGAAGAGGATATTCAAGGGGCTCCAAGATTCCCATCTTTCTCTTTCGATCTTCGATCGAAACGCGAATTTGGATCAGAATGACTTTGAGAATGATCTGTCGAGGTATAACTACCCAGATGATTTTCTTCCAAATCTGCGTAGGCCGATTTCGCACGAAGACGTACATAACATCCAACGTCTCCTTCCGTACGGCGTAAATCTGAATTCCGTTACTGCCAGTTCAACCATGTTTGCTAATCGTGTCGTAGAACTACTGGCGACCGGTACGACAGTTTTGTCAAACTACAGCAACGGAGTTAATTCCCTTTACCCGTATGTCGCAATCGTCGATTCTGAGGTTGATGCTCAGCAGTTTGTCGATAACTTAAGTACAGAGTTTCTTCGTTACGGTCGAGCTAGTGGCATCCGTGATGTGTTTCTTAATGACACTGCCTTCGAACGCATTGATCAGATTCTCGATGCTGTCGATGTTCCGTACACGAAGCCTCGGCATCGCATTCTTGTGGTGGTGGACAACGAACAGAGTTTTGCGGACTTCGTGGCTTCTCAAGACGGAGACTTCGACTTTGAATGGGTCACACGAGATGAGCTTGCAAAAACAAAAGGCAGCGAGGGTGGCGATGTCATCGCCTTCGCCGACAACCTATCTTCCAATTCTCCCTTTTTGGTCGCAGACGCGATTGCCGCTTTCCGCTACAGCGGCGTCGACGCGGTTGAGCTTTGCTCTGTAGATGACCCGCGGACCTGTTATGAATTCGTCGAGCCGGGGCCGAGGTCGTCCCTGCAGGTTGTTTGGTTGGAGCCGGGGGAGACCATTGACACCACACCCATTGAACGGGCGATTCTAGTGAGGACCGCTGCGGTTGCCAATGCAGTCGTTTCTTCGCCGAGCCCAAAGGAACTGACCGTGATTGTGCCGGTTTACAACAACGGCCGGTTCCTGATTCATAAGTGTTTTCAGTCGTTGCTGAGGAGCTCAATTTTCTCGGAGTCAGAAGTCCTTCTCATCGATGACGGTTCAACAGACAAGGAAACGCTTCATGCACTGGATCTGCTTGAGGCGGTTTACGAAAACGTTTCTGTTTTTCGATTTCCTCCTGGCGGGTCGGGGAGCGCATCGCGACCTCGAAACAAGGGGCTCGAACTAGCGCGGACGAAATACGTAACCTATCTAGACCCGGATAATGAGCAAGTGGGCGATGCGTATATTCAACTTCTTGAGCTGATGCGCTCTGAGTCACTCTCGTTCGCGATCGGGAATATGGTGAAATTCAAGGGATCGCGAAAGCTTATTAACAATTCCTGGCACCTTAAGAAGTCATTTAAATCCGCCGGCATCGAACGCATTGGAGAAGCGACGTACCACCTGGGCGGAAATAACCGCGATTTGCTGGCTACTGCTCAGTACCAACCTATGAGTATTCAAGCGCTCATCGCTGATACCGCTTGGCTACGTAGTACGGGTATTGAGCAGCCGGAGGGCGCAGTCGGACAGGATTCCTACTTCTTCCAGCAGATGCTTTACTACGCCGAAAGCGTGGCAGTCGTTCCAACTCCGGTTCATGTCTATTATGCGGAGGTCGCCAACTCGACTGTGAACTCTATCTCGGCGAAGTTTTTTAGGAAGTATTTACCGCTAGAGGAGTCTCGATCTTCCTGGTTGAAAGACATTGGCCTCATTGACCACTATTCCGATACGCGCTTCATGGCGTTCCTAGAAAAATGGTACTTGGTGAAGCTGAGAAGTGTCGTCGGTGAGGATCGCGCAGAGAGCATTTCGCGTATTCACGAAATTGCTTCAATGTATGGTCCACGGGTTACGGAGAACCCGCATTTCCAAAGCTTGATGGCTGAGGCAGAAGAGGAATCAAACCTGTGAGCAGATCCAGCAAATCCAACAATGACCTCGATGATCAGACAGTTTCATTGGAGATAGAGGATGAATCTCGCGTGATTTCAAGACACCACGATCCATACGTAGGTGGTTTTGTTCTTTCAGAAAATGATCTGGGGGCAATTCGAAAGTTCACCAAAAGAGAGCTGCCGAATGGGCATTTTTGGTGGAGTGACAACATCGTTGCGGAAGAGCTAGTGCAGGGGCTCGATCAAAGTTTCCTATTGATTAGAGGGCACTGGGCACTCACGTCGCCCGGGGGCGAAAGCCTACCTGCTGCGCGCTATTTGCTTGAGCGAGCTCAGTCCTCTAAAGAGGATTTTGAAGGGGAGCTTGACTTCCTCAGCGGAAGGTACGTCATCGTTTTACATCTTGCGGGAAAGACGTACGTGTACAACGATGCCATCGGAGCGCGCACTGTCTACTATTCTGAGCAAGAACGTTTAGTTGCGTCGCACCTCCACCTCGTGGATGAGATGGGTACATTCGAAAAATACGATGTAACCAAAGGCACGCGACAAGTCCAATGGGCTGCAGATTTTACGCCAATCAAAGGCGTTTTCAATCTCCTTCCTAACTTTGTCTTGGAGTTACCAGAATTCAAGGTCTCCCGATTCTATCCACGAGAAGAGAACGGATTCTGGGACGTTGATAGAGAAGAAAAGTATCGCGAGATCGAGCGCATCTGGAGGAGCGCCCAGAAGACCTATTTCGAGGCTTTCCCGAATATTGCTTTTTCGATCAGCGGCGGAATAGACAGCCGACTAGTCCTCGCAATGGCCAAACCCTACTGGCACAAGCTGAAGGCCTATACCTACGGTGTGCCATCTAGTGAAGGTGCCGGAGGTGGTGGAACGTATTTTCGCCGAACGATGATTGCCGATGACCGCATCGTTCGGGATTTACTTGAGTCGGTGCGTTTTAATGAGCACATTTTTTTCGATGTGACCAAACAATCCAAAGTCAGTGGCGAATTGGCAGGGTTGCTTCAAAAAAATACTTATGGGAAGCACGGCCATCATCTGGTTGCCTCTTACCGGCAAAAGTTTGCGAGCGGAACTTGGCTGAACATCCGGGGTAATGCGATTGAGTTGGCGCGAATGGCGCAAATGGGGCCGGGATTTGACCGCGCCGTCTCCAAGGCTCAGAGCGGATTTCCGGATGACATTGAAAAGCGAATGGAGCTCTTAGGGTACCGTTCCAATTTGCACGGGTATAACAGACAGCTCATGATGTACTGGGAGTTGAGGCACGGTAAGTGGCTCGGCGAAATTAACAATGAGCTTGATGCAGCATTTGATACTTGGATCCCTGCCGGAAACCGACGCATCCGTGACTTGATGGGCTCATTTCCTGAGGATGAAATCACCGAAGGCCTAGTTATTCGGGACCTAATTGATAGAAATGCACCTGAGCTGAATTGGCCGGCGGTCAACTCAACACAGACGCTCTATCAAGATTGGCGCGATCTGCGTTTTCAGGCAACCCGGATGCTGGACAAAGCCCTTATCTTTGATGGCAAAGGTAATAGTCATGCAGTCCAGCCTCAGGCCGAGTATAGATTGCCACAGTCTCAAGTGGGACCTGGCGCCGGGATACGGATTAAGTTTGCGCCTGTAGACGAGCCAGGGACCCTATCCTTCCGAGTTTTGGTTCCCTATGGCAGTCCTTCTGCAAAAGGCTACTTCACCTGGGGAATCAAGATCAATGGAGAGTCGTGCTTCACTATCGACGGCGCGGAAAAAGGCGTGCCCATTGGTTTCTCTGTCGACAACATCTCGCCGGAAGATGAGGTGCTTGTAGAATTGAACTTCCTGAAGAAAGTCAAGGGGGCAGAATCATGGTCAAGGGCGACTCGACTGCGAATTGAAGACTGCAAGCTATATCCCCGCGCAATCGGAAACTCCAGTCCAGACCTACGCTCGGATTGGCCCAACCCACCAAATCATCCGTAGCAGTAGTTAATTTCCAAAAGTTCAAGAAGAGGTTTGCATCTTGAGTACATCCGTCCCTGTAATCGCACTTACTAAATGCGGAATTGGAATCTTCGATCTTGACTGGTGGGTCCCGCGACTCGGTCTTTTCAAAGCTGTAACGTTGCCGAGTGTTTTGCAAGCAGCGGTGGGTCATGAGTTCCATTGGTTCATTCTGCTCGATGAGGACATGCCGGCTGAAGCTCTTGAGTTTCTGCGCACAGCAATCGAAGAAGCCGGCGGAGCAGGATCTGTCCACCTTCAATTTGTACGAACCTCAATTGAAGCGAACCGTGCTGGCCTCAATGCCGTGCGGTCGGTTGCGGGCGATGATCGACGGGCACTCGTGATTCGAATCGACGATGATGACGCGGTGTCCCGCGATGCGTTTACAAGCGCGCTTAATACCGTTGACGATTTGGGACGGCCCGCAGTAATTTCCCTGGCCGACGGGTACATGTTTGATGCGCCTAGTGCGGCATATGGCGAATGGACGTCTCCTAATCAGACCAGTAACACCTACTACTATGGAACCCTCGCTGAGGTCCGTCGGGTTATTTGGCACAATCACACGAAGGCGCTCTTCAACGCTAAACGATTCGGATTTCAATCAACGTCGGTGCTTGGTAAAGGGAGGCACTTCCTTTATACGGTTCACCGTCAAGCCGACGGGTCCTACGAAGAGCGCCAAAAGCGGATCCGGGAATGGGCACCCGTTGGAGAGGAATTGGCGCGTGAATTCGGGTTAGATATCGCAGGGTTGACCGAATGGCAGGACTACCAGCGTACAGCGAAGCCTACGTTGGGATTGACGTGGCGTAGGTCCATGCCCGAAACTACTCGAATTCGGGAGCTGTTCTCTGAGATCGATAAGCTGAAACGCGAAATCGTTAAGACCAATAGCGCCATTTTCGATCCGAAGACACCGTTTCTCTACTTGTTGGATCCGGCAGTTCCCCCTGCATCGGTCAAAAAGGGCAAAGTCCGTTTCAGGGGAGTGGCCACCCCTGGTACTCGGCTGAACATGTCGGTAGCTGGCAGCAGCCTTAACTACAAGCTGTTTAAGACGGCGGAGGTAGATGAGCGCACCGGAGAATTTGATTTCCTCTGTGCCTTCAACTCAGCGGTGTGGAACCTGCGGCTGGAAGTGGTTGATAGGGACGCTGAAAAGGTGTTGAAGACGTGGGAGTTTAAACTCACCGTGCGCTAAAACGAGCTAACCCAGGATTCCCGGGGCCAGCGGATATCAAAATCTACGTGGCTCCGGGAATCTTATTGGTCCTCGTCCGTGCCTAGGCTTTCCAGATATTCATAGTGCTGGATTACAAGTTCGGGTCCAGTGCTTGAGTTGTCCGTTTGCAACGATGGCCACAGCTTATCCCACTGCCCACTCACGCGGACTGCCTTAAATAGCAACTCCTCCACGAAATCCCGAGAGGGTGGGTTGTGTCCTTTGCCATTAAAGAGCTTCAGAACATGTATCTGCTCTCTTTTCGGAATCTCTTCAAGGAAAGGAGAAAGGTGCAGCTCAACATGAGAGTCGCCCATTGCCTGCAAGTACAGAATTGGACGGGGTGAAACGTTGGAGTAGTAGTCGCACAGATTCCAGGTGATTGGAAGCCCTTCGAGAGCATCGGACTTCCAGGCGCGACGTGTGAAGTTCAGAACAGCGGGTTCGAGATACTTAGCTATCGATGTCTGGGGATTGGCAGCAATCGGCAGCGCCCCGTCAAAACAGCTGGCGTAGAAGAGCGCAGCGAATCCGCCTCCGGAGCCTCCATAGAAAATTGCGTGTTTGTGGCTTGCCATTGAACGAAAAACGGCATCCAACACAAGCGGTAGGTCCTTTTGCAGGGCACGGTTCCTGTCACCGGCGTACCAAGCAAGGTTGGCGCCGGTTTCGAGAGTCGAGTCCGATACAAGAACGATGTTTGCTCCAGTCGTGCGCCCCACATTGATGCCGCTGAACACAGGAAGCGTGATCTTCTTCGCAGGGATAGAACCGTGAAAGAACACGATTGTGGTGTCCGCAAAATGATCTTCAACAAAGATCTCCAGGAGGCCATTGCCGTAAGCAATCTGATGGATCCCGTTACCGATCGCTTTGGAGCCGAAATCGGTGATGCCTTCGTGCTGAAACACGTTTGCCTTGTAGCGTTTCGCGTTACGTGGGTATGCGCTCATTAAATGCTCTCTCAGTGTGGCCAGCCTTGAGCTACCTATAGATCGAGGGGTGATTTGTGTTCAATACTAACCAAGCCCCTTTCGAGGTCTGTGCTAGGAGTTCGGGGATACTGGAGCGGCCATCCGGCCCAAAGCGTGGATTCTCCACCCGGCATTGCGCCAGGAATTGATACCGAGGACGTTGCGGCCGTCGATGAGCAGTTGCTTTGCGACGAGCTCCGCTGCCCACCGCGGATCCATGTCCTTGAACTCCTGCCACTCGGTGGCGAGGATGACCAGTTCCGCGCCGCGCAGTGCGTCCTCGAGGCTGGTGGCGTAATCGAGGGTGGGGAAGACCTTGCGGGCGTTGTCCATGCCCTGCGGGTCGTACACGCGCACGGACGCGCCGGCGAGCGAGAGCTGGCCGGCCACAGCGAGTGCGGGCGAGTCGCGCACGTCATCCGAGTTCGGCTTGAACGCCGCGCCGAGCACGGTGATGTTGCGGCCGATGAGGCTGCCGAGCTCCTCGCGCGCCAGGTCGATCACGCGCTGGCGGCGGCGCATGTTGATCGCGTCGACCTCGCGCAGGAAGGTCAGTGCCTGGTCGGCGCCGACCTCGCCGGCGCGGGCCATGAATGCGCGGATGTCCTTGGGCAGGCACCCGCCGCCGAAGCCGAGTCCTGCGCCGAGGAACTTACGCCCGATGCGGTCGTCGTAACCGATGGCGTCCGCGAGTTGGGTCACGTCCGCGCCGACGTTCTCGCAGACCTCGGACACGGCGTTGATAAAGGAGATCTTCGTGGCGAGGAATGCGTTGGCGGAGACTTTCACCAGCTCCGCGGTCTGCAGATCCGTCACAATGAACGGGGTATTGTTTTCCAGCGGGGTGGCGTAGACCTCGCGGGCGATCTCCTCAGCGCGGGAATCTTCGGCGCGGTGGCCCAGCACGATGCGGTCCGGCTCGATGGTGTCTTTGACCGCGTAGCCCTCGCGCAGGAACTCCGGGTTCCACGCGATCTCCACGGTGGCTTTGTTGCCGTTGGCGGCGGCGAGTTTGTCGGCGCGTTCCTGCAGGGCGGCGGCGGTGCCGACCGGGACGGTGGACTTGCCCAGGATCAGGTGCTCGCCTTCGAGCTGGGGCACCAGGTCGTCGATCACGGCCTCGACGTAGCGGGTATCGGCAGCGTAGGAACCGCGCTGCTGCGGGGTGCCAACCCCGATGAAGTGCACATTGGCGAAGGCGGCGGCTTCGGCGTAGTCCGTCGTAAAGCTCAGGCGACCTGCCTCGATGTTGCGCTCGAGTACCTCGGGAAGGCCCGGCTCGAAAAACGGCACCTTTGAGTTCTTCAGTGCCTCGATCTTGGTTTCATCAACGTCTACGCCCAGCATCTCGTGGCCGAGTTCAGCCATGCACGCCGCATGCGTCGCGCCGAGGTAACCAGTACCAATCACAGTCATCCGCATGGGGACTAAGTCTACAACTCGGACATTCGGCGAAAATATTCGTCCGCAAGTGGCGAGACTCTACAGAGCAAAGAGTGTGGTGGCTCAGTCGCGTTGATGATTTGGAAGTGGTGTTAATTCAGCGAGCCATCTGCAAATAGACTACCTTTTCAATGAAGCCTGGCTGCGGATTCCATCTGTAGTCGTTTTAGCGACACTAGAAGGTTGTTCATAGATGTTACGAGCAGAACCGAACCTGGCCTATCTGGGCCAATTCAGCGAGATGACGCTGATCCTCGATGAGGACCTGTCTTTTGGAGAGCGCGATTTCGCGGTTGCATTCAACTTCTTTGACGAGGCCGGCTGTGAGCTTCCGAGTTCAGAGATTGATGCGGCTTACTCTGAAAACCTTGGCAGCTATTTCCGTTATCTAAAGCCAGGTTCTGGTGAGCTCGGGAGCGACGCAGTTAAACCAATCCACTTGGGGCGTCCTGCGGTTAGTGCTCGTGTGGAGGTTCGTCCTTGGAAAAACAAGAGCGCGGGCGCCGCGAAAGAAATGCAAAGGCATATTTACGTGTGCGTGAGAACATCTGAAAGTGGCAAAGTTTGGACCAGAAGGATTGGCAGCAAATGAGCGTCTCGGTAATTCTTCATTCGCTTCCTAGCGACAGTGACACCTGGGGCGCGTACATCGACCATTTCCGGCAGGTTCCGGGGGTAGTTGAGTGCCGCCTCACCTTAACCGATGCGTTTGAGGGGGACCTTTCTAAAATCTTCTCTCTTGCAGACGACTTTTTTAAGTTTGCGTATGTCGCGGAGCCACTCAATGATGCGCAGAGACTGAACCAAGCTGCCGCCGCGGCTTCTGGAGAGATGCTTTTGCTACTGGAGCGACCATATTGGGTTGCAGGTGAGTACGAAGATGAGTGGCACGAGCTGCCCTCGATGAGAGCCGTCCGTTCTCTGCCGAAACGGGTGTCGAGTTCACTTCACATAGTCCCGGAGGATGAGCTTTCCTACACGCTGCCAGTAGCGGAAGACGCTCTTGGATCAGCGTTCACTGTTAGGCGCAGTCATTTCCTGGAAATGCGTGGCTACGATGAGCGTGACGAGTTCAGTGATGCGCTGGGGTTTGACTTCCTTATGCGTCAACGGCGTAGTGGGCTAGAAACTGAACCTCTAACTCCTGGAGTCGGCCCACTTGCCGTGAGCTTGGAGGCACTGGAAAAGGTCGAGAATGAAGCTGATATTAAGCACGCAGTCATTCAAGATCTGACGCTCTTTAGGAACTTAGAGTCTTGGTCGGTGCCAGCGGAACAGCGTGAGCCGTTGATTTCAGTGGCTATCGCCACGAAGGACCGAGGCCCAATGCTTATTGAAAGTATTAACTCGGTCCGCTATCAGAGCTTTCAAGAGTTCGAGATCATCGTGGTAGACGATGGATCAGCAGACCAGGCGGCGGTGAAACGCTCGGTCCAAGATCTTGGCGATCCGAGAATCAAGTTTTTCGAGCACACTGAGAGCCGTGGGGTCGCTGCAGCGAGGAACACCGCGGCACAATATTCCCAGTGCTTGTTCACTGCAGTTCACGACGATGACGACATTATGCTCCCTGATCGCCTGCTAGACGGAATTAAGCCGCTAAGCAGCGAAGTGGATGCCACTTACGGAAGTTGGATCAATTTCGACCATGACACGGGAGGACTGCGAGGCTTTCTTACCAAGACTGGTTTCAGCGAGAATATGATCGCGTTCAACGGTGCAGGGCCCGGGCACAGCACTTGGACCGTGCCAACCCGATTGGTCCAAAAGTTCAAGTACGACGAGCGGCTGACATCTTCTGTTGATCACGAATTGGCCTCGCGTCTCATGAACGCTGGGGTCCGCTGGCTGCACGTAGAGAAATTCATGTACCTCCGTAGGGTGCATGACCTTCAAATCACGGCGCAGGACACAGATAACCAAAAGGCTGGGCATACCCTTTCGAAGCTTGCCAATAGATTCCTGACATCGTCTCAAGGGTTTGAGTCCATGGCGGCGCGTGGACGCGAACTTCCGTACCCCAAAACGCCGGGATCGAATGCCCTCAACTCTAGGTATGCGGGGTATCTCCCGGATCATCTGGTTACGCGCGACATTGTCTTCAGCGGCAATACCGTTACTAAATCACGCGTGCCTGACGCACCCCACCTAGTGTCCACGATCCTGACTGAGCGTGACCTTCTCACGGGGACGGCCATTGTGGAAGAAGGCACAATCGAGGGCGTGAAGTTTGAAGATTTCGTCGCTTTCCGGCAACTAGGCGTGGGCGACTTCACCGTGAAGTCGCACCTTCAATCTGGCGCTGAAAAGAAACTTTCGAAGCACGATGAGAATCTCATCCCGGATGAGAGCACTATTCGTTCCCGAGTCCAGGGCCTCGTAACGAACCGTATTGATAAAACCGTCACTCATATTCAACGCACTCAAGAAACGAAGCTTCATTTTGTTTTGGTCTTCTTCGAAGACGGACTAAAAGGATCCGAAAGTGATCTGTTTGAGGGGGATCTGCAGGTCGTTCGGAGAATTGTAGGAACAGGCCAATTCGGTTTCAATACAACCGCCTACCTACTTGGGTACTCTTCGCTTTCCCTGGCTATTAATGCATTGGATAGGTTGACGGAGCGATGCGAAAGTGCAGACGTTTTGCTGATGGATGAAGACCCACATGAGTTCGTTCCGGCGCTGCGATTGGAGCAAGTCCATGCCGCAGTGGTTGATTCGAAAGACGATTCTGGTTTGGGTGGGGAGTAAATATGCGTATTGTTTTTGAAAACAAACCGAATGGAAGATTTTCCCTTCGTCAAGAGGCTGAGACCCAAGGTGACATCGTTAGTTTTCCGCGTGAGTTCCTAGCAGATGTCACACTTCTGGAGGCGCAACCGCTTAACGCACTCGTAGCTGCCATGCTTCTATTCAATCTGTCCGAAGAGAACGGCGTACTAACTACGCCACCTTCGACTGCGCAATTGGATCGGGCTCTACGGCGGGTTCTGGGCGAGCGGTCGCCGCAACTCACCGTGGATCCTTTGCTGTCGGCCGCGCCTGAAAGTCACACTCAACTTCTTGTGGGCGATTACCGTGAAGGAAAGGTGGCAGTTCAGCCTGACGGAAAGGGACGCAATGTCCTCGTGCAATACCTCGACAGTGCGCGCTGGACAGGCAAACTTTTTTCCGTTGACAGGGTTGTAATCGCGACAAACTTCTCGGCGTTCGATGAGACAAGGATTAGCCGAACTGTCTTTAGAGTCGCGCTAGGTCTCTTGATGGCAGGCGATTGGAAGTCCTCGACACTAATCGTTGAGAAAGAGGGCGATGAGAGCGGATTGTTTTCTACCGCCATGATGCAGGAACTGTGCGCTGCGATCGGCGTGCGACTTCTGTTCGTCGACGGGCAAGAGATGGAAGGGATGTTGAAAGATGGCCAAGCGTAGGATTCTCATGCCCGTTCGCACGGTTGCAGAATGGGGAGGCGTGCACGAATGGACCGTGGATGCGGCGTCTGCGCTCATTCAAGCTGGACACGAAGTCACCTTTGTCGGCAGCGGTGTGGTCTTTAAGGAAAGAGCTGAAGCTACTGGCGCTTCTTTCCGGGTGGTGAACTGGCGCAAGGGTTGGGAGTCTGTTGCGCGATCGATAGGGGAGGAAGCTGATTTCGATCTCATCTTCTCGCATGCTCCAGCAGGCAGGCAGTTCGGCTTATTGGCGAATGAGAAGGCAAAAAAGGAACACATCGTGATGGTGCATGGTGCCTATCACGACTATATGTATGAGTGGTCGGACCAGGTTGACGCATTTGTCGCAGCGAGTCCTTCCCTGGTGCATTTCGTTCAGCAGTTTGGTCGTGTGGCGCCGTGGAAAGTTACAAACTTGCCAAATGCTGCGCCTAACGAAATATTTGATCTGCCACTTTTAAGCCATGATGAAAAGCTTGAGGGGGGTGTCGGGCACATCGTCACCGCTTCGCGTCTGTCCAAGGACAAGGTTGTCCAGATTGACTCAGTGGAGGAGGCGGTGCGCTCCCTCGCTTCGTTGTATCCAGACGTTCAGTGGGAAATCAACGTCTGCGGTGATGGGCCTCTACGAGATTATTTCGACCAACGTTACAATCTTTTGGAGATGTCGGTTCCGAACGTTTCTCACACTATGCATGGGTGGGTTGAGCCCACAGAAATCCCAATGATGATGAACCGAGCTTACTTAACTGTGGCCGCCGGTATGGCTGGCATGCGGGCGCTCGCATCTGGTTCTCTTTTGCTTGGGACTGGTGCTCGAGCTTCGGTTGGCATTCAAACTGGAAACAATCTGCGTGCGGGCATTTGGAGCAACTTCGGTGATCATGGCATTTTCAGATTTGTTCCCACCGACGTGCGCTCTGATCTGACAAATCTGTCCTCACCAGTGGTGTACGACGAAACAGTTGCCACAGCGAGGTCCGTTGTAAAACTCGGCAATGCGCAGTCAGTAGTGAATGACCTGATGTTTGCCGCATTGCACTGTGGCTAAGGTGCATGGGTGAAGGCTGCAACAGAGGCGAAAAGCATCTTAAGGCACTGTGTCTGCTGGCGGCATTGAACTGTTCCAAAATTTAGAGCGATAGAATCACTATTTATGCAGAATCCTACTGACCGACCCGTTGATGCTGCGCGCGCCTCTGTGAAGACTGTTGTGGTGCCGGCTGCGGGTATGGGGACGCGTTTTTTGCCGGCGACGAAGACGGTGCCGAAGGAGCTTTTGCCGGTGGTGGATATCCCGGGCATTGAGCTGATCGCTGAGGAGGCTGCGGCGGCGGGGGCGCAGCGTTTGGCTGTGGTGGTCGCGCCGAATAAGGAAGAGATCATGCGGCATTTCGGCGAGTTTTCGGACTTGCAGGAGTTGATGGTTGCCCGTGGCAAGCAAACCCAGGCGGACAAGGTCGCACGCGCCAACGGTCTGATTGAGGCTGTGGCGGTGACCCAGGACGAGCCGCTGGGGCTTGGCCATGCGGTTGGTTGCGCTGAGTCGGCGTTGGACGACGACGAGGATGCGGTTGCTGTGATGCTGCCGGATGATTTGGTGTTGCCGGCGGGCGTGATGGAGAAGATGGTCGCGGTGCGCAATGAGTTGGGTGGCTCTGTGTTGTGCGCGTTTAACGTCTCGCGTGAGGAGGTGTTCAACTACGGCGTGTTCGACGTCGAGGATGCCGAGGCCGAGATTGATGGTGTTGAGGTGTTGAAGGTGCGCGGCATGGTGGAAAAGCCGGCTGTGGAGGATGCGCCGTCGACGCTGGTGGCCACCGGCCGGTACTTGCTGGACCGCGGGATTTTTGATGCGTTGCGCCGTATTGAGCCGGGTAAGGGCGGTGAGCTGCAGCTCACGGATGCGATTGAGTTGATGATCTCTGAGGGGCATCCGGTGCATGTGGTGGTGCATGAGGGCAAGCGCCATGACCTTGGTAACCCGGGTGGGTATATCCCGGCGAATGTGGATTTCGGTTTGCGGGATGAGAAGTACGGCCCGGCGTTGTACACCGCGGTGAAGAAGATCATCGCCGACTTCGAGGCAGAACACCCCGAGGTCAAAGAAGAGCTTTAAGGAGTCAGCATGAAGACAGTTGTCACCGGCGGTGCCGGGTTTATCGGCTCTCACCTTGTGGACCTGCTGGTGGGGGACGGCCACCAAGTCACGGTGATCGACAATCTGAGCTCGGGGCGAACCGAGAATATCGCTAGCCACCTCGAATCTGGCGCGGTCGAGCTCCTTGAGCAGGATATCCGGGACGCAGATTTTGAAGCGATTTTCCGGCGCGTCGAACCCGAGGTGGTGTTCCACCTGGCAGCCCAGATTGACGTTCGTCGGTCGGTTGAAGATCCGCTGCTCGATGCCGAGATGAATATCACAGCGACTATCCGTCTCGCGGAAGCGGCGCGGCGAACGGGGGTGCGTCGAGTGGTGCACACGTCTTCCGGTGGATCGATCTACGGCGAACCGAAGCAATTGCCAGCTACGGAGCAGCTGCACGTTGACCCGAAGTCGCCGTACGCGGCATCGAAGGTTGCAGGCGAGCTGTACTTGAATGTGTACCGCCAGCTCTACGGGCTAGAGACGAGCTTCATCGCACCCGCCAACGTCTACGGGCCGCGGCAGAATCCATTTGGCGAGGCCGGCGTGGTGGCGGTTTTCTCGCGCAACCTGCTGGACGGTAACCCGACTTGCGTCTTCGGTGGTGGCACGAATACCCGCGACTACGTGTATGTGGGGGATGTGGCACGCGCGTTTTACCTCGCTTCCGCGGACGCCGGTGACGGTGAACGCTTCAACATCGGTACGGGTGTTGAGACGACAGATCGTGAGCTCCACACTGCGGTGGCCAAAGCAGTCTGCGCACCAGATGCGCCAAACGATGAGCCCGCCCGTCTGGGCGATGTTGCTCGTTCTTCGCTGAGCTACGAGAAAGCACAGCGTGTGCTGGGCTGGTCGCCCCAGGTGTCGCTAGATGAGGGAGTCGCAAAGACGGTGAGCTACTTTCGCAACGAACCAGAACGTCAGAATGTCCGATAGTCACCAATCAAACGCTTTATGCGCGACTCTGAAAGGTGGCGGGTAGAGGCTTGACGGCTGAGTAAATTGCTTTTGCAAGGGCGCACCGCGGAGAAGTAGTGCAGCCTTAACGACGCAATTGACATCTCTCTTTGCGTATCTGGAAGACGGTCGAAATCTGATTAGGTGCGTGTGAAGCGGTGGAAGGAAACGAGCCACAATCATTCGGACGCATAGATGTTAAGCGTCGTCTTGAAACCTATCCGGAAACGTAGCTTTCATTGCCTTAGCCAGAACGGTGTCCACCTCTTCGCACTCCTGCAGTGGCGCTCGCTCAGCGGATGAATAGGACCAGTCACCGTCTCTCCAATTGTAATGCACACCAATGAAATGATGCGCTACCACGTCATCCACAGTGTCTGTTTCCTTCTCCCAGCCATAGAAATTATGGTTACCAACCTGCACTTCCTCAGGCAGGCGGATAGGCTGGTAGGCCACCTTGTTTGAGAAATTGGTGAATTGCCGGTTGTTGTAGATGTAATCAGAATGCAGTCGAATCCTTTGCTCGTCTAGGCCTGGCCGGGGGGCTGCCGGTACGTTTCTGACTGGGTATCTGATTACGCCGTGTGAACTGCTTTCCACAAGGTTTACGAGGCTGTCCCCACTTTTTGAAACAGGAAACTCGTCCGCATCGTTAATGAAGACAGAATTCGCGAACTGCAAAAAGCGCCAGCGAGCGTGCTCCCAACACATGTAAATGCCGAAGTCTGAATCCCAAATTTGGTTTGGCCCACCTGTGCTGCCGAATTTAAACGGCCAATCCACTAAATATATCGTTTCGAGTGGCAAAGCGGAGAGGTAATCAGCCATCTCTTCGAGCGAGTAATAGTGAGAGCGATTCTCGTAGAGAATCAAGGAGTCGACATTGTGATTTTTTGCAAAATTAAGCGCCCAATCGTAAATATTCTCAAGTCGGTTGTTTTTGTTCATCGTGATTAGAACATTCGCCCCCTGGAATGAGCTAAGGTCGTCGCCTGCGACCGGTACGTCTAGGGTTTCTCTCCCTATTTCCAGTCTCATTTTTTGGACGGATCCAGTTTTCTCGACCTTTGCCCGAGACATTTTATGGTAGTCCTGCCAGTTGAAGGATGCGGTTTCGTACCCATCCAAAATGATTCTCGCATTGGCCATCTGCTCGTTTAGGTTGAGGAGGGGCGGGCCTATTAAACGGACATATGGGCCCGCGTTGAAGGCATCAACTGCCAAAGTGTGCCCATCGTATTTAGCCAGGTAGCCGTCCTCCATTTTGGTTCGTGGACGCGGCGGGTTGCGGTAAAGCTCGCTGTGAACTGGGAGGACGACGGGGTTGCAATCAATAATCTTGATCATTCTGTCACCATTCTAAAACGCAAGGAAAGGAAATGGATTGCCACATTGCCACTCTACTTAATGGTGTGCACCTCAAAGTGGTGGTTTCACTACCGGCAGACTTCAGCTGCAAGGGAAATCGTGGAGAGGTCTATAGATTAAAAGTCGTCGGTGGCTGTTGGCGACAAAGGGGGGCGCCAGACGGGGTGATCTGGCAAGGCAATCCCGTGGCTTGGAGGGTGCGGAATCGATTTACCTGTGATGGACCGAAAAGGCATGAATTTGCGTGAAAATCTGGCTGGTACAACGAGTAGCACGCATTTAAGAGAATTAAGTTAAATCACATTTAACCTTAAGGTAATCGCAGTTTCTCATTGCACCTATAAGTTCCATTGCATGCGCCCCAGAAAGGGGCGCAACGTAGTGCTAAGGAACTGAAAAATGGGAATTCGGAAACGGGCGGTGCGCGGTTGCACCGCCCTTGCATCCAGCGTCGTCATCGCTCTGCCGATGGTTGCAGCGGTGGCGCCGGCGAAGGCTGCGGACGCGGCTGCGCAGCCAGACGGTCAGGTGGTCATCAGCGAGATCGCAAATGGTGGCCCGGGCGGCTATCACGACAACTTCATCGAGGTCGCCAACTGGGGCGACCAGCCGGTGGACGTCACGGGCTGGGAGCTGTTCCGCTGCACCGGCACAGGCTCGGTGGCGTCGGCGCCGCAGAACACGCTGCAGGGCACGATCGGTGCGGGGGAGCGTTGGGTGTTCGCCAGGGAGAGCGATCAATCCACAATCGCGGACGCGGACGTGAAGCAGCGGTACAAAACCTCGCTGGCCAACGAGTCCTACGGCGCGCTGCTGCGCGATAGCTCGGGCGAGGACGTCGACGCCGTCGCGGTTCAATTCCCGGGCACCGCCAACCAGGCGTGCGGCGAGGGTACCGTGCTGGCCAACACCACGGACTCCGCCGCGGGCGAGAGCTTCCAGCGCACGCAGGACACCGACGACAACGCCGCGGACTTCATCCGCGCGCCGCGCACCCCGGGCAAGGAGAATGTCACCGAGCCGTCGGCGGCGCCGAAGCGCGGCGACGTGCTCATCTCCGAGGTCGCGCACACGGGCGCGGATGGGGAGGGGCTGATTGAGATCGCCAACTTCGGCGATCAGGAGGTCGACGTCACTGATCTGCGCATCGACGTGGTCAACCAGTTCGGGCGTCGTTTTGCGGGGTATGCGTGGGCGGGGCGGATGCCCGTCGAGAAGCTTGGGCCCGGAGAGGCCGTCGTAGTGCCGCGCGATGAAAGCGGCCGCGACTTCACCGAGGGGGCCGCGGGCGTGGTGCTGTACGACGCCTCCGGTGCTGTCTGGGACCGCGTCGCCTGGGCGGACAACCAGGACTCCGCGGCTGCGGACGGCACGCCGCTGCCGTACGCCAGCCTGGACGCTGCAGACGGTGTGTCCTACCAGCGCACCTCCAACACCGGCGACAACGCGTCGGACTTCGTCGCCGCCAAGCGCACCCCGGGCGAAATCGAGGTGGGCGAGGCCGCCGAGGAAACAACGCCCGAGTACACCCACGAGGAGCCTCACACCACCGGCGGGGCGAACGTGCTGGTCTCCGAGATGACCAATACCGGCCCCGGCGGCAACGGCGACATCTTCCTCGAGCTGCAGAACTACGGCGACGCGCCGCAGGACATGACCGGCTGGAGCGTGTACCGCTGCATCGGCACCGGCGTGCGCGCGTCCGTGCCGCAGGTCTCCGCCGAGCAGCTGGACGGCGTGGTGCTTGAGGCGGGCCAGCGTTTTACCGCGGGCCGCTCCGGCTAGGCGGGCGCGGACATCCGCGCCGCACAGGACACCACCTTCGGCATCTCCTTTGCCACCCAGTACGGGCTGCTGGTCTTCGACCAGGACGGCAAGATCGTGGACCGCGTCGGCTCCGCACGGGCGGACGTGGAGAGCTTCTGCGCGCCGGGCCAGCCGCTTCCCGGCGTGCTCAACGGTCTGCACGGCGAGTCCTGGCAGCGCGTGGATATCACGGGCGATGACCGCAAGGATTTTGTGGTGGCGGAGAGGACCCCTGGGCGTCGCAACGCAGAGGCCCCGCAGCACCAGCGCGTGGATTCGCCGGTGAAGATCACCGAGGTCACCAACGGCGGCCCGGGCGGTGCCGGCGACAACTTCTTCGAGCTGACCAACACGGGTGACATGCCTGTCGACGTCACCGGATGGCAGGTCTACCGCTGCACCGGCACCGGCCGCGTGTACGAGGACATGCTGCAGCTGAGCCTGCCCGACGGCGAGATGGCGCCGGACGAAGTGTTCACCGCCGCGCGCAAGGGCGCGGACTCCACCGTGGAGGACCCGGACGCGACGTACGGCACCTCGTTTAACGCCGTGGACGGCTTCGGCCTGATGGTGGTAGACAAGGACCGCAACGTCGTGGACTCCGTCGGCGTGTTCGACCGCGTCGATTCCCCGTGCACGGTGGGCGAGCCGCTGAGCGACACGCTCGACTTCGCCACCGGCGAGTCCTACCAGCGCGTCGCGTTCACCGGCGACAACGCCAAGGACTACGTGCGCGCGATCCGCACCCCGGGTAAGTACGACCCGGAGGTTTCGGCGATTGAGGTGCAAAAGCCAAAGATGGGCGATGTGGTGATCAACGAGATCGCCGCCGGCCGCCCCGACGACAAGGGCGGGCAGAAAGCGCAGTACATCGAGATCATCAACAACGGCACCGCGGCCGCGGACCTGTCTGGGCTGCGCGTGGACTACTGCGCCGCCGACGGTCGCCGCATGATGGACCCGGCCGCGGTGGTGCCGGACGGGTTCTCGCTCGCGCCGGGCGGCGTGCTCACCGTGGCCCGTCCGGAAGCGGGTGTGAAGGACGCGCTTGAAACCGACGCCACCTTCGAGCAGGAGGGCTACGGCGCCACGATCACCGACGCCACCGGCACGCTCCTGGACGCCGTCGGGGTCTACTACGACGACGTGGGCAAGGTGACCAACGCGCCGGAGGGGCCGTGCTCGTCGGCAGGTGTGCCGCTGGATCGCCGTATGCGGTTCACCTCCATCGAGGAGGCGCAGAAGCACGACTACGCCTGGCACCGCGTGCAGTCCACAGGCAACAACTGGGCGGACTTCGTCACCGCTCCGGCCACCCCGGGCTCCGCGGATGGCCCGGAGTACCGCGACGTGACCGAACCCGTCGACGGCTCCCTCGACCCGGTCGAAGTCGATCGCGCGACCCGCACCGGGGTGCCTTCGCTTTCCGACGGCACGCCCCTGACCGCCACCGGCACCTCCAACGCCGACGTGACCGCCTTCGGCGCGAAGACCGCGGCGATCGACTGGTCGAAGTCCGCAGGCTTCATCGGCGCCTCGACGCAGGCGGCGCTGGATACGCGCGTCGGCGAGGGCGAGACCCGCGCAGCGGACGTGCGCAAGATGGACCAGGCGCAGGACACCGGCCGCGCGTTCCCGTACCAGCGCTTCGAGCTGGCGGTGGAGCGTCCGGAGGACAGCGTGGTGTCGATTGCGTGGCGCGGCCACTCCCGCGACCGCCACGAGCTGCAGATGTACTTCTTCAACCACACGTCTGGCCAGTGGCAGCGCGTGGACACCGCGGCCGGGGAGAACGGTGGCGACGTCACCCTGGTGGGCACCGGCGCGGTTGCCGACTTCTACCGTGACGGCACCGTGGACGTGCTGGTGCAGGACGGCAAGCGCGTGGCGGATCCGTTCAGCGACTCGGACGGCGAGACGAACCAGATGTTCAAGACGCCTGGCGAGTACGACCTCGCCATCGCGCACGTGACGGACTCGCAGTACTTGACCGAGCAGAACCCGACCTCGTACACCCAGATGATCGCGTGGCTGGCCGCGAACAAGGACGCGCGCGACATCATCGCCTCCGTGCACACCGGCGACGTGATCCAGAACTGGCTGCGCGGCAACCAGGAGCCTGACCGCGCGGAGCTGGAGTACGAGCGCGCCTCCAAGATCATGAAGATTTTCGAGGACGCCGGAATGCCCTACGGCATCCTGCCGGGCAACCACGACAACGTGTGGGGCGCGTCGAACGAGAAGTTCAACGAGTACTTCCCGGCCTCGCGCTACGAGTCCAACCCCTGGTGGGGTGGACACGGCCCGGACGGCAACGCGTCGAACTTCTTCACCGTGGAGCGCGACGGCGCGAAGTTCCTCTTCCTGCAGATGGGCTTCGACTCCTCCGAGGAGGAGATCGACTGGGCAGACAAGGTCATCGCCGACCACCCGGACCACAACGTGGTCTTCTCCACCCACGAGTACCTGCGCCCCGAGGAGGACGCCCGCTCCAATCCGGACAACGGCCGTTGGACCGCCCAGGGCGACCTGCTTTTCGAGCGCCTAGTCAAACCCCACTCCAACGTCGTCCTGGTCTTCTCCGGCCACCTGCACGGTGTGCGCCAGCGCATCACTGAGCGTGAGGACGGCACCCACGTCATCGAGACCGTCGCCGACTACCAGGCTTACGAGGAGGACGGCGCCCGCGACGCCCTGTACACACGCCTGTACCAGTTCGACCTGGACTCCGGAAAGGTCGCGGCCAACGCGTACTCGCCGCGCCTGCAGTCCTTCGAACCGTGGAAGAACGACCCGCACGACCTGGGGTACACCCCAGAATCCGACGAGTTCGTCTACGACGCCGACCTGCAGTACGACAAGCAAGTGACCACCTCCGGTATCGCCGCCTTCGGCGCACCGGTGGAGCTCGGCACCGCCCAGCTTTCCGACGGCACCGCCGCCGAATTCACCTGGGACAACCAGGAGCCAGGCGCGGAGTACCTCTGGTACGCCCGCGCGCAGCGCGACGCCTCCGCCGCCGGCAGCGCCTCCACCGCCGACCCGCGCTACTCCGACTTCCGCGTCTTCACCGCCCCGGCGGAGGACGAGGATGCGCCGGAGACGTCTGCCCCGGAGACCTCGGCCGAGCAGCCCACCGCAACCGTCACCGAGACCGCCACGACGACTGTGTCCGCAGACCCGGTGACCCACACGGAGACTGCTACCGAGACTGCGACGGCGACCGAAACCGAGAAGGTCACCGAAACCGAACCGGCGGTCACGCACCGCGAAACGGTGACCACCTCCGCAACCGTGGTCA
>ERZ1031113.188-NODE-188-length-19913-cov-16.761154_pt1 | contig 19913 bp, 7 predicted proteins | sample MGYA00518225_ERZ1031113 | MGnify/ENA primary metagenome ERZ1031113 (study PRJEB33718, sample SAMN03159751) | human skin metagenome | collected 2014-05-20 | study: EMG produced TPA metagenomics assembly of the PRJNA266117 data set (Human skin bacterial metagenome...
GATTGTTCAAAGATCCACAGATTGTTCAGCAATCCGGAAACCCCCACTACCCCCGTTTTTACCCCCGATGCGGCGGCAAGGGGCCGTCGCAAAGCAAAAAGCCCCCTCTAACCCGAGTTCCTGCGCATCTTCGCGCGGCGCATATCAATGGCCAACGCGATGCCGATCACCGCCGCGTGCTGGCGTTCGTCCAGGCCGGGCTCGATGCGCACGCGGTAGCTGGACTTGCCCATCAGCATCCGCCCCATGCCGGAATACTCCGCGTCCACGGTCGCGAGCGGGCGGCCCTGGCTGGTCAGCGTGTAGTTCAGCTGGAACGCCTGGCCCTGGATCTGCACGTCCGGAAAGCCCGCGACCTGCACGTCGAACTTCGCGCCGATCCAGGCGAACCGCTGCGTCAGCCGCGCGAGCTCCAGCGGCGGGTTGACCTGGTGCACGACGTACTTGTCGCGGATGAAGTTCACCGGGTCCTCGATGCTCAGCACGTGCGCGCCGGCCGCGTCGAACACCTCCACCCCGCGCGACGCCTTGACCAGGTCGCTCATCTTCAGCGTCTGCCTGGCCGTGCCCAGCAGCTCCCCGCCCGGGCCCTCGATCGCGAACGTGTCGCGGCCCAGGGCCTTCGTTTGCCTTACGACGATCTCACGTTCCCTAAACACACCACCACCCTAACGGGGCGTGGCTGGTTCTGGGTGGGTGGTTTTGGCGGCTGGTTTTGCCTGCCCTGTCCCCCATCTCCACAAACCCCTAGTAAGCCCTCCCTAGTATGGCCATTTTTGGGCCTTAATAGGGGTTTGTTACTCGGGGTATGTCCCGACGCCCGCCAGTCGAGTCGCTAAAAGGTGAGACGCTCCCGCACGATGCTTCAGCCCTAGGGCTGGTATTCGCGACGACAGCGTCTCGGCAACGGGGCGAACTTCGGAAAGAAGGTCACCCGCTCGTCGTTGATTCTACCGCGTGCAGCGCAAAACCCCGGCGGGCTGGGGTTCCAACCTGCCGGGGTTTCGCGCCTAGCTCAGAAGGGTGCTAGTTCGAGCTGCCCTCCGAGGAGCCCGCGGAGGAACCGTCAGCGGAGCCTGCCTCGGAGCCAGCCTCACCTGCGACGTCGCCAGCGTCCTCGGCGGTTTCGTCGCGGCCGGGGGTGTTGGTGACGGGCGGGACGACCGTCGTCACGCGGTCGCCCCCGAGGGAGGAACCGCCCACGCGCACCTCATCGATGGAGGTCGACTTCTTCGGGCCGATGGCGGTGAACGCCTCGCCGGCCTCGTTGGAGCACCAGTCGTAGAGGACGGAGCCCGCGACAACCACGCCGGCGGCGATGGCTGCCCACTGGCCGTACTGCTGCACGTCCGGTCGCATTGCCAGCTCCTGCAGCATGCGGTTGGCGGCCTCAGCCTTTGCGCGCAGCTCGGCGACCTGCTCGTTCTCCTGGCCGCGGCGGCCGTAACCGAAGTTCGGCGTCTTGCGGCGGATCTCGTCCTGGATCTCCGCGGACAGACGGTTGAACTGCTCGTTCACCGCGTTGACGTACGGGCCAGCGACCTCACCCAGCACCTGGCCCGCCAGCAGCAGCGGCACCATGTACAGGATCGGCGAGCGCACCGCGTTGGCGACACAACGGCCGAGGATGTCCTTATCCGGCTTCTCTTCCGTCGTGATGGTGGTCGGCACCTCGGTGACGGTGGTCGCCGGCAGGGTGTAGGTCACCGTCTCGGTCTCGCCAGGCTCCTGGCCCGGGCGCGGGGTCGGCATGACCGTGGTGACGGCGTTGCCGCCCTCGTCCACGATCACAACCACGCGGGCCGGCGGCTGCGGAGTCTCCGTGACCGTCGGGCCCTCAACCGTGGTGACCAGGGTCTGCGGCTCCGGGGTCACGGTGTGGACCGTGGTCACCGGGGTCGTCTGCGTCACCGTGATCGGCTCGTGCGTCTTCTCCACAGTGGTCACGACCGGCTCCGGGGTCTCGGTGGTGGTCACCTCGGAGGTGACCGGCTCCGGGGTCTCGGTGGTGGTCACCTCGGAGGTGACCGGCTCCGGAGTCTCCGTGATGGTGACCTCGGAGGTGACCGGATCCGGCGTGACTGTGGTGACCTCGCCGGACACGGTGGTGGTCACCGGCGCCGGGATGATCGTGGTGGTCTTGACCTCGCAGTCGCACGGCTTCGCACCCGTGGTCGGGGTGGACTGTGCCTTGTTCGTCGGCGTGTTCGGGGTGCGCTCCACCACCGTGGTTTCGGTGGTGACGGTGCCCGGAACCGTCGTCGTCTCATTGGTCGTGCCCGGGACGGAGCTGACCACAGTCTCCGTGGCGGTGACCGGCGGCGCGGTCGCGATCGCCTCGTTGACGTGGTAGCCGGCCGGCGCCGCCACCGTGATCACGATCTCGACGGATTCGCCCGGCTCGAGGGCAAGCCCGCGGCCTGCCTTCTCCAGCTCAGCGTTGATCAGCGCGGTGAACTCGTCGGCGTCGCCCTCGTCCAGGCGGGTGACGTTGTCCACAACATCCACGCCCTCGAGCGCCACCGAACCGGTGTTGGTCACCGTGTAGCGCAGCTGCATCGGCTCGCCCTCGGCGATCGGCAGCGCGTCGCCAGCATCCTCGGCGTCGCGCCATGCGTCGTCGCCCTCGTCCTCGCGCTTGATCTCCTTGAGGATCTCCAGCTGCGGGGAGTCGGAGGAGGCGTCATCCGGCGGCGCGGTCACGGTCACCACTGTCGACGGAACCACGGTCTCCGGCACGGTCGTGTGCGGGTTCGTGGTGCCCGGGATCGTGGTGGCCGGGATGGTCACCGGCGGCACGGTCACGCCCGCGACGTTGTCGTGGCGGCCGGCCGGGGCCTTCACGGTCACGGTCACGTCCATAGACTCGCCCGGCTCGAGCGCGAACGGGGCGACCTTGCCCAGCTGGGCGTCGATAGCCTGCTGCAGCTCGGCGTTGTCCTCCTGCACCTCGTCGGTGAGGCGGATGCCGTCGATAGGCAGGGTGCCCTTGTTGGTCACGCGGTAGGTGATGTCCATGTCCTCACCGGCGGTGACCAGCGCGTGCTCGTCGCGGCCGTTGATGAACTTCTTCACCTCAAGCAGCGGCGAGTTCGCGCGCGCGGTGGTGGACACCGTCGTGCCCGGCTCAGTGGTGCCCGGCAGTGTCGTGCCCGGGATGGTTACCGGCGGCACCGACGTGGACGGGCCGGTCGTGCCCGGGATCGTGGTGCCCGGACGGGTGGTCTCCGGCACGGTCACCGGCGGCACCTCGGCGCGAGCCTCGTTGACGTGCTCGCCCTCCGGCGCCGTGACCTCGATGCGGATGTCCTGGAAGGCACCCGGCGCGAGGTTGAACGGCTTGGCCTTCTCGGCCAGCTCCGCGTTGATCTCGTCCTGCAGCGCCTGGTTGTCCTCGCGGATCTGGTCCGCGACCGCGATGTCGGTCAGTTCCACGTTGCCGGTGTTGCGGACGCGGTACCAGATCTCCATCTTCTGGCCCGGAGTGACGGAGGCGTCCTCGCGGCCGTTGATGCGCTTTTCAATGTTCAGGCGGCGCAGCTCAACCGGCGTGCAGACAACGTTGTTGCCCGGGCCGTCGGTGTCGCCGTCCATGTTGACCACGTTGACCAGGCCGGAATCCGCACCCGGGTTCGCGCCCTCGGCGGTGCACTGGCCGACAGCCTCCGGCAGGTTGTTCGCCGCGGCCTCAGCCAGGGTGCCGGTGACGGTGACCTTGTAGTCCTTGTACTTGCCCGGCTTCAGCTCAGCAGCGTCGGCGACCTTGTAGCGGCCGTTCTTCACGTCCACAGCCTTCTCATCGACGGTCACTTCGTTGACCGTGAAGCCGGCGCCGCGCAGCGGCACGTCCCAGATGGTGGCGTGCTCGCCGGCGACCAGACCGGAGTTGCGAACGCGGATGACGTACTCGTTGGAGTAGTTGTAGCTGCCCTCGTCGTTGCGGGTCAGCTCGACGTTGCCCGCACGAGCAGCAAGCTTCTCGACGGCAAACTGCGGCCGCTCAGGCGCCGGCGCAGTCGTCGTCTCCGTGACCGGCGGCGGCGGAGTGGTTGCCGAGGTGGTCGGCGTCGCCTGTGCGGTGTTCGTCGGCACGTTCGGCGTCTTCTCGGTGGTGACCACGGTGGTGGTCAGCGAGCCCGGCACCGTGGTGGTGGCATCGGTGGTGCCCGGGACGGAGGAGGCCTGCGTCTGGGTGGTGGGCACCGCCGGGGCCGTCGCGATGGCCTCGTTGACGTGGTAGCCCTTCGGTGCGTCGACAGTAATCTCGACGACCTTCTTCTCGCCCGGCTTCAGGGTAAAGCCGCGGCCCTCTGCCTCAAGCGCGGCGTTCAGCGCGTCGGTGAGCGCCTGCTGGTCGCCCTCGTCCAGACGGGTGACGTTGTCGACGATGTCGATGCCGCCCAGCGTGACGGAACCGGTGTTGGTCACCGTGTAGCGCACGCGCATCTGGCCGTTGGCGTCCACAACAGCGGCGTCGTCCTCGGTGTCCGCGGCGTGCCACTTGTTGTCCTTCAGGCTGAAGATGTCCTTGAGGATTTCCAGCTTGAGGGAGTCGGAGCGGGCGTCGTCGGACGGGGTGGTCGTCTGCGTGACCACGCGCTCCGGGACGGTGGTCTCCGGGATCGTGGTGCGCGGGTTCGTCGTGCCCGGGATGGTGGTCGCGGGCACGGTCACCGGCGGAACGTTTGGCTTTGCGACGTTCACGTGGCCGCCTGCCGGCGCCTTGACCGTGATTTCCACGTCGTGGAATCCGCCGGCCGGGACGTCGAACGGCTCGATCTTGGCCAGCTCGGCCTCGATCTGCTTGGTCAGGTCCGCCTTGGTTGCCTTGGAGCCCTCAGTGACCTCGTCAGCGATGGTGACACCCTTGGCGTCGGCGTTGCCGTTGTTGAACACACGGTAGGTGATCACCATGTCCTGGCCGGGCTCCACAATGTCGCCGTCGTCCAGGTTGTTGATGTACTTCTTGATGTCCAGCAGCGGCGAATCCGAGCGTGCATCGTCCGACGGGGTGGTCACAGTGACCACCGTCGACGGCACGGTGGAGGCCGGGATCGTGGTGTTCGGGTTCGTCGTGCCCGGGATCGTGGTGGCAGGAACAGTCACCGGCGGAACGATCGGCTTAGCGACGTTCACGTGACCGCCAGCCGGCGCCGGCACCGTAATGCGCACCTCGCGCACATCGCCCGGCTCGAGCGCGAACGGCTCCTCGTTCTTCAGCGCGGCGTTGATGTCGCGCTGCAGCGCCTTGGACACCTGCTCGTCGGCAGCCTCGGTGACTTCGTCGTCGAGGCGGATGCCGTCGATACGCACAGAGCCCGTATTGGCCACGCGGTAAAGGATCTCCATGTCCTCGCCCGGCGCGACCTGGGTGCCGTCGTCGTAGCCGTTGATGTACTTCTTGATCTCCAGCTTCGGCGAGTTCGCGTGCGCCGTCGCGGTGACCGTGGTCGGCGGGACCGAACGATCCGGAATCGTGGTGCCCGGGATGGTCGTCGCCGGGATGGTCGAGCCCGGGATGGTGGTGCCCGGCACCGTGGTCTCCGGGTCGGTGGTGCCCGGGACAGTCACCGGCGGGACGGTGGTCTCCGGGATGGAGGTCTCCGGACGGGTCGTGCCCGGCACGGTGGTCTCCGGCACCTGGGCGCGCACCTCGTTGGTGTGCTCGCCCTCGTACGCGGTGACCGGGAACGTGATGTCCTTGACTTCGCCCGGCGCGAGGTCGAAGGCCTCGATCTTGGCGATCGCGGCGTCGATCTCCTTCTGGAGCTCGTCGTTGTCTTCCTTGATCTGGTCTGCCAGCGTGATGCCGGACAGGGTGACGTTGCCCGTGTTGCGGACGCGGTACCAGATCTCCATCTTCTCGCCCGGGGTGACCGGTGCGTTCTCGCGGCCGTCGATGCGCTTTTCAATGTTCAGGCGGCGCAGCTCAACCGGCTCGCAGACGATGTTGTTCTCGCGGCCGTCGGAGTCACCTTCCATCTCGATGGTGTTGACCAGACCGGAGCCTGCGCCCGGGTTCTGCGTGGTGACGGCGTCGCACTGGCCGACGGCTGCCGGCAGCGCGTTCGCGGCCTGATCGGTAACGGTGCCGTTGACCACGACCTGGAAGTCCTTGTACTCACCGACGGCGAGCTCGGCTTCCTCACTGATGAGGTAACGGCTGTTTTCCGGCTTGACCTCGGTGCCGTCGACGGTGACGGAGCTGATGTCGAAGCCGACACCGCGCACCGGCACATCAGAGATCTTCGCGTGCTTGCCAGCGATGGAGCCGGTGTTGCGCACGCGGATGGTGTACTCGGCGGAGTAGCCGTACTGGCCGTCCTCGTTGCGCTCCAGGCTTATGCCGGACTGGTTGCCCAGCTTCTCCACCGCGAACTGCGGCTTCACAGGCTCCGGAACAACCGGAGTCGTGGTGGAAGAGGTCGGTGTCGCGTGCGCGGTGTTGGACGGGGTGTTCGGGGTGACGGTGGACGGCTCAACCACACGTGGGGTCACGGTGGTCACCGGGACGGTGGAGCCGTTTGTGGTGGTCATCACCGTGGTGCCCGGGATGGTGGAGCCCGGCAGCGTGGTCACCGGCGGTGCGGTCACCTTTGCCACGTTGATGTGGCGCTGCTTCGGCGCGTTAACGGTGATCTCCACTGCGCGGGACTTGCCCGGCTGCAGGGTGATGTCCTCGCCGTACTTCTTCAGCTCAGCGTTAATTGCCTCGGTGAGCGCCTTCTTGTCTTCGTCCGTGCCCTCGGTCAGCTCGGTGACCTCGTCGACGATGCCGATGCCGGACACCGGCAGGGAGCCGGTGTTCTTCACCGTGTAGCGGATGCGCATCTTGCCGTTGGCGTCCACCACTGCGGCGTCTGCAGCCTCGCCGACCTTGTCGGCGGTCTTCCAGTCGTTGGTGTCGTTGCTCCAGATGTCCTTGAGCAGCTCCAGCTTCACGACGTTCGAGCGCGCATCATCGGACGGCGTTGTCGTCGGAGTTACGGTGCGCTCCGGAACCGTGGTCGGCGGGATGGTCGTGTTCGGGTTCGTCGTACCCGGGATGGTGGTGGCAGGAACGGTCACCGGCGGCACGACCGGCTTAGCCACGTTGACGTGGCCGCCCTTCGGGGCCTTAACCGTGATCCTGACGTCCTTGAAAGCGCCCGGTGCGAGGTCGAACGGCTCGACCTTGTCAAGCTCAGCCTTGAGGTTCGGGATGTCCTCGCCCTCGGTGACCTCGTCGGCGATGGTGATGCCCTTGACCTCGCCGACACCGGTGTTGCGCACGCGGTAGGTGATCTCCATCGTCTCAGCGTCCGCTGCGAGGACATCGCCTTCGTCGCGGCCGTTGATGTACTTGGTGATCTCCAGCTGCGGTGATTCCGAGCGGCCCTCATCCGGCGGCGCGGTCACGGTGACCACAGTGGACGGGACGGTGGTGCCCGGCACGGTAGAGCCCGGGATGGTGGTGCTCGGCTTCGTGATCGGCGGGACCGTGATCGGCGGAACCGTGGTGCCCGGAACGGTCACCGGGGCGGTGGCGACGGCCTCGTTCACGTGGCCGCCAGCCGGTGCCGGCACCGTAATACGGATTTCCTTTACGCCGCCCGGCTCCAGCTTGAACGCCGGCTCCTTCGCCAGCTCGGCGTTGATTGCCGCCTGCAGGCCCTGCTTATCGGTGGCCTGGGTGACCTTGTCGACGACGCGGATGCCGTCGACAGGCATGCTGCCCTCGTTGACCACGCGGTAGAGGATCTCCATGTCCTCGCCCGGCGCGACGGCGGTGCCATCGTCGTGGCCGTTGACGTACTTCTTGATGGTGATCTTCGGCGACTTCGCCTTCGCCGTAGTGGACACGGCGGTGGACGGCACCGGCTTGCCCGGGACCGTGGTGTGCGGGAGCGTCACCGGCGGGATCGTGGTCGGCGGGACGTCTGCGCGAGCCTCGTTGACGTGCTCGCCCTCCGGAGCCTTAACCGAGATGTGCACGTCGCGGATCTCGCCCGGTTCAAGGTCGAAGGTGTCCTGGCCGTTGAGCTGCTTGGTGATCTCTTCCTGCAGCGCCTCGTTGTTTTCCTGGACGTTGTCCGACAGCTTCACGTCGTGGAGCGTGACGTTGCCGGTGTTGCGTACGCGGTACCAGATGTCCATCGGCTCGCCCGGCTTCACGACGGCTTCTTCGCGGCCATCAATGCGCTTCTCGATGTTCAGACGACGCAGTTCAACCGGCGTACACACAATGTTGTTGTCCGGACCGTCCGAATCGCCGTCCATGTTGACCACGTTGAGCAGGCCGGAATTCTTCGTCGCGTCCGCGCCGGTGGCGTCGCACTGGCCGTACGCAGCCGGCAGGTTGTCCGCCGCGGCATCGGAGATGGTGCCGGAGACGGTGACGGTGAACGTCTTGGATTCACCTGCCGCAAGAGCTGCGCCGTCCGCAATCTTGTAGCGGCCGTTCTGCAGCTGCGCGTCCTGGCCATCGACCTGCACGGAGTTCAGCTCGAAGCCGACACCGCGCAGCGGCACGTCGTAGATAGCTGCGTGCTCGCCGTCGCCCTTGCCGTCATTCCTGACGATGATGGTGTACTCCGCCGTGTAGGCGTACTTGCCATCCTGGTTGCGCTCCAGGTTGATGGCAGACTGGTTGCTCAACTTCTCAACCGAGAACTGCGGGTTCTCGACGACGGGCGGAGGGGTGGGCTTTTGCGTGGTCGGTGTCGATTTCGCTTGGTTAGACGGCGTGTTTGGCGTAACCACGGTTTCCGGCACGGTTACCGCAGGGACTTCTGACCCGGGGATCGTCGTGTGTGGCTTAGTCACCGGAGGCACTGTCACAGGAGGCACAGTGGTTGCGGGAAGCGTGACTCCCGGTGCAGTTGCCTTTGCCACATTTGTGTGTGCGCCCTTAGGTGCTGGGACAATAACCTCGGTTGTAACAGTCTCCCCAGCCTTCAAGGTAGGAATCGGGGACAGCTTGCTGTTCAGATCGTTCTGAAGCTTGGATTTGTCGCCCTCTTCTAAAGAGACAACCGAATCTTCAATTCCGACGTTGGTGAGGTCGACCTTGCCCTTATTTGTAACCACGTACCTCACAGTCATGGAGGCTGTCGGGTCTACAGGTGCCGCAGACGTCGCTGCTGCCTCGCCGGTCTCTTCACCGTCGTATTCTTTTCCGTCGCTGCCAATGATCAGCTTCTGGATAGCCAGCTCGACTGGTGTCGCTTGCGCTGTCGCGGAAGGAGTCGACGAAAGCGTGAATGTACGCTCCTGTGGCGCGGACTCCGTCGTTGTCGCCGTCACTCGTGTGACCGGTCGAGGCGGGACGGTGGTGCCCGGAATTACGGTTTCGGGAATGGTAGTGCCATCGAACGTGTGAGGCGGAATCGTCTGTTCAGGGATGGTGGTGCCAGGTACGGTGGTCTGAAGCGTGACTGAGGGGGTGGTCACCGGAACCGTCGGTCCTTCAGTGGTAACTGGAGGCACGACCGGGTTAGCGACGTTGGTGTGCAGCTCCTTCGGAGCTGGGACCTCAATTCTGATATCGCGAACCTCACCGGCTGCAAGTTTGAATTTACCGCCGTTGCCGATCTCCGCCTCAAGTTTTCCCTTGATGGTTTCTTGCAGCGCGGTGTCTTCCTTCACGATGTCGGAAATCGAAACATCAGTCAGGTCGAGAACTCCCTCGTTCCTAACCCTGTACCAAATCTCGATGTCCTCACCGGGCTTGACGACAGCTGCGTCACGGCCATTGATGCGCTTCTCGACGACTACTCGGAGTGGCGTCTGCGCATTGGCTTCATCTTCATTGGAAACGACTTTTCGGGGTTGTGCCTCCCTCTCGTAGGGATCGTATCCAACGTTGCTGTCGCCTCCATCAAACTCTCGGAAAGCGTGGTTCTTCGGATCAAACTCACCGGTGGCCTTGGCAACATTTCGGTGGACCGCAGCGTATGCGTCCGGCCCCTTCACTGAAATATCAATGACCCGCTCGTTTGCTGTCGGATTCTCGGAATCTTTCGCAGGAAGGTCGAATGGCTCAAGAGCTTGGAGCTTGTCGTTGATCTCTTTCTCAATTCGAGATGCGTCATCTCCCGTCGAGGTGTCGGATACTTTAATTCCCGTCACCGGGCCACCACCGGTATTGGTGACCTTGTAACGGATGGTGACGTCTTCACCCTTGTTGAGCTCAACGACGGCATCACGATCCTGGGCGTCGATCTCCTCGTCGCCCCTCACGATGTATTTCTTGATGGTCAGTTCCGGCTCACACTCGCCCGCATACGAAACGTTGTCATCTTGGTTCTCATCTGGCTCGTTGCCGATGATGGATACCTTGTTGACGGCGCACTTCTTCTCAGGCTTCAGAGTGGCATCCAACTGCAGGATCGCCTTCTCCTTCGGCTGAAGCGGACCGTGCGACCAGTTCAGCGAGCCGTCCTCGCCAACTTGTTGATTCAGCCAGCCTCCCGTAAGCGGGGTGGCTGCCTTCACATTCAAGTCTTCAGAAACTACGTCACGGAGCGAAAACCCTGAGGAAGCACAATCGCCCTTATTTTCAACCGTGATGGTCCATTGGTACGTATCGCCGACCTTCTGCAGCTTCTTCTCCACCGCGAGATTGACGTCCTTCTTCTCGTACTCTCGCACGACCGCAGCGTTTGTCGCAGCGTCATTGTTGTAGGAGGTGGGCACCTTTTCGGTGGATACCAATCCGACCTTAAAGTTCCCATCTTCATTATTCGGATCGTCCACTCGAATGCGGTAGGCGATACCAGCGTTATTCAGGCTGAATCCAAGATCGCCATCAGGGTACGTCCAAGCGTTTCCGTAGACACCTTCTCCGAGCTTTTCACCAGACGGGGTGGCCAAGTTGGTGACGTTCTTGTATATCGTCGCGCCGGTGCGTGTATCGGTCCGGTACAGGAAACGCGAACCGTTCTCGGAGTTAAGCGACCAGACGTACGGTGTCGTAGCATCTGTGCCCGCATATGCCCAGTCATTCGCGCGCCACGGCTTACCGAACCCTGTGCCATCCGGATTGATGAGGCTATACGGCGTAGCAGATACCTGGCCGTTTTCAATCGTCGGCGAATTGAATTTACCGTCGTTCTCGTTGGCAAACGGGATCACATACACCTTGCCGGAGCCGAACTGAGCATTGTTGGCGAAGATGTAGTTCCCCTGCTCATCGAAGGTTCCGTTGGTGAAACCGGTCTTCACGTCGTTTTCATCTTGAATACCGGAGATCTTGGCTAAAGCAACCGCGTTACCCGTGACCGGGCTGATTCTAAGCAGGTACCCAGCGTCGTACTTGGTGTCGCGGTTGTTCCAACCGCCGTTAGTCCCCACCCTCGGCCGATCCTGAGAGATCGCATACAGATACCCGTCCTTCGGGTTGTACGCCAGAGAGTTGTAGACCCAAGGAGAAATACCGCCATTCTCCACTGGGCGGAACGCCTCAGGGCCCTCTACGCCGTCAACCCTGTACTGCAAGACGGTGTAATTGCGCTGCTGGTTTCGGGGCTGGTCAATACTCGAGACCTTGGAAAGATCCGTTTCCGGAGAGTAAAAACTCTCCGCGATCCAGGTAGTCATGCCAGCATTCAGGCCGTTGTTCTGAGTGATAATGCACTGGTCTCGTTTACCCTCGAACAACGGATCGGGGTCGCCGGGGTCCGTGCCCAGTTCTACATTTTCAACGACGGAAGCGGTGAATCGGCCCGGAGAAATACCAAGCCTATCTGTTCCGTCATCCTTCTTGTCTGATTGAATAGTGATTGAATGATCCGTCGGAACCGTCAAGGTGTCCTTGAGATCAAAAATCACTCCTGATTTCACATCGCCGGAAACGTTAGTAACAGTCGTCGAGGTCGTGCCCGTTCTACCCCGAACGGTAACCGTGTAGGTCGCATCAGGCGTCAACGTTCCCTGGGTGGATCCAAAAGTAATGCGCAGACGGTTTACCTGGAATTCTGACGCCGAGTCGTTCGCCATCGTGATGGTCAGAAAGTCGTCGCGATACCGGATGTTGGTATTTCCTGAGGTGGCTGCGGCCGCCTCCCTGGCCCCGAATACCGCGGGTGCGAAAGGGGAAGAGACGGTTACAAACTCACCACCTACCACAATTGCAACAGTGGAAAGTGCCGTAAGGACGCGACTTCCCGCCCTTCTGCTTGTGCGATTTCGTTTTCCCATTGATCGGTATCCGCTGACCACGTTCAGTCCCCTAACTAACAGCAATGCCTCAAGTGACGATTCTGTATGCTACTCGGACATTTATGTTTTGCATCGCATCTTGACAGTTTTTCTCACGACATTTCATAGAGGTTTGCGAGGGGCGAAATAATCTGAACGCTCCTGGATCTCAGGCCATGGAGCGCTGCAATCTCTTGGCAAGTGTCCTATCGACTTTCCTCCGCGCCACCACAACAGCACCTGGGACGACCTACCCCCGCTTCGGTTGACCCGAACCCGGCGCTAGAACGCGGCGTAAGGGTCAAGAAGTGTGTCCGGAATCGCTGATTTCTAGGGTTTGACCTCACGGCTTAAAGGAATATATGCGCCGAGGACATGTATCTGGCTCTCGAGCATTCAACTCTCGGTTTGGCAGCGTCGGAATGCGATGGCAAGCACGGGATTACGGGGACTTGTTAGGTCTCCTACCGGTGATTGATCGGGGATGTAGGCGATCGCCTGAAAGCACAATCCTCGTAGGTTCAACGAGCTCATCGGAGGTGGTTTTTCCAGGTGTTTCCCGCATCCCCCGATCAGCGACCGGTTGAAGCCCAAACAAATCTCCGTCATCCCGCACCGCACGCAGCACACCACGACTGCCACACCGTGGATTTCCGTCCGGGAGCCTGATATCTCCCGGAGCATATATTTTCTAAAAAACTACAGGTCAAGGCACGGAAATCGACGATTCTAGACACACATTTTGTCGTTTAACCCACAAACTCCACCACCCCAAAAACAAAAATCTCGAGACACCGTAGGAACGATGTCTCGAGACAACACATTGTGCCCGGGGGGGGACTTGAACCCCCACGTTCTTGCGAACACTGGCACCTGAAGCCAGCGCGTCTGCCAATTCCGCCACCCGGGCGGGCGACTTGATTAATATAGAACGCAGCTCACAAAAACTACAAATCGCCAGCGCACACCACCTTTTACCCCACGCTAATATCGGGGCCGACACGCTGCGCGGATAGGTGGTGTCGGGTGCGGCACCTATACTGTCCGGGTTACTTAAATTCTGATGTGAAGAAAGGAGGTGCGCAGGAAATGGCAGTGATGGACAGGCTGGCAAAGCTGGACAGTTCTCTGCAGCGCGGCTTGGACAATTCCATGGCGGCGCTGTTCGGCGGCAAGGTTGTGCCTGAAGAAATTGAGGAGCTGGTCAAGCAGGAAGCCCAGGACTCGCTGGTGGTCACGGACAAGGACGAGTACGTCGCCCCGAACGTGTATGCGGTGGGTGTGTCTTCGAAGGACTTGGAGAACCTGTCGCAGAACCGCGATCTTCCTGTGGACCTCGCCGATCAACTCATGCGCTACGTGCGCAACAAACAATGGTTTTTGGATGGCCCTGTTGTTGTGCGTATCGCGGAGGAGTCGGGTCTGCGCACTGGCCAGCTCCGGGTGTCTAGCTACATCGACACCATGCCGGATGTGGTCAGCGGCTTCGACGCCATCGTGGCGGAGCCGAAGAAGCGCAAGGCCTCGCGCTCGCAATTGAAGGAGGATGCAATGTCCGAACCTAACGCCAACCAGCCGCAGGACCCGCAGGCTGCCGCCAACCCTGAGGCAACCACGGTGAGCCTGCTGCTTCAGGACGGCTCGTCGCGCACGTACCTGGTCCACGAGGGCTCCAACATCCTGGGCCGCTCCAACGATTCGGACTTCCGCCTGCCGGACACCGGTGTCTCGCGCCAGCACGCGGAGATCACCTGGGACGGCCAGGTGGCGGTGTTGGTGGATCTGCAGTCCACCAACGGCACCACGGTCAACGACGAGCCGGTGGAGAACTGGATGCTGGCGGACGGCGACGTGATCACGCTGGGGCACTCCAATATTGAGGTGCGCATCGTCGGCAGTCAGGACCAGCCGCAGGCCGGTGCGAACGAGCCGCAGTTCACGGACTCGGTGGCGCACCCCAGCACCGAATACTTCCGCCCGTAAGAAGGGTTTGCCATGGACTCGACCATGATCCTCAGCGCCCGCTTCGGCCTTCTGGCCTTGCTCTGGGTGTTCATTTTCCTGGTGATGTGGACGCAGAGGAAGGATGTGGTGTCGGCGGGTGGCGCGGTGCGTCGTCAAGCAAGCGCCTCCGCCCCCGCCCCCAGGGAGAAAGCGCGCACCCTTGCGGTAGTTGAGGGGCCGCTGCAAGGCTCGCACATGGAAATTGCCAGCTTGGAAGACTTGACTGTCGGCAGAGCCGGAGACAACGATTTCCAGCTGGGCGACGATTTCGCCTCCTCGCGCCACGCGCGCCTGTTCCGCAGGGGCAGCGACTGGTTCGTGGAGGACCTGGATTCGCGCAACGGCACCTTCGTCAACGGGGTGCGCATTGATCAGCCTGAGCGGGTGACCGTGGGCACGGACATGAAGATGGGACGCACGATTGTGAGGCTGATGCCGTGAAGCTCGCGCTAGATTTCGTGGCCGTGTCCGACCGGGGCCTGGTCCGCGGCAACAACGAGGACTCTGCCTACGCGGGCCCGCACCTGCTGGTGCTTGCGGACGGCATGGGCGGCCACGCCGCCGGCGAGGTGGCCAGCCAGCTCATGGTCGAGCACCTCGAGCACCTGGACCGCGACCCCGAGGACGCGGACATGCTCGCGCTTTTGGGCGCGGCGGCCGAGGACGGCAACGCCTCCATCGAGGCCTCCGTGGCCGAGCACCCCGAGCAGGCCGGTATGGGCACCACCCTGACCGCGACGATGTTCAACGGCCGCGAGCTCGGTCTGATCCACGTGGGCGACTCCCGGGGCTATCTGCTTCGCGACGGCGAGCTCCGCCAGCTCACCGTCGACGACACCTTCGTCCAGTCGTTGGTCAACGACGGCAAACTCGCACCCGAGGACGTCTCGTCGCACCCGCAGAAGTCCCTGATTTTGAAGGCGTACACCGGCCGGGCAGTGGAGCCGCACCTGGAGCTGATCCAGGTCCAGCCGGGCGACCGGATCCTGCTGTGCTCCGACGGGTTGAGCGACCCGGTGACCCAGCAGACCATCCAACTCGCGCTCGGCGACGGCACCCCGGAGATGGCGGCGAACCGCCTGATCGAGCTGGCGCTGCGCTCCGGCGGGCCCGACAACGTCACCGTCGTGGTGGCGGAGGTCGTGGAGGCCGCGGAGGGCGATGCGGCCCGCGAGACCCGCGCCGTGGTCAAGGCCGGCGCGCTGGACCCGGGCTACGAGTCCTCCCACCCGGACTCCGCCGCCTCGCGCGCAGCAGCGCTGTTGCGCAAGTCCGAGACCATCACCCCGGACCACAACCGGGCCAAGCTCCAAGACGCGGACGCGTCCGACGACGAGGAGGGCCACACTAGCGGCGCTGTCGGTGTCGCAGGGAAGAAGCAGCCGTCGTCGGTGTGGCCTTGGGTCGTCGCAACGCTTGTGCTTCTGCTGGTGCTCGCGGTGGCGGGCGTGATGTGGTCGCAGTCCCGCGCCACCGACGAGTACACGCTGAAGGTGCAGGACTCCGGCGAGTTCGTGGTGCAGCACACCACCCGCGACAACCTGTTCGCGGACGCGAAAACCGAGGACATCCAGCGCGCCTGCCTGAACACCAAGGGCGACCTGCGCGTGATTTCCAAGGACACCAAGCCGGGCGATTGCAGCATCTTTACCACCGAAGACTTGCCGCAAGACAAGCGCGAGGTCGCGGACGTCACCGGCTCCTACGACGACGTATTAGCCAAGCTGAATGAGTTGGCGGATCAGGCGCTGCCGGCCTGCACGGACAAGAAGAGCGCCGACGAGGGCAAGTGCCGGGAGGTGCGATGAGCCGCCTAGTATCCCGCAGCCGCGAGCTGCTCCTCCTGTTGTTCGCCACAGGGCTTCTTGCGCTCATGCTCTTCGGCTTAGAGACGAGCCAAGGGCGCACCCTGTCCACCGAAATGCTCTACATCATCGGCGGATTCATGGGCGTCTACGCCATCGCGCACGTGGCCATCGCTTTTTTGGCGCCGTACGCGGACCAGGTGATGTTGCCCGTGGTGGCGCTGCTCAACGCCGTGGGCCTCGTGGTGATCTACCGCCTTGACCTAGCAGAACGCCCCGGCTACGGGCCGCTGGCGGAGCGCCAGATGCTGTGGTCCTTAGTCGGCGTGGGGCTGATGGTGCTCACGCTCATTGTCATCCGCGACCACAAGTCCCTGTCGCGCTACTCCTACCTGCTGGGCCTGGTTGGCCTGATTCTGTTGGCCCTGCCGCTGGTGTGGCCGCAGCCCCCGGGGTATGAGGAAGCGCGCATCTGGCTGTGGCTCGGGCCGTTTTCCATCCAGCCCGGCGAGTTTTCCAAGATCCTGCTGTTGATCTTCTTCGCCCAGCTGCTGGCCCAGAAGCGCGCCCTGTTCACCGTCGCCGGCAAGCGCTTCTTGGGCATGACCTTCCCCCGCCTGCGCGACCTCGCGCCGATCCTCATGGTGTGGGCCATCGCCATTTTGATCATGGGCATCTCCAACGACTTCGGCCCGGCGCTGTTGCTGTTCGCCACCGTGCTGGGCATGGTCTACTTCGCCACCAGCCGCGCCTCCTGGCTGTTCATCGGCGTCGGCCTGGTGGCCGTCGGCGGCTACGCCGTCTACCAGGTCAGCTCCAAGATCCAGGAGCGCGTGTCCAACTTCATCGACCCGTTCGCGGACTTCGACGGCATTGGCAACCAGCCCGCCAACGCGCTGATCGGCCTGAGCTGGGGCGGCATCACTGGCACCGGCTTGGGCTACGGCCACCCGGAGCTGGTGCCGGTGGCGCACTCCGACTACATCCTGGCCGCCCTCGGCGAGGAGCTGGGGTTTGTGGGCATCGCCGCGGTGCTGTGCCTGTTCGCGGTGTTTATCACCCGCGGGTTCCGCACCGCCATGCAGGCGCGCGACTCCTACGGCAAGCTGCTCGCCTCCGGGTTGGCGCTGACGATCGTGATCCAGATCTTCGTGGTCGCCGGTGGAGTGTCCGCGATGATGCCCATGACGGGCCTGACCACGCCGTTCATGTCCGCCGGCGGCTCGTCCGTGATGGCCAACTACATCCTGCTGGGGCTGCTGCTGTGCATCTCCAACAGCGCGAACCGCCCCGCGGACTACGACGCCGTCGCCGCGGGCACCGCGCGCCCTGAGGTGGTGGGCGCCCGATGAACAAGTCCATCCGCTACGGCGCCGTGGTCGCGCTGCTGATGATCGCGGCGCTTCTAGTCAACTTCACCGTGGTCCAGGGCCTGCGCGAAGACGAGTACGCGCAGAACCAGCACAACTCGCGCATCCTCATGGACCTCAAGCGCACTAACCGCGGCGACATCGTCGCGGGCGAGACCGTGCTGGCGCAAAGCCACCGCAACGACGACACCGGCTTCTACCAGCGCTCGTACCCGAACATGCCGTGGTCGTTTGCTCCCATCGTGGGGTTTGTCTCCGACCAGTTCGGCACCTCCCAGCTGGAGGCCACCCACAACGGCGACCTCACCGGCGACTCCGGCACCGCCTCGCGCTTCCTGCGCACCGGGCTCGAGGACGGCAAGAAGGGCGACACCGTCGACCTGACGCTGGACCCGAACCTGCAGGCCTTCTCGTACGACCAGCTGGCCAAGCCGGGTTTTGATGGTGCGGTGGTGGCCGTGAGGCCGTCGACAGGCGAGGTGCTCTCCATGGCCTCGACCCCCAGCTACGACCCCAACGGCATCGCGGACCCGGCGACCGCCGAGGGCGCCTGGGCCGAGGCCACCGGCAACCCGGCGAACCCGCTGCTGAACCACGCGGCGCAGGAGCAGCTGCCGCCGGGCTCGATCTTCAAGATCATCACCACCGCCGCGGGTCTGCGAAACGGCTTCACGCCGGAGTCGCCGCTGACCGGCGAGGCGCAGACGATCCTGCCGGGCACGGACAACATCCCGCTGACCAACGACGGCGGCCAGCCCTGCGCCGGCGGCGGGCAGGTGCCGCTGCGCACCGCGTTCGCCCTGTCCTGCAACACCGCGTTCGTGCAGATGGGCCTCGCCATGGGCCCGGATGCGCTGCGCGACGCCGCCGCCCGCTTCGGCGTGGGCGAGCGCTACAACCTGGGCCTGCCGAATGCCGCCGGCTCGCTGGGCGATCTGCCCGGCGGCGCCGAGCTGGCGCAGTCCACCATCGGTCAGCGCGACGTGACCATGACCGCGCTGCAGGCGGCGATGATGTCTGCGACCATCGCAAATAAGGGCAAGCGCATGGAACCGCACGTGGTGCGGCAAGTGCGCAACGCCGACGGCAAGGTGGTGCACGAAACCGAGCCGGTGGAACTCAACGAGGCCGTAACGGAAGAGGAAGCCGCGACGATCACGGACTTGATGTTCGCGTCCGAGCGGTGGACCTTCGGCTACGACGGCAACGGATTCGCCTCCAAGACCGGCACGGCCGAGCACGCCGAAGGCGCCGCCCCGCACGTGTGGTACGTCGCCTTCGACCCGGCCAAGGACGTCGCCGTTGCCGTGGTGGTGAAAAACGGTGGCAACATGGGCGAGGCAGCCTACGGCGGCCAAGTCGCCGGGCCGATCGGACGCGCCGTGCTGCGCGCAGCACCCGCCGCCCCCGCACCCGTGGAAGGAGCACAGTAGATGAACACCGAAAACCGCGAGGACCTGCAACAGCTCGTCGGCGACGGCTACCAGCTGCAGTGGATCATCGGCCACGGCGGCATGTCCACCGTGTGGCTGGCAGACGACCTGGCCAACGAGCGCGAGGTGGCCATCAAGGTGCTGCGCCCCGAGTTCAGCTCCAACGCGGAGTTCCTCGCCCGCTTCCGCAACGAGGCGTTGAGCGCCCAGGGCATCAACTCCGACAACGTGGTGGCCACCTACGACTACCGCGAGGCAGACACCGACGCGGGCTTCACCGTCTGCTACATCATCATGGAGTACATCCGCGGCGAGTCGCTCGCGGACCTCATCGCCCGCGAGGGCCAGCTGGATGAGGCGCTGGCTCTCGACGTGCTGGAGCAGGCCGCCCACGGCCTGGCCGTGATCCACCGCATGGGGCTGGTGCACCGCGACATCAAGCCGGGCAACCTCATGCTCACCCAGCACGGGCAGGTCAAGATCACGGACTTCGGCATCGCCAAGGCCGCCGCGGCCGTGCCCCTGACCCGCACCGGCATGGTGGTGGGCACCGCCCAGTACGTCTCCCCCGAGCAGGCCCAGGGTATGAAGGTCACCGCGGCGTCCGACGTCTACTCGCTCGGCGTGGTGGGCTACGAGCTGCTCTCCGGCAAGCGCCCGTTTACCGGCGACTCGTCGGTCTCCGTGGCGCTCGCGCATGTGTCCGCCGAGCCGCCCGCGCTGCCCATTTCTGTCTCGGCCCCGGCGCGCGAGCTCATCGAGATCGCCCTGCGCAAGGACCCCGGCCAGCGCTTCCGCGACGGCAACGAGTTCCAGCTAGCCATCTCCCAGGTCCGCCAGGGCCTGCGGCCCGCCCAGCCCGGCGGCCACACCCAGGTCGTGGCCACCGAGCCGTCCGCGACCGCCTCCACCCAGATGCTGGCCAGCGTCGCCGAGGAGCGCACCTCCCGCCCCGAGGGCGCCTACCCGCCGTCCGCGGCGACACCAGCGCCGCGCGAACACGAAGCGGACAAGAAGTCGTCTAAGGCAGGCCCGGTCATCTCCGCAATCTTGCTGCTCGCGCTTCTGGCCGGCGGCGCCGCCTGGGCGTACACCGAGGGCGTGTTCGACCGCTTCACCGG
>ERZ1031113.189-NODE-189-length-19551-cov-12.511541_pt1 | contig 19551 bp, 16 predicted proteins | sample MGYA00518225_ERZ1031113 | MGnify/ENA primary metagenome ERZ1031113 (study PRJEB33718, sample SAMN03159751) | human skin metagenome | collected 2014-05-20 | study: EMG produced TPA metagenomics assembly of the PRJNA266117 data set (Human skin bacterial metagenome...
AGCGCGTGGACACTCGTGAGCGCGTGGTGTCCTTCCCGCCGCAGGCCGTGATCACGCAGGACAACCTGACCGTGGCCATCGACACCGTGGTCACGTTCCAGATCAACGACCCGGCCAAGGCCATCTACGGCGTTGACAACTACCTGGTCGGCGTGGAGCAGATTTCTGTGGCCACGCTCCGCGACGTCGTCGGCGGCATGACGCTCGAGGAAACGCTGACCTCGCGCGAGACCATCAACCGCCGCCTGCGCGGCGAGCTGGACGCGGCCACCGCCAAGTGGGGCCTGCGCATCAGCCGAGTGGAGCTGAAGGCGATTGATCCGCCGCCGTCCATCCAGCAGTCCATGGAGATGCAGATGAAGGCGGACCGCGAAAAGCGCGCCATGATTCTCACGGCCGAGGGTAAGCGCGAGTCCGACATCAAGACCGCAGAAGGCGAGAAGCAGGCCCGAATCCTTTCCGCAGAGGGCGAGAAGCACGCCGCGATTCTCAACGCGGAGGCTGAGCGCCAGGCGATGATGCTGCGCGCCGAGGGTGAGCGCGCCGCCAAGTACCTTGCCGCGCAGGGTGAGGCCCGCGCGATCCAGAAGGTCAACGCCGCGATCAAGTCCTCCGGCGTCACCCCGGAGCTGCTCGCGTACCAGTACCTGGAGCAGCTGCCGAAGATCGCCAACAACGACGCGGCGACGATGTGGATGATCCCGTCGCAGTTCGGCGACTCGCTGCAGCAGTTCGCCCGCGCGTTCGCCGACAAGGACGACGACGGCGTGTTCCGCTACGAGGCGGAGACGCCGACCGATCAGGACCGCGAACTCGCGGAGTCCGACAACACCGACCGCTGGTTCGACACCTCCACCGACCCGGAGCTGGCGAAGGCGCTCGCCGAGGCGCGTGCGGTGGCCAACAAACATGTGGACGACCCGGACCCGACCCAGGATTCGGCGAAAGATTCGATGAAGCCGGAACCCAGCGGCGCGACCCGCCGCGAGATCACCACGGGCGAGCCGCAGCAGACCGGTTTTGAGCAGACTTTCCAGCCGGAGGCGCAGCCCGACCCGGTCTCTCGACCTGTTACTCGCCCTGACCAGCAGCCCGAGTAATCAAATTCAGCGCTAGCTGCCACCCGGCCTGCTCCGCGGGCCACCCGGCCGCCTGCAACCGCTGGCTCATTGCCTGTTTGGAGATGCCCAGGGTTGCGGCGGCCTCATTTTGGTTCATGCCGCGTCGCACCAGCGACGTCGCCTCGCGCCCCTCGTAGGTGCGCTTATGCAGCACGTGCGACATCAGCGCGAAGGTCGCCGCGATGTCCGCAGCTTCAGTCGTCGCATTTTGCCTATCGACGATCACCCGCACCTGGCCCGCTCTCGTCCCGACAGCAGCAGTTGCCGTGGTAGAAGCGTCGCTCGGTGCGCTGCGGCCGGAGCCGTCGGCGATACCGAGTCCGATGGCCCAGTTGCCGTCCGAGAGCAGCGCCATGATCAAGTTCAGCGCAGCCTCCGCGTCCGCGACCTGCGAGCGGATGTCTTCCACCCCGAGCACCTCGAAGCCTGCGACGCCGGGCAGGGAGCTCAGCGCCTCGGCGGAGCGCTCCACCACGGTGGCGCGGGCCTTCTCGCGGCCCCGGTACCTCGCATGCACGGCAATCATGGGCCGTAGCGTACCCCTGTCTACCCTTGGGGCTTGACTCCGACACGTCCCGAGCGGGTGGGCAAGCGCGCGTCCAGCAATAGCCCGGCGACGCCGACGACGGCGAGCACGGCCATGATCGCCACGAACACCGGGTCCGCATCGCCGGTGAGCGTGTCGCCGAACAGGGTGACCAGGATCGTGCCGGGCGCAGAACCCACCAGGGTCGCCAGCGCGAACGGGGCCACGGGCACACGGGTCAGCGCCGCGGCGTAGTTCATGATGGAAAATGGCACCGCAGCGATCATGCGCAGGCTCAAGATGGCCAACCAACCACGTTGTTCAAGCCGCCGGTTGATGTTCTCCACGGCCGGGTGCGTAAGACGTGGCTCCACCCAGTCCCGCAGCAGCGTCCGGACGATGAGGAGTGAAATGACTGCGCTGACCGTCGTGGCCGTCAGTGCGATAAGAATCCCGCGGCCGGTGCCGAAAAGGATGCCGGCGGAGACAGTCATCAGGGTCCTGGGGATGGGGAACTGGGTGATCAGCACGTACAGCAGCCAGAACAGGACAGGGAACCAGGCTCCGGTCTCATCGGACCAGGTGCGGAGCGTCGACAGCGGAGGGACGTCGAGAAGCATCCATGCTGCGACGAACAACGCGCCGGCCGCAACGATAAGTGCGATCCGGTTCCGTGGTGCCTTCCGCAAACGATTCACTACGCCATCTTCCACCGGCCGGTAGCCTGGCACCAACTCGAGGAAGGGCGCCCCCATGAGCAAAACTCAGCACGCCAACTTGCCGGTCGTCTTATTCGTTGTGTCGCTGCTTTTAGCCATCGTGGCGCTGTGGGTAGATGACGAGTCCGTGCATCAGGCGGTCGCAGCAAGGTCTGCAGCGACTGCCTTCGGCATTCTGGCGGCTGTGCGGGCCGGAGAGAAGGGCACGGCGCGTACCGTCGTCGCCTGCGTCCTCGTCGTGGTAGCCGTCTTCGTGCCAGGTCTGCTTTCAGCTCCCGCATCGGACACGCCCGGAATGACCCAGTTCATCAACACGCTGTTGAGAGTCTTTGGCCCCGGGCTCACCCTCCTCGGATTTGCGTGGGCCTATCTGGCAGCGCGGACGGAAAAGCCGTGGATCTTCGGCGCGGCATTAGTGCCGGCGGGCGGACTATCGCCAGCGAGCCAGCTATTTACAGTGTTCATCCTCGGCCCGATAGTGAAGGAATCGATGTCGCCCTACCACCTGCTCGCCGTGTTGCTCGGGCTCGCCGGACTGGGTTTTCTGTTCGTTGTGGTCTTGGACCGCCACTTCGAGTTTGAGTATCCCGGTACGGATGGTTCGAGCGGGGGATCGCTGGGCGCGATGGGCGGCCCTGCCTGGTCGTAGCAGCAGCGCGACAACGAAAAACACCCCGTCGCAACGTATGCGAACGGGGTGATGGGTCTGTGCCCGGAGGGGGACTTGAACCCCCACGTCCGTTAATAGGACACTAGCACCTCAAGCTAGCGCGTCTGCCATTCCGCCACCCGGGCTTAGGGTGTTTTTCAGCCTCTCGGCTGGGCACTCGCATAACTATAGGGCGGGGCGATTGAACCGCCAAATCGCCAGTACAACCCTGAAAATTTGCTAGGTTTTCCAGAATGATGCCCCCACCGCGCAGAATGAAGACGTATAGCTGGTTCGTCACGCCCGCGCCACCTGCGGACGATCCGAACCGTCTCCACCCGGCGCGCTGGAGTAGTGGAAACGGCGTGGTCAGGGACATGGTCGGCGCATATCCGGGTGTGTTGGCACTGCACATTGTCAGCTACCTTCTAGGCACCGGAATCGCCGCGTTTGTGCCGGTGGTGGTGGGCATGATCGTGGACGGCCTGGTGGGCGAGAGCACGTTCAACGCGTGGTGGCTTATCGCGGTGCTGGTCGGCATTTTCATCCTCCAGTTCATCGGCGAGGCCACTGGCGACGGCTTGGCCGCAGCCTCAGTGCGCCGCGTCACCCACAACGCGCAGCAACACCTGTCCTCGGGCGTGCTGCGCCGCGGGGCGGGGGCGATGAGCCCTGGCACGGTGCTTAATACCATCGACGCCGACGCGAACACTATTGGCCGCTACCGCGAGCTGCTGTCGTTTCCGCTGATGGCCATCGGCTACGCCGCGGGCGCAATGGTGGCGATGTGGACGGTTTCTCCGTGGGTCTCGCTCGCCATTCCCGTAAGCGCGCTTGTCATCGCGTTGTTTGCGGCGTGGACTGCCGGTCCGGTGACACGGGTGTCGCTCAAGCGGCGTGCGGCGGAGACTGATGTGGCGAGCTTGGCCACGGATGCTTCGCAGGGCCTGCGCACTGTCAAGGGCCTAGGGTCGGGTGGGACCGTCGCTCACCGCTTCCACGCGGAGACGGCCAAGGCGAAGCGCCTCATGCTCACCCACCTACGCGTGGAGGTGTGGCTGGGTTTTGCCCGGTTATGCGTGGCGTGGTTGTGCAACCTGGGCATCGTGGGGTTGGCCGCATGGATGACGCTGCGCGGCGAGATCACCCCGGGCCAGTTGACGTCCGTGGCGCTTCTGGTGCCGCCTGCGTTGAACATGGCGGGCTTCGCGTTCGGCGACTTAGCCAGCGGGTGGGGCAGAGCGGTGGCCAGCGGCCAGCGTATCCAGCAGCTACACCATGCGGGCGATGCCGCAGACGTCGCTGCACCGACAGGCGCACCTGTGCCCGGGCCGGGTCTGTGGATCCTCGAGTCAGAGCAGCGCTCCTACGCCACAGCCGCCGCGTGGGCGCAGCGCGGCGGTGTCCTGTTCCCGCCGCACACCGTCAATGTGTTTGAAGGCACCATCGCGGACAACGTGAATCCGCGCGGGGATGTGCCGGAAGAAGCGGTGAAACAAGCGCTCGCCGCCGCCCACTGCCAGGACATTCTCCGCAGGCTCGGCGGCATAGGTGAAAACGGCGAGTTGCCGGACGCGCCGCTTGGGGAGGCCGGCCTGAACCTCTCCGGCGGGCAGCGTCAGCGCGTCGCGCTCGCCAGGGCACTCGCCGCCGACCCGGACGTGCTCATCCTGGACGACCCAACCACGGGGCTCGATTCCGTGACCCAGGCGGATGTTGTGGAAGCCGTAGCCGCGCTCAGGGCGGACAAAACGACCGTGGTGATCACCGGAAACTCGGCGTGGCAGCACGCCGGAACCGCATTGGAGGTGGCGTAGATGCAGCGCGAGTACGAACGCACAGACGCGGTCGCCCCCGCGAGTGTGAAGGAGACCTTCGTGTACCTCTCGGCGCTGCCGAACGCGCTGGACAAACGCTGGTGGACAGGACTTTTGATCATCCAGGCGCTCACCGTCGCCGTCTACACCACACAGTCGAACCTGTTCGGCCGCAGCGTCGACCCGCTCACCAGCGGTGAGGTTCCGCTGCTGGGCACCGGCACCCGCGCCTTCGTGTGGACCGTAGGTCTGGCGTTGGCCTGCATGCTCGTAGAGATGTTCCTGCGGGCCCTGGGCAACTACGTGGTGGGCCTCAAAGTCGCCCGCGCGTCCATCGACTTGCGCCGTCGCTGCCTCGACGCGATCCTGCGCGCACCTGTGCCGCGGGTGATGGAGCTCGGCACCGGCAACGTGATCACACGCATGACCAAGGACATCGACGACGTCGTCCAAACCATCACCGCCATCGGCTCGCGAGTGCTCACCACCGTGTTCGTCTTTCCGATCACGTTTATCGGGCTTTTGCTTATCGACGTCCGCTTCGCCCTGATCCTCGTCGCAGTCTGCATCTGCACCTACCCGTTCGCCCGCGAGGTGGTGCGCGCGATCCCGGCTGCCTCCAACGCCGTGAGCGTGGCGGAGGCGCGCCGCAACGCGGTGTTGCTGGACACCGTCCGCGGCCTGCCCACCCTGCGCGCCTTCGACTTGGAGCGCTGGGCGTTGGCACGGATGCGGCGGACCTCCTGGGGCGCGGTGGAGGCGGAAATGGACCGCGTGCCCTGGTTCATCCGCTTGATGGGCATCGGCCAGGTCGCCTTCGCCGCGTGGGTGCTGCTCACTCTCGGCGTCGGCGCGTGGCTCGCCTCAGCCGGCGCCGTCACCCCGGGCCAGGCGAGTGCTGCGGTGTTCATGGTCATCCGCGCTGAAGTCATGGTGTTCAACGCGCTGTTCTTCGTAGGCGAGCTGCAGGGCGCAGCCACCGCCGTGGGCCGCGCGGTGAGCCTGGCCAAGCTTTCGGACGGACGAGGTGCCACAGTGGTGCCGGAGGACCTGGAAGCGCCCGTGAATGTGGAGGTGGACCACGTCTCCTTCGCGTACCCGGGCGGCGCCAACGTGCTGGAGGACCTCTCCGTAACACTCGAGGCGGGAACAACCACCGCGTTGGTGGGTACCTCGGGCGCTGGCAAATCCACGCTCGCCGCGCTCATCGCGGGGCTGGTGGCGCCCACGGCAGGCAGCATCCTGGTGGGAGGAGTGGACACGTCGCAGGTCAGTGACACATGGACCGCGAAGAACGTCACCCTGCTCACCCAGGACGTCCACCTGTTCGCCGGCACCCTGCGCGAGGACCTCTCGATGGCTGCACAAGGCGCGACCGACACGGACCTACATCGGGCGCTGGCAAGCGTCGGGCTCGACCCGGATGGCACCCAGTTCGCGCGCCTGTTCCCGAAAGGGCTGGACACCGCCGTCGGTGCGGGCGCGGAGGAACTCCCGCCGGAGGTGGAGCAGCAGCTCGCGCTCGCGCGCGTCGCATTGTCAAGCCCGAAGGTGCTCATCCTGGACGAGGCCACGGCAGAAGCCGGCAGCGACGCCACGAACACACTGGAAGAGGCGGCCGCACACATCGCGAAGGGCACCACGGCGTTGGTGGTGGCGCACCGCCTGGACCAGGCGGCGGCCGCGGACCGAATCTTGGTCATGGACGCCGGGCGCATCATCGAGGACGGCACCCACGCCCAGCTTATGGCAGCCGGCGGGAGATACGCGCAACTTTTCGCCGCGTGGAGTGGCGGTGGTCACTAGCTCTCCGGTAGGAATGGGGACATGACTACGAATTATGTTTCCGACCGTTTCCCCGGCCCCGACCCGTACGCGCCGCTGACGGACGTGCCGTCCTTTGACATCGCCTCCGAGGACATCGTCGACGGCGAGCGGCTTGCCGACGCCCTGGCCGGCGACAGTGCCACCAGCCCGCAGCTCTCCTGGTCCGGTGCCCCGGAGGGCACCAAGACGTACGCGGTAACCTGTTTCGACCCGGACGCGCCGACTGCGTCAGGTTTCTGGCACTGGTCCGCCTTCAACATACCCGCGGACGTTACCGAGCTGCCCTCCGGAGCAGGCGCGAAGGAGGATCTCGGCGTCGGCGCGGTCGTGCTCACCGGCGACAGCGGCGTGAACGGCTACTACGGCGCCAACCCGCCGGCAGGCCACGGCCCGCACCGCTACCTCTTCGCCGTGCACGCGGTGGACACGGAGCTGCCCGCGGACGAGATTGCCAACCCCACCCAGCTCGGCTTCAACCTGAACTTCCACTCGCTCGGCCGAGCAATCATCTGGGGCTGGTACGAAAACCAGTAAGATTCGCCGAATGGTTCCAGTGCAACTTCGCGTCGGCGGCGCGTTTTTTGGGCATCGCGCTCGTGCTCGTGCTCTACGCCGTGCTGGCGCTGCTTCGAGGCGACGCCGCGTTTTCGATTACCCCGCAGGTGGTCTCCGTGATCGCCGCGGTGGCCATCGTTGGTGCCTTCGCCACCTACAACACCAACCAAGCAGGTTCCCGCACCCAGGTGGGCGCGCTGCTGGCGGCGGTGGTGCTCATCGGGCTCGGCTTCATCGCGCCCGACACCGAATTCATGGCCACCACACCGTTCTGGCTCATCGGGTGGGCGCTCGCCGCCGGGCTGTGCGCGGTGGTGCTGCGCCGCAGCGCAGCAGGGCGCGTTTAGAGTTCTTTCCACTCCAGCCCGCTGCCCACGGCCTGCTCAATCGATTCCAGGCCGTGGGCTTTGATCTGCGCGGCGATCCCGCGGTGGATGCCGCGGATCCAGCCCAGCCCGCCGTAGATGAACGGGGTGTAGCCCTGCAGCAGGTTCGCGCCCGCGGCGATTCGCTCCCACGCTTGCTCCGGGGTGGAGATGCCGCCGACGCTGACCAGGACCAGCTTGTCGCCCACGCGCTCGTTGAGGCGCTTGAGTACCTCGAGCGAACGCTTCTCTAACGGGGCACCGCTGATCCCGCCCGCGCCCATCTTCTCCACCCTGGACGCGGGAGTGTTCAGCCCGTCGCGGGAGATGGTGGTGTTGGTAGCCACGATGCCGGCAAGGTCCAGCTCCACGGCGAGGTCAGCCACGGCGTCGATGTCTTCGTCGGAAAGGTCCGGCGCGATCTTCACCAGCACCGGGGTGGTGGTGGACTTCTTCACCACCTCCAGGATCGGGCGCAGCTCCTTAACCGCCTGCAGGTCGCGCAGACCCGGGGTGTTGGGGGAGGAGACGTTGACCACCAGGTAATCCGCCAGCCCGCCGAGCAGCGTCGCGGTGGCGCGGTAGTCCGCCACGGCATCTTCGGAGGTTTTGTTCTTGCCGATGTTGATGCCCACCACGTCGCGGGAGCGACGCGCGCGGAGGTTGTCGGCGACCACGAGCGCGCCCTTGTTGTTGAATCCCATACGGTTCAAAATCGCCTTGTCCTCCGGTAAGCGGAACAAGCGCGGGGTCGGGTTGCCCGGCTGGGACTTCGGGGTCACGGTGCCCATCTCGGCGTAGCCGAAGCCGACCGCGCCCCAAGCGTCGATCGCCTCGGCGTTTTTATCAAAGCCGGCCGCCAGGCCCAACGGGGCGGGAAAGTCCACGCCGAAAACGGTCTGGCGCAGCACCGGGTCGTGCACGCGCACGGCCTTTTCCATCACGCGGTTGACCGGGGTGGCCAGGTGCAGCGTCTGCAGCGCGCCGCTGATGATGCCGTGGATGCGCTCCGGCGGCAGCAGGAACATGAGCTTGAGTGCGCGGTCGTAGAGCGTCATGGGTTTTTCTCCTAGTTGCTCTCGGTTTGGTCGGCGGGGGAGACGATCTGGATGCCGTCGCCGGATGCGGAGGCGGCGACCACGGTGCCGTCGTCAAGCGTAATGATGCTCTGGGCATCGGCGACGGTAGTGAAGTGCTTGCGTTTCACCGGAACGCCTTGAGAGATGTCGTAACCGGTCGCCGTGTTGCTGGCCAACGAGCTGACCCACGCGAGGCGCTGCGCCGGGTCCCACGCGGCGTCCCAGGGCCCCTCCGGCACTGGCGCGGATTGCTGGAGGCGGATGATGTCGTCGGTGGTGTAGACGTGGATCTGATTGCCGGTGGAGTCTGCGGCCAGCACCAGGCCGTGCTCGCCGCCGCGCACCTTGCCCACGCCTAGGCCCACGCGCAGGGTGCCGCCTTGGCGCGAGCCGTTCCAGTCGATGTCCTGGATTGTGGTGTCGAAGCGGTTGGTGCGCACCACGGAGTCGCGCTGGCCGTCCACCTGCACCGCCTCAAGCTGGTCGGTCTCGCGCGCGACGTCGATCGTGTCTTTCAGATCGCCGCCGTCGAAGACCCACACCTTGCGCTCAGTGTCGCTGCCCGCGAGCACCTCGCCTGTCGACGCCACCGTGGCCACCGTGACCGGCTTCTCCGTTGCAATAGTCTCCTCCCGGTCGCCGAAAAGCTTGATCTCGCCTGCGCAGGCAAGCGCGAAGGTACCGGCGTTGGCAGAAGCCTCTCCACAGGAGGCTTCCAGCTCGTGGCGGGCGGCCTTGCCCTGCTGGATCTCTTCCAGCGTGCCGATGGTCAGCGCGTTGTCCGTGCGCACGCCGATGCGGCCGTTCGTGACGTCCACATCGCGCACCGGATCGAAGTCCACCACGGTGCCCGCCGGGTCCGAAGATTGCGGGGATTGCACAGGCTCGGCGCTGCCCATGTTCGCGGCCGCCTCGCCGCCGGCTTCCTCGATTTTTGCGGAGGGAGACGCGCCGCAGGCGCTCAAGGTCAGGGCAGCTACGACTGCGCCGGAAGCCGCGGCGAAGCGGAGGAGGGAACTGGGGGCAAATAGACGAGCATTCACAAGGCCAAAGCCTAGCAACGCGCCCGTCGCGTACCGCGATGGCTAATAAGGCGGGGTAGTGTCTTTCGCCATGACTGATCCCGCCACCACCATGTCCTGGGTGCAGGTGATCGTCCTGTCCATAGTCCAGGGCCTCACCGAGTTTCTGCCAGTATCTTCCTCGGGCCACCTGCGCATCGTCTCCCAGCTGTTTTGGGGCGAAGACGCCGGCGCCAGCTTCACCGCCGTGATCCAACTGGGCACCGAGCTGGCCGTGCTGGTGTTTTTTGCCAAAGACATCTGGCGCATCCTCACCGCCTGGTTCGCCGGCCTGGCGGACAAGTCCAAGAGGAACTTCGACTACCGCATGGGATGGATGGTCATCGCCGGCACCATCCCGGTCGGCATCGCTGGCGTGCTGCTCAAAGACGTAATCCGCGAGAACTTCCGCAACCTTTGGATCACCGCCACCGTGCTGATCCTGTTCTCGCTGGTGTTCATCCTGGCCGAGCGCCGCGGCAAGAAAACTCGCGGGTTCGAGGACCTGACCATGAAGGACGCGGTTGTGATGGGTCTGTGGCAGTGCCTGGCGCTCATCCCGGGTGTGTCGCGTTCCGGCGGCACCATCTCCGGCGGCCTCTTCCGCAACCTCGACCGCGAGGTTGCCACCCGCTTTTCCTTCCTGCTAGCCATCCCCGCCGTGCTGGCCTCCGGGCTGTTCTCCCTGCCGGACGCCTTCGACCCTCAGGCGGGCCAGGCGGCGAGCGGCCTGCAGCTTCTCGTCGGCTCCGGCATCGGATTTGTGGTCGGCTACATCTCGATCGCGTGGCTGCTGAAGTTCGTGTCCAACCATTCGTTCGCGTGGTTCGCCGCCTACCGCATTCCGCTGGGCCTTCTCGTCATGGCGCTGCTCGGCACTGGCGTGATGGGCGCGTAGTTGTAGGGTTGTGCGCATGCATGCTTGGCCCGACCCGTCCGTACCCGCAGTCGCTGGCACCCCGGTGGCGCTGAAGCTCTACGACACCGCCGATCAGCGCGTCAAGGAAGTAGACACCGCCCCGGACGCGAACGGGGAGGTGGGGATGTACGTCTGCGGCATCACGCCGTACGACTCCACCCACCTCGGCCACGCCGCGACCTACCTCACCTTCGACCTGGCCCAGCGCCAACTTCTCGCCAACGGCCACAAGGTCCACTACGTGCAAAACATCACCGACGTGGACGACCCGCTGTTCGAGCGCGCAGAGCGCGACGGCGTGGACTGGCGCGAACTCGGCACCAGCCAGATCGACCTGTTCCGCAGCGACATGGAGATCCTGTCCGTGATCCCGCCGCGCGACTACATCGGCGCGATGGAGTCTGTGGACGAGGTGATCGCGATGGTGCAGCAGCTGCTCGACGCCGGCGCGGCCTACGAACTCGACCACGGCGACATCTACGCCTCCATCGAGGCCACCAAGCAGTTCGGCTACGAGTCCAACCTGGACCGCGCAACTATGGAGGAGTACTTCGCTGAGCGCGGCGGCGACCCGGAGCGCGAAGGCAAGCGCGACCCGTTGGACGCGCTGGTGTGGCGCGGCCACCGCGAGGGCGAGCCCGCGTGGGATTCGCCGTTCGGTCCGGGCCGGCCGGGCTGGCACGTGGAATGCTCCGCGATTGCGACCAACCGTCTGGGCGGGCACTTCTCCATCCAGGGCGGCGGATCCGACCTGGCGTTTCCGCACCACGAATTCTCCGCGGCGCACGCTGAGGCGGCGCTGGAGGTGGACCGCATGGCGGGCCACTACGTCCACGCCGGCATGATCGCGCTCGACGGGGTGAAGATGTCCAAGTCTCTGGGAAACCTCGTGTTCGTGCACAAGCTCTCGGAGGCGGGCCACGACCCGTCGGCGATCCGCTTGGCCGTCTTTTCGGGTCACTACCGCGAGGACCGGGACTTCTCCGACGGGATCCTCGCCGAGGCAGAGGAGCGCCTCGCGCGTTGGCGTGAGCAGCTCTCGGAGGAGGTCAGTGAGGCGGAGGCGACGGAGGTCGTCGATAAGCTTCGCGCGGTTCTCGCCGACGATCTCAACACCCCGGAGGCACTTTCGCTTCTCGACGGCGTGGCCGGCGACCACAACCAGATCATCGCCACTGCCCTCGACGGGCTGCTCGGCGTGCGCATTTAGCGTGTCTCGCGCACAATGGGGCGCATGAGCGCAGCTGCGGACAACTCGATTCGGGCCCAGTTTCAGCCCGAGGTAGACGAATTCATCGACGACCTAACCACCTTCGCCACCGGCTCCTACCTCCAGGACGAGGACAAGGACCTGTGGGAAGAGCCCTTCGACCCGGCAGTGCTGCCGGATCTGAAAAAGCTCCTGGAGACGTTCCTGGACGCACTCGACTTGCTCGGCGACGACCCTGAGGGCGACGCGCTGGTCAAGGTCGTGGCGCCGTTCTACGACAACCTCGAGGAATTCAACGAGAAACACGCCAACGCGGTGCTCGAGCCCGAGGAGAAGGCGGACATCGAGACCCTCGTGTTCCGTGCGGCGGCCGCCACCGGTGCCACGGACGAGGCGCTCAACGAGCTGCCGGAACTTGAGTAGGCCGGCCGCCGTCCTCTGGGACATGGACGGCACACTCATCGACACGGAACCGCTGTGGGGCAAGGCCACCTACGAGCTCGGCGAACTACTCGGACGCCCGCTCAGCCCCGAGGTGCGCGCAAAGACCATCGGTGGCAGCTTCCCCAACACCTTGAACGTGGTGGCCGAGTGGGCGGGCTACGAGCTTCGAGACGGCGATCTGGAGCGCTACCGCACTTGGATGTTCGACCGCATGCGCGAGCTGTTCACCACCGGCATCGAGCTCAACCCCGGCATTGGTGGAGTACTCGAGTCGCTCGCGCGGCGGGGCACGCCGATGTTCGTGTGCACCAACACGGAGCGGGTGCTGGCTGATCCGTGCATCGACGCGATCGGTCGCGACTTGTTTGCAGGCACCATCACCGGCGACGAAGTGACACAGGCGAAGCCAGCGCCGGACATGTACCTCGAGGCCGCCCGGCGCGTGGGTGCGGCGCCGGGGGAGTGTCTCGTGGTGGAGGACTCGTGGCACGGCATGTCCGCCGCGGCCTCCGCCAGATGCGCGGTGCTGGGACTAGCCGAGGAGGTTCCTGCCGGTGTGCTGAAGTTCGCCCCGGGCAGCTTCGTCGGTGCGGGCGCCAGTGACGTGGACGATTGGTTTTCTGCAGCTCGACAGGCATAAAACGGGGGTACGCAGCGCCCGTCGAGAAGCTTGTTGCTACGTATAGTGGCACCCATGAGCACTCGTACTGAAGAAGACCTCCTCGGCACCGCCGAGGTTCCCGCCGACGTCTACTACGGCATCCACGCCCAGCGCGCCAAAGATAATTTCCAGATCTCCGGAAGCACCGTCAACGACGTGCCGGAGTTCATTCGCGGCATGGTGCAGGTGAAGAAAGCCACCGCGATGGCTAACCGCCGCCTGCACGCCCTGCCGAAGGACAAGTCCGAAGCAATCGTGGCGGCCTGCGACAAGATCCTGGACGAGGGCGTGTGCATGGACCAGTTCCCGATCGACGTCTTCCAGGGCGGCGCGGGCACCTCCCTGAACATGAACACCAACGAGGTGGTGGCCAACCTCGCACTCGAGCTGATCGGCCGCGACAAGGGCGACTACTCGGTGATTAACCCGAACGACGACGTGAACATGTCGCAGTCCACCAACGACGCGTACCCGACCGGCTTCCGCCTCGGCGTGTACTACGCCGTGCAGGGGCTGCTGGAGGAGCTCGACGAGCTGCAGAAGGCGCTGCGTGCGAAGGGCGACGAGTTCGCCGACATCATCAAGATGGGCCGCACCCAGCTGCAAGACGCCGTCCCGATGACCCTGGGCCAGGAATTCACCGCCTTCGGCGCCAACCTTGCCGAGGAGCAGCGCACCATCAGCAGCGCGGCCGACTCGCTGCTGGAGGTCAACCTGGGTGCGACCGCCATCGGCACCGGCATCAACACCCCGAGCGGCTACCGCGACCAGGTGGTCTCCGCGCTGCGCGAGGTCACCGGCCTGGACATCCAGGCGTCGCCGGACCTGATCGAGGCGACCTCCGACACCGGCGGTTACGTGATGATGCACAGCGCTATCAAGCGCGCCGCGATGAAGCTGTCGAAGATTTGCAACGACCTGCGCCTGCTGTCTTCCGGCCCGCGCGCCGGTCTGAACGAAATCAACCTGCCGGAGCGTCAGGCGGGTTCCTCGATCATGCCGGCGAAGGTCAACCCGGTGATCCCCGAGGTGGTCAACCAGGTCTGCTTCAAGGTCTTCGGCAACGACGTGACCATCTCCACGGCCTCCGAGGCGGGGCAGCTCCAGCTCAACGTGATGGAGCCGGTGATCGGTCAGGCGCTGTTCGAGTCCATCCGCCTGCTCGCCAACGCGGCGAAGACCCTGCGCGAGAAGTGCGTAACCGGCATCACCGCCAACGAGGATGTGTGCGAGGCGTACGTGACCAACTCCATTGGGATTATCACTTACCTCAACCCGGTGATCGGCCACCACAACGGCGACCTCATCGGCCGCGAGGCGGCGGAAACCGGCAAGAGTGTCTACGACCTCGTGCTGGAGAAGGGCCTCATCGAGGAAGAGGACCTGAAGAAGCTGCTGAGCAAGGAAAACCTCATGCACCCCGAGTACCGGGGCAAACTCTACGTCGATGACGAGCCGAGCTTGGAAGGGTAGGCGCGGAGGCGTAGCCAACATCACATCGGCTGCATTTCCGTTTCGGGCTCCTCCGGACAGATAATTGGATGACCTAATAGCTGTCTGAAGGAGCCCGTCGTGTTACTCGCCGTCCACATCATCATCCTCCTCGGAGCGATTGTGTTGGGAGCGCGGATGGGCTCTATCGCCATCGGCTTCGCCGGCGGGCTCGGCGTGCTACTGCTGGGCGCCACCGGGATGCCGGTCAGCGCGGAAGCCATCCCGTTCGATGTCATCGGCATCATCATGTGCGTCATCGCGGCTATCTCCGCAATGCAGCTCGCTGGCGGCATGGACTACCTGGTGGACCTGGCAGAGTGCTTCCTGCGCCGTGACCCGAAGCGCATCACGGTCTACGCCCCAATTGTCACTTGGCTGATGACGGTGCTCGCCGGCACCGGCCACACCGCATTTTCCACCATGCCCGTTATCGTGGAGGTGGCCAAGGAGGGCAAGGTGCGGCCCTCGCGCCCACTGTCGGCGGCCGTTATCGCCTCACAGATGGCTATCGTCGCCTCGCCGATTTCCGCCGCGGTGGTGTTCATGGCCTCCGCACTCGAGCCGCTTGGCGTGGGCTACCTCCAGCTGCTGGCGGTGATGATCCCCGCGACGTTCTTGGCAATTTTCCCCATGGCCTGGATCGCCAACAAAACGGGCGCGGAGCTCGAGGATGATCCGGTCTACCGCAAGCGAGTGTCCGAAGGCCTCGTTGCTCAGCCGGCTTCGCGCGAGCACTACGCCCCGCCCCAAGGGGCAAAGGCCTCGGTGGGGATCTTCCTCGCCGCGATTGTGATCGTGATGGTCTACGCCACTTTGATCTCTGATCAGGTGGGGCTCATTTCGGATCCGACAATCCCGCGAAACGAAGCGATCATGGCCATCATGCTCGGCGCCGCGGCAGCCATCGTGCTGGTCACCCGCACGACGGCAGCGGAGATCCTGAACACGCAGGTGTTCCGTTCGGGCATGTCCGCCTGCGTGTGCGTGCTCGGTGTGGCTTGGTTGGGCACGACGTTTATCAACTACTACATCGAGGACATCCAGAACATCGCCGGCGACGTGCTCACCGCGAAGCCGTGGCTGCTCGCGGTCGTGCTTTTCATCGCCGCATCGCTGCTGTACTCCCAAGCAGCCACCGCGAAGGCGCTCATCCCGGCGGCGCTTGCGATTGGAGTGAGCCCGCTGACTGCGCTCGCCGCCTTCCCCGCAGTCTCGGCACTGTTCGTGCTGCCGACGTACCCGACGTTGCTCGCCGCGGTGGAGATGGATGACACAGGTTCCACCCGCATTGGCAAATACGTGTTTAACCACCCGTTCCTCGTTCCGGGAGTGGTGTGCATCTTTGTCAGCGTAATTCTGGGTTATGCAATCGGCGCCGTTGTAGTGTGAGGTGCATGACTGCACAACCGTTGACTGACGTCGAGATTGCTCAGGCCCACACACTCGCCTCGATTGGGGAGATCGCTGAGAAGGCCGGGGTGTCCGAGGATGCGCTGATCCCGTACGGCAAGCACATGGCCAAGGTGGACATCACCCAGAACCCGGGCAACGCCCCCGGCAAGCTCGTCGTGGTCACCGGTGTCTCGCCGACCCCCGCGGGCGAGGGCAAGTCCACCACGCTGATTGGCCTGACGGACGCGCTGACGAAGCTGGGCAAAAACGCCATGGTGGCGCTGCGTGAGCCGTCGCTCGGCCCAGTGATGGGCATCAAGGGCGGCGCCGCCGGCGGCGGTTACTCCCAGGTGGTGCCGATGGAGCAGATCAACCTGCACTTCACCGGTGATTTCCACGCGATCACCAGCGCCAACAACACGCTGGCCGCGCTCATTGACAACCACATCCACCAGGGCAACGCGCTGAACATTGATCCGCGCCGTGTGACCTGGCAGCGCTGTGTGGATGTCAACGACCGCGCGCTGCGCAACGTCGTCACCGGCCTGGGCGGACCGGCCCACGGTGTGCCGGCGGAGACCGGGTTCACCATCACCGCCGCCTCCGAGATCATGGCGATTCTGGGGCTGGCCACGGACCTGGAGGACCTGAAGCAGCGTTTGGCCAACATCACCATCGGGCTGACCTACGACAAGAAGCCGGTCACGGCCGGCGACCTTGGTGCCCAGGGCGCGATGGCCGCGCTGCTGAAGGATGCGGTCAATCCGAACCTGGTGCAGACTCTCGGCGGGACGCCTGCGCTCATCCACGGCGGCCCGTTCGCCAACATCGCCCACGGCTGCAACACCCTGATTGCCACCCGCACCGCCCAGCAGTACGCGGATATCGTGCTCACGGAGGCCGGCTTCGGCTCCGACCTGGGCGCGGAGAAGTTCTTCGACATCAAGGCGCGCTACGGGGACCTCGACGTCGCCGGTGCCGTCATTGTGGCCACGGTGCGCTCCATCAAGCACAACGCGGGCGTGGCCAAGGCGGACCTGTCGGCGGAGAACGTCGCCGCGCTGGAGGAGGGCATTGTCAACCTCGAGCGACACGTCGAGAATGTGCGCAAGTTCGGCGTGACCCCTGTGGTTGCGCTCAACCGCTTCGCCACCGATTCCGAGGCCGAGCTCGAATTCCTGAAGAACTGGGCGCAGGCTAAGGACATCGCGCTGGCTGAGGCGGACGTGTGGGCGAAGGGCGGCGACGGCGCGCTCGAGCTCGCCCAGACCCTGCTGGACAACCTCACCGAGGGCACTTCACACCCGCTCTACGACCCCGCCGAAGGTGTGGAGGCGTCCATCGAGACCATCGCGAAGGAGATCTACCGCGCCGCGGACGTGCAGTACTCCGCCGCAGCGCGAAAGGACCTGCAGACGCTCAAGGACAACGGCTTTGACAATCTGCCGGTGTGCATCTCCAAGACGCAGTACTCCTTCTCGGACGACCCGGCCCAGCTCGGCGCGCCGGAGGGCCACACGCTGCACGTGCGCAACATCGTGCCGCGCACCGGCGCCGGCTTCGTGCTGGTGCTCACCGGCGACGTGATGACCATGCCGGGTCTGCCGAAGCAGCCGGCCGCCAACAACATCGACGTCGACGCGAACGGCGTGGTTTCCGGCTTGTTCTAGGCCTCAGGTTGCTCCGCCCGCGACCCCGGCCACCCGGGGTATTCCGGGGGAGTGCCGCCGAAGACCGGGCACAGGTGTTGGAAGGCGCACCACCCGCACAGCTTGGACTGCTGCGGGCGGAACGTGCCGGCCTTGCCGTCGGCCTCAATCTTGAACCACAGCTCCGCTAAGTCTCGCTCGAAGTACTCAAGCTCCTCGCGCGACGGGGCGAGGATCATGGAATCCATCACCTTTAGATACATCAGCTTCAGCTGCGTGGGCACCACCCCGAACATGCGCCAGTACACCAGCGCGTAGAAGCGCATCTGGAACTGCGCGTCCTGCGAGTACCGCGGCAGCGGCTTCTTGCCGGTTTTGTAGTCGACCACGCGCACCTCGCCGGTGGGAGCAATGTCTACACGGTCGATGAACCCGCGCACCGGCACCCCATTTGGCAGCGTGAAGTCCACTGGCATCTCTTGGGCGTGCGCGTCGAATCCCAGCGGGTTTTCCATGGTGAAGTAGCCGCGCAGCAGCGTGCGGGCGTCCACAAGCAACTGGTATTCGTCCGCGACCGGCTCTGCGCAAGAGGGGTCGGCTTCGCGCATCTTCTCCCAGTTCGGCTTGAGCCGCTTGACCGCCGCCGGGTACGTGCGTTCCTCGCGCGGCCAGGCGAACATTTCCTCCAGCACGGCGTGCACCAGTGTGCCTTTGACCTGCGCCTCAGTGGACGGTTCCGGGATCTTGTCAATAGCACGCAGCCTGTACTGCAGCGGACAGCGTTTGTAGTCGGAGGCGCGCGACGGCGAGATGGCAATTGGGCGTGGGGGAGTGCTGGCGTTCAACATGGTGCCCAACATCATAGAGTGGAGCCATGACACAGCCGTTCATCGATTTCATCGCCCAAAGCCCCTCCGCGTTCCATGCGAGCGCGACCGTCGCCGAAAAGCTTCAGGCCGCGGGGTTTACACGGAGCACCTCGCTTGACGACGGCGCACACGCCCCCGGCGGCCACCTCATCGAGCGCGACGGCGCCGTGGTCGCCTGGTGGGTGCCCGAAAAGACCCGCCCGAGCTTTCGGGTGGTCGGCTCCCACACAGATTCGCCGGGACTGATGGCCAAGCCGGACCCGGACGTGGTGCGCGAGGGCTTCCGCCAGGCGGCGGTGGAGGTCTACGGCGGGCCGATTCTGGCCAGCTGGTTCGACCGCGACCTGACGTTTGCGGGCCGTGTGGTCACCGCGGACCGCACCGAGCACCTGGTGAACACCGGCCCGGTCGCGCGCGTGCCCAACCTGGCCATCCACCTCTACCGCGGCGACATGCCGGAGATCGACCGCCAGGTGCACACTCAGCCGATCCTGGGCGTGGACCGACCGCTGCTGGAGCTGGCGGCAACGTCCGCGGGGCTTAGCGCCGACGACATCGTGGCGCACGAGCTGGTCACCGCGGACGCGCAGCGGGGCGAGGTTTTAGGCGACCTGCTGGCCGCCGGCCGCCTGGACAACCTGACCAGCGTGTGGGCCTCCCTTGAGGCGATGCTCGCAGCCAAGGACGACGCCGAGGACATCCTGGTGCTGGCCGCCTTCAACCACGAGGAGGTCGGTTCGGCGTCCACCGCTGGCGCGGGTGGGCCGCTGCTTGAGCGTGTACTGGCCAAGGTCGCGGCAGGCTTCGGCGACCCGGCCGAGATCATTGCAAACTCCTTCCAGGTCTCCGCCGACGCGGCCCACGCCGTGCACCCGAACTACCCGGGCAAGCACGACCCGACCCACCACCCGCTGGTGAACAAGGGCCCGGTGCTCAAGATCAATGCGAACCAGCGCTACGCCTCCAACGCCGCCACGGAGACGGAATGGATCCTGGCCTGCCGCGCGGCGGGCGTGCCGCACCAGACGTTCGTGGGCAACAACGCGGTTCCGTGCGGGTCCACCATCGGGCCGATTTCCTCGACACGCTTGGGTCTTCCCACGGTGGACGTCGGCGTGCCGCTGCTTTCCATGCACTCCGCGCGCGAGCTGTGCGGCGTGGACGACATGGACTACTTCGTGCGCGCGCTGACGG
>ERZ1031113.191-NODE-191-length-19450-cov-7.007115_pt1 | contig 19450 bp, 19 predicted proteins | sample MGYA00518225_ERZ1031113 | MGnify/ENA primary metagenome ERZ1031113 (study PRJEB33718, sample SAMN03159751) | human skin metagenome | collected 2014-05-20 | study: EMG produced TPA metagenomics assembly of the PRJNA266117 data set (Human skin bacterial metagenome...
GCGTGAGGCCGGCGGCCTGTACGTCATCGGCACCGAGCGCCACGAGTCCCGCCGCATCGACAATCAGCTCCGCGGCCGTTCTGGCCGTCAGGGCGACCCGGGCGAGACCCGCTTCTACCTCTCCATGCGCGATGACCTGATGGTCCGCTTCGTCGGTGCGTCCATGGAGAACATGATGAACCGCCTCAACGTCCCGGACGATGTGCCGATCGAGGCTGGCATGGTCTCCCGCTCGATCAAGGGCGCGCAGTCCCAGGTGGAGAACCAGAACTTCGAGACCCGTAAGAACGTCCTCAAGTACGACGAGGTGCTCAACGAGCAGCGCAAGGTCGTCTACCGCGAGCGCCTGGAGATCCTCGAGTCGAAGGACATCAAGGACCAGATCCGCAGCATGATCGATGACACCATCGGCGCGTACGTCGACGGTGCCACGTACGACGGCTACGTCGAGGACTGGGATCTGGACGAGCTGTGGAATGCGCTCGATTCGCTGTACGGGCCGACGGTCACACCGCAGGAGCTTATCGACGGCTCCGAGTACGGCTCGCCCGGCGAGCTCACCTCTTCCCAGCTGCGTCAGGCAGTGCTCGATGACGCCCACGAGTCCTACGACAAGCTCGAGGACAATGTCATCTCCATCGGCGGCGAAGACCAGATGCGCAATGTGGAGCGCATGGTGATCCTGCCGATCATCGACACCAAGTGGCGCGAGCACCTCTACGAGATGGATTACCTCAAGGAGGGCATCGGCCTGCGCGCGATGGCCCAGCGAGATCCTCTGGTCGAGTACCAGAAGGAGGGCGGCGACATGTTCAACGCCATGAACGACGGCGTGAAGGAAGAGACCGTCCGCCAGCTGTTCATGCTGCGCAAGCAGTTCGAGCAGCAGGAGCAGCAGCCGACGACCGAGCAGGCCTAGGCGGCGCCCTCACAGCACCCGGAAGGACACGAGGCGGCCGGCGTTGACGCGCGCCACCCAGGCGTAGCGCGCGCCCGCGGCTTCGGCCGTCCCGTAGAATTCCTGGCCGCGCCGCCGGCTGGTGGACACTTTGACCACCCCGGGCGGCAGCCCGCCGATGCGGCGCGCCCGGACATACGTCCGCACCATCGGTGCGAAGGTGCGTGCTTGCAGCGCTTTGAGGTCCCGAATACCAAAGGCCGCATCGAGCGCGACCCGGATGAGCGGTGAGAATGTCGGTGACTCGCCGGCCATTGCGCCGGCTTTGCCGGATATAGGCGGCGGTGCTGCGCGTCTGCCTGGTGCAGGCAGCAGCACTTTCATGTGCGTGAGACCGGGAACGGGGTAATACATCTATCTAGCCTCCTAGTGTGTGCGTGCGCCAGCGAGAACAGATCTTTGAAAATTCAGTGTTCCGCGGCGCTTCACCCCAGGGGCAGACGCGGCGTGGGCTAGGTAGTATTGTGCCGGAATCCGGACCGGTTGTCTTTGAAAACCGGCCGTGTGATGTCTACTGAAGTAGACAATGAAGAACAAAGCGAGGAAACGAGGTCGTTGATGCAGGGTTTGATTATCGATTATGCCGGCGTGCTCGACGTGGACGGCGAGGACGTGAAGCGCTGGCAGACGCTGCTAGCAGAGCTCAAGGCCAACGAGATCAGCACCGCCATCCTGTCCAATGACCCGGGCGGCCCGGAGGCGGACGCCATCCGCGAATGGGAGTTCCGCGGCCACGTCGACGCTGTGATCCTCTCCGGCGAGGTCGGCGCAGAAAAGCCGGAAAAGGCCGCATTTCAGGCTGCCGCCGATGCGATTGGCATGCCGCTGGAGGACTGCACGATGATCGACGACGACATCCTCAACGTCCGCGGCGCTGTGGAAGCGGGCCTCATCGGCATCTTGCACACCGCATTCGACCGCACTGTGGTGGAAATTCAGTCCCTCTACGGCATCGAGGGCGAGTTCTAGTGCGCGTCTACATTCCCGCCACCTTCGCGATGCTCAAGGAGCTCGACGCTGAGGGCACCATTCACGCCCGCAGCGGCTGGGGTTTCGCCGCCACGCCGGCGCTGGTCGAGTTTTTCACCTCCGGCGACGAGGAGGAGATCGAGGCCGTCGCATTCGATGACGCTGCGCTGGCCTCCCTGCGCCTGCTCGCCATCGGCGACGAGCCGGACTTCCCGCACCGCCGCGTGGTCATCTCCGCCGACGTCGACGCCGTCCCGCAGCCCGATATGGGCGAGTCCGTGGTCAAGCTGTCCGAGGCCATCAACCGCGAGGATGTCGCCGCAATCCATGTCGACATCGCCGCTGCCGAAGAAGCCACCAAAAAAGCCACTGAGCTTATCGACGCCGCCGATCTCGGCGACCAAGATGCCGAACTCGCCGTGGGCGACGCTCAGGACAACTACCTGGCGTTCTACCACCCGGACGAGCTGTCCTTCTTGGTCGAGTTGCTCTAGCTCTGCTGACGGGGCACGTTGGTGAAACGCGAAAAGGGAACTTGGCTCCCGTAGACCGTGTGGGGCTGGTGGCGTTAGCTGAATGCGACGTTGGGATGCACGTCTACGACTCGGAATCCATGCGCTGCCGAGCAAGCTGGCAGAGCAGTGCGACCGCTGCAAGTGCCGCCGCGGAACCACACAGCATCGCCGGTGTCGCATGCGCAGCGACCAACAGTGAGCCCATGACCGCACCCAGCGCCGAGCCCAAATAGTTCGCCGACGCATTCGCAGCCATCGCCGTAGCACCATCAGAAGGATTCGTCTGCAGCAGTACATGCTGCTGGGGTGCGAGAGAAGCCCAACCGCACAGTCCCCAGACGAAAAGACTGACCACCACGATCCCAGGGACCTGCCCCAGAGTCATACCGACTAGCGCACAGGTGAGGCCAGTGAGGATGAGAGCGCTCAGTCGCAGCGGATTACACCTGTCCACGAAACGCCCGATGCCCAACGCTCCGACCGCCCCGCCGAGCCCCCAAACCCAAATTGCCATGGTCTGATGCGACGCAAGGCTTCCCGCGGACAGTACGACGGTCAGGTAGGTGTAAAGCCCCAGAGAAGCGCAGCCGGTCAATAGCGTTACCGTGACCGTGAGGAGATTCTTCGGGCGGGCGATGGACCTCAACCGGTCTGCAGCGCCAGAGGCCGCGATCGTTGGCAGTTCCCCGCCGCGCAGAGTTATTCCTGTCAGCGCAGCGCCACCGATGACCACGATCAACAGGAACGCGGCACGCCAACCCCACTGCTGCGCCAGGGCCAGACCGATCGGCACGCCGAACACAGTACCCACTGCCAAGCCGGCAAGAACCAACGCCAGTGCACGCCCCCGACGATGTTGCCCCACGAGCTCTGCGGCAACTGCGGACGACAGTGGTGAGTACACGCCCGCTGCCACGCCAGCCGCCACACGCGACCCCAGGAAAAGCCACACTGTCGGCGACAGGGCCGTAGCCAAGTTCGCAACGGTGAACACAAGTATGGCGATGACCAGGCTACGCCGGGACTGCTGTCCAGCTCGCCCGGCCAGCAGAGGCCCAGCGATCGCGTAGGAGCCTGTGAAGGCCGCAACGCCCAGTCCGACAGTAGCTTCCCGTGCACCCAACGATGAAGCGATGGCAGGCAGTAGACCTGCGACGACGTAGGCGTCCAGGCCGAGCGCGACGCTCCCCAACACGAAGGGCCACAGCCGACTCATCATTCCTTACCCACCTCGGAACCTGCGTTGGCGATAACAGCAGCTAGCACACCGGGGAACAACTGATCCAGATCGTCGCGCCGCAACCGGATCAGACACACGCGTCCTTCACCCCGGGTCCACGTCACTCCAGCCTCACGCAGCATGCGTGTGTGGTAGGTCAGCGTCGATCGAGGCAGATCGTCTGCGAGCCCGCGACTGTCGTGTTCCTGCCCGTCGGCTAGCCGACGGATCATCTCCAGTCGGGTGGGGTCGCTCAAGGCAGCTAGCACCTTGGCCAAAGTGATTTCATCGGGTTTCGGGTGCTGGTACTCGCGCGGTGACATTGAACCTCCATAAATCATGCAGTATTTCCTGCATGATAACCGTGCAAGAAATACTGCACAAACGTGAAGGCTGTCTGAACCTCAACCAACGTCCACGGTCAGTTCATCTAGCTGGCCTAATGCTAGCCACTAGTCGTACGTCGTCTCGTTGATCCGCAGTGCCACCAGCAGGCGACGCACGGCCTGGACGCGCCGTCCGATGACGGAGTCCGGGTCGAATTCGTCCCACGCGCACTCGGGATCCGCCGGGGGACCGGCATGGGTGCAGCCGCGCGGGCAGCGCTCAGCCGCCTCTGCCAAATCCGGGAATGGCTCGATCACCTGGTCCGGTGAGACGTGCGCCAGGCCGAAGGACCTGATGCCCGGGGTGTCGATGATCCAGCCGTGGCTATCCGGCAATTCCAGTGCCACCGACTGAGTGGATGTGTGACGGCCCTTGCCCACGCCGGAGACCTCGCCCGTCTCGCGGTTGGCATCCGGGACGATGCGGTTGACCAGCGTCGACTTGCCCACACCGGAATGGCCGATGACGGCGGATAAGCGGCCGTCGATACGCTTAAGCAACGCCGCGATATCGTCGTCGATGCCCGTGCGCAGCACCTCCACGTCCAAATCCGCGAGCTCTTTCTCGAATTCGCCCGGGTCCGCCAAATCCGATTTGGTCAGGCAGACAACCGGGGTGACACCGCCGACGAATGCGGCGACGAGCGCGCGCTCCACGAAGCCCGTGCGCGGCGGGGGATCGGCGACAGCGCAGACGATCAGCAGGATCTCCGCATTGGCCACGACGATCCGCTCGTACGGGTCCGTGTCGTCGGCGGTGCGGCGCAGCTCGGAGGTGCGCTCCTCCCGCTTGACGATGCGGGCGAGCGTGTCTTTTACCCCGCTGGTGTCGCCCACGACGCCGACGCGGTCGCCGACCTCGATCGACGTGCGCCCCAGTTCGCGGGCGCGCATGCACACCACGCGCGTGCCGTCCTCCAGCACGACGCCCCAGCGGCCGCGGTCCTTCGTGATCACCAAGCCCACGACTGCATCTTTGTGCTTCGGGCGGTCTTTTGACCGCGGGCGCGAGCCCTTGCCCGGCCGGACTTTCACGTCCGATTCGTCGTAGCTGGAGAAGTCCCGTCCGCCGCGCCTAGCCATGCAGCATGTCCGTCCACATCGTCTCAAAGCCTGGCAGCGTCTTCGCCGTCGTGCCGATGTCTTCGACTTCCACGCCGTCGGTGGTCAGCCCGATGATCGCGCCGGCGGTGGCCATGCGGTGGTCGGCGTAGGAATGCCAGGTTCCCCCGTGCAAGGCAGCGGGGGTGATGCGCAGGCCGTCGTCAAGCTCTTCGCACTGGCCGCCGAGCGCCGTGATTTCCGCGGTGAGCGCGGCCAGGCGGTCCGTCTCGTGCCCGCGCAGGTGCGCGATGCCGGTCAGCTCGCTTGGGCTGGCTGCCTGCGTGGCCATCGCCGCGACCGTCGGGGCGAGCTCGCCGATATCGCCCATATCCAGCTCGATGCCCTGCAGCTCGCCGGGCTTCGGGCCCGTGACGGTGAGTGTCTTGTCCGTCTCTTCGCCACTCATGCGCACGTCGCAGCCCATGTTTGTGAGGATGTCCCGGATGACGTCGCCAGCCTGGTTCGTCGTGGTCGGCCAGTGCGGCACGCTCACCGTTCCGCCGGTGACAGCCGCCGCAGCCAAAAACGGCGTGGCATTGGACAGATCCGGTTCGATCACCCACGTGCCGCCCTTGATCGGGCCCGGGCGCACGATCCATTCCGTCAGACTGGATTCGACTTCCACGCCGGCGGCGCGCACCATCTCCACAGTCATCTCGATGTGCGGTGTCGACGGCACCCGCTCGCCGGTGTGCACGATGTGGAGGCCTTCGTCGAAACGCGCGCCCGCGAGCAGCAGAGCCGAGACGAACTGCGAGCTTTTCGACGCATCCATCTCGATCCGTCCTCCCTCCGCCGACCCCGTTCCGTTGACGGTGTAGGGGAGGGCAGTGCCTTCAACGTCCACTCCCGCATCGCGGAGCGCATCGAGCACTGTGGCCACTGGGCGGACCCGCGCTTGCTCATCGCCGTCGACGTGGACCGCGCCGTTCGCGAATGCCGCGACTGCCGGAATGAAACGCATGACCGTTCCCGCGAGACCGCAGTCGACTGTGCCGCCCGTGAGCGTGCCCGGCGTGGCCGTGAGCGTGTCGCCGTCGAGAGTGAATTCCACGCCCATGGCTTCGAGCGCGCCCTGCATCAAATCCGTGTCGCGCGAACGCAGTGCCCCCACGAGCGTGCTCGGCTCGCTGGCGAGAGCAGCGAGCACATACGCCCGGTTGGTGATCGACTTTGAGCCGGGCACCAGCACAGTGCTAGTGAACGGCTCGGGGTGAAACGGCGCTGGCCACAATTGCGTCATGCGGGCCATCCTACCGAGCTAGTCGCGGGCATAATGGGAAGGCATGTGCGGACGTTTCGTTCTCTTCACCACCGGCGACGACCTGATCGCGGCCGTCGGCACGCTGCCCGGCGTGACCGAAGTGCTCGCGCCCGACGGCACCCCGCCGCCGCGCTACAACATCGGGCCCACGCAGCAAGTGCCCCTGATCCGCGTCGACGGTGCTGAAGCCCAGATCGACTCTGCCCGTTGGGGCCTTCTCCCCACCTGGAAGAAGGACGAGACCGGCCCACCGCTGTTCAATGCTCGCGGCGAGACCGTCGCCGAGAAGCCCTCGTTTCGCTCCGCCTTCAAAGCCCGCCGCGGCCTGATGGTGCTCGACGGGTACTACGAGTGGAAAGCCGATGCCAGCACGAAGACCGGCAAACAGCCGTATTTCGTGCGCCCCAAAGAAGGCCTGCTCTACGCTGCCGCGCTGTGGGAGACCGGGCTGGACAAACTCTCCACCACGATGGTCACCACCGACGCCACCGATAATATGGCCTGGCTGCACCACCGCCTCCCGCTCTTCCTGCAGCCTGAGGAAATCGAGCAGTGGGTGCACGGTTCACCGGAGGAGGCGCTCGAATTGGTCCACCCCTCCCGCGTCGCCGATCAGCTGCAGTGGCGCCCGGCGGCGCAGGAAGTGGGCAATATCCGCAATGAATACGCCGAGCTCACCGGCGACGGCCCGATGAGCACCGAACCAGTGGGGTAGGAGTGCTACTCAGCCGCGATATCCGCGAACTGGGCACTGCATAGTTCTGCCAGATCAGTCGGCGACATCGCGATGGACAAACCACGCTGGCCCGCCGAGACGGTGATGGTATCGGTGTGGGCGACGGAGGCGTCGATAAGCGTGCTCAACTGCTGTTTCGTGCCGAGCGGCGAGATGCCTCCCACGATGTAGCCGGTGAGGCGCTGCGCCACCTTCGGGTCCGCCATCTCCGCGTTCTTCCAGCCCAGAGCCTTCGCCGCATGCTTGAGCGACAGGTGACCAGCGACCGGTACGCAGCAGACCGCGTACTCGCGCTCGTGGTGAATGACCAGCGTTTTCAGCGTCTGCGTGGCATCGAGTCCCAGCTGCTCCACCGCATGCTCCCCGAAATGGTCCGTGCCCGCGGTGTAGCTGAGCACCTCGTGGTCCACTCCAGCTTGTTTGAGGGCTTCCAATGCCTGAGTCTTCGCTGCCATAGGCGCCAAGCCTAGCGCTCGCTGATCACCGCTAAGATGGCACCCATGGCCCACACCGATCTCGAACAGCGCTTCACCGAGGAGGCGATGCCGCTGCTGGACCAGCTCTACGGCGGCGCGCTGCGCATGACGCGCAACCCACAAGACGCTGAAGACCTGGTGCAAGAGACTTACCTCAAGGCCTACAAAGCGTTCGACTCCTTCAAAGAAGGCACGAACCTCAAAGCGTGGCTGTACCGGATCATGACGAACACGTACATCAACTCGTACCGGAAGAAGCAGCGCCGCCCGATCGAGACCTCCGCCGAGGATGTCACCGACCGCCAGCTGTACACCACCAGCTCGCACGACTCGACCGGTCTGCAATCCGCCGAGGTTGAGGCGCTGAAGAACCTGCCGGATGCGCAAATCGCCGAAGCCATGAACTCGCTGAGCGACGACTACCGCATGGTCGTCTATTACGCCGATGTCGAAGGCCTGGCGTACAAAGAAATCGCCGAAGTCATGGACATTCCGCTCGGCACCGTCATGTCGCGGCTCCACCGGGGAAGAAAACAGCTCCGCGAACTGTTGAAAGATGTGGCGAACGAACAAGGTATTGGTCTTTAAGGAGCAGAACTAATGGGCGACTGCAATATCGAACCAGCACGCGCACACGCGCTACTCTGCGAATACTTCGATACCGACACCCCTGCGGCGCGAGTTACCGAGATCCGCGAGATCATCCAGACCTGCCCCGAGAGCTTTGCCTGGCTCAAATCCGAGACTGAGATCCGCCAGATCGTCCGCCGCTGCAACTGCCAGGACCAGGCGCCCGAGGGCCTGCGTCAACGCATTGTGCAGTCCATTTCGATCACTTACCGGCGATACGAGTAGCTGCTAGGTGTAAAATCAAAAACTCCTTCCCACCTTGTATTCGGTGGGAAGGAGTTCTTGTATGCGCTCAACTCTTAGGAGTTGGGGCGCTTGCCGCGGTTAGCGCTCTTCTTGCGGCGGTCCTTGCGCTTACGACCACGCTTGCTCATAACGACCTCCTTGGGCCAAAGATACGGAACTGATCTAACTGTCAGTCCACTTTATCGGGCACCGGCCCGGCAGCGGTAATTGGTCCGCTTTTGGGCCGGTTCGCGCGTGGCTTAAGCAGAGACGCGCTGACGGTTGCGCTGCTTGTTGCGGCGCTTGAGGGCGCGGCGTTCCTCCTCGGACAGGCCGCCCCAGACGCCGGCATCCTGGCCGGTCTCCAGAGCCCACTTCAGGCACTGGGAGGTGACGGGGCAGCGGTGGCACACAAGCTTGGCCTGTGCGATCTGGGACAGTGCGGGGCCGGAGTTACCGACCGGGAAGAACAGTTCGGGGTCTTCGTCGCGGCAAATTGCTTCGTGGCGCCAATCCATGGTGATCAGTCTCCTTCTGGGTCTTCGGGTAGGTAGTGCGTCGGATGTCGAGAAATGTCATGAAGCGTGCACACCACTAACAAGCCCGTCGACAGGCGCAGGAATGAATGCGCGCACGGTGGCGCGACAATGAAACCTGGCTTGGGTCAGGGTTTGCGCAAGCAGATGATTTCCGGCGATGAGCGGGCGGTGTTCCCGGTGGCTTCGGGACCCGTCTTCCGTTTACCGGAACTTAACTCCGTGGTGGCTTGGAGTTAGTGGCTAGGTAACTAGCTCTTTGTTTTTGCTACCCGAGAATAATGACACGTTTACATACATCCCGCTAGGGGTAAACGCCAAATTGTGACCGGAATCATAATTTCTTCGCGGTTTTCATCTGTTTCGGAGGCTTACGGGGCGGTGTGACGGGGAGTTCTATGCCTGCTGAAAATAGCGTGAACAGGGTATATCAAGCAATGCTGTGAGATGTGACCGGACGCACTACGTCAAATCGTCTGTTGTGTGGGGCTGGCCACAGGAGCGGGGTTTCGGGTGCGCGGCGGCCGTGGCTTTAGGATGAAGACGTGAATGCGAACGCCCCGGAACCGAAGAAGAACCTGCCCAGCCCTGAAGCCGCCCGTGCGACGGCGGAAGCACCCGCGCTCATGAAGGCAGCGGCCGTGATGGCCGTGCTCGAAGGCATTGTGGCGATCGGCTACGGCATTTACCTGGCGTATGTGCAGATCACCAATGGTGCCGACGAATCCCTCGTCCAGTCCGAGACCTCCGCCTTCGCCTTGGTCGGCGTGGGCACTGCACTGTTCATCCTGTGCACATTCGGGCCCATGGCCTACGGCGGCATCAATATCCTGCGTGGCAACCAGTGGGGCCGCAGCATCATCGTGTTCATGAACGTGCTGCTGCTCGGCATCGCCTTCTACATGTTCATGGGCGGTGCGACGTCGATCGGCGTGATCACCCTCCTCGCCGCCGCGATCACGCTCGTGTGCGCGCTGCACCCGGTGTCCACCCAGTGGGCCACCGCCGCGTTCGATGCGCGGCGCGGTAAGTAAGGCTGGTTGTGGGTGAGCGGGCGTTGGTGAATGGGCGCTGGTGAATCTGTTTGCATCCGCGATATGCGTGGTTGGCTATAGTTCCTGCTCAGAGCGTTTTCGCTCCTGCGCTGACCGGGCGAGTATGTAAACAGATTCACCGGCGGTGGCGCGAGGGGGCTCCCGGCTCGCGGTGCGCCCGGCGCGCTGAGCGGAGCGGGGGCGGGAGCTACTGCACGAGGTCGAGGACCGCGATCTCGGTGCCGCGCTTTTCAACGACGGTGGCGCCGGCGGAGGCGATGGAGACCGGGCCGGTGTAGCCGTGGCGGTCGACGGGGATGACGTGGTCGACGGATTGGGTATCCCAATTGGCCACGGCGATGCCTTCGGCGGTGGGGTAGACGAGGCGGTCGCCGGCTCCGAAGCCGGTGCCGAGAGCGTCGGAGAAGATGGTGGTTACTTCGAGGGTTTCGGGGTCGAGAAGCATGAGATTCTGGCCGTCGAAGTAGCTCATGTGGTGCGGCAGATCGGCGACTTGGACGGTGGCAATCCCGATCGGTGAGTCGCTGAGCAGGTCAGACTGGGGTACCTGGGAGCTGGCCAGTTGGGTGCCGTCCTGTTTATAGGACGTGACCTTCGAGGATCCCGGGTTGTAGACGGCGGCGGCTTCCTGGCCCACAGCGACGAGGTAGGCGTTGTCGGCGATCTCGACGGACTCGTGAAGCTCAGGCTTGCGGGAGTCCTCCGGGGTGGCCTTTTGCATGCGCAGCCAGGAACCGTCCTCGCACTTCTCGGTGACGGCGAAGAATTCGGTGCGGGTCAGCGCGGAGGTGATAGTGCAGCCCTCGTTGGGCTGGAAGTCCGGCTCCTGCGGGGCCTCGACTTCACCGTATTCGACGGTGCGGACAAGGTCGTTGCGCCAGATCTCGGAGCGCGACGGGGCGGCGTAGCCGACACGGTCGTTCGAGGAGATCATCGCGACCTGCTCGGGCGCGATCGCGGAGCGGGTGTGGGAGTACTGGCCGGTCGTGGCTTTGATGGCCACCACATCGCCGCAGCCGATATTGGTGCGGTAGACAGCCACGACGTCATCCCATGCAGAGGCCATGCCGCACAGTTCGGGGCCGCGGGTGTATTTCCACTTCTCCTCGCCGTCCGGGGTGGATGCGGTGATGGTGCCGGTGTCTTTGTCGTAGGTGGCGATCATGCCGGCGACGGTGACAGGGCGCGGGTTAGGGGCGTCGTCGTGCAGGGTAGGGCCCTCGGAAAGGTCATTCGGGGCGATGGCGAGTATCCCGCCGTTGGGGATCTCCTCAGCGGCGGAGGTGAGCTCGTCCTTGCGGATCGGCGCGGTGAAAAACGCGATGAGCAGGGCAAGAACAGACACGGCGGTGATGACGCCAGTGGCGATGAGGTCGCCGCGGGTGCGGCGTAGCGGAGCGTTGCTCACCGTCGCCTCCTCTTAGATCGGGAACGGGATTGGTTCCGGTCGGGACGGGAATCGCCGCGCTTTTTGCGCACGCCGTGAACGGGGCGGGCCGGGCCGACGTTGGAGCGGGCGTCCTCGGGAATATCGAGGGCGTCGCGCAGCTCCGGGGAGGTGGAGAACCACGTCGGGGGTTCAGGTGTGTCTAGCGAGAGCTCGTCGTTGATGAGCTTCCACTTCGCGCCTTCATCGAAGCCGACGAGGGTGACGGCGGTGCCGGTGCGGCCCGCGCGGCCGGTGCGGCCGATGCGGTGCACATAGGTCATCGGGTCATCGGGAGTCTGGTAGTTGATCACGTGGGTGACATCGTCGACGTCGATGCCGCGGGCGGCGACATCGGTGGCCACGAGGATCTCCACTGTGCCGTTGCGGAAAGCTTCGAGGGAGCGCTCGCGGGCTTCCTGGCCCAAATCACCGTGAACGGAGCCGACGGGGAAACCGCGGCCGGCCAAGTCTCCGGCGACGTCGGCGGCGGTGCGCTTCGTGCGGGTGAAAATGATGGTCTTGCCTCGGCCGTCGGCCTGCAAAATGCGGGCGGTTACTTCGGGGTTGTCCATCTTGTGGGAGCAGAATACGACCTGCTTGGTGGTGTCGTGCACCTGGGAGGACTCGGTGGCCTCAGCGCGGATGTGCAGCGGCTTATTCATCATCGACCGTGCCAGGGTGAGGATCTGCCCTGGCATGGTGGCGGAGAAAAGCATCGTCTGCAGCGGCTGGTGCAGCGCAGCCCACAGTTTCTGGATGTCGGGGAGGAAGCCGAGGTCGAGCATCTCGTCGGCTTCGTCGAGGACCAGAATCGCCACGTGGCTTAGGTCCAGATCGCCGCGCTGGTGAAGATCCAGAAGGCGGCCGGGAGTGCCGACGACGACGTCGACACCGTCGTTGAGGGCGTCGAGTTGCTCGTCGTAGGGGCGGCCGCCATAGATCGTCGATAAGCGAATGGGCGTGTTTTTCGCTGCGAGCGTGAGGTCTTCGCCCACCTGGACGGCGAGCTCGCGCGTGGGCGTGACCACGAGTGCGCGCGGGGTGCCGTCGAGCTCCTCGATAGCGGCGTCGTCGAAGACACGGTCCAGCAACGGGACGCCGAAAGCGAAAGTCTTGCCCATGCCCGTGCGGGCCTGGCCGATCAAATCTCGGCCGGTCAACGCGATGGGGAGGGTGAGCTCTTGGATGGAAAAGACCCGCTCGATCCCGTTGTCTGCGAGCGCCCCGACGATCTCCGCGGCGACGCCGAGCTCGGCGAACGTCGGCGGCTGCTGGGGCTGCTGTACGAAACGATCGGGCACGTGAACATCTTAACTGCCCCTCGTTACAATATGACCATCGCCGGCGACGGCACGAAGAATAGAGCGAAAAGTAAAGGACGAAAAACAGCATGGAAATCAAGATCGGACTGGCTGACTCCCACCGCGAACTCTCCATTTCCTCCCCGAAGGGGCAGGACGAGATCCTCGGCGGAGTTACGCAGGCGATCGAGTCCGGCGCTCCGACTGTCTCCTTCGACGACGAGCGCGGTATGAAGTACGTCGTGCGTACCGAGCGCATCCTGTACGTCGAATTGGGCAACTCCACCCCGCGTGCTGTCGGCTTTTCCGGCTAAATGCACGATAGATTGAACGTATGACCTACCACCCCGACGGCCGCATGGACGGCGCTTACGAACCCGCCGCTGGCCACAGCGGGGCGGAGAAATCCGCGTTCGCGCGATTTGCCGGTGCTTACGGTTGGCGCGCTTATGCGATCCCGGTGCTGGTGGTGGTGACTGCGCTGGTGATCTGGAGCATCGTCAACACTCCTGCGGGGGAGACTGTCGGGACGACCTCGCGCGGGACGGAAGGGATTGAGGACACCACCGACGAGCCGCGTGTGACGGTGCCGGACATGCCGGAAGGCCAGGTCGCGATGACGGAGCTTCCGCCCGGCGGCCCGTTCACCGAGCAGGGCAAGGGCACGTACCGGCCCGTTGGCTCGCTCGGCATGAATCACGGGAAGGGCGAGGAGAAGGTCGTGCGCTTTTCCACCGAGGTGGAAGACGGCATTGACACCACCACCTTCGGCGGCGACGATTCTTTCGCTGCGATGGTGGACGCCACTTTGTCGGATCCGCGCGGCTGGACGAACGATCCGCGATTCCGTTTCGAGCATGTCTCCTCGTCCGATGATCCGGACCTGCGCATCCAGCTGACCTCCGTGGGCACGACTCGTGAGACCTGCGGAAGTGACATCGGGCTCGAGACGTCCTGCCGTATCTACACGGAAGCGGACGGTGACCGGGTGATCATCAACGAGTCCCGTTGGGTCCGCGGTGCCGCGCCGTATAACGGCGATTTGGGCATGTACCGCCAGTACTTGATCAACCACGAAGTGGGGCACGCGCTGGGCTACGCGGAGCACGAGCCATGCGGTGAGGACGGCAAGCTCGCCCCGGTGATGATGCAGCAGACGCTGAGCTTGAATAACAAGGAACTGTTCCAGCTCGCGCCGGAAGAGGTCTACCCGGATAACGACGACACGTGCCGCGCCAACCCGTGGCCGTACCCGCGTCCGGCGACGGTCTAGGGGAGGGGCGTGTCGATGACGATTCCGGGGCATGTTCTAACGTCGTTTCAGGTCGATGAGTCGCAACCGCTCCCGCTTGGCCCGGAGTGGGGTAACGGTGTGCGTTTCGGTCGCATTGTCATTTCCGAAGCGCCGGCGCATGCCGCGTGGTCGTCGAAGGTGCGGGAGAAAGTCACGGTCCCCGGCGTGCGCGTCGCCCGACCGGTCCGCTCCACTGACGGCCGCTTCACGGTCGCGGGTTTTCACGCCACCGATTACGTCGAGGGCGAGCCGGGGCACCGCGTTGACGAGGCGATTTCCGCGGCCCTTCGGTTCGATGACGCCGTGTCCTATTTCCCCGCCCCCAAGCTCGAGCGCAACGACGCATGGGCGCGCGCCGACCGCGCCGCGTGGAAGGGGCACCTTCCGCAAGGCAAGAAATTGCAGGTCGTGCACACCGATTTCCTCGCGTGCTGCCTCTTTTCCGGCTCACTGCCGCCCGCGCTCACCGATTTCGTCCCCGCCGACAGCGCGCGGCCTCACGGTTACAGCGCAGCGCTGACGCTTATCGACGGCCTCTTGGCCGACGCCGTCGACGATGCCGTGCTGAGCAGGTGGTCCCATGTGCCCGACTTGATATTCATGTGTGAGCGCGCACTTGAGTATCGAGAGATTCTGAACAGGGAATTCGGCGGATCATCGAACATGGGTTCGAAGATTGAGCGTGTTCGGGGGCTGCTCGTGTCCGGGGCGGATGCCACACTGTAGGGCATGACGCAGCCGAACGACGCCCACAACGCAGGCCTGAATCTCCCGCCGCACCCGCAGGCCTATTTGGTGGGCCGGGAACGGACTGTTCACCAGCGCGTGTGGCCGGTGGAGCTTCCTTCCCGCGGGGCGTTCAAGGTCACTGGTGCGGCCGGTGCGGGCGTGACCAGTTTCCTCATTGACACGGCGGTGGCGAAAATCCGCGGCGGGGCTGACCCAGCTGGCGTGGTGTTTCTCACCGCGTCCAAGGAATCCGGTGCGCGGGTGCGCGCGGAGTTGTCTGACCGGCTCGCGGCCTCCGGTTTCGTCGCCGATGAACCGATTGTGCGCTCCATTCACTCGTTGGCCTTCGCGCTCGTGCGGCTGGGCGATGAGGATCACAGCGCGGAGGCGGAGCCGATCCGTTTGATCTCGGGCGCGGAGCAAGACTTCGCCATTAGGGAGCTGCTGCAGGGCCATGCTGCCGACGATGGAGGAACATGGCCGGCGGAACTGCGCCCCGCGCTGCCGATGGTCGGTTTCGCCCGCCAATTGCGCGATTTCTTGCTCCGCGCCGTTGAGCGCACGCTCACGCCGAGCGACCTGCGTGACTTGGGGCAGCGTCACGGGATTCCGGTCTGGTCGGCGGCGGGTGATTTTCTCGCTGAGTACCAGGACGTCATGGCTCTCTACGGTGCGCGCAGCTATTCGGCATCGGAACTAGTCGCCTCCGCCGTGCGTGCGCCGCTACCGCGCACATGGCACACCGTCATCGTCGACGATGCCCAGCACCTCGATCCGGCTTCGGCTCAACTGGTGCGCCAGCTCGCGCAGGAAGCAGAACTCACTGTCATCGGCGGCGATGAGGAGCAGTCGGTCTTCCGTTTCCGCGGCGCGTCCCCGCTGTTCTTCCGGGACTTGGCCGGCGCAGAAGTGATCGATCTGGGCGCGACAAAGCGCCATCCGACAGCAGAAGCGGTGATCGCACCGAGTACTGCTGTCAACCACGCTGCGGTGGTGGACCGCCTTCGGCGTTGGCACCTCGAAGAGGGGGTGGCCTGGCGCGATATATCCGTGGTGGTGCGCTCGGTAGGGATGATCGAGCCACTGCGCCGGGCGCTGTTGCAGGCCGGTGTTCCAGTGGCGGTGAACCCGACTGATGTGGTGCTGGCGGAACAGCGCATCGTTGCTGCGATGCTGTTGGGGCTAAAAGCGCTGACCGAACCATTGAGCATGGCCCAATGGCGTGATCTGCTGCTCGGGCCCGTCGGCGGCACAGACCCGGTCACGCTGCGCCGTCTGCTGCGTGGGCTGCGCAGGTGGAAGCCGGACACCCGCGCTGAAGTGACGCTCTCGGAATTGCTCGCGTTGGACGAAGAGCTGCCCGATTTCGGCTCGGTGCTCACGGATCGGGAGCTTGCGATTCTGAACCGCATCCGCAGCGTGCTCGAGGCCGGGCGCACGGCTCTAGGAGAGGGCGGCAGTGTCGAGGACGTGCTGTGGGCGATCTGGTCGGCGACGAAACTGGCGGACAGCCTCATGGCGATCGCGCTGCGCGGCGGTGCCGCAGGCTCGCAGGCGGACCGCGACTTGGACGCGATGATGGCGCTGTTTGACGCCGCAGGCGATTTCACGGAGCGGCGCCCGAGTGCCACCGTGGAGTCTTTTATCGCGCACATCGAGGAGCAAGAATTGCCCACCGGCGTGCGCGACCGGCGCACCGCCACCCCGGATGCCGTGCCGCTGCTCACTGCGCACGGTGCGGCGGGGCGCGAATTCAAGCGCGTGATCGTCTCCGGCGTTCAGGAATTGTCATGGCCCACGCTCAGTGAGACTGGCACGCTCATGCGCCAGGAGGATCTGGTGGACCTGGTGGACGAAGGAATCGACCCAGCCACGCCGGTCTCCCACATCGCCGATCGCCTGAAGGAGGAACGCCACCTGTTCCACCTCGCGGTCAGTCGCGCGACCGACCGGGTCGTGGTCACCGCGGTGCATTCGGAGGACGGCGACGAGGTGGTGGAACCTTCGCGCTTCATTACCGAATTCGCCGCGGAATTCGGGATTGTCCCGCAAGAGATCGCCGCGGCGCCCATCACTGCGCAGGAGCGCGTCGCCGCGGAGGGTGTAGAGGTGCCAGCGCTGTTCGACACCGTCGGCAGTGAGGTGCGCGCCGATGCCGACGCAGTTCGGGTGCTGGCGGTCGAAGACATCGTGGCGGAACTACGCCGTGCGCTCACCGACGAGGCATCCAGTGAACAAACGCGTTTGCAGGCGGCACGTCAGCTGGCGCGGTTGGCGGAGGCCGGTATCGCCGCGGCGGACCCGGGGCAGTGGTGGGGGACAACGGAGGCGTCGATAAGCGAGCCCTTGCCGCCCCCGAAGCGGCTGTCGCCCTCGCGCATAGAGGGGTTGCTGGAATGCCCGATGCGCGGCGTGCTGGAACGCGAGATCGCGCCCGCGGTCAACGATGCGATGACGCGCGGCACGCTCATTCACTATTTCTTCGAGGCGCTCGGAAACGGTGTGGACCCAGATCTTGCCCGCGCCGACACGATCGCCGCCTACCGTGCACTCTTCAGCGTTCCGCCGTGGAAGGAAGCCAACGACCTGGCTGAATTCACTGCGGTGCTCGAGCGATGCGGGCAGTGGATCGACTCTACTCGCGGGACATTCTCCCAGCTCGGCGTGGAGGTGCCGGTCCATGTGGAGGTCGCTCCGGGCCTGGCCATCGGCGGGCGCATTGACCGGCTGGAGCGCGAGGGCGACGCGGACGGTGACGGCCCAGTGCAGGTCGTGGACTTGAAGACCGGGAAGAATGCGACGGTGCAGAAGAAGGTCGACGAGCACCCGCAGCTGCTCAGCTATCAGCTCGCGCTGAGCCGCGGTGTGTGGCGTGATGGCGCAGTGGTCACCGCCGGCGCGGGCGAAAAACCGCTGGACGTCGGCGGCGGAACCCTGTTCTTTCCTGCGTCGAAAGCGAAGAAGCCCACCGTGCGCACGCAGGCGCCGAAAGATGCCGAGCAGCTGGACGAATTCGCGGAATTGATCCGCCCGCTTGTCGACGAAATGACGGGCCCCACCCTGCGTGCTGTCACCGGCGACCACTGCTCGTTCTGCCAACTGAAATCGATCTGCCCGGCCCAGCCCGAAGGAGAGGTGACCACCCGTGGCTAGCACTGTCGTCCCGCCCACAACGCTGTGGCGCTACATGGGCGAGAAATTCATGCCCACCGACCAGCAGGCCGCCGTCATCGGTGCGGAACCGGGCCCGCTGCTCGTCGTCGCCGGTGCTGGTGCCGGTAAGACTGAGACCATGGCCTCGCGCGTGGTGTGGCTCGTGGCCAACGGTTATGTCCGCCCGGAGGAGGTCCTCGGCCTGACCTTCACCCGCAAGGCGGCGCAGGAGTTGGGCAAACGCATCCGCACGCGCCTGGAGAAGCTCGCCGCCGACGAACAGCTGGTGCGCCGACTCGACCCGACGGGGAAACTCGCGGAATCGCTCACAGCCATTGCGCCGACGGTGTCCACCTATGACTCGTACGCCGGCAACCTGATCCGTGAGTACGGCCTGCTCGTTCCCGTCGAGCCCGATGCGCGCTTGATCACCGACGCGGAGCTTCACGCCATCGCGTGGGAGGTAGTGAGCAACCACGGCGGCGAATTGCTCTCCGGGGTGGGGGAGAACCCCGCCATGGACACTGTCGTGGAGACGCTGCTGCGGCTGGTCACCAATATGGGCAATGAGCTCTTCCCGCATGAGCGCATCGCGGAGGAATCCGATGCCTTCGTGGCCAACCTCGCGGGCCTGCCCCGCGGTAAACGCCAAGGGGAGGCATACAACCAGACGGTGCAGAAGTGGGTGGACCGGCAGAAGCTGCGCCGAGCGTATGCCGATATGGCGCTCGAGCTTGGCCGCGAGCTGCGGGAGCGCGGCGTGGTCACCTTCAACGAGCAGATGTCCGTGGCGGCGCAGATGGCGGCTGATCACCCGGCGGTGGGTGCCTCCCAGCGTGACCGTTTCCGCGTGGTCATGCTCGATGAATACCAGGACACCTCGCACGCCCAGCGCGTGCTGTTGCGCAGCCTCTTCGGAGAGAACCGCGACGATGTATCCCGGCACGCGCACCCGCTCACCGTCACCGCGGTGGGCGATCCGATGCAAGCGATCTACGGCTGGCGTGGGGCGACGGCAGCGAACCTGGCCGCCTTCGTCGACGATTTTCCGCTGCCGGACGGTTCACCTGCCCCGAAGGCGCAGCTGACCACGTCGTGGCGCAATCCGCCGGAAGTGCTCGCCACCGCGAATAATGTCTCCGCCGCGGTCCTGGGCACCCCGGAGGGCGGACAGCGCGCCGTCGAGCCGCTGACCTCCAAGCCGGACGCGCAGCCAGGCCGTGTGGAACTGGGCTTCTACGCCACGGAGGACGAAGAGATCGGAGTGGTCGCAGACATGCTCGCTTCCGATTACAACGACCGTGTGAACGCGGGCAAACCGGTTTCTTCAGCCGTGCTGGTTCGCAAGAACAAGCACTCCGCGGCCATCGCGGAGGCCTTAGAAGAGCGCGGCGTGCCTTATGAGATCGTCGGCACCGCCGGTCCTGTCTCTTATACACATCTCCGAGCCCACGAGACTCCTGAGCATCTC
>ERZ1031113.192-NODE-192-length-19290-cov-13.948375_pt1 | contig 19290 bp, 14 predicted proteins | sample MGYA00518225_ERZ1031113 | MGnify/ENA primary metagenome ERZ1031113 (study PRJEB33718, sample SAMN03159751) | human skin metagenome | collected 2014-05-20 | study: EMG produced TPA metagenomics assembly of the PRJNA266117 data set (Human skin bacterial metagenome...
CGGTTGTCCACGTCGAAGTCGGGGTTGAGCTCGACGACGTCGAGAAGCGCAACGCGCCCGGTGGACGCCACAGCCGCGACCATCGCACGCAGCGTCGCGTACTCCACGCCGAAGCCAGCCGGGGCGGAAACGCCCGGCGCGACTGCCGCCGGCAGCACGTCCAGGTCGATGGACAGGTGGATGGGCAGGTCGCCTTCCACCGCCGCGAGCGCGCGCTCGGCGGCCTCGCGCACGGTCATTGCCGCCAGCTCGGTGTCCAGCACGGTGGTCACGCCGAGTTCGTCGGCGGTGTCGAAGAGCACCTTGGTGTTGTTCGGCTTGGAGATGCCGAAGACGCTGTAGTCGAAGCCCTCGCCCACCAGGCCGGCGATCTGCTTGAACGGGGTGCCGGAGGTGGGGCGGGTTTCGGTGCGCAGGTCGAAGTGGGCGTCGAAGTTGATCACCTGCATCGGCCCGATCGCTTCGTAGGCGCCGCGGTGGGTGGCAAAGGAGGTTTCGTGGCCGCCGCCGAGCACGACAGTCATCCCGTCTGCGCCCTGCGCCGCCACGAGGTCGCGCACCCGGTCGGACAGCTCGCGTTGGGATCCTTCGAGGTCGGTGTCTTGGGTGGTCACGGTGCCGGCGTCGAGAAGCGATGTGCTCTCGTGCACCGCGAGCGAGCCGAGGGCCGCGCGCAACGCCTCCGGGCCCTTCGCCGCGCCCTGGCGGCCGCCGTTGCGCTCCACGCCTTCGTCGGACGCGTAGCCGATCAGGTGCACGGCTCCCTCGGTGGGCTGGCCGGCAGTGTCGATGACGCTGTGCCAGCGAGCGTGCTCGGGGCCGGGACCGTCGTTGCGGCCGGACCAGTTGGAAGCGGGGGTGAAAAGCGGTGCAGTTACGGTGTTCATGCCCTCCGAGGGTAGCGCCGTGGGCATACTAAGTGCGATGACTAAGCCGCAGGTTCCCGCCGCGCACAACGTGTTGCGCATCCTGGCGCTGTTGTCCACCACGGACGCGCCGATTTCCGCCACCCGCATCCAGCGCGAGCTGGGCCTGCCGCGTTCCACCACTTACCACCTGCTGCGCGAGCTGGAGGATTCCGGGTTTGTGGTGCACCTGCGCAAACCGGGCACGTACGGGTTGGGGCTGGCGTCCTACCGCATGGCGCAGGCGTACACCACGCAGCAGCCGCTGGTGCGGCTGGCCACGAAGCCGCTGGCGCGGATCGCGCAGCTCGCGGGCGGTTCGGCGCACTTGACGCGCCTCGCCGGCCCGGAGATTGTGTACCTGCACGAGGTGCGCGCCCCCGGTGCGGTGTCGCTGGTCACGGAGGTGGGCGTGCGCCTGCCGTCGCTGAAGACCGCCTCGGGGCGCATCATGCTGGCGCAGCTGCCGGAGGCGGAGCTGCGCGCCGCGTACAACTCCTCGGGCGAGCGCCGCCGCTACAGCGAGGTCAAAGAGGAGCTGTCTGCCTATCGACGCCAAGGGTTCGCCACCGAGCACGAAGCCATCTCACGCGGCCAGGAGTCCGTGGCGGTGGCGGTGCTGGACCACCTTTCACGCCCAGCGGCGGCGCTCGCGGTGACCTTCACCGTAGGCAGCGCGGACACGCAACAGCTGGTCAGCGCGCTGCACACCGCCGCAGAGGGGCTGCGGGCACAGTTCTTCGGAAACGTGTGATCAGACACACTTTTTTGGACTACTATCACGTCCATGACGCACACAGTTTCAGTTGGAATTGGGGCCCTGTCCATCGAGGACGTTGTGGCCGTCGCCCGCCACGGAGCCGAGGTAGCCATCGACCCGGCGGCCCTTGAAGAGATCGCCGCGACCCGCAAGCGCGTCGAGGAGCTCGCCGCGGATCCCACCCCGGTCTACGGCGTCTCCACAGGTTTCGGGGCGCTGGCCACCAAACACATCCCGGAGGACATGCGCGCCCAGCTGCAGGTCTCCCTGGTCCGCTCCCACGCTGCGGGTACTGGCCCTGAGGTGGAAGAAGAGGTCATCCGCGCGCTGATGCTACTGCGCCTGTCCACGCTGTGCACCGGCCGTACCGGCGTGCGCCCCGTGGTGGCAGAAACCTACGCCGCCGCGCTCAACGCTGGCATCACCCCGGTGGTGCGCGAGTACGGCTCACTCGGCTGCTCCGGCGACCTGGCACCGCTGGCGCACTGCGCGCTGGCGCTACTCGGCGAGGGCGAAGTCCGCGTGCGCGGCGGCGAAATCGTACCGGCAGCTGAGGCGCTTTCGGCTGCCGGCATCGAGCCGCTGGTGCTGCGCGAAAAGGAGGGCCTGGCGCTGATCAACGGCACCGACGGCATGCTCGGCATGCTGTGCCTGGCCATCGCGGATCTGCGCGAGGCCGCCAAGGTCTCCGACATCGCCACCGCCATGAGCGTGGAGGGCCTGAACGGCACCCTGTCCGTCTTCGACCAGGACTTGCAGGAGCTGCGCCCCCACCCCGGCCAGGCGGATTCCGCCTACAACATCCGTACCGTCGCCGCCGGCTCGCCGATCCTCACTGCCGCCCTGGACGGCTTCAAGGCCAACGAGGTCCAGGACGCCTACTCCATCCGCTGCACCCCGCAGGTCGCCGGCGGCTTCCGCGACACGCTGGCCCACGTCACCACCGTGGCGAACCGCGAGCTCGCCGCCGCCAACGACAACCCCGTGGTGGCCAAGGACGGCCGCGTGGCCTCCAACGGCAACTTCCACGGCGCGCCCGTGGCATACGTGCTGGACTTTTTGGCGATTGTGGTGGCGGACTTGGCGTCGATTAGCGAACGGCGCACCGACCGCTTCCTCGACCCCGCCCGCAACCGCGGCCTCAACGCCTTCCTCGCCGGCGACCCCGGCGTGGACTCCGGCCACATGATCGCGCAGTACGCGCAGGCCGGCATCGTCGGCGAGCTCAAGCGCAACGCCGTGCCGGCTTCCGCCGACTCGATCCCGTCCTCGGCGATGCAAGAAGACCACGTCTCTTTGGGCTGGTCCGCCGGCCGCAAGCTGCGCCGCAGCATCGACGGCCTGCAGCGCGTGCTCGCCATGGAGATCCTCACCGCCGCCCGCGCGCTGGACATGCGCGACGGCGAGCCCTCCGCAGGCACCGGCGCGGCCGTGTCTGCGCTGCGCAAGCTTGTCGACGGCCCCGGCACCGACCGCTACCTCTCCCCCGAAATCGAGCACTCCGTACAGCTGGTCAAGGGCGGCGACTACGTCGAGGCCGTCGAGTCCGTGGTGGGCCAGCTGCGGTAAGGCCCAGGCTCGGAGGCTCCTTTCCCGACACTTCGCGGCGGAATCTGTCAGACGGCCCGGAAACCCCCAGGTCGCCACAAACGGCTGCCGTGATTTGTCAGGAACCCCGCCCCATACCCATGCACACCCTGGGAACTAAAGCCTGGGATCGCGCCGATTTTGGCCATTCCCAGGCTTAAGATCCCAGGGGTTGTTTCTCCCGCTACGCTTCACGCTCCCCGCGTGCGGGTCTCGGATCCAAGACAACTCGCGCGGGAAGCCAGATGTGACCTCCAAAAACCTCCATACACTGTCGCGCACACCATAGTTTCGCGTCGATTGTGATTGGAGTCTCATCATGGCTGGACGGTACCCGAACGGCGATTTCTACGATTTTGAGTCCGAGCTGCCCGCGGAGGAAAAGGACATCCTCTACAACGTCCGCGAGTGGGCGAACGAGAAGGTGTTGCCCATCGCCGTGGACTATTGGAACCGCTCGGAGTTCCCGCACGAGCTGCTGCCGTCGATAGGCGAGCTGAACATCATCAGCCTCGTACGCGGCCAGGGCCGCTCCCGCCTGCTGGCCGGCCTGGTCGCGGCAGAGATCCACCGCGCGGACGGCTCCGTGGGCACGTTCTTCTCCGGCCAGGACGGCCTGTTCACCGGCAGCATCGAGCTGCTTGGCTCCGAGGAGCAGAAGGAGCGCTGGCTGCCTGACCTGTACGCGGTGCGCAAGACTGGCGTACTGGCAATCACCGAGCCGGAGGCCGGTTCCGACGTCGCGCAGGGCATGCGAACCACCGCCACCAAGGTCGACGGCGGCTGGATCCTCAACGGCGCAAAGCGCTGGATCGGCAACGCCACCTTCTCCGACTACGTCGCCGTCTACGCCCGCGACCCGGAGGACGAGCAGGTCAAGGGCTTCATCGTGGACACCACGGCGGAGGGCTACACCGCCACGCTGATGGAAAACCGCATCGCCATCCGCGCGGTGCAAAACGCCGACATCACCCTGGACAACGTCTTCGTCCCAGACAGCGACAAGCTCGAAGGCGCAAACTCGTTCAAGGACATCAACAAGGTGTTCAAGAGCGCACGATCCACGGTGGGCTGGCAGGCCGTCGGCACGCAGATGGGTGCCCTCGACGTCGCGCTCGGCTACGCGGACGAGCGCATCCAGTTTGGCAAGAAGATCTCCTCGTTCCAGCTCAACCAGAACAAGCTGGCCACGATGCAGGGCAACCTGGTCGCCTCCGAGTCCATGATGGCGCAGCTGGCGCGCATGGAAGACCGCGGCTCCGCCAACAACGAGCAGTCCGCGCTGGCCAAGGCGTTCACCTCGAAGCTCATGCGTGAAACGGTCGCGCTCGGCCGCGAGATCCTGGGCGGCAACGGCCTGATCTCGGACTACCGCATGGCCAAGATCTTCAACGACGCGGAGGCGATCTACTCCTACGAGGGCACCTACGACATCAACCAGCTCATCGTCGGCCGCTCCATCACGGGCGAGTCGGCATTCGTGTAGTTCGGGTTAGGAGGAAACACCATGAATGCACCACTTTCCGGTATCCGCGTCCTCGATCTATCCCGAGTGCTCGCGGGCCCGTTCTGCTCCATGATCCTGGCGGATCTCGGCGCCGAGGTGATCAAGGTGGAGTCGCCCTGGGGTGATGATTCGCGCCAGTTCGGCCCGTTCGTGGACGGCACGTCCGCCTACTACCGCCTGTTCAACCGCTCGAAGATGGGCATCACGCTGGACTTCAAAAACGATGACGACAAGGAGGTGCTGCGTGACCTGGTCCGCCGCGCCGACGTGGTCGTGGAGAATTTCCGCCCGGGCGTGTTGGAGAAGCTCGGTTTGGGCCCGGAGGAACTGTTGGAGGTCAACCCTCGGCTCGTCGTCACGAGCATCTCCGGCTTCGGCCAGACCGGGTCTTTGGCCAAGGAACCCGCGTACGACCTAGTCGCCCAGGCGATGAGCGGCCTCATGTCCATTACTGGCTGGCAGAACGGCAAGCCGACGCGCGTCGGCATCTCCCTGGGCGACCTCATCCCGGGCCTCTACGCCGCCATCGGCACCGTCTCCGCGCTCTACCAACGCGAATCCACCGGCCGCGGCCAGCATCTGGATCTTGCTATGTACGACTCGCTCATCTCCGTCATGGAATCCGTGGGCATGCGCGCGCTTTACGACGACGTCCCGCCCACCCGCATCGGCAACGACCACGGCCTCTCCGCGCCGTTTTCCACGTATGCGACCAAGGACGGCGACGTGGTCATCGCGATCACCACAAACCGGCTGTTCGAGCGCCTGACAAACGCGCTGGACATCCCAGAGATGGCCACTGACCACCGCTTTGCCGAACCGGTGGCCCGCTCCGAAAACCGCACCGCGCTGCGCGAGCTGATCGAGGAGGCGTTGAGCACCAAAACCCGCGCCGAGACAATTGCACTGTTTGAAGAGCACGGCGTGCCCACCGCCCGCGTCTACGACCTGGATGAGGCACTGCGCAGCCCGTTCGCGGAGGAACGCGGCGTGATTGCTGAAGAAACGGATGGGTTCCGCACCCTTGCTTCCCCGCTCAAGCTGGCCGGCATGGAAGGGCCAACGCCGGCGCCGGAGCTGGGGCAACACAACGACCGCATCGAGTCTTGGCTGGGCGAAGACCCGCGCTAGGTTCCGCGAAGGAGCAGCACCATGGAGGACCCCCTCAACACCCGCCGCCGCGGCGGAAGCACCCGTTGGATCAAGGGCGAAGGCATCGCCCCTGTGCCCTCAATGCCCGAGCCGCACGAGGTAGACAGCACCGACCCGAAGCAGAAGTGGCGCTTCTTCGTCTACAGCACCATCGGCTCGTTCGCATTCTTCGTCCCCTTCACACTGGGCGAGAAGAACACGATTTTGCTGGACCACATCGTCGGCTGGCTGCAAGAAGGGCTCAGCGCCGCGCTGCCGTACATCACGCTGGTGATGATCACCGCCGGCGCCGTCTACCAGTTCGCCACCGGCAAGTGGCGCGAGGACAGGGCACGCGCGGTGTTCGCGTTCCTCTCCGCGCTGGCCGTGCTGTTGTGCGCGATGCTGGTCTTCGGCTTCGGTCCGGCCTTTCTTTTCGACGAACGCCTCGGCCCCTTCATCCTGAATAAGCTGGTCATCCCCGTCGGCCTGCTTATTCCGGTGGGCGCGATCTTCCTCGGCCTACTGGTTGGCTTCGGACTGATGGAGTTCATCGGTGTGCTGGTGCAGCGCTTCATGCGGCCCGTCTACCACACGCCGGGCAAATCCGCGGTGGACGCAGTGGCGTCGTTTCTGGGCTCGTACTCGCTGGGCCTTTTGATCACTAACCGCGTCTACCGCACCGGCGGCTACACCGCCCGCGAAGCGTCCATCATCGCGGCCGGATTCTCCACCGCCTCGGCAACGTTCATGGTTGTCGTCGCCCGCACCCTGGATCTGATGCACATCTGGGGCGTGTACTTCGCCGTGACGTTGATTGTCTGCTTCCTGGTCACCATCGTCGTGGTGCGCATCCCACCGCTTTCCACCATCCCGGACGACTACTACCCGGGCGCCACCCCGCAACCCGAGGAGCAGGTGGAAGGCAACGTGTTCGCCGCCGCGTGGAAGGAAGCGATGGCGTTTTTGGCGCAGGCCGACTCGCTGCCGAAGACGCTTTGGCGCAACTTCAAAGACGGCGTGATCATGACCATCCAAGTCATCCCCGGCATCATGGCCGTGGGCATCATCGGCCTGGCTCTAGCCTTTTACACCCCCGCCTTCAAAATCCTCGGCGCGGTGTTCTACCCGCTCGCGCTACTGTTCCAGCTGCCCGACCCGTGGCTGGCCTCTGAGGCCTTCGCCATCGGCCTGTCCGAACTGTTCCTGCCGGCAACTCTGGTATCCGGCCACGAGTCGGAGGTGCTGCGCTTCACCGTCGGAGTGGTCTCCATCAGCCAGGTGTTCTTCTTCTCCTCGATGGTCCCGGCGGTGCTCGCCACGGACATCCCGCTGAAGATCAGCCACATGGTGATCATCTGGTTCCAGCGCGTGGTGCTGTCGATCATCCTGACGGTGCCGATCGCGTACCTGATCTTCTAGCGCCTGGTGCATCAAACCCTGAGCAAGCGACCCAGATTTTGCCCCAATTCCGGGCATGCTCTGGGTCGCTTGCTCAGGGTTTGTGCGCGAGCAGTCACGCCGCTCTTTAGAAAGTCTCATATACGAGACAAATGGCCCTACGCCACCCTCCGCGCATCCTGTGACGGGCGTTACTGTCTATCCGATACCTCGATTGGACAACAACAGAAAGGAATTCCCATGGCGAAGAACTGGTCCGAAGGCGCACGCGAGGTCCGCTCCCCGCGTGGCACTGAGATCTCGGCGAAGTCGTGGCAGACCGAGGCGCCGCTGCGCATGCTGCAGAACAACCTCGACCCGGAGGTTGCGGAGCGCCCGGACGACCTGGTCGTCTACGGCGGCACCGGTCGCGCTGCTCGCAGCTGGGAGGCCTTCGACGCGATCGTCGATACGCTCAAGGACCTCGAGTCCGACGAGACCCTGCTGGTGCAGTCCGGCAAGCCGGTCGGTGTGTGGAAGACCAACGAGTGGGCGCCGCGCGTGCTCATCGCCAACTCGAACCTGGTGGGCGACTGGGCGAACTGGGAGCATTTCCGCGAGCTCGAGGACGAGGGCCTGATGATGTACGGCCAGATGACGGCCGGCTCCTGGATCTACATCGCCACCCAGGGCATCCTGCAGGGCACCTACGAGACCTTCGCCGCTGTGGCGAAGAAGCGTTTCGACGGCACCCTGGCCGGCACCCTCACCCTGACCGGCGGCTGCGGCGGCATGGGCGGCGCACAGCCGCTGTCCGTCACTCTCAACGGCGGCGCCTGCCTGATCGTGGACGTTGACGAGGGTCGTCTGAAGCGTCGCCAGGGCAAGCGCTACCTCGACGAGGTCACCACTGACCTCGAGGAAGCAATCAAGCTGGTCACCGACGCGAAGAACGAGAAGCGCGCCCTGTCCGTTGGCCTGGTGGGCAACGCCGCAGAGGTGTTCCCGGAGATGCTGCGCCGCCACCGCGAAGGCGAGTTCACCGTGGACATCGTCACCGACCAGACGTCCGCGCACGACCCGCTGTCCTACCTGCCCACCGAGATCCCGTTCGAGAGCTGGCACAACGAGGCCGACGCGGACCCGACCACCTTCACCAAGAAGGCCCGCGAGGCGATGGCCGCGCAGGTCCAGGCGATGGTGGAGTTCCAGGACGAGGGTGCCGAGGTGTTCGACTACGGCAACTCCATCCGCGACGAGGCCCGCAAGGCCGGCTACACCCGCGCCTTCGAGTTCCCGGGCTTCGTCCCGGCCTACATCCGCCCGCTGTTCTGCGAGGGCCTCGGCCCCTTCCGCTGGGTTGCCCTGTCCGGCGACCCAGAGGACATCAAGGTCACCGACCAGGCCATCAAGGAGGCCTTCCCGGACAACGAGCACCTGCACCGCTGGTTGGATGCCGCTGAGGAGTACGTCGAGTTCGAGGGCCTGCCGGCTCGCATCTGCTGGCTGGGCTACGGCGAGCGCGCCAAGGCCGGCGTGATCTTCAACAACCTGGTCAAGGAGGGCAAGGTCAAGGCACCAATCGTCATCGGCCGCGACCACCTGGACTCTGGTTCCGTGGCGTCGCCGTACCGCGAGACCGAGTCCATGCTCGACGGCACCGACGCTGTCGCCGACTGGCCGCTGCTCAACGCCATGACCGCCGTTTCTGGCGGCGCGACCTGGGTGTCCATCCACCACGGCGGCGGCGTGGGCATGGGCCGCTCCATCCACACCGGCCAGGTCACGGTGGCTGACGGCACCGAGCTCGCCGAGGCGAAGCTCAAGGCCGTGCTCACCAACGACCCGGGCATGGGTGTTATCCGCCACGTCGACGCCGGCTACACCCGCGCCGACGAGGTGGCCAAGGAGCGCGGCGTGCGCATCCCGATGGAGTTCAAGGCACGCGACTAACCCCTCTCTCATGCGCTGACGTTTCCCCTCGCGGACGCGTCAGCGCTTTTCATTACCCTGGGCCCTGCAAAACCCCCGAAGAAAGGCACTCATGAGCACCTTCATCACCGGTATTTCCGAACTGCGCACCGTCTCAGAACTCGGCACCATCAAAGACGCCGCAATGCTTATCGACGACGGCGTGGTCACCTGGGTCGGCCCCGCCAACGAGGCGCCGGCGGAGGCGAAGGCGGCGGAAACTGTAGACGTCGAGAAGCGAGCCGTGCTCCCCGGCTGGGTGGATTCCCACTCGCACATGGTCTTCGACGGCAACCGCGCCGAGGAGTTCGAGGCGCGCATGGCCGGCGAAGGTTACGCCGCCGGCGGCATCGCCGTGACCATGGAAGCCACCCGCTCCGCGGGCGAAGAGCGCCTGGACAAACTGGTGGCCGAGCGCATCGCTGCGGCGCAGGCGCTGGGCACCACCACCTTTGAAACCAAGACCGGCTACGGCCTCAACGTCGAATCCGAGGCCGAGGCCGCGCGCGTGGCCGCCCGCCACGTCGACGAAGTCACCTTCCTCGGCGCCCACCTCGTGCCGCCGGGGGCGGACGCCGAGGAGTACCTCGACGAGGTCGTCGGCCCGATGCTCGACGCGGTGAAGGACCACGTGCAGTGGATCGACGTGTTCTGCGAGCGCGGCGCGTTCAACGAGGAGCAGTCCCGCCGCGTCCTCGAGGCCGGCAAGGCCGCTGGCCTGGGCGTTCGCGTGCACGGCAACCAGCTCGGCGAAGGTCCGGGCGTGAAGCTCGCCGTGGAGATGGGCGCCGCCAGCGTCGACCACGTGAACTACCTGTCCGACGAAGACATCAAGCTGCTGGCCGAGTCGGACACCGTGGCCACGCTACTGCCCGCCTGCGACCTGTCCACCCGCGAGGATCTCGCACCGGGCCGCAAGCTCATCGACGCCGGCGCCACCGTCGCCATCGCCTCCAACCTCAACCCGGGCACCTCGTTTACGTCCTCGATGAACTTCTGCGTCACCACCGCAGTGCTGCAGCAGCACCTCACCCTCGACGAGGCCATCGAAGCCGCAACCACCGGCGGCGCGAAGGCCTTGCGACGCCACAACGTCGGCGACGGCAAGGACCCCCAGGGCCGCCCCGCGAAGGGCACCCTCGTGCCCGGCGCGGCCGCTGACCTGCACATCCTCGACGCCGAGAACGCCATCAACCTTGCGTACCGCCCGGGCATGCCGATCACCTGGCAGACCTGGGTCGCCGGCGAAAAGGTCTACGGGTAGCGCGGGTCGGGGCGTCGGGTGCGGGGCGCTACAGGTAGTCGTAGTTGATCTCGGTCTCCGGATCGAAGAAGACTACGCCGCCCTCCATCGGCCGCAGGTAGATGGTGTCTCCGTGGTCAACCTCGATGCCACGCGGCACCTTGACCGTAATGCGGTCGCCGCGTACCGCGATCACGCTGTCTGCGGTTTCCTGGCGGTGCCCGTAGACGTACAGGTCGGAACCCAGGTGCTCCACAATGTCCACCTCGACCGGCAAGCCGTAGTGCTGCCCCGGCTGGTTCACACCAACGATTTCCCAGTTCTCCGGGCGCACCCCGACGATGACGCGCTCGGACTCCACCTTGGCCGCGAGTGCGCGGGGGATGAAGTAGTTTAGGGCATGGCCCTTGCCGCCGACAACGTGGCCGTCGATAAACGGCACATTGTCGATCAACGTCATCGCCGGCGAGCCGATAAACGACGCGACGAACGTATTGCCCGGGTTGCTGTACAGATTTGCCGGAGTATCCACCTGCTGGAGGATCCCCTTCTTCAGCACACAAACCCGGTCGCCCATGGTCATCGCCTCAGTCTGGTCATGGGTGACGTAAACCGTGGTCGTGTTCAGCTTGCGCTGCAGCTGCAGGATCTGCGCACGCGTAGACACACGCAGCTTGGCGTCCAGGTTGGAAAGCGGCTCGTCCATGAGGAACACCTTGGGCTCGCGCACGATGGCACGCCCCATCGCGACGCGCTGCCGCTGGCCACCGGACATGGCAGCCGGCTTTTTGTCGATGAGGTCTTCCAACTCGAGCATCTTCGCGGCGAAATCCACGCGCTCTGCGATGGTCGCCTTGTCTACCTTCGCGTTTTCCAGCGCAAACGCCATGTTCTGGCGGGCTGTCATGTTCGGGTAGAGCGCATACGACTGAAACACCATGGCTACGTCCCGGTCGCGCGGCCGCGTCTCAGTCACGTCCTTGCCGTCGATGAAGATCTGGCCTTCATCCACCGGCTCCAATCCTGCGAGCATGCGCAGGGTTGTGGACTTGCCGCAGCCGGATGGGCCGACAAGGACCAGGAACTCGCCATCGGCGATGTCCAGGCTGATACGGCTGACTGCCGGTGGGCGTGACGGGTCGTAGATGCGGGACGCCTGTCGGAATTCGACGGTTGCCATGTGCCAGTCCTTTTCGTGCTCGAGCCAGGTCGGCTACTTGTCCAACTTCGGGGCGATATCGCGGTCGATGACCTGCTGGGTTTCCTTGTCAAGATCAGCGAAGACCTGCTCCACGTCCTGGCCGCCAACAGTGATCTTGTCCAAAGCGCCACCGATGCGTTTGCCACCGCCCGGCACGAACACACGCGCGTAGTCCTGCGGCTTCGTGTTTTCGTTCAGCTGCTTGATCGCGGTCTCTGCGTTCGGGTTCTCATCCAGGAACTTGCGCTCCTCCGCGTTCTCCAGCGCGTCCTTACGCACCGGCATGTAACCGGTCTTCTGCGAGAACTTAATGGTGTTCTCGGTGTTGGTGATGAAGTCGATGAACTTCACCGCATTCTTCTTGCGGGCATCAGAAATGCCGTTCGGCACTGCCAAGCCAGCGCCACCGGTGGCTGCGGACGGGCCAGGGCCCGGCAGGTAGGTAGTGATGAACGGGATCGTTGCGGAGTCCTTCAGTCCGCCCAGGGAACCCGTCGATTCCAGCAGTGCCGACGCATTGCCGTTGCCGAAGGCGACAGTCGGGTCGGTGCTGATCTCGATGTGTCCCTTCTGCACCTGGTCCTGCAGGAACTTACCTGCCTCGACGGTCTTCGGGTCGGAGAAGGTCGGCTCCCACTCGTTGGAGTAGCCGCCACCGAACGCCCACACCATGCCCTGGAAGTACCAGTCGAGGTAGGTCGAGCCATCCGGAATGGTCAGCGCAGGGTTGCCCGTTTGCTCCTTGAGCTTGCCCGCCCACTCATCGAACTCCTGCCAGGTCTCTGGGCCGCGATCCGTCGGCAAGCCTGCGGCAGCCAGATCGTCAGTGTTCCAGTACATGAGGTTGGTGGAACGGGAGTACGGCACGCCGTAGTGCTTGCCGTCGTACAGGTAGTCGTCGCGCAGGGTGTCCACGTACGAATCGGAGTCGATGTTTTCAGACTCCCAGAGCTCGTCCAGCGGAGTGGTGGCGTCGTTCAGCGCGAAGTTGAACCAGGTCACGTCAGAAGCGACGATGACGTCCGGCAGGTCAGAGCCCGCGAGTGCGGCGTTGAACTTCTGTGCCAGCTCTTCGTAGTTGGCGCCGCCGTCGACCAGTTCCACAGTCAGATCCGGGTTTTCTTCCTCAAACGCATCGATGAGCTCCTGCTCTAGGTCTCGGGACTTACCCGGGTGGTTGGACCAGAAGACGATCGTGTTCTCATCGCCGGAGGCGTTCCCGCCGGTGTCGCCGCCGTCGCTGGTAGAGCCACCTGCGCATGCGGTCAGGGAGACAGCGGTGAGAGCAGCCAGTGCGGCGGCCCCAAAACGCTTGGTCAAAGAATTGGTGGACATGGGTTTCTCCATTCTTGAATTGATACGGGGAGTGTGTGGCGGGTTAGCCCTTGACGGCGCCCGCGGTCAAACCCTTGATCATCTGCTTCTGCAGCAAGATGAACACGATGATCATGGGAAGCGTGGTCAGCACCGTGCCGGCCATCACGGGTGCCCAGTTGGTCAGGCCCTCCGCATCCTGCAGTCGGGTCAGACCGACGGGGAGCGTGGCTGCGGCCGGGGTATCCGTAATCAGGAACGGCCAGAGGTACTCGTTCCACTCATTGACCACAGTGATGAGCAGGAACGCGGACAGGGTCGGCCAAGACATCGGCAGAACCACCTTGAACAGCCGAGTGAAAAAGCCGGCACCGTCCATCTCGGCTGCCTCGATGATTTCCACGGGCAGGGACTGGAAGTGGTTGCGCATGAGGAAGCACCCGAACGCCACTCCAGCCAGCGGAACGATCACACCAGTCCAGGTGTCGCGCCAGCCTAACGACGCAGCGAGCGCGTAGTTGGAAATGATCGTGATCTGGTTCGGCACCATTAGCGCCGCAATCACCAGCAGGAACAGCAAGTTCCGTCCCGGGAAGCGGAGGAAGGCGAAAGCGTACGCGGACAACACGCCAAGCACGACCTTGATCACAGTGAGGATGAGTGTGATGCCGATGGAGTTGCGCAAGTACTGCGGGAAACCGGATGTCTCCCACACACGCGCGTAGTTCTCCGGCACCAACGGGTCCGGCCAGAACGTGATCGGGTCCGAATACACGTCCTGGTAGGTCTTGAACGACGTGATCACGATGAAATACAGCGGCACCAAGATCATCAGCACTGTCAGCACCAAGGCGATGTACCCCAGCACCTTCATGCCCTTGGAGCTCGCTTCGGCCGGTGCACCTTTGCGCTTGCGCTGCGCGTCGGTGATCACTGGCTCGCCGGACCCCTGGCTGCCGGGCACCGGCGGCAGAGAATCTTCGTCTCGAACGATCGCCGCCGGGCGCTGGCGCGCTGGTTTCGCGGTGTTGCCGGACTCAGCCGAGAATTTCGTCGACATTTACTTGTCCAACCTTTCCTGCAGCTTGATCTGGAGCACAGTGATGATCAGGACCACCAAGAACATGACCGTCGCCACCGCGGCGCCATAACCGGCACGGCCGTTGACGAAGGTCTCGGTGTAGACCTGGAACACCATCGTTGTGGTGCCGTAGGTGAACGGCCCTCCCCTGGTCATCGCGTTGATGATGTCGAAGACCTGGAAGGAGCTGAGCAGGACCGTGATCAGCAGGAAGAAAGTGGTTCCACGCAGCTGAGGCAGGACCACCCGGAAAAAGTGGCGCGAGGCAGACGTTCCGTCAATCTCGGCTGCCTCGTCCAGATCGTGCCGCCGCCCCTGCAGCGCCGCCAAGTAGATGACAAAGACGTAGCCCACATTTTTCCAGATATACGTCACCGTGATCATGAACAGCGCCCAGCCGGAGTTCTGATAGAAATTCGGCACCGGAATATTCACCAGGTTGAGGAAGTACTGGATCAACCCGTAGCGCGGGTCGAACACAAACTGGAAGGCCACGCCAATGGCAGCACCGGCGATGACGTACGGGGCAAACACCATGGAACGCACCGCGGCGCGCCCGAACAGTTTCTGGTCGAGCAGCACGGCGAGCGCAAGCCCAATCACCATCGATCCCGCTACTGCAAAGAAGGTGAAGATCAGGGTGTTCCAGACGATCGTCTTCGTCTCGGGAGCCTGGAACCAGTCGATATAGTTCTGCAGCCCGACCCACGTCATCGACGGCGATGAGATGTTCCAGTTGTAGAAGGAAATGCGAATGTTGTCTACCAGCGGACGGTAGGTAAACAGAATCAGCAACAGCAGGTTAGGGCCGATTAACAGGGCAGCTAAGCCTACTTGGCGCCAGTCAACTTTCCGGCGTCCCTTGCCACGGGATGCCGCATACTCCTTGGAGACCTCGGGCTCCACGGAGACAGCCGGAATCATCGAACTCATGCGGAGCACCGTAAGCTCCGTCCATGAACACGCAGTGAACTTAAAGTTGTATTAAAGAAAACGTTCAGCCAACTGATCGCACCTGTCTCGAGACCGCAATGTAGTGCGAAGATACAAAGGCTGTCGCCCCCTCGACAGTCGCGGAAATCTCAGGATCCACAAAGAAACCGGCTACCTAGAACCGGCTCCCTCGCGATTTTTCAGAGGGTAGCCGGTTTACGGTTTGGGGTCGCGCAGCGGGGCGTGGGGTGTGGGGCGCTGCACGTGTATTGGTGCGCTAGTTTGGCGCGAACGCCCCGCGCAGCGCGAACGCCCCGCGCAGCGCGAGCCAGCAACGAGCGCTAGATGGTCACCTGGCGGGACTTGATGTTGTCCAGCTGCTTGCGCTCGTCGGCAGTCAGCGCAGCGTCGTTGGCGTACTCCGCCTCGATCTGCTTGTTCAGTGCGGTCAGCGCTTCATCGTAGGAGCCTGCGTCCACGGACGGATCGAGGTCGAACACCGGCACGACCAGGCCGTGGGTGCGGAAGGCGCCGGCGAACTTGGTGCCTTCGCCCAGGTTCAGCTCGCCGCGGGCAGCGATGCGGGCCAGCGCGGAGAGCATCTGCGCCTCGTTGTCCTCGGTGCGCACCCAGCGGATGTGGGCCTTGCCGCCGCCGGGGTTGACCCACCAGATCGCGCCCGGCAGGTCCGCGCCGACCTTCTCGGACGGCAGGACGGCGTCGTTGGCCTGCTGCAGCGCCTGCTGGATCTGCGGCGGCACTGCGGCACCCTCGGGGAACCACCAGGAGAAGTCCTGGTAGGTGGTGATGTCGGGGGTGGCGGAGGCGTCGATAAGCGAAGTGAGTTCCGGCTGCGAACCGTCGGCGACGGTGGACTGCAGCGTCTCACCCGGGGCCGCATCGACGACCCAGTTCAGGGCGTACGCGAGGTCGCGGCCCGGGTTCTGGGAGTGGGAGGTGACCTGCAGGGCAACGAAGCGCTCGCCGCCCTCGGACTCCTCGCGCACCAGCGCGGCGCCGGCTCCCGGCAGCACGGTGACGATGTTCACCGGGGTGCCCTTGATGTCAAACTTAGCCACGGCGGACGGCACGAACTCCTGCAGCGCGACCAGGTCGGCCTCTGCGGCCAGGCCGCCGAACGGGCGGGGGTCCTTCTGCAGCTTCTCGCGCTCGGCTGCGCGGGCGGCCAGCTTGGCCTCGCGGCGGGTCATGCCCTCGGGCAGGTCCTCGCGGTTCTTCTTCTTTTTCGGCTTGCGTTGCACCATGGGCGCAAATCTACAGCACACCCACACCCGTCAAGGTTTAAGACAGTGTCTCCAGCGCGATGTGCGGCAAGTCCGTGCCGATTAATGTCGCTCCGTGTTTGTTCAACCACATCATGTCCCTGGGCAGGTTCACGGTCCACACGTAGGTACGGAACCGTCCGTCGAGAAGCTCAGGCTGCGCTTTGGCTTGCCGCACACTCGGGCCGGCGCCGCATTCTCCCACGGGTGAAAACGCATCATTCACCAGCAGGAACGTCTCGATATCAGGGAGCAATCGCTGGAACCGCTCAATCGCGCCAGGATCAAAAGAAATAAGGTGCACCCGCTCGTCCGCCTCCATTCCGCGTGAGCGCAGCACCTCGGCGACTGCCTCCTCGAGCGCCGCGCCGAACGGCGATGGGTGCTTCGTCTCAATCAGAATGTGTTTGCCGGGATATCGGTCGAGCAGGTCCAGCAGCTCGTCCAGCAGCATGATCTGCTGCGGATCATCGTCGGCACCGACGTTGAGTTTGCGGAGCTCGTCGATAGTCATCTGCGCAACTTCGCCGGTGCCATCCGAAGTGCGGTCCACGGTGAGGTCGTGAATAACCACGACCTGGCCGTCCTTGGAAAGGTTCACGTCGCACTCGATACCTACGATGCCCAGCTTGAGCGCTTCTTCGAACGCACGGCGCGTGTTTTCTGGGTACAGGCCGTTGAAGCCGCGGTGGGCGATGATGCCGGTCATCGAAGTACCTACCCCGCCACCGTCGCTGCCGGCACCTGCTCGAACGCGGCCAAGGCGACGTCGGGCAGGTCGGTGGCGATGACGTCGACGCCGTTGTCGGCGCACCAACGCATCTGGCGCGGGGTGTTCACGGTCCAGGTGTAGGTGCGCAGACCCCGGTAGCCCAGCAGCTCTTGGCGCAGCTGCAGGTGCTGCAGCGCAGGGCCGACGCCGTAGGGGCGGGAGAACATGTGGCTCTTCTTGTTCCACCGCATTTCCTTTAGGCGGAACAGGTAAAAGGTCTCCAGCTCGGGCGCCATGCGGGTGAAGTAGCGCACGGCACGGTGGGAAAAGGAGATCACGTGCACGTTTTCGGATTCGTGCAGCGCGGCGTAGCGCAGGGTGCGGAGTGTCTGCTCGTCCACTTCGGGCCCGTAAATGGTGGGGTGTTTGGTTTCGATGTAGATGTGCTTGTCGGGGTAGTCCTGCATCAGTTCAAGCAGTTCTTCCAGGCACATGATTTGCTGCGGCTCGTCGGCGGTGCCGCAGTTGAGCCGGCGCAAATCGGCGAAGTCCATGCAGTCCACGCGCCCGCGGCCGTCGGTGGTGCGGCTCACCGAAGAGTCGTGGAAGACCACCACGCGCCCGTCGCGGCTTAAACGCACGTCGCATTCGATGCCGTGGATGGGCAGTTTCAACGCTTCTTCGAACGCCCGGCGCGTCAGCTCCGGGTGGTGTCCGGAGAATCCGCGGTGCGCAACAATCTTGGGAACCCTCAGTTCGCTCACGGCCCCCGAGGCTACCCGCGCTCAGCAGCCCCCGCGACCGGAACATTTTTGGAACAATCGCTTCCGTGCCTTCCAACTTCGTCGACCACGCCCGCAAGGCTTTGCATCAGCTGCCGGACGCGCTGCAACGCGCGCGTTCGCGCTATTCCGTCAAGCGCGACGGTGTGCTGGCGTTGCCGATGGGCGTGTTGGAGGTGCTGGCTGACATCTCCCCGGGCGTGCGCATGGGTGGTCTGCGGCGCTTGCCTCCGAGTTTCCGCGCGGGGCTTGCGGGGGCTGAGGTGGCGACGTGGGGTGCGGTGTCGCCGTCGCTGCTGCCTCACAGCTGGTGGGCGACTGCCGCGAACGTCGGTGTGTTGCAGGGCCTGGGCCATGGCTTTGCGACGGTAGCTTCGCAGGCCCTCCGCCCCGTCCGCTCCGACGAACCGCAGAGCTTGCTTCCCGGCCCGGTGCGCCTGGCCATGACGGGTGTGACCGCCGGCGTGTTTGTCACGTCGCTGCACCGCCGCGCTCACCAGGAAAAGCTGGTGGAAAGCGACGAGAAGTTCAAGGTCAGCCCGCAGATCCTCGGCATCACGCTGGGCACGCTGGGCTACGGCGTGGTGCTGCTGATCGGGGACGCGATCCAGGCGTTCATCGACGCGATCAACGAGCTGTTGGGCAAGAAGTTGCCGCCGGTGGCGTCCTGGCCGCTGGCGGTCGTGGGCGGCGGCGCCCTGTTGATTTTGGTGGGCGACCGGATGGTGGTGCGCCGCTTCGCGGTGCGCGTGAGCCGCCAGGCCCAGGAGCTGGATCGCGAGTTCATGCGTGGCGCGGACCAGCCGCAGCGCGCCGAGCGTTCCGGTTCGCCTGACTCGCTGGTGGATTGGGACACGATGGGCCGTCAGGGCCGCGCGGTGGTGGCCGGCGGCCCCCGCAGGGAGGACATCGAGCGCCTCGTGGACGGCGAGGCGATGGAGCCGATTCGCATCTTTGTCGGCCTGGACACCGAGCGCGACCAGGCCCCGGATTTCGAGGCTATGGCCGCCGTCGCAATCAAGGAGATGCACCGCACCGGCGCCTTCGAGCGCAGCCACATCGCGGTGATGTCGGCGGCGGGCACGGGGTGGATCAACGACTTTCACACCTCGGGCTTCGAGTTTGTCACCCGCGGCGACTCGGCCGTGGTGGCCATGCAGTATTCCTACCTGCCCTCGGCGTATTCGTACTTGGCGGACCGCAAAAACCCGGTGCACTCCTCGCGCGTGCTCATTGAGGCGATCCGCCGCGAGCTGGAGAGCATCGACCTCAACGATCGCCCGAAGCTGTACGTCGGTGGCGAGTCGCTGGGCGCGTACGGGGTCTCGGACGCGTTCGAAACCGTCGAGGAGTTCCTCGAGCACACCTCAGGCGGCGTGTTCACTGGCACGCCCGGGTTCGCCCGCAACCACAGCTACCTGACCAGGCACCGCGAGAAGGGCTCTCCGCAGCGCCTCCCGCTTATCGACGGCGGCCGCCACGTCCGCTTCACCGCCCACC
>ERZ1031113.193-NODE-193-length-19252-cov-15.109861_pt1 | contig 19252 bp, 17 predicted proteins | sample MGYA00518225_ERZ1031113 | MGnify/ENA primary metagenome ERZ1031113 (study PRJEB33718, sample SAMN03159751) | human skin metagenome | collected 2014-05-20 | study: EMG produced TPA metagenomics assembly of the PRJNA266117 data set (Human skin bacterial metagenome...
AAGAGCGTTCCGTTCACACCGGAAAGGTCGCTGGTTCGATCCCAGCTAGGACCACAGGGAAAGCCCCGGGTTGGAAACAGCCCGGGCGTTTTGCGTTTGCCCACTAAACGACGATATCGGCATTTGCGGGTCCGGCCCGTGGAAAAGCCCAGCTCGCGTCTCGGCCTCGACGGTAAACGCCGATATCGGCGTTTGGGTTGGGTTGCCCGGTTCATAGTTTTGGGGCGGGTGTGACGGGAACTAACGTGGATCTGGATACGACTAGTGCTCTTAGCGCCAGTCGGCGCGTTGGTTCTACTTGAGGAGGCACCATGCTCATCCCGGCAGCATTCACACGAGGTGGCGCGGTCGCTGCCGCAGCGGCCACAGCGACGTTGGTTGCGGCAGCTCCGGCTTTCGCACACGATTCCGTGATTGGCTCGGACCCTGAGGACAAAAGTGTGGTCAGCGAGTTCCCCGATGCTGTGACGCTCGAGTTTTCCGGAGAGATCCAGGATGGCTTCAACACTGTGGCGCTTTCCCGCGAGGTCAACGGGCAGTCCGAGGTTGTCTACTCGGGCGAGCCAGAGATCGACGGCCGTTTTGTCACCCTCGACCTTCCGGCAGACCTGGATGCGCAGGCGGGCGACTACAAGGTTGGCTACCAGATCGTGTCCTCCGACGGTCACTCGACGAAGGGGATGACCTCGTTCAGCTTCAACCCGTCTGGCGAGGCGACAGCGGACGCGAGCAAGGATCCGGTCGTTGACGCGGCAGACGGCATGAGCACCACCATGAAGGTGCTGCTCGCGCTGGCGGGCGTGATCGTCGTCGCGGGTGCCGGCTTCGGTGCGCTGGCCAAGAGCCGCCGAATCTCCGAAACCGACCGGGATGCGCAGAAGTAGGCGATGCCCGTGAACAAGCGAATTGCCTCCCTCATCGCGGCGGCCGCACTGGTGCTTGCCGGCTGCAGCGACGAAGCTGCTTCGGAGGATCCCACCGGCAAATCTGCGAGCACTGCCCCGGCCGCGGACCTTGCGGGTGACGCGGTCACGTTGGAAAGCGGAGCTGTCCGGGCTAAAGCCGCGAAGGATGCCGCAAATGGCAGCGACATGACCTCCATCTTCGGCACCCTGCACAACAACACTGACAAAGACATCACTGTGGTGGGATTCACCACCTCGCTCGGCGAGGCGGACTACCAGATCCACGAGGTTGTCGACGGGATGATGCGTCAAAAGGACGGCGGTTTCGACATCCCCGCGGGCGGCACCCACGAGCTGGCACCGGGCGGCGACCACTTCATGGTGATGGGCTACGCGCCGGCCATCGAGGCAGGCGACACCATCGATGTGACCCTGCTGCTGGAAGGCGGCGCGACCGCGACCGTGTCCGATGTTGCCGTGCGCACCATGCTGTCTGGCGACGAAAGCTACGGCGACCTCGGCGAGCACGCCGACCACGCCGAGCATGCCGACCACGCTGAACACAAGCACTAGAGGAGGATGCGTCATGCCGGGTGTGAGCCGGCGGGGGTTTTTGGCGGGGACGGCTGGTGTGGCCGGGGTGGCGTCGACAGGCATGCTGCTGGCGGCGTGCGATAACGAGCCGAGCAACTCCGAGCCGAACACTGAACCGTTGACGGAGGCGTCCGTCGCCTTCGACGGTGCCCACCAGGCTGGCATCCAGACGCCGACGCAGGCGTCGCTCAACCTGGCCGGGTTCAACCTCAAGGACGGGGTGGACGCTGCTGGCGTCGTCAGGCTGATGCGCCTGTGGACCGAAGACGCCCGCGAGCTGACCGCCGGCCGCAACCCGCTGTCCAGCCTGGAGCCGGAGATGGTGAAGTGGCCCGCCAACCTCACCATCACCTGCGGGTTCGGTGAGCGCGTTTTCGATATTGCGGCGCCGGATCAAAAGCCGGTGTGGCTGCACGACATCCCCGCGATGCCGCGCGAAGAGCTGCGGCCGGAGTGGGGCCAGACCGACCTTGTGCTGCAGATCTGCTCCGACGACCCTGTGATGAGCGCCTGGGCGCTGCGCCACATGACGCGCGCCGGCATGGATTACGTGGAGACCGCCTGGCTGCAGCAGGGGTTTGTGAACGCGTTCGGCTCCATCCCCAAAGGCCAGACGCCGCGCAACCTCTTCGGCCAGGTGGACGGCACCGTCAACCCGCGCTCGGACGAGGACTACGCCGAGCAGGTCTTCGCGGACGACGGCTCGTCGTCGCTGGTGGTGCGCCGCATCGCAATGGACCTCGACGATTGGGAGCGGCTGGACCGCACCTCACGCGAGGTGGCGGTGGGGCGAAAGCTTTCCGACGGCGCCCCGCTGACCGGCGAGGACGAGTTTGATGCGCCGGACATGGAGGCGCTGGACGAGTACGGGCTGCCCGTGATCGACAAGAACTCCCACATGGCGCGCGCCATGCCGCCCGCGGACCACCCGGAGCAGAAGTTTTTACGCAGGCCGTACAACTACTCGCTGCCGCCGGCGCCCGGCGAGCTGTCTGACGCGGGCCTGGTCTTCTTGGCCTACCAAAAGGACCCGGATGTCCAGTTCACTCCTGTGCTGCAACGGCTTTTGGAGGTGGACCGCCTCAACGAATGGACCACGCACATCGGGTCAGCGGTGTACTGGATCCCGCCGGGCACACGTAAGCCCGGTGGTGAGGCAAGTGGCGACGCGTACTGGGGCGAAACAGTACTCTCTGGCGCCCGGGGGTAGAATCCCTGGCGTCCGGCGCGCCATCTGCGCCGTCGGGAGAGAACGTAGAAGATGGGCGGCGTCCAGGTATGACGCAGCCCAGTGACGCGCAAAGGAGCGCACGACAGATATGTCTACCGAAGCAGCAGTCGAGTTCGCACCGTTCGAGGTTCCCGCCGGCACCGCCGTCGGTGCGGCCATGCGGGAGCTGAACCTGCCGAACAAGGGGGAGGACGCCGTCGTGTGCGTCCAGGACGAAGCGGGCGAGCTGAAGGACCTCTCGCACGTCCCCGAGGCCACCGCGACGTTTATGCCGGTGCCGGCAAACACTGAGCTCGGCCGCTCCGTGATCCGCCACTCCTGCGCCCACGTGCTCGCCCAGGCCGTGCAGGCCGAGTTCCCCGGCACCAAGCTGGGCATCGGCCCGGCCATCGAGGACGGTTTCTACTACGACTTCGACGTTGCTGAGCCGTTTACCCCTGAGGATCTGAAGACGCTGGAAAAGCGCATGAAGAAGATCATCAAACAGGGCCAGAAGTTCGTCCGTGGCGTCTACGCCTCGCAGGAAGAGGCGGCCGAAGATCTGAAGGACGAGCCGTACAAGCTCGAGCTGATCAACGACAAGGGCAACGTCGACCCTGACTCCGACGAGGCCACCGAGGTCGGCGCCGGAGAGCTGACGCACTACGACAACGTCAACCCGCGTACGAACGAGGTGGAGTGGCACGACCTGTGCCGCGGCCCGCACGTGCCCACCACGAAGTACATCCCGGCGTTCGCGCTGACCCGCTCGTCCGCCGCCTATTGGCGCGGTGACCATAACAACGCCGGCCTGCAGCGCGTCTACGGCACCGCCTGGGAGTCCAAGGAAAAGCTCGAAGAGTACATGACCATGCTCGAGGAGGCGGAAAAGCGCGACCACCGCCGCCTGGGCAACGAACTGGACCTGTTCTCGTTCCCGGACGAGGTCGGCTCCGGCCTGCCGGTGTTCCACCCGGACGGCGGCATCGTGCGCATGACCATGGAGCAGCACTCGCGCGAGCGCCACGTCGCCGCCGGCTACTCCTTTGTCAACACCCCCCACGTGACCAAGGGCGACCTGTTTAAGAAGTCGGGCCACCTGGACTGGTACGCCGACGGCATGTTCCCGCCGATGAAGCTCGATGGCGAGGTCGACGAAGACGGCAACGTGACCAAGCAGCCGGTGGACTACTACGTCAAGCCGATGAACTGCCCGATGCACAACCTCATCTTCGACTCGCGCGGACGCTCCTACCGCGAGCTGCCGCTGCGCCTGTTCGAGTTCGGCACTGTCTACCGCTACGAGAAGTCCGGTGTGGTCCACGGCCTGACCCGCGCCCGCGGCTTCACGCAGGACGACGCCCACATTTACTGCACCGAGGAGCAGCTCGAAGAAGAGCTGACCAGCGTGCTGGAGTTCATCATCTCCCTGCTGCAGGACTACGGCCTGGACGACTTCTACCTGGAGCTTTCCACCAAGGACCCGAACAAGTACATCGGCGACGACGAGATCTGGGAGCGCTCCACCAGCATCCTGGAATCCGTGGCGAAGAAGTCCGGCCTGGAGCTCGTTCCGGACCCGGCGGGCGCCGCGTTCTACGGCCCGAAGATTTCCGTACAGGCGCGCGACGCCATCGGCCGCACCTGGCAGATGTCCACGGTGCAGCTGGACTTCAACCTGCCGGAGCGCTTCGACCTGACGTACACCGCCTCGGACGGCTCGAAGAAGCGCCCGGTGATGATCCACCGCGCACTCTTCGGCTCCATCGAGCGCTTCTTCGGCGTGCTGCTCGAGCACTACGCCGGTGCGTTCCCAGCATGGCTGGCCCCGCACCAGGTTGTGGGCATCCCGGTGGCCGACGCGTTTGCCGACCACCTCGACGGTGTCATCGGTGCTCTGCGCGAGCGCGGCATCCGCGCCGAGGTGGACCACTCGGACGACCGCATGCAGAAGAAGATCCGCACCCACACCACTTCCAAGGTGCCGTTCATGCTCCTCGCCGGCGAGCGCGACGTGGAGGCGAACGCGGTGAGCTTCCGCTTCCTCGACGGCAGCCAGATCAACGGCGTGCCGGTCGATCGCGCGGTCGAGCTGATCACGGACTGGATCACCGCCAAGCGCAACGACCAACCGAGCGAGGACACCGTTGCAGCCGGCAACTAACGGGGAGACCTACGTCGATACCGGCGTGGGCGACCCGGACCGACTTGCCCGTCTGTGGGCACCGTACCGCTCCAGCTACATCACCCAGATGCCGGCGGGGGAGGAGACGGGGGAGGCCGAAGGATCGTCGAGAAGCACAGGCGATCCCTTCCTCGACATCCCGGAGATGAGCGACGAGGACGGCCTGATCGTCGCGCGCGGGGAGACGGTGTACGCGGTGTGCAACCTGTACCCGTACAACGCCGGGCACCTGATGGTGGTGCCGTACCGCAAGGTCGCCGAGCTTGAAGCGCTCACCGACGCGGAGACAGCCGAGCTGATGGCGTTTGCGAAGCACGCGGTGAAAACACTCAAGCGAGTGTCCAAGCCGGAGGCGATCAACGTCGGGCTCAACCTGGGCAAAGCCTCGGGCGGGTCGGTGGGCGACCACCTGCACCTGCACGTGGTGCCGCGCTGGGCGGGCGACGCGAACTTCATGACCGTCATCGGCGGCACCAAGGTGCTGCCGCAGCTGCTGCGGGAAACACGGGCGCTGCTTGCCGAAGGCTGGCGCGAAGTCCACGAAATGGAAGCAGGTGAACGCGATGCTTAGCGTGCATGGACGCAAACCCGCCGCTGTGGTGGTTGAGCCGGTGGCGAAGGGGCTGCTGAAGATCGGATTGACGCCGAACGCAACAACTGTTGCGGGCACCGTGCTGACCATGCTGACAGCGATGGTGCTCATCCCCACCGGCCACCTGGTGTGGGCGGCGGTGCTTAGCCTGCTCTTCGCCGCCTTCGACATGGTGGACGGGACAATGGCCAGGCTGCGCGGCGGGGGCACCGCATTCGGTGCGACGCTAGACGCGAGCTGCGACAGGCTTACCGACGGCGCGCTGTTCGGCGCGATCGCGATGTGGCTGATCTACGTCGCGGACGCCGCGCCCGTCAATGTGGCGGTGTGCCTGGCGGTCATCGTGCTCTCGCAGACCATCAGCTACATCAAGGCCCGGGGCGAGGCAGGCGGGTTGAAGATCGTCGGAGGCCTGATCGAACGCCCTGAACGGTTGATCCTGGGCCTCGGCGGCATCGCGCTGGAAGGCTTCGGCGTGCCAAACGCCGTGGTGGTTTCGCTGTGGATCCTGCTGATCGGGTCCGTGATCACTGTGGTCCAGCGCCTGATGTTCGCCGGGCGCGACAGGGGAGCGGACGCGAAGATTGCGCCGCCGGCGGGAGCGTAAATGGCTTCCGTGCGGGAGCGAATTGTCGCCGCGGGCTACATCGCCGGCTGGATAATCGTCGGCGCGCTTCCGCAGCGACTGACCGCGCGGGCCGCGCAGTGGGCCGCTGACCGGGCCTCTGGCGACGGCGCGGGCATGGAGATGCTGCGGCGCAACCTCACCCGCGTGGTGGGGCCGGAAAACGTCACGCGGGAGTTGGTGCGCGACGCTACGCGCTCCTACGCGCGCTACTGGCTGGAGGCCTTCCGCCTGCCGCGAATGGTGGGCGACCCGGGGTTGAACGCTGCGCTTTCTGCCGGGGTGGTCGGCCGCGAACACCTCGACGCCGCCGTGGCGCGCGTCAAAGGCGTCGTGCTCACGCTGCCGCACACCGGCAACTGGGACATGGCGGGAACGTGGCTGGCTGAAAACTATGGAGGGTTCACCACCGTCGCCGAACGGCTCGAGCCCGAAGCGCTGTTTGACGCCTTCGTTAAGTTCCGGGAGTCGCTCGGCTTCGAGGTGGTGCCGCTGACAGGGGGCGAGCAGCCCCCGTTCGAGCGGCTGAAGGAAGTGCTGTTAGACGGCGGGATCGTGTGCCTGCTGGGGGAGCGGGACTTCTCGCGCCACGGGGTGCCGGTGACGTTCTTCGGCGAGGAAACGACTTTTCCGGCGGGCCCGGCCAAGCTAGCGCGGGACACCGGCGCGACGCTGCTTGTGGCCCACTCCTGGTTCACGGGCACGTGGCGCAATCCCGGCTGGGGCTTCAGTATCTCCGCCCCGGTGGAGGCGGCAACGCTCGAGGACACGGCGCAGCGGGTGGCCGACCAGTTTGCAGAAAACATCGCCGCCCATCCGACGGACTGGCATATGCTGCAGCCGTTATGGCCCTCAGACAGGCCGCAGCCGAGCCGTCGCAGGGAGCTGGAGCGGCGGTCGCGCGAGCATCCCAAACGGAGGAGGTAGCCGAGGTGCGGATTGGTCTGGTGTGCCCGTATTCCTTCAACGTGCCGGGCGGCGTTCAAGCCCACGTGCTTGACCTTGCCGCCCAGCTGCGCACAATGGGCCACCACACCGAGGTACTCGGACCGGCCTCCGACAGCGTCGACCTTCCGGAGTGGGTGACCCGCGGCGGTATCGCCGTGCCGGTGCGCTACAACGGCTCGGTCGCGCGGCTGTCCTTCGGCCCTCAGGTGCGCCGCACCACGCGCCAGTTCGTCGAGCGCGGAAACTTCGACATCCTGCACGTGCATGAGCCGAACTCGCCGAGCTACTCCATGGCCGCGCTGCGCATGGCCACCGGCCCGATCGTGGCCACGTACCACGCCTCGGCGGATTCCTCGTACGCACTCAAACTTGCGTTGCCCGCGCTGCGCGGCAGTCTGGAAAAGATCCGAGCCGGTATTGCGGTCAGCGAGGAGGCGTGGCGCTGGCAGTCGCAGCAGGTGGGCACCGACCCCGTGATCATCCCCAACGGCGTGGACACCGCCCGGTTTGCGGCGGTGCGGCGCGTTTCGGGAAACCAGGCAAGGCCAGAAGTGGTCTTCCTGGGGCGATTGGACGAGCCCCGCAAGGGCCTGGAGGTGTTTTTGCAGGCTGTGGACCAGCTTCCGCAAAAGCCCCGGGTCACGGTTATTGGAGCTGGCGCGCCCCGCGAGGTCGAGGGCGTCGAATTTACGGGCCTGGTCTCCGAGGCGGAGAAGGCGGAGATCCTCGGTCGCGCGGACATATTCGTCGCGCCGAACCTCGGCGGTGAATCCTTCGGGATCGTGCTCGTGGAGGCGATGGCCGCCGGCTGCGCCGTCGTGGCCAGCGACATTCCGGCGTTCGCCGCGGTCTGCGGCGAGGGTTCGGGGGTGTTGTTTCCTCCCGGCGATGCGTCGGCGCTCGCGCAGCAGTTGCAGTTGCTTATCGACGACGCCCCGCTCCGCGCCGACCTCGCCACCCGCGGCGTGAGGCGGGCCGAAGACTTCGACTGGTCCGTTGTGGCACGTCAGGTGCTGGCGGTGTACGAGGCTGTGTCGATCGGGGAGAAGGTCGGGGTGGAAGGATGGCTATGACTTTGGTGTGGATCGCCGTGGCGGTGGTGGTGACGCTGCTGGCTGCGTGGGCCTACAACACGGCGCAGCGGCTCAACCGGCTGCACATCCGGCTCGACCGTTCGCGCGACGCCTTGCAGGCGGCGCTGGACCGGCGCTGCGCTGTCATCGCTGCCATTTACCCCGAGCTTCGTTCCGCCGTGGAAGATGCGGAGCACGTCAGGATGACACCGCAGGACATACACACACGTCTTACGCAGGAGGAGCAACTCTCGGCCCAGGTGGCCGAGCGGATCGCAGGCAAGGAGGCGCCGGGCGCGCTCAGTGACGCGGACATCCGGGTTGAGCTGGCGACGCGGTTCTACGACGACGCTGTGGCGGATACGCGTGCGCTGCGCCTTCGGCCGTCGGTAAGCATCTTGCGTCTCGGAGGCACGGCGGCATTGCCACAGTTTGCGCGAGGTGACCGGTAAGAGCTTGATTGAGGCGGTGCGTATAATGCCGTCTGTTACACGTCAACCGAGGAAAAGGGGTGCGTTATGTCGGGCCACTCAAAGTGGGCAACCACGAAGCACAAGAAGGCCGCAAACGACGCGAAGCGGTCGAAGTTGTGGGCGAAGATGATTAAGGACATCGAGGTCGCAGCACGAACCGGCGGCGGCGACCCGGCTGCGAACCCCACCTTGGACGACATGATCCGCAAGGCCAAGAAGGCCTCGGTGCCGGGCGACAACATCGAGCGCGCCCGCAAGCGCGGCTCCGGTGAGGAAGCCGGCGGCGCGAACTGGGAGACCGTGATGTACGAGGGGTACGGCGTCAACGGCGTCGCCGTGCTCATCGAGTGCCTAACGGACAACCGCAACCGAGCGGCCACCGAGGTGCGCACCGCTATGACCAAGAACGGCGGCAACCTGGGCGAGTCCGGTTCTGTCGGCTACATGTTCGAGCGCACTGGTGTGGTGACCATCCAGAAGGGTGAGCTCAGCGAGGACGACGTGCTCATGGCGGTGCTCGACGCCGGAGCTGAGGAAGTCAACGACCTCGGCGATGAATTCGAGATCACCTGCAAGCCGACCGACCTGCCGGCGGTGCGCGAGGCGCTCGGCGGCGAGGGCATTGAGATCGAAGACGCCGGGCAGGAGTTCCGTGCCGACGTTGAGGTCGAGGTTGACGCTGAGAGCGCGAAGAAGATGATGCGCATCATCGACGCCCTCGAAGACTCCGACGATGTGCAAAATGTCTACACCAACATGAGCATCTCCGACGAAGTGGCCGCGCAGCTCGAGGACTAGATCCGATTCGCGTAAACGCCCGTGCCGCTGACTGTGGCGCGGGCGTTTGCTGTGTCTACTGTGGTAGAACATATGTGTCACATGTGCGGAAGGGAGAGGCAATGTCGCTGGAGGGTCTGCGGGTCATGGGCATCGACCCTGGCTTGACGCGGTGCGGTCTTTCCGTGGTGCAGGCAGGACGTGGCCGCCAAATCATCCCCGTCGCCGTCGGCGTCGTGCGCACCCCGTCCACAGCGGAACTCGCGGAGCGTCTTTTGCGCCTCTCCCGCGCCGTAGGCGAGTGGATCGACGACTACCAGCCAGACGTCATCGCCATGGAGCGCATTTTCGAGCGCGGGAACGTCTCCACGGTCATGCACACCGCCCACGCTGTGGGCGTGATGGTGCTCGCCGCCGCTGAGCGCGGGATCCCGGTGCACATGTACACCCCGTCCGAGGTGAAGAAAGCCATCTCCGGCAACGGCAGGGCGGACAAGAAGCAGATGACTGCGATGATCACCCGCATTCTCGGACTGTCCGAGGCACCGAAACCCGCGGATGCGGCAGACGCGCTGGCCATCGCGGTGTGCCACTGCTGGCGCGCCCCCTTGATCGCACGAACCAACCAGTTGACCATGAAAGCGGCGAACCAATGATTGATTCTCTCAACGGCGAAGTGCTCACCATCGGGCTCGACCACGCAGTGATCGAATGCTCCGGCGTGGGCTACCGCTTCTTGGCCGCACCCCAGACGCTCGGACGTCTCACCCGGGGCGAGACATGCCGGGTGATGACGTCCATGGTGGTCAAGGACGACGGCGTGACCCTCTACGGCTTCGGCGACACGGACACCCGCGAGATGTTCCACAAGCTGCAGACCGTCTCCGGGCTGGGCCCCAAGCTCGCACTTGCCGCCCTTTCTGTCTTCGAACCGGGGGAGTTGTCCTCCCATATCGCGTCCGGGGACGTGAAGGCGATTCAATCCATCCCCGGTGTGGGCAAGAAGATGGCGGAGCGCATTGCCCTAGAGCTCAAGGACAAGGTGGAGGCTTTCGTGCCGGCGGGCGACGCTGCAGCTGCCGGCAGACCCGCCACTGCCGCAAAGGGCACTTCGCTGGTCTCCGAGCAGGTGGTCGAGGCTCTCGTCGGGCTGGGCTTCCAGGAGCGATCGGCAAGGCCGGTGGTGGATGCGCTGGTGCAGGAGAACCCGGACGAAGACGCGTCCGCGTTGCTGCGCCAGGCGCTGAGCCAGCTGGGCAAGAAGTAGGGAGGCAGCCGTGTCCGACGTGGAAAAGACAGAGTTTGAACTGCCGGACGGGTTCGCGGCGAAGCCGCCGTCGCCAGTAGACGCGCATGCGCAAGCAGACGAGCACGACATTGAGCGTTCGCTGCGCCCAAAGTCGATCAACGAATTTATCGGCCAGCCGAAGGTGCGCGAGCAGCTCAACCTCGTGCTCGCGGGCGCGCGAAGCCGCGGTGTGACCCCGGACCACATCCTGCTGTCCGGCCCGCCCGGCCTGGGCAAGACGACCATGGCCATGATCGTCGCGCAAGAGCTGGGCACCTCCCTGCGGATGACATCTGGCCCGGCCCTCGAGCGCGCGGGTGACCTCGCGGCAATGCTGTCCAATCTGATGGAAGGCGACGTGCTTTTCATCGACGAAATCCACCGCATCGCCCGCCCGGCTGAGGAAATGCTCTACATGGCGATGGAGGATTTCCGCATCGACGTCATCGTCGGCAAAGGCCCCGGTGCGACGTCGATCCCGCTGGAGATCCCGCCGTTTACCCTCGTCGGCGCCACCACCCGCGCCGGCATGCTCACCGGTCCGTTGCGTGACCGCTTCGGCTTTACCGCGCAAATGGAGTTCTACGACGTGGAGGACCTGACCAAGGTGGTCAGCCGCGCCGCGCAAATCTTGGGGGTCGGCATAGACACCGATGCCGCGGTGGAGATTGCCTCGCGCTCCCGCGGCACCCCGCGCATCGCTAACCGTCTGCTGCGGCGCGTGCGCGATTTCGCGGATGTGCACGGCGACGGCCATGTCGACCTTGGTGCCGCGCGCTCGGCGCTGAGCGTGTTCGACGTGGACGAGCTCGGCCTTGACCGGCTGGATAGGGCGGTGCTGGACGCGCTGATCCGCGGCCACGGCGGGGGACCGGTGGGAGTGGGCACGCTCGCCATCGCGGTCGGTGAGGAGCCGGGCACTATTGAAGAGGTGTGCGAGCCCTACCTCGTGCGCGCCGGCCTGATGTCGCGCACCGGGCGTGGGCGGGTGGCCACGGCGGCGGCGTGGGAGCACCTGGGGCTGCAGGCGCCGCCGGACGCACCGGGCCAAATGTCGCTCTATTAAGGCTGACACGGACCGGACTGCTGGTTTTGCGGGGCTATGCCGTAGCATGTTCCGTTGTGTCTTCACCGGCACGCTGTTCACTCATGCCGCTTCATGGGTGTTTTGGGGCCAGGTGGAGGAGAAAAATTGGAGCTCGGAAAGCAGAGGAGTCAGCTCAGTGTCCAACAGCACTCGGCGGTCCCGCGAAGTGAAGGGGAAGAAGCGCTGGCCTGCCCGGCTACTCGCGCTTTTCGCCCTCATTGTCATCGGCGTCTACGCCCTAGTCTTTTTCACCGGAAGCAAATCCGCTGAGCCGAAGCTCGGCATCGACCTGCAGGGCGGCACGCGCGTGACCCTTGTCCCGCAGGGCGAGGAACCGACCAACGAGCAGTTGCAGGACGCCCGCAACATCCTTGAAAACCGTGTCAACGGCATGGGTGTCTCCGGCGCGTCCGTGGTCGTGGACGGCAACACGATTGTCATCGAGGCAGCCGGCGACGACACCGCCGAGATCCGCAACATCGGTCAGACTTCCCAGTTGTTCTTCCGTCCGGTGCTCGACCCGCCCGCGGCGGACAGCACAAAGGTCGACGATGTCATCCTGGACATGACCAACGAGTGGGTCGAGTACGGCATTTTCACCCCGCAAGAGGGCCAGGCAGTGCTCACCCAGATCGCGGCCCGCAAGGAGGCGGCGGAGAAGGAGAACGAAAAGGCTGCCGAGAATCCGCAGGATCCAAACGGTGAGGGCAAGGACGCCGCGCCGAAGGAAGAGGAAGAGCCTGCCGCCCCGAAGGATGTCCCGCAGCTGAGCGCCGAGCCGCTGCCGGAGCCGGACGGCCCGGTGGAGGCGGCGGAGCGCCGCCAGGAAACGACGGACATGCTGCGCCGCACCCGCCAGTCCACTGATCCGACGGAGCAGTTCGCGGCCCTGACACTCATGTCCGCGCGCTGCATGGGCCAGATCACCGACCCGCTCGCCGGTTCCGACAAGGCGGACCTTCCGCTCGTTTCCTGTGACCCGACTTCGGGCCAGGCGCTGCTTCTCGACGAGGTTCCCTTGCTCGACGGTGTCACCGATCCGGACGGACCTCGCCTGACCGGCGAGCAGATCGACACCAACCGCGCGATCACCGGCGGCTTCAACCCGCAGTCCAGCCAAATGGAAATCAGCTTCGCCTTCAGCCAGGCGGGCGAGCCCAACGGCTCCGAGACGTGGGCGCACCTGACCAGCGAGATGCTGCAGAAGCAGATCGCCATCACCTTGGACTCCCAGGTGATCTCCGCTCCGGTGATCCAGGGCCCCACCCCGGTGGGCTCCGCCACCTCTATCACGGGCAACTTTACTCAGGAGGAAGCTGAGGGCTTGGCAAACAACCTGCGCTACGGTGCGCTGCCGCTGTCCTTTGCCGGCGAGAACGGAGAGCCCGGCGGCACCGCGCTTTCCGTGCCGCCGTCACTGGGCCAGGCGTCCCTGAAGGCCGGCCTCTACGCCGGCCTGGTGGGCCTGATCCTGGTCGCACTGTTTGTCTTCGCCTACTACCGCCTCTACGGCCTGATTTCGCTGGCCTCGTTGGTTGCCTCAGGCGCGCTCGTCTACGGCACGCTGGTGCTGCTGGGCCGCTGGATCGGCTACTCGCTGGACCTGTCCGGCATCGCCGGCCTTGTCATCGGCATCGGCGCAACCGCCGACTCGTTCATCGTCATCTACGAGCGCATTAAGGATGAGGTGCGCAAGGGCAAGACGTTCCGCTCCGCCTCCGCATCCGGTTGGCAGCGCGCGAAGGACACGGTCGTCACCGGCAACATGGTCACATTGATCGCCGCGGTCATCATCTACTTCCTGGCTGTCGGCGACGTGAAGGGCTTCGCCTTCACCATGGGTCTGACCACCGTCTTCGACCTGGTTGTGACCTTCCTTGTCACCGCGCCGCTGCTGATCATCGCGTCGCGCAGCAAGTTCTGGTCCAAGCCGTCCGTCAACGGCATGGGCAAGGCGTTCAAGACTGCAGAAGCACGGCGTGCGGAAGCCCGTGGCGTCGGGGAGCAGGATGGCGTCGAAAAGCATGAGCTCGAACCGGCCGCAACGAATGAGGAGATCTAGACATGTCGAGCACCAAGGCAACATCGACACACACCTCCACTGACGCGGCGGGCACCGCCGCCCCAGTGAAGGCGAAGCGCTCCGCGGAGACGCTCTACGACGGCTCCGGCGCCATCGACTTCGTGGGACGCCGCAAGCTCTGGTACGGCATCACGTTCGTGCTTTTGGTGATTTCGCTGCTGGCAATGCTGCTGCGCGGATTCAACATGGGCATCGACTTCGAAGGCGGCACCAAGATGACCATGCCGGCCGGCGACCTCGTCGCTGAGCAAGTGGAGGAGACCTTCGTCGACGCCACTGGCGTAACTCCGGAACTGACCCAGATCGTGGGCGCCGGCGACACACGCACCCTGGAGATCAACTCCGAGCACCTCAGCCAGGAACAGATCGACGCCGCACGCCAGGCAATCTTCGACGAGTACCAGGTTGAAGACCACACCGGCGAGCCCAGCGCCGACGCCATCGGCGACTCCACGGTGTCGGAGTCTTGGGGTTCGACCATCACGAACCGCATGCTGCTGGCGATGGCGGTGTTCATGGTCGCTGCTGCCGTGTACGTGGCTGTCCGCCTGCAGCGTGAAATGGCGGCTGCCGCCATGGCCGCGCTCGTCGTGGACGGTGTCCTGATCGCCGGCTTCTACGCCCTGTTCGGCCTTGAAGTCACGCCGGCGATGATCATCGGCCTGCTCACGGTGCTGACCTTCTCGCTTTACGACACCGTCATCGTGTTTGACAAGGTGCGCGAGAACACCTCGGGTGTGCTTGATTCGCGGCGCTCCACCTACGCCGAAGAGGCAAACCTGGCCGTGAACCAGACGGTGATGCGTTCCATCTCCACCTCCGTGATCTCGGCGCTGCCGATCGTGGCGCTGATGGTCGTGGCGGTGTGGATGCTTGGCGTGGGCACGCTGAAGGACCTGGCGCTGATCCAGCTCATCGGCGTGATCGAGGGCATCTTCTCCTCGCTGTTCCTGGCTACGCCGCTGCTGGTGAGCCTGGTGAACCGGAAGAAGAAGTACAAGGAGCACAACGCCGCAGTGGAGCGCTACCGCGCCCGCGGAACCAGCGAGCTGGAGGAGGAGACGACCGAGGAGGTCGCCCACGAGAAGCGCCAGGTAGCCACGCCAGTGCGGCGCACGGACGCCGCAACTGACGGTGCCGCCGGATCCGCAACCTGGCGTCCCGGGCGGTAGACGGCGGCACGCACATGGCAGGACGTTTCATACGGGGACTAGCCGCGGTTGCCGCCGCGGCGATCGGTTGTGCCTCGCTCGCAGGGTGCGGCACGGCAGACAACGACGACAACCAGTCGAAGAAGCTGTTCGGCTACCAGGTGCTCGGTGAACTGCGCACCACAAATGCCGGCACGCTCGAGGGCGCCACCGACATGGCTGAGGTGCTATCTGGTCGTTTGTACCCGGGTGTGTACGTGCCGGGCCCGAGCGGGCAGATGATCCCGAACACGGATTTGGTCACCACCCAGGTGCTGCCGAGTGATCAGCGCAAGGTGATCTACACCTTGTCCGACGCCGCGGTCTTTTCCGACGGCACGCCGGTGACTTGTTCCGACTACTTGCTCACATTTACAGCCGGGCATTACCCGGGCATGTTCGGATCGCACATGCCGCTTTTCGACGACACGGAAGCACTGTCGTGCACCCCAGGCACTAAAGAATTCACTTTGACGTTCAAGGAGAAGCGGGGCGCACGCTGGCGCGGATTGTTCGACGCCGGCACGGTGCTGCCAGCCCACGCCGTGGCCGCGAAGCTGGACAAGAGCGTTGAGGAGCTCGACCACGACTTGCAGTCTGGCGATTTCTCCCTGCTCAAACCAATTGCCAATGTGTGGCGCCACGGCTTCAGCCTGTCCGAGTTCGACCCCGATCTGCAGGTGTCCTTCGGCCCCTTCAAGATCGCTGAGGTAGGAGAGCGCGGTGAGGTAACGCTAGTCGCCAACGAGCACTACTACGGCGACGCGCCGCAGACTTCAGAAATGGTTGTCTGGCCCGGGTCCGCTGACTCCGGAGAGCTGGCGGCGGACGAGGCGCTGCGCATCGGCGATCTGCGCGAGACCTCCCCGGAATGGCACAACGTCAACGCCGAAGGCAACCGGCTCAGCGTTGACACCCAGATCGGCGAGCTGACTGAGGCGTTGACGTTTCCGGAGATCGGCATGTGGGCGATCCCCGAGAACCGCCAGGCGTTTGCCAAGTGCGTGGACCCGCGTGCCGTCGCTAAGGCATCCAGCGGTGTCGCCGGCCTCGACGTGCCCGTCGCACCGCTGCACGTGCTGCAGCACGCTGACCCACTGGCGGCGCGCCTCAACGACGTCGCAGCCCCCAATCTCGACGTGGACATCGAAGCCGCGTCTGCGCTTTCGGGCACAGAGATTCGCATCGGCTACCCCTACCCGGATGCGCGGTTCGCCGCCATGGTGGAGTCCATCCGCCGCACCTGCGAGCCCGCCGGTATCACGGTCACTGACGTGACCGAGGGCGGTAAAACGCTTGCGGACTTGCCTCGGGCGGAGTACGACGAATGGGGAACCGAGACCTGGACCGACGGTGCCGCCGATGTGATCTTGCACGCCACGGACCCGATGCGGGAGTTCCCGTCCGCGAACAACCGCGCCCAGGAACTCGGCGCCCTGCGCGCGCAGGAAGGTCACCTATGGAAGCAGCTGCCGTCCATTCCGCTGGCCGCACAGCCCCGCACCTTCGCGGTGGACGGTGCAGTGCGTAACGTGGTGCCGTACACGGGTCTTGCCGGCATCGGCTGGAACATGGACCGGTGGCAGCTGAATTCAGAGACAACCCCGGCCGAAAACTAACAGGAGAATTCAACCAATGGCCCCCACACCTATCGACGGCAACCGCTACGCCACCGCCCGAGACGCGCTGAAGGACAAGATCCGCCAAGTGCAGGACTTCCCGGAGAAGGGCGTGCTGTTTGAGGATCTCACCCCGGTGCTCGCGGACCCGGCGGCGCTCAACATCGTCATCGCGGAAATGGCCACCGCCAGCCGCAAGCTCGGCGCAGACCTCGTCGGCGGCTTAGACGCGCGCGGTTTCCTGCTCGGCTCGGCTGTGGCGTACGAGCTCGGCACCGGCATCTTGGCCATCCGCAAGAAGGGCAAACTGCCGCCGCCGGTGATCACGCAGGAGTACACCACCGAATACAGCTCTGCCGCGCTGGAGATTCCGGCGGACGGCATGGACATCACCGGCAAACGCATCGTGCTTGTGGACGACGTGCTCGCCACCGGCGGGACCCTCGTCGCCGCCCGCGACCTGATCGAGCGGGCCGGCGGTTCTGTCGCGGGTTACGTTGTCGTGCTCGAGGTCCCGGGGCTTGGAGGGCGAGCCAAGCTTGGCGACGCTCCGCTGGTGGTACTCGGCGAAGAGCACCCCGAGGAAGCGTAGTATTACGGCTTTAGTCGCTGGAGTGTTTCCTGGGATCGGAGGCTGGAGATGACCGACAAGCCGGTGAAGAGGACAGGCCCCTCCGTGCGCAGCATGTCCGCCCGCCTGGCACGGTCGCTGACCGGCAACAGCCGCTCCAAAACCAACCCTGTGCTCGATCCGCTGCTGTCGTTGCACCGCAAGTTCCACCCCAAGGCCGACGCGGAACTGCTCGACCGCGCCTACTCCACTGCGGAGCGTCTGCATGAAGGCGTCTTCCGCAAATCCGGCGATCCATACATCACCCACCCGTTGGCGGTGGCGACCATCTGCGCCGAGATCGGCATGGACACCACCACGCTCGTGGCGGCGCTGCTGCACGACACCGTGGAGGACACCGACTATTCGCTCGACGACCTGACCCGCGACTTCGGCCCGGAGGTTGCCAAGCTGGTCAACGGCGTGACCAAACTGGACAAGGTCGCCCTCGGCGCGGCGGCTGAGGCTGAGACGATCCGCAAGATGATCGTGGCCATGGCGGAAGATCCGCGCGTGCTGGTGATCAAGGTGGCCGACCGCCTGCACAACATGCGCACAATGCGCTTCCTGCCTCCGGAAAAGCAGGCGAAGAAGGCGCAGGAAACGCTCGACGTCATCGCGCCGCTGGCGCACCGTCTGGGCATGGCCAGCGTGAAGTGGGAGCTGGAAGACCTGGCTTTCGCCATTTTGCAGCCCAAGAAGTACGAGGAGATCGTGCGTATGGTGGCCGACCACGCGCCGTCCCGCGACAGGGCGTTGCAGGAGATCACCGAAAAGCTCCAGAAGGAGCTCGCCGCAAACGGCATCACTGCTGAGGTGATGGGCAGGCCGAAGCACTACTGGTCCATCTATCAGAAGATGTCCGTGCGAGGCCACGATTTCAACGAGATCTTCGACCTGGTTGGCATCCGTGTGCTGGTGGATTCCGTCAACGACTGCTACGCCGCCATCGGCGTTGTCCATTCCCTGTACTCGGTAATGCCCGGCAGGTTCAAGGACTACATCTCCAACCCGCGTTTCGGTGTGTATCAGTCGCTGCACACGACGGTGATGACGCAAACGGGCCGCCCGCTCGAGGTTCAGGTGCGCACCCACGAGATGCACTACAACGCTGAGTTCGGCGTGGCGGCGCACTGGCGCTACAAGGAGACGAAGGGCTCGCATAAGGGCGACCAGTCCGAGGTGGACCAGATGGCGTGGATGCGCCAGCTGCTGGACTGGCAGAAGGAAGCAGCCGACCCGAACGAGTTCCTGGATTCCCTGCGCTACGACCTAGCGAGCCAGCAAATCTTCGCCTTCACCCCGAAGGGCGATGTGGTGGACCTGCCCGCTGGTTCCACCCCGGTGGACTTCGCGTATGCGGTGCACACCGAGGTCGGTCACCGCTGCATCGGCGCCAAGGTCAACGGCAAGCTGGTGACGTTGGAAACCGAGCTCAAATCCGGCGACAGGGTGGAGATCTTCACCTCCAAGGACCAGAACGCTGGACCGTCGCGCGATTGGCGGGATTTTGTGGTCTCCCCGCGCGCGAAGGCGAAGATCCGCCAGTGGTTTGCCAAGGAGCGCCGTGAAGAGCAGCTCGAGGCGGGCCGCGACGCGCTGGCCGCGGAGGTGCAGCGCGGCGGGTTGCCAATGCACCGTCTTTTCACCAACGAGTCCATGCGGCAGGTGGCGACGCGTCTGCACTACCAGGACGTTGATGCGCTCTACACGGCTATCGGCGCCGGCAACGTTTCTTCGCAGCATGTTGCGCACCTGCTGATGGACATGTTCGGCGGCGACGACGACGCTGTCGATGCGTTGACGGCCCGCACGCCGATGTCGGCGCTCGTGCGCCCGCAGGCCAGCGGCGACGGCCCCGCGATCCTGGTGGAGGGCAGCCCGGACGTGATGGCGAAGCTGGCCAAGTGCTGCCAGCCTGTGCCCGGCGACGCCATCTTCGGTTTTGTCACCCGCGGCGGGGGAGTGTCGGTGCACCGCACGGATTGCACGA
>ERZ1031113.194-NODE-194-length-19108-cov-7.838713_pt1 | contig 19108 bp, 15 predicted proteins | sample MGYA00518225_ERZ1031113 | MGnify/ENA primary metagenome ERZ1031113 (study PRJEB33718, sample SAMN03159751) | human skin metagenome | collected 2014-05-20 | study: EMG produced TPA metagenomics assembly of the PRJNA266117 data set (Human skin bacterial metagenome...
TACGAGATGCTCAGGAGTCTCGTGGGCTCGGAGATGTGTATAAGAGACAGGGTAGGCAGCCTGCTCGCGGGTGAAGGCGTAGTCCCAATTGGAGGTGACCAGGCTACGTGCGGTATACGGCGCGTGGTGAATGACGGAATCCTCGTAAGCCACCTTGCCGTCGATGATGTCCTGGATCTCTGCGCGGATGGAGCGCATCGCGGTGACGAAGCGCTGCAGCTCGGCGATGTCCTCGGACTCGGTCGGCTCGATCATGAGCGTGCCGGCAACGGGGAAGGCGAGTGTTGGGGCGTGGAAGCCGTAATCGACGAGGCGCTTAGCCACATCGGCTGCGGTGACGCCGGAGGCATCGGTGATCTCGCGCAGGTCGATGATGCACTCGTGGCCCACAAGACCGGCGTTGCCGGTGTAGAGCACGGGGAACGAGTCGTTGAGCTCGTGCGCCAGGTAGTTGGCGTTGAGGATCGCGTTGCGGGTGGCCGAAGCCAGACCCTCCGCACCGGACATGGCGATGTATGCCCAGGAGATGGGCAGCACGCCTGCGGAGCCGTAAGTGGTCGCGGAGATCGGCACGCCGGCACCTTCGGCAGCTTCCTTGGCCGCGTCCGCGCCGCTGATCTGCGGGTCGGCGGGCAGGAACGGGGTGAGGTGCGCACCGACACCGATCGGGCCGACGCCCGGGCCACCGCCGCCGTGCGGGATGGTGAAAGTCTTGTGCAGGTTCAGGTGGCTGACATCGCCGCCGAAATCGCCCGGGCGGGCAAGACCTGTCAGGGCGTTCATGTTCGCGCCGTCGATGTAGACCTGGCCGCCGACAGCGTGAACCTTGTCCGCGACCTCGGTGACGGTCTCCTCGTACACGCCGTGCGTGGACGGGTAAGTGATCATGATGGCCGCGATGTGCTCGCCGTACTGCTCCAGCTTGGCGTCCAGGTCGGCGATGTCGATCGAGCCGTCCTCTGCGGTCTTCACAACGACCACACGCAGGTTCGCCAGCGTCGCCGACGCAGCGTTCGTGCCGTGCGCGGAGGCCGGGATCAGGCAGATATCGCGTTCGGTATCGCCGTTAGCCACGTGGTAGCGGCGGATGGCCAGCAGGCCAGCCAGCTCGCCGGTCGCGCCGGAATTCGGCTGGACGGACACTGCGTCGTAACCGGTGATCTCCACCAGCCAGCCGGTCAACTCGTCGATCAGCTCGCGCCAGCCCTCGGTGTACTTGTCCGGGGTGAACGGGTGGACATTTGCGAAGCCGGGCCACGTGATGGCCTCCAGGCCCGCGGTCGGGTTGAGCTTCATCGTGCACGAGCCCAGCGGGATCATCGTGCGGTCGAGAGCGAGGTCCTTGTCGCCGAGCGAGCGGATGTAGCGCATCATCATCGTCTCGGAGTGGTGGGTGTTGAACACCTCGTGGGTGAGCACCTCGGTGGTGCGCGAAAGCTCGCCCGGCAGGTGGCTTTCAGCCTGATCCGCCGGATCATCGATGATGCCGAAGCCGTTGAGCAGCGCCGCCAGATCAGCGTTTTCAGTGTCCTCGCCGAAGCTGACAGCCACGGTGTCCTCGTCGACGGCGCGCACGAGGTAGCCAGCATCGGCCAGCGTGTCGACAATGCCCTGCGCGCGGCCCGGGACGGTGACAGCCACGGTGTCGAAGAACGAGTCGTGCTTGACGGTCAAGCCAGCATTGCTTATCGACGCCGCGAAACGCCCCGCCCATTCATGCACGTCCCGCGCGATCTCGCGCAGGCCTTCCGGCCCGTGGTACACGGCGTACATCGAGGCGGTGACCGCCAGCAGCGCCTGGGCGGTGCAGATATTGGAAGTGGCCTTCTCACGGCGGATGTGCTGCTCGCGAGTCTGGAGCGCCAGGCGGTAGGCCGGATAGCCTTCAGCGTCGACGGAGACACCGACGAGACGGCCCGGCATCTGGCGCTTGAGCTTGTCGGACACAGCCATGTACGCGGCGTGCGGACCGCCGTAGAACAGCGGAACGCCGAAGCGCTGCGTGGTGCCCACGGCAATATCGGCGCCGAGCTCGCCCGGGGATTCCAGGAGCAGCAGCGACAGCGGGTCAGCCGCAACGGTGGCGAGACCGCCGCGGGAGTGGATCGCCTCGATCACCGGGCGCGGGTCGACGATATCTCCCTCGGTGCCTGGGTAGGCCAGAACGACGCCGACGAAGTCCTCGCCGACCAGGTTGGAGTCGAGCGCGGTGATGTCCACTTCAAGATCGAGGGCACGCGCGCGCTCTGCGGCGACGGCGATGACCTGGGGGTGCAGGCGTGCGTCGAGAAGCACGCGGCGGCCCTTCTTCACCTTGCGGGACATCAGGCCGATGGCCTCGGCGACGGCAGACGCTTCGTCGAGAAGCGATGCATTCGCGATCGGCAGACCCGTGAGGTCTTGCACCATCGTCTGGAAATTGAGCAGCGCCTCCAAGCGGCCCTGGGAAATCTCCGGCTGGTACGGGGTGTAGGCGGTGTACCAGCCAGCATCCTCCACGACACCGCGGCGGATCACCGGGGGAGTGATGGTGGAGGAGAATCCCTGGCCGTAGAAGGCCTTTAGTACAGTATTCTTTCCGGCCAGCTCCCGCAGGCGGTTCTGGGCTTCCTGCTCCGTCAGCGCCTCCGGCAGGTCAAGCGGTGCCTTCGCCAGGATGCCCGGTGGGGTAGCGGCGGCCACAAGCTCGTCGATTGAACCGTAGCCCACGGAATCGAGCATGACCGAGCGCTCGCTGTCCGTCGGGCCGATATGGCGGGAAATGTAATCCACGTCAACTAGCTCCTTCAGTATTTAGTGCGTCACGTTTAACGTTTGCCTACGAGTGTAGAAAACCGTGTTTTAGAACTCGTCGACGGCTGCCTCGCCGAACAACCATGTGATGGCGATCGCGCCGGGATCCGGCACATCGGCGGCAGATTCTCCCAGGTAAGAAGCACGGCCTTTCTTGGCCTGCATGCCACGGGTGGACTTCGCGCCCTCCACAGCGGGGGTGTGGATCTGTTCGAGGACCTCGCTGATCGAGCCCGCGGCCGAACCGTCGGCGAGCTTGGCCGCTTCCTTCGCGGCAGGTGCCAGGGAGTCGATCAATGTGTTGTCGCCCTCCTTCGCACCGCCAAGCTCGGTGATCGCGTCGACGCCGTTGTTCAAGCCCGCACTGAGCGCGCGGACGAAGTCGGCGGCATCGGCATCGCGGGAGTCCACCTCTGCTTCGGCGAAAGCGTCGCTCATCTCGCGGAAGAGCGTGCCCAATACTGCGCCGGAGGTGCCTCCGGCGCGCAACAGCATGCGGTGGGCTAAGAATTCGAGCACTTCGGCGTCGCTGCCGTTGAGCGGGGTCTCAATATCGCCGAAGGCCGCCTCGAGGTTCTGCCCGAAGTCGCCGTCGCCCGCCACACGGTCCAGCTCGGTAAGATCGTCGTAGGATTTGCCGAGGCGCTGCGCGAAGGCGCTCAGCCACTCGTTTTCGGCACCGTTATTCGGCGCCTCGCTGTCGTCGACCATGATGGCCGGGGAGTACTGCGGGTCCGCGACGACCGCGGGCCACGCCGGGGCCGCGGTGTCAGCGTCGATGAGCTCCAGCAGCTCGTGGTCGACGACGGTGACGGTCAGGGACACGCCCGCCATGTTCATGGAGGTGACCAGGGTTCCCACAATGCCGCGGCGCACCGTCGCTCCGCGTTCCCCAAGCTGGCCCAAGGCCTGACCGAAGACCAAATCCAGCTCCAGCTCGCTCACGCCTCCGAGGCCGTTGACCAGCAGGACGACATCGGCGCCGTTGAGCGCCACATCGGCGTTGCCGAGGGATTCGGTGATGCCGTCCAGCAGCTCTTCGACGAGCGCTTCCGCGGTCGGTGCCTCTCTCTGCGTGGTGTCGCGGCGCTCCACGCCCGGCTCGCCATGGATGCCGACACCGATCTCGATCTCACCCTCGTCCAAATCGAAAGTCTGGCGGTCGCTGGTCGGAAGGTAGCCCGGCATGAGCGCCACAGCCATGCTGCGGGACTGGTCGGCGGCCTTCTGCGCGGTCGCGGCGACCGTTGCCAGATCGTCGCCGCGTGCGGCGGACGCGCCCGCGATCTTCTCCACGATGATGGTCGCGCCAGTGCCGCGGCGGCCAGGGGAGTCGTCGTCCTCGTCGATCTCGGTGGCTGCGTCGTCCGCGACGGTCACGGTGGCCACCTCGGCGTCGGAGCTATTAGCCGCGACGGTGAAGTTCATGACGTCGCCGGTGTAGTTCTTCACCACATGCACGACGCCCTCGCCGCGGTCCGCCCAGTCAGTCGCCGCAGTGATCTGGACGGCGTTGGGGGAGGTGAACAGCAAGCCCGGGCACGCCGCGTCGAGCATGCCGGCACCGATGAAACCGGCGTGCATCGGCTCGTGGCCGGATCCGCCACCGGAGATGACCGCGACGCGGCGGTCGGCGTTGCCATCCGTGTCCTCCTGCGCCAGCCCGATGAAGCCCTCCTCGTGCCACTGCGCATTCGGGTGGGCGGCGACGAGTCCGCCGAGCGCTTCCTCCATGAAGTGGGCGGGGTGGTTGCGGAAAGACTTGTAGCTGCTCTTCTCGGCGTTGTTCTCAGTCGAATCCTGTGACATGAAAACCAGTGTATCGACTGCGCTCAAGGAGCGTTTTTGCAGATAAAACGGCCCGGCAGCTGACCGTCGTGGTCAGTGCCGGGCCGTTTGAAGAACCCAGGTTCAGTGTGGACTTAGAGGTCCATGTCGTCCTCGAAGTCGCCTGCCTCGACGCGGTCCTTGATCGTGGTGATGAAGCGACCTGCGTCAGCACCGTCGACGATCTGGTGATCGTAGGTGAACGGCAGGTAGCACATCTGGCGGATCGCGATGGAGTCGATGCCGTCCTCGGTGACGATGACCGGACGCTTCACGATCGCGCCGGTGCCCAGGATGCCGGACTGCGGCGGGGTGAGGATCGGGGTGTCCATCAGTGCGCCAGCGGAACCGATGTTGGTGACCGTGAAGGTCGCGCCGGACAGGTCGTCCGGGCGCAGCTTCTTGTCGCGTGCGCGTGCAGCCAGGTCGCCGATGCCCTGAGCGATCTCAGCCAGGGACATGTTCTGGGTCTGCTTCAGAACCGGCACCAGGAGGCCCATCGGGGTGTCAACGGCGATACCGATGTTGACGTCCTCGTGGTAGGTGATCTCCTTCGTCTCCTTGTTGTAGGAGGCGTTGACGTTCGGGTGGGAGACCAGAGCCTCAGCCGCAGCCTTGACGAAGAAGGCGAGGAACGTGATGTTCGCGCCGTGCTTCTCGACGAATGCCGGCTTGACCTTCTTGCGCAGGTCGGCGATGCGGGTGACATCGACCTCCTGCACGTGGGTGAGCTGTGCGGAGATCTGCAGGGACTCGACCATCTTCGCAGCGGTGATCTCGCGGATGCGGTTGACCTTCTGCGTGGTGCCGATGAGCTCCTGCTTGGCCGGGTCGACGGCCTTGGTGGACCAGCGTGCGCGCGGGCCGGAAGCCTTCGGTGCGGACTCTGCAGCAGCCTTGGTGTCCGTGGCCTCGGATGCCCCCTTCGCGGAACCGCCCTCGGCAGCGGCGAGGACATCCTGCTTACGGATGCGGCCGCCGACGCCGGTGCCCTCGACGGAGTTCAGGTCGACGCCGTGCTTCTCAGCGAGCTTGCGGACCAGCGGGGTGACGTACGGAACCTTGCCGCCGTTGTTGACCTTCGCGGAGGTCGTGGCAGAAGCGGACTTCTCAGCCTTCTTCTCCTGCTTCGGCTCAGCCTTCTTCTCTTCCTTCTTCGGAGCCGGCTTCTCCTCTTCCTCTTCCTCAGCGTCGTCAGAGGAATCGTCAGCAGCAGCCTCAGCATCGCCGATGCGTGCGATCGCGGCGCCGACCTCGATGGTGTCGTCCTCGTCGGCGAGGATCTCCAGCAGGGTGCCTGCGACCGGGGACGGGATCTCGGTGTCGACCTTGTCGGTGGAGACCTCGAGCAGCGGCTCGTCGACCTCGACGAGGTCGCCGACTTCCTTCAGCCAGGTGGTGATGGTGCCCTCGGTGACGGACTCGCCGAGCTCCGGCATAGCGACCTCGGTGGACTCGCCGGAACCCTTCTTGTCGGAGGAGGACTTCGGTGCAGACTTCTTCGGAGCGTCTGCCGGTGCTGCGGCCTCTTCCTCTTCTGCCTCGTCAGCGGAATCGTCGGAGCCGGAAGCAACTGCGTCAGCGTCGCCGACGCGGGCGATGACCTCGCCGACCTCAACGGTGTCGTCTTCCTGCGCCAGGATCTCAACGAGCGTGCCTGCGACCGGGGACGGGATCTCGGTGTCGACCTTGTCGGTGGAGACCTCGAGCAGCGGCTCGTCGACCTCAACCTCGTCGCCGACTTCCTTAAGCCAGGTGGTGATGGTGCCCTCGGTGACGGACTCGCCGAGCTCCGGCATCTCGACGTCGGTAGCGGAACCGGAACCGCCGGACTTCTTCGCCGGTGCGGACTCGGTCTTCTTCTCGTCCTCGTCCTTATCTTCGGAAGCAGCAGCGTCGTCGTCGGAATCGTCGGAGGGCTTCTCGCCTTCGTCGCCGACAATGGCGATGACCTCGCCGACCTCGACGGTGTCGTCTTCCTCAGCCTTGATCTCCAGCAGAACGCCGGCGACCGGGGACGGGATCTCGGTGTCGACCTTGTCGGTGGAGACCTCGAGCAAAGGTTCGTCGACCTCGACGGTGTCGCCGACTTCCTTCAGCCACGTGGTGATGGTGCCTTCGGTGACCGATTCGCCCAGCTCGGGCATCTCTACAGAGTGAGCCATGTTGATGGAGTCTCCTCAAAAAATTGCAGACGTTGATACGCCACCAGCGTACCTGCTTAGCCAGTATGGTGCGTGCGCAGATCTCTGCTTTGGGGTGTGTTCTATATCGCCTTATATGATGTGGTGCGTGTTCAATATCTTCGGTTCCCGCAAAAAGAACTCGCCGATCAAACCGCCTCGCGGCCCCGGCGAGACCGTGCGGCCGGAAGACATCAGGTACCTCGAGCAGTGGACCGCACAGCACGCCTTCGTTGAAGGGTTTGTTGAACCGGAAACGCTGGTCAACGAGATGTCGGTCGTGCTTGTCGCGGAGAACGGGGGATTCACCCGTCGCCGGATCGGCGGGCCGAAGGGCATCGACGTGGTCGCGAAACAACTGGGCATCGCGCTTTACGACGTCGAGGAGACCGGTTATCCCGACCGCATGCGCAAGCGGATGGAGCAGGAGCGCATCCTGCGCAAGCGTGCCGAACAAAAAGAACGCCGCGCCCGGTTCGAGCGCGGCGAGTAGAACATTCCCCTAACTGGGGATTCATCGGAAGAAGAGCTGGGTTAGGCGAGGCCGCGAATGGTCTCCACCAGCGTCCGCACCGGCACGCCTGTGGCGCGGCCGGGGGTGAAACCGTGGGGCGCGCCCGTATTCCAAGCGGGGCTCGCCACATCCACGTGGGCCCATTCAATGTCGTCGCCGATGAAGCGAGACAGATAGGTAGCTGCGAATTCCATCCCACCGAAACGATCGCTGTTGGCGTTCTTCACGTCTGCGACCTTGGAGGAAATCTCGTCTTCGTGCTCCTCCAGCAGCGGCATTGCCCAGCCGGGTTCGTCGATGTCGCGGCCGTTCTCGGCGATACGGTCGCGCAGATTGTCGCTGCCCATCACGCCGAAGGTCCGCTTGCCCAGTGCGACCATCTGCGCGCCGGTGAGCGTGGAGGTCTCGATCAGGTGGGTGGGGGAGTCCTCGCAGGCGCGTGCAATCGCATCAGCGAGCACGAGTCGGCCTTCCGCGTCTGTGTTGATGATCTCACTCGTGATACCCCCGTAATGGGTGATCACATCACCTGGTCGCTGTGCAGAACCGGACGGCATGTTCTCCGCAAGCGGCATCCAGGCCTCCACTCGCACCGGAGTATTGAGCGCGGCGATGGCGCACGCAGTAGCGAGCACGGCTGCGGAACCGCCCATGTCCATCACCATCTGCTCCATACCGTTTGACGGCTTGATGGAAATGCCGCCGGAATCAAAGGTGATGCCTTTGCCCACCAGCGCGACCGATGTCTCGGCGGAGGCGTTCTCCGGAGCCCACGTCAGGTGGACCAAGCGCGGCGCGTGCTCGGAACCCTGGCCGACAGCAGTGATGCCGCCGAAGCCCTGCTCGCGCAATTGCGCGTCGTCGAGAATCTCGACAGCCAAGCCGGCATCGGTGGCGACCTTCTTGGCGTGAGCGGCGTAGACCTCCGGGTAGAGCAGATTCGACGGGGTGTTCACCAGATCGCGTGCCAGAGCAACGGCATGACCGATGGTCGCCGAGGTATCGAATTCCTCGCGCTCGTCTTCGCGGCCGATCACCGTGATGGCCAAGGATGTGTCCTTGGTCTTCTCTGCTTCAGTGTTTTCGCTGTCTTGGCTGTTCTCGCTGTTCTCGCTGTCGCGAGTCTTCAACCCGGAGTAGCTGTAGCCGCCGAGCAGTAGGCCCTCGACGATGGCGCCGACACCGAATTCACCCGAGACGACCGCGCGGTCAATGCCTTTCAAGGAGCGGGCAGCAACGCCCATCGTGCGGCGGACGGAGGTCGCGGAGGTGTCCTCGCCGAGTCCGACAGAGATATAGAGGACACCGTCGAGAACCACCTTGGTGATCTCGCCGTGGGCGCCCGTCGCCCCTACAGCTTCCAGTGCTTCCAGCAGACCATCGCGGGTCAATGCCGACACCGGAAGCTCCAGTGCGTCGCCCTGGGCGATGGGGACAAGGCGCGCCGCGCCGTCGATAAGCGTGCTGTCTGTCGTCGCGGCGAAGTCGACGTCGGGCAGCGTGCCGTGGGAGGGAAGAACACCGGTGGTGTGAGGAAGCATTGAACGCATACTCCTTCTAAAGACAATCAGTACGTGCGATTCTCGCGGCCGATCCTACGCCAGTACCGTGCGCGGAAACTGGCTGCGGCTGCTGACAGCCAGCGTATGCTTGGAAGGCATGACGAACTTGGAATTCACCGTGCGAGAAAACGAGAATCCTGCGAGCGACGAGCAGCGTGCGGAGATTCTCAAAGATCCGAAATTTGGCCAGGAATTCACCGACCACATGGTCGCGATCGACTGGACCGAGGACGAGGGCTGGCACAATGCCCGCGTGCAGCCGTACGCACCGCTTGAATTCGAGCCGGCGGCCATGGTCTTCCACTACGGCCAGGCGATCTTCGAGGGCTTGAAGGCGTACCGTCAGCCGGACGGGTCCATCGCCACCTTCCGCCCGGAGCAGAATGCACACCGCATGCAGAACTCCGCGCAGCGCATGGCTATGCCGGAGCTTCCCGACGAGTACTTCCTCGAGTCCCTGCGCCAGCTTGTCGAGATCGATGAGGCATGGGTGCCGGAGGCTGGCGGCGAGGCTGCGCTGTACCTGCGCCCGTTCATGATCTCTACTGAGGTCAGCCTCGGTGTGAAACCTGCGAACTCCTACACCTTCTACGTCATCGCATCCCCGGCGGGTGCGTACTTCGACGGCGGTATCAAGCCGGTCAAGGTGTGGATCTCCGAGGACTATGTCCGCGCCGCGCCGGGCGGTACGGGCGCAGCGAAATTCGCCGGCAACTACGCTGCGTCGCTGCTCGCGCAGGCTCAAGCTCAGGAGCAGGGTTGCGATCAGGTTGTGTGGCTCGATGCAATCGAGCGCACCTACATCGAGGAGATGGGTGGCATGAACCTGGTGTTTGTCTACGGTTCGGGCGACGACGGCGTCAAGGTGGTCACGCCGGAACTGTCCGGCTCCTTGCTGCCGGGCATCACGCGTGACTCGCTGCTGCAGGTCGCCGAAGACCTCGGCTATGACACGGAAGAGGTCCGCATCTCCGTCGAGGACTGGATGACCGACGTTGCCAACGGCGAGCTGACCGAGACCTTAGCCTGCGGCACCGCTGCCGTGATCACCCCGGTCGGCCACGTTGTCGGCAACGGGATCGACTTCACCGTCAACGACAATGAGGCTGGCGATGTCACGATGAAGATGCGTGAGCGCCTGACCAAGATTCAGCGCGGCGAGCACGAGGACACCCACGGTTGGCTACACACGCTCGTGCCCGCGAAGTAGGGGGGCGCTGTTACAGCTCAGCTATTGCTCGGCGCTGTTCTGGGAGCGCATCTCGTCGGCGACGAGCTCCGCAGCTGCGGTGACGAGCGGTAGGACGGCGGCACCGCCAGCACCCTGGCCGGTGGTCATGTCGAGTGCTGCCACCGGGGTCAGGTCCAGGGCTTTCAGGCATATTGTGTGGCAGGGCTCTGGGCTGAGCTGGCCGGCGAGCAGCCACTCTTTCACACCGGGAGCGAGCCGCTCGGCGGTGTAGGCGGCGGCTGCGGGAAACGCGCCGTCGATAAGCACTGGCGTACGTCGTGCCGCGCATTGCGCGATGAACGCGACCTCCGCGACGAAATCCGGTGATGAAATGCGGCGGAGGACCTCCGCGACATCGTCGTTGATCTCGCGTGCGCGGAACATCGCGTCGCGCACGGCGGTGACCTTGATCTTCCAGGTCTCGTCGTTGATGCCGCTGCCGCGGCCGACCGCGACGACGGGCTCGGTGAAGGTGAGCGTGCCGATGACCGCCGCGGCCACCGTCGTGTTGCCCACTCCGATGTCGCCGATCACGGCGAGATCGCACCCGGAATCGATCGCCGTGTCAGCGATGGTCCTGCCGAGCTCTGCGGCGCGAACGAACTCGTCGTCGCTCATGGCGTCCTCGACATCGATCGCGCCGGACGCCTCGCGGATGAGCGAACCGGTTTCGGCGAGGCTCACGCGGACGAGTTCCACCGGGGCGTCGGCGATGCGCGCCAACGTGTTCACTGGAGCTGCACCCGCGTCAATCTCGTCGGCTTGCAGAACCGATGCCTCCGGCGTGTACGCGGACACCCCGCGGGAGGCGATGCCGTGGTCGCCGGCGAATACGACGATCTTCGGCGATTGAACAGGCCCCGGGGGAGCTTCCCCCTGGCGTCCCGCCAACCATGCGCCGATCCCCGCGAGCCTGCCGAACGACACACCGCGCGGATTCTCCGTCATCGCGGCGCGCACCTGAGCCTCAGCGGAACTGTCCGGCATGGGGACTGGGTTGAAGTCCAGCGAAACGCTCATGATGACGTGGCCTGCTTTCTGCGCTATTGCCTGGCGCTACGCCTTGGAACCGATTGCGACCTGCGGCTTCGGGGTACGCCAACCGCGGGGCTGGGAGGCGCGCGAGTAGGCGTACATGCCCAGGCCGAAGCCCGTCTCGTCCGTCTCCGGGAATTTCTCGCGCACAGCGCGGTTCGCGCGGCGGCCGATCAGCACGGCCTCGACGAAGATCGCCACAATGAAGACCATGGACACCAGCGACAGAATCTCCGCGACGCGCGGCAAGAAAGTTCCCAGAAGCATGATGGCGAGCAGCACGACCATCGTGGGCAGCATGTAGTTGGCCAAGAAGCGGCGGGAATCCACCCAGTCGCGCACGTAGCGGCGGACGTCGCCCTGGTCGCGCTCCATCAAGTACTGCTCGTCGCCTGCATCCATGCGAGCCTGGATTTCCTTGTTGCGCTCACGGCGCTCGGCGCGCTCCTGCTTCTTGTAGTCCTTCCACTCCTCCTTGGACATGGAGGCCTTCAGCTCCTTGCGCTTCTGCGCCTGCTGCGGCTTGGACATGGCGTTCGGGTCACGCACGACACCACGCTTGACTTCCTGGTCGTGCCGCTTCGGCGTCGGGCGCCCCTTCGGTGGGGTGTAGCCCTTCGGCAGTGGCTTGCCGTCTTTGCCCAGCGGGCGGTCGCTCTTGTCGCCTTGCTTTGTGTCTTGGGCGGCTGTGGAGGCGGAGTTTTTCTTCGCCGAGTTCTTCTTCGCGGAAGAGGCCTTCTTGGTGTCCTTGGCGTCGTCGCCGAGGTCGAGCTTGGTGGAGCCGCTATTGGCGGCTGCGCCTTTTGCCGCGCGGGCATCGGATTTCTGCCAGGGAAGTTTCACGCACTCTAGGCTACAAAACCGCCGTGGGCTGGTGGGAATACGGGTGCGCAGCGTGGTGTTGAACGAATATACAAGCGCGGTATCACGCTCAGGATTCGTTATTGTCCCGTTTTTTGAGCAGTGACCAGCGCAAGTTAGGGTGTACTAGCATCCAGGTGCCGGCCGGGAGTAGGCTCGGGAACCTGAAACGATTCGTAGGCAAGGAGAAACGTTCATGACTGCACCGACTTCCGCAACCGGCGTCAAGCTCACTGAGGCAGCGGCCGCCAAGGCGAAGGCGCTGCTGGATCAGGAAGGCCGCAACGACCTGTCCCTGCGCATCGCCGTTCAGCCGGGTGGCTGCGCTGGGCTGCGCTACCAGCTCTACTTCGATGACCGTGACCTCGAAGGCGATAAGGCCGACGTCATCGGCGGTGTCCGCCTCGTGGTGGACAAGATGAGCGTCCCGTACCTGATGGGCGCGGAGATCGACTTTGCTGACACCATCGAGCAGCAGGGCTTCACCATCGATAACCCGAATGCCGGCGGTTCCTGCGCTTGCGGCGACTCCTTCAACTAAGAGTCAGCTGGTCCGCTCCTAACAGGTGGCGAAGTCGCCTCCCTTTTTTGGGAGTTAAGTAGCTAAATGAGTGCCCGCTCGGGGGTTAAGTAGCAAAAAGTGTGTCCGCTCGGCGTGTCGCCGGGCGGGCTTTGTTCTGCAGTATGGGGCCTTTACGTTGGATAGGTACCTTGTCCGGCGTCGAGGACGACGTATAACAGTTCGGCGATGCCGCACAGTAGCAGTGTGTAGGCGTGGGTTGATTCGGTTCTGGCCCAGTGCCAGGCGATGACGGGGGCACGGCTTGAGGCTACGAATTTAGACATACTTTCCATTACCTAACCTAAAGGCCGCATGTCGTGGTACTTTTGCCACTATGAATCTAAACCCCCTGGCCCGCGCGAAGTCGATTCAAGTAAAACCGTCGATCTCTGTAGAAGATGTTGAACGCGTGCGCCGGCAACGAAGACTCGCAAAGACGGAGGAAGAGTACAGCACCGTGCGCTCTCAGATGAGGGATCTAGTTGGCGAGCTTCACTCAACCCCCGTGCGAAACCCGAAGCTGACCCGAATCACAGGCGTTCTCATCCTGGTTATCGGGGTGATCGTGGGTGCATTGCTCTTCTACGGTGCATATCTGCTGTGGCCAGGTTTCGTTGAGCACGTGAAGGGACTCTAGTGAATATTAACGATTCTGGATCCAACGATCGAACACGGTTGATCTGGCAAGGCATATTGGGCCTAACCGCAGTAGTAGTTGTCTCGTCGGCGGTACTTTTCTATGCCATAGGCCTTATTGTTTTGGCTTCCTTGGTGACTCTTGGGTCGATCGCAGTCGGAGTCTCTCTTATTCTCCGTTCTTATGACAATGGCGATGCGAAATTCAGAGCAATATTGGGTGAGATTGAACGGCTGAGTAACGATGCCTCGTTCGATATCTCTGAGGAGCTTATTACCTGGGACAAGATGAAGTACACCAAGGGAATCGGCACCAATCTTGAGGGGCAGATTACCGAAATTGATGACATTCATCGCCGACTTGTAAATTCCCGCGAAGAGTTGGCCCAGGCTGAAACTCCAGCTCACCGTATTGAAGCGGTTCTTTCAGCAGACTCGATCCTCGCGCTCGCGAAAGAGCTCCGTACGCCAGCGCGAACAGCGGAACAGGGGTAAAAGACAAAAGCGTGTCCCCTCGGCGCGTCGCTGGGGGCACGTTTTCGTTTGTGCTGTTGCGCCGGCGGAGCGCCTCGAAATTGCAGGCGGGTCACGGTGCAGTTACTGGCAGCCGTGGTCGTCGCGCAGCCATTTCTGGGCTTCGGCAAGCGCCGCGTCTCCTGATTCGGTTTTCGTGTCGGGCTCGAGCGGGTCTTCGGCGTAGGTCCGGCCCTCCCGATCGCGGTCCTTCGCGATAGTGAGCATCAGTTCGCTGCCGTCGGGGAAGTCATAGACAGTGTTCGCCGAGGCGAAGCCGGCTGTCGGGGTGCCGAAGCTGCGGGAGTTGTCTAGTCCGCGGAATGCCAGCATGGTCGCCTCGCCGGAAGATGCGGTTTCCTCGTCCACCAGGACCGCGGTCGGGACGTCCCATTTGCCGCCGTGGGTGGACAGGGGAGTGCCGCCGCCGGACACGGAATTGCCGTCTACGGTCACCGGCGACGTCCGGCCGGAATACTCGAATTCCATCGCCGTGCCGTCAGGGATGAGCGGAGACAGGCCGGCCAGCATCGGCCCCATATCGCCGCCGTCATTGCCACGAAGGTCCACGATCGCGCCGCATGCGCCGACATCGCGTGCCTGGGTCAGCCCGTCCGCGAGCGTGTCAGCGTAGCCTTGCACGTCAGCGTGGCGGGAGACACCTGGGACGGTCGCGACGACGACGCCACCGTCCACGTCGACAGCAGGCCCCGCGTCACCGGCGCTATCCGCGGCGTCGGAATCGGCGACGCGCTGCTCGGCTTCTTCCGGGGAGAACAGCCGGGAGTGTTTGCCGCCGGCAGCATGAATGGCGTCGTCAAGCGCTGCGCGCACCTCGTCGACTGAATCCGCGTCCTTGGCTACCTCCTTCGCGTGCTCGCTGGCTGCCGCGAATTCCTCCGAATCGCTGTAGATGCCCTGTTCGGCGAGCTGCAGCACCGTGGAGGTGTAGCGTTTGGGCGAATCCGTGCCGAGGAAGCGCGCCTTGCCGGTCGTCATCGCGCTGACTGCGGGGCCGTAGAAATACGTGGCGACTGCAGCGACGAGCACGGCCGCGAGAAAGAGCACCCCGATCACGGTCAGGATCCTGCGTCCGGTCTTCTTTGGCTCTGGTTGAGTCGTGACTGACTGTGGCGTCGTGGCTGGCTGTGTTGTTGTCATGGTGCTCATTGAACAGCCGGGCGCAGGCGAAGTCAGTAGCTCTGTTTATGCAATCGAGGTAGAGACAGCACTACCCCGCGTGCAGGCACGGTGGATGTGCCGCGAGGCGGGGTAGTGCGGGCGAGGGGAGCGTTAGAGCTGCACCGGGTAGTCGCGCTGCTCGATGCCCAGGTCGATGCGGTGCTCGACGAAGATGCCGTGCCAGATCATGAACGCGAGCACGGTCCACAGGCGGCGGGAGTGGTCGGAAACACCGTCGCGGTGCTCCTTGAGCATCTCCAGCACCTCGGGCTTGTTGAAGATGTCGTCGGTCTGTGACTCGTTGATGGTCTGCTGCGCCCAGCCGTAGAGCTCATCGCCGGCGAGCCAGTGGCGCATCGGCACCGGGAAGCCGAGCTTCTTGCGGTGCAGCACGTGCGGCGGAACGATCTGCTCCATGGCCTTGCGCAGGGCGTACTTGGTGGTGCCATTCGCGATCTTCAGGTCGTGCGGGATGGTCTCGGCGACGGAGAAGACTTCCTTGTCCAAGAACGGCACGCGCAGCTCGAGGGAGTGCGCCATATTGATCTTGTCGGCCTTGACCAGGATGTCGCCGCGCATCCACGTGAAGAGGTCGAGGTGCTGCATGCGCGCGACCGGATCCATGTCTTTCGAGCGGGCGTAGATCGGTGCGGTGACCTCGCGGTGGTCCCATTCCGGCTTCGCCCACGGCAGCACGCGACGCAGCTGGTCGTAATTGAAGGAGCGGGCGTTGCCGTAGTAGCGGGTCTCCATCGGGGTGGTGCCGCGCTCGAGCAGCGACTTGCCGCGCATTCCCTCAGGCAAAACCTGGCTGAGCTTGTTCAGGCCTTTCAACAGAGGATCGGGCATTTTCTCGAAGGGAGCGAGGGAGAGCGGTTCCTTATAAATGGTGTAGCCGCCGAATAATTCGTCGGCACCCTCACCGGAGAGCACGACCTTGACGTGTTTGCGCGCCTCCTGCGCGACGAAGAACAGCGGAACGAGCGACGGGTCCGCAACCGGGTCGTCGAGGTACCACATGATTTTCGGGATTGCGTCGGCGTATTCCTCAGGGGAGACGACCTTCACGATGTGCTCGACACCGATCGCTTCCGCGGATTCGGCGGCGACGTCGACCTCGGAGTAGCCCTTGCGCTCGAATCCGGTGGTGAAGGTGAGCAGGTCCGGGTTGTGGCGCTTCGCCAGCGTCGCGATCGCAGTGGAGTCAATGCCGCCTGAGAGGAAGGAGCCGACGGTCACATCAGCACGCATATGCTTTGCGACGGAATCCTCCAGCGCCCCGGCAATCTTCGTGAACAGTTCGTGCTCTTTGCCCTTGGTCACTGGGACGACATTGAACTGCGGGTTGAAGTAGCGCTTCGCGTCGACCTCGCCGCCCGGGGTGAGCGTGGCAGTGCAGCCGGACTCGAGACGGCGGATAGAAGAATGCAGCGACTCCGGTTCCGGGACGTACTGGAGGTCGACGTAATGCTCGATAGCGCGGCGGTCAAGGCTCAAATCCAGACCGAGTTCCTCTGCCATCTCCATGATGGCTTTCTTCTCCGAAGAGAAGACTGTGCCGGCGTCGGTGGTGGCGTAGTACAGCGGCTTGATGCCGAACTGGTCGCGGGCCACGAACATCGTGCGCGTCTCGGTGTCCCAGATGGCGAAAGCGAACATGCCGCGCAGGTGCTTGACCACGTCCTCACCCCAGTGGTGGTAGCCCACCACGATGGTCTCCGAATCGCCCCTTGTGTTGAAGGTCAGGCCAGCGGCGGTGAGTTCCTCGCGCAGCTCGACGTAGTTGTAGATCTCACCGTTGAACGTCAGGGCGTAGCGCTCCGGGTTCTCTGCCGGGCCCCAGCGCAACGGCTGGTGGGAGTGCTCGAGATCGATGATGGCGAGGCGGTTGAAGCCGAAGACGGCGTCCTCGTCGTGCCAGGTGCCCGCAGCATCCGGGCCGCGGTGGTAGAAGCAGGGGAGAGCTCGCTCGGCGGAATCCACGAAACGGGAAGCGTCAGACGAGCTGGTCAGCATGGCGAGAAGACCGCACATGGGAATGGCTCCTTAGTTGGTCAATTAAGGAAAGTGAGTTCAGCTCTACCCACAATAGAAGCCGCATCCGGCGCGACTGGAATTAGCGCGCGTCCGCGTGGCGCGGCGCCTTGCTGTGAGGCGCTCTAGTTGTGCTGTCAGCCAACCTTTAGCCCGTCCCCAATAGGGGTGCAACTTCCGGTTGATATTTCTGGCGATTTGTGTGACGGCGGGCACATCGCCGGTTTGGCTCCGATGTTCAGGGCTGAAGACGTGGCCGGTTACCAGCGGGTAAACGGATCAGTGTGGTCGCCGGTTGCAGCAGTTGATTGGGCTGGCTGAACATGCGGACCGCGGCGGGTTAGGTCCGGGGCGCGGATAATCTATTCTGACTTGGTAGGAATATTCTGCTCTGCTCGCCCCATGCTGGCTGTCAGCCGGGGGAGAGGATTGAAGGGTATTCACAGCTTTTTCGTTTGTGTGGACAGGAAGGCAGACACACGTGGATACGGCAAAGAACCGTGGCCTGGCCAAGAAGCTCGGAGTCGCAGGGCTGCTCGCCCTGAGCGGCTTCGGTCTCGCCGGCTGTGAGGCTGAACCGCCGAGCGCATTGTCGAACTTGCTCGACATGGGCTGGCCGGACCCCGTCACCCCTGAAGGTGCAAGCATGTACAACTTCTGGGTTTGGGTCTGGCTCGCTGCATGGATCATCGGCATCATCATGTGGGGCATCTTCCTCTACGCGATCTTCGCGTGGGGTGGTAAGCGCCGCGAGAAGAAGGGTGCCGGGGAATTCCCGAAGCAGCTGCAGTACAACGTTCCGCTGGAGCTGGGACTGACCATCGTCCCGATCATCATTGTGATGGTGCTGTTCTTCTTCACCATTCAGGCGCAGACCAAGGTCGTCGCTCTGGATAAGAATCCGGAAGTCACCGTTGATGTCACCGGTTTCCAGTGGAACTGGAAGTTCGGTTACGCCCACGTCGGTCCGGAGCTTTCGCCGACTGGTTCCGACTATGACGGTACTGACGCTGAGCGTCAGAAGATCGCCGACGAGTCCCAGAAGGATGCGGAGGACGTTCACAACGCGAACCCGATCCACGGCAACTCGATGTCGGACAAGTCCTACCTGAACTTCAATAAGATTGAGACTGTCGGCACGACCGAGGAAGTTCCGGTGCTGGTTCTTCCGACTAACACTCCGATCGAGTTCCGTCTGGCATCCGGCGACGTGTCCCACGCGTTCTGGGTTCCGGAGTTCCTGTTCAAGCGCGACGTCTACTCCCACCCGGAGAAGAACCAGCAGGAGCGTAGGTTCCAGATCGAGCAGATCAATGAGGAAGGCGCATTCGTCGGCCGCTGTGCCGAGATGTGCGGTACCTACCACGCAATGATGAACTTCGAGATCCGCGCGGTCTCCCCGGAGAAGTTCCGCGACTACATGCGCTTCCGCGAGGAGAACCCCGATGCGGCTAACTCCGAGGCCCTCGCATCCATCGGCGAAGAGCCGTTCGCAACGTCCACCCGTCCGTTCAACTCCGACCGAACCGGTACCCGCGGCGGCGACAACGCCGTGCAGAACGTCTAAGAGAGGCTAGGGAAAAGCAATGGGAGCTGGAGCAAAAGTCTTCTACGCCAACGGCGTCTTCCTGACGATCATGGCGGTCATCTACGCATTCGCTACGAACTACGTCGGCGATGACGCATACCTCTACGGCTACGAGTGGGCCGGCGGCGTCGCACTGATTCTGGCGGCTGCCTTCTCGTTCATGCTCGGCGGTTACCTCAACTTCACCGAGAGCCGTACCGATGTTCTTCCGGAGGACTGGGAAGAGGCTGAGGTCGAGGACGGCGCAGGCGTCCTGGGCTTCTTCTCCCCGGGCTCCATCTGGCCGCTCGCTATGACCGGCGGCATCTGCCTCATGGCCTTCGGTATTGCCTTCTGGCAGCTGTGGCTGCTCGCCGTTGGTGCGGTCATCCTCATCTGGGCGACCACCAAGCTGAACCTGCAGTACGGCATTCCGCGCGAGAAGCACTAAACGCCTTCAACGCTTCACGCGCTCCTCCCCACACCGTTGATCTCGACGGTGCGGGGGTTTTTCATGCGTGCTTTTTGCACGTGCGCGGTGGGGGAGCATGGTTGAGATGCTGTCTCTTATACACATCTGACGCTGCCGACGAAGAGGATAGTGTAGA
>ERZ1031113.195-NODE-195-length-18943-cov-12.724693_pt1 | contig 18943 bp, 14 predicted proteins | sample MGYA00518225_ERZ1031113 | MGnify/ENA primary metagenome ERZ1031113 (study PRJEB33718, sample SAMN03159751) | human skin metagenome | collected 2014-05-20 | study: EMG produced TPA metagenomics assembly of the PRJNA266117 data set (Human skin bacterial metagenome...
GACCTCGAGGGCTCCGATATTCGGTTGTCAGTTACGGAACGACCGGCGCAAGCGCGCTCAGAACGTTCGACTGAAGGAAGACTATCACGCACACAGCAACCAGGAAGCCGAAGCTCCAGCCGACGACCTTCTTGAAGATCTCGGACTCCTTGCCTTCCATGTTCACCGCGGTCGCGGCAATGGCGAGGGACTGCGGCGAGATCATCTTGCCCACAACACCACCGGTGGTGTTGGCGGCGAGCAGCAGATCCGGGTTGAGACCCAAGTTGTTCGCCGCGGTGACCTGCAGGTTGGCGAACAGGGCGTTGGCAGAGGTGTCGGAGCCGGTCACGGCCACGCCCACCCAGCCGAGGACCGGGGAGAAGAAGGCGAATGCCGGGCCGAGGTTGGCGAAGAACTCGCCGATGGTCACGGTCTGGCCGGAGTAGTTCATCACGTACGCCAGCGCCAGCACGAGAACAATGGTCAGGGCGGACCAGCGCATCTTCCACACCGTGTCGGTGAATTCCTTGCCCACCTGGCCCCAGGTCAGGCTGTAGCGGCCGTTCTCGTTGAACACCATGTAGGCAACGGAGACGATGAGCGCGGAGATGACGAGAAGCGTGCCGGGGTTGTTGATCCAGGCAAAGTTGTAGTCGCTGTTGACGGCCTGGCCGGACGCGTCGAGAAGCTTGCCGTCCAGACCCGGCCACGGGAAGGAAATCTGGAACTTGTTCAGCCACTCCGGAATGGCGCTGCCGAGGTTGGCCAGGCCGAAGATGACAACGACGACGGCGTACGGCATAAGCGCCATCCAGACGCGGTGGCCCGGAAGCTCCGCATCCTCGGTGTGTGCCGGCAGCTCGAGGCGCTGGCGCATCTCATCGAGGCCCTTCGGCTGCCAGAAACGCAGCAGCAGGAACGCGGCACCGAGCGCGACGATGCAGGCCACGACGTCGGTGAGCTGGTACGCGAAGTAGTGGGAGGTCCACCACTTGGCCACGGCGAAGGTGAGGCCGATGGTGAAGGCTGCCGGTGCGGTCTCGCGCACGCCGCGCTTGCCGTCGATGATCAGGGCGATGATGAAGGGGACGATAAACGCCAGGATCGGGGTCTGGTTACCGATGATCGCCGCGATGTTTTCGGTCTGCTCGACGGTGCGGCCGCCGACCTCGCCGGCGGTGGTAATCGGGATGCCCACGGCACCGAATGCCACGGGGGCGGTGTTGGCCAGCAGCACCACGGTCGCGGCCTTGAGCGGAGGGATGCCCAGTGCGAGGATCATGGTGGCGGTAATCGCCACCGGCGCGCCGAAGCCGGCCAGCGCCTCGAGCAGGCCGCCGAAGCAGAACGCGATGAGCATCGCCTGGATGCGCACGTCGCCGTTGCCCATCTTGTCGAAGACGGCGCGCAGGTCCTCGAAGCGGCCGGATGCGACGGTGATCTGGTAGAACCAGATGGCCGTCAGGATCACGAAGACGATGGGGAAGAGGCCGAACAAGCCGCCGCGGAAGGCGGAGGAGATGGCCATGGTGGTGGGCATGTTGAAGCCGAGGATGGCTACCAGCAGTGCAACCACGAGCGCGACGGCGCCGGAGGTGTGCGCGCGGGCTTTGAATCCGAGCAGCATGATGAAGAACGTGAGCAACGGCAGGGTAGACACCAGCGCCGAGAGGCCCACGCTGCCACCGATCGCGTCGGTGAACACTTGGAATTGATCCATGGGAGGCTCTTTCGAGTCAGTACGGGCAATGACTGCAAAACAATATGCCACCCTAACCCTGTTAGTGACGAATGGAGGGGCATCGCTTTGGTGTGACCTATTGCACCGTGCGGCCGGTGGGCATGCTGCGTGCGGTGTCAGCGGGTGATTTAGACTTGTGCCCCATGACGCCAGCTGAACTCGCAACCACCGTGAAAGAGGCCGCGACCCGCGTGCTCGCCGCCCACGACCTCGACGCCTCCGTCGTCCCTGAGACCGTGACCGTGGAGCGCCCCCGCAACCCCGAGCACGGCGACTACGCCACCAACATCGCGCTCCAGGTGGCCAAGAAGGCTGGCACCAACCCGCGCGAGCTTGCTACTTGGCTTGTCGACGACCTGTCGGCCAACCCCGCAATCGACTCCGCCGAGATCGCCGGTCCGGGCTTTATCAACCTGCGTCTCGCCGCCGATGCCCAGGGCCAGCTCGTGGCGAAGGTGCTTGATGAGGCGGAGAAGTTCGGCCACTGCGACCTCTACGCAGACGAGAAGATCAACCTCGAGTTCGTCTCCGCCAACCCCACCGGCCCGATCCACCTGGGCGGCACTCGCTGGGCCGCGGTGGGCGACTCGCTCGGCCGTGTGCTCGAGGCCGCCGGGGCGGAAGTGACCCGCGAGTACTACTTCAACGACCACGGCGGGCAGATCGACCGCTTCTCCCGTTCACTCGTTGCCGCGGCGAAGGGCGAGCCCACCCCGGAGGACGGTTACGGTGGCGATTACATTCACGAGATTGCCCGGGCGGTCGTCGATAAGCATCCTGGCGCCCTCGATGGCGCGGACGCTGAGGTGCAGGAGACCTTCCGTGCGGCTGGCGTGGAGATGATGTTCGCGCAGATCAAGCAGTCGCTGCACGAGTTCGGCGTGGATTTCGACGTGTACTTCCACGAGAACTCCCTGTTCGAATCGGGCGCCGTGGACAAGGCCGTGCAGACGCTGAAGGACAACGGCAACCTGTACGAAAACGATGGCGCGTGGTGGCTGCGCTCCTCCGACTTCGGCGACGACAAGGACCGCGTCGTGCTCAAGTCCGACGGCGACGCCGCCTACATCGCCGGCGACATCGCGTACGTGGCCGACAAGTTCGACCGCGGCCACACCCTGGCTATTTACATGCTGGGTGCGGACCACCACGGCTACATTGCTCGCCTCAAGGCTGCGGCGCAGGCGCTGGGCTACAACGCGGACGCGGTTGAGGTGCTCATCGGCCAGATGGTCAACCTCGTGCGCGACGGTCAGGCCGTGAAGATGTCCAAGCGCGCAGGCACCGTGATCACCCTCGAAGACCTCGTGGACGCGATCGGTGTTGACGGCGCGCGCTACTCGCTGGTGCGCTCCTCGGTGGACTCCACCCTGGACATCGACCTGGATCTGTGGACGAAGCAGTCCTCCGACAATCCCGTCTACTACGTGCAGTACGCCCACGCCCGCCTGTGCTCCATCGGGCGCAAGGCCGCTGAAGCCGGCGTGTCCCACACCGACCCGGACCTGGCGCTGCTCACTCTCGACAAGGAGGGCGACCTCATCCGCACCCTCGGCGAGTACCCGGCCGTCGTGCGCGCCGCCGCGGAGCTGCGCGAGCCGCACCGCATCGCCCGCTACACCGAGGAACTGGCCAGCGCGTTCCACAAGTTCTACGACTCGTGCCAGATCCTGCCCAAGACCGGCGAGGAAGCGGAGCCGATCCACACCGCGCGCCTGGCCCTGGCGATGGCCTCGCGCCAGGTTGTCGCGAACGCCCTCGGCCTGATCGGCGTGAGCGCACCGGAGCGGATGTAAATGACCGTTTTCGTCTCCACGCCCTACGAGAAGGACAACGGCGACTTCAACGACCTGCCCGCCCACGTCTGGCCCCGCTGCGCCAAGCGCGAGGAGGACGGCGTGGTCACCATTGCCGGTGTGCCGCTTCCGGAGATCGCGGCGGAGTACGGCACCCCGGTTGTGGTCATCGACGAGGACGACTTCCGTTCGCGTTGCCGCGACATGGCCGCCGCGTTTTTAGCGCCCGAAAACGTGCACTACGCCTCCAAGGCGTTTTTGACCCGCCGCGTGGCCCGCTGGGTCGACGAGGAAGGCCTCGCACTGGACGTGGCCAGCGAGAATGAGCTGCGCATCGCCCTGGCCGCGGACTTTCCGCCCGAGCGCATCACCGTGCACGGAAACAACAAGTCGGACGAGTTCCTGCGCCTGTGCGTCGAGTCAAAGGTCGGCCACGTGGTCATTGACTCGCACCAGGAACTGGCGCAGCTGGAGGCCGTGGCTAAGCAAGCGGGCGTGAAGCAGGATGTTTTCGTGCGCGTGAAACCCGGCGTGGACGCGCACACCCACGAGTTCATCGCCACCAGCCACGAGGATCAGAAGTTCGGCATCTCGCTCGCTACTGGCGACGCTTTATCGGCCGCCGCCGCAGCCATCACCTCCGACTGGTTGGAGCTGACCGGCCTGCACTGCCACGTGGGCTCCCAGGTATTCGATGCCGAGGGCTTCAAGCTCGCCGCGGAGCGCGTGCTGGGCCTGTACGCCGAGATCTGGAAGACCCAGGGCGTGGCGCTGGGCTACCTCGACCTCGGCGGCGGCTACGGCATCGCGTACATGCCGGGGGAGTCGCCCCTGGATGTCAACGCTGTGGCGCGCGACCTGCTCGCCGCGGTGCAGGAGGTTGCCGACGAGCTGGGCATCGCCGCGCCCACCGTGGTGGTCGAGCCCGGCCGCGCGATCGCCGGCCCGTCCGCGGTGACCGTCTACACCGCCGGCGTGATCAAGGACGTGGACACCTCCTACACCACGTCGCGGCGCTACGTCGCCGTCGACGGTGGCATGAGCGACAACATCCGCCCCTCGCTCTACGGCGCGCTTTACGACGCCCGCGTGGTCAACCGCTTCACCGATGGCGCCCCCACAAACACGCGCCTGGTGGGATCCCACTGCGAGTCCGGCGACATCCTGGTGGAGGAGGCCTCCTGGCCCGACGACATCGCCCCGGGTGATCTCATCGCGCTGGCCGCCACTGGCGCCTACTGCTATTCAATGGCCTCGAACTACAACGCGTTTGGCCGCCCCGCGGTGGTTTCGGTGCGCGGCGGCGAGGTCACGCCGATGGTGCGCAGGGAAACGGTCGAGGATCTAATTGCGCGCGAATATTAATTGACCGTCAGTGCCTTTTGCGCGATAGTAGACAAAGCGGTTCACCGCTGATCCCTGTCACGTACGACGAAGGAGCTACTCGCAACATGACTTCCGCCACCGCCGAGGGATATAACGGCAACTACCCGGGCAAGGGCATCGGCACCCCCGTGGGCATTGCCGTGCTGGGCAAGGGCACCGTCGGTACCGAGGTGCTGCGCCTGCTGTCCGAATTCTCCTCCAGCCTGGAACACCGTATTGGCGGCCCGATCGAGGTGAGGGGGGTTGCGGTGTCGGACGTCGAGAAGCACAAAGATGCCCCCGAGGTCCAGGGCTTGTACTTGACCGGGGACGCGCGCGAGCTGGTCACCCGCGACGACGTGGACATCGTGGTCGAGCTCATCGGCGGCATTGACTACCCGCGCGAGCTCGTTCTCGAGGCGCTCAAGGCCGGAAAGTCCGTGGTCACCGCCAACAAGGCCCTGGTGGCCGCCCACAGCGCCGAGCTTGCCGACGCCGCGAACGCCGCCGGCGTCGACCTCTACTACGAAGCCGCCGTCGCCGCCGCCATCCCCGTGGTGGGCATGCTGCGCCGCTCCCTTGCGGGCGACCAGGTGCAGCGCATCTCCGGCATTGTCAACGGCACTACCAACTTCATCCTCGACGCCATGGCTTCCACTGGCGCCGACTACGAGGAGGCGCTGGCAGAGGCCACCCGGCTCGGCTACGCAGAGGCCGACCCGACCGCGGATGTGGAGGGCCACGACGCCGCTTCCAAGGCCGCCATCCTCGCCTCCATGGGCTTCCACACCCGCCTGACCTTCGACGATGTGCACTGCGAAGGCATCACGAAGATCACCGCCGACGACATTGATGCCGCGAAGAAGTCCGGCCACACCATCAAGTTGCTTGCTATTTGCGAGCGGCTTGTCGACGACGACGGCAACACCACCGGCGTCAACGCCCGAGTCCACCCGACGCTGGTGCCCAACGAGCACCCGCTCGCTACCGTGGACAAGTCCTACAACGCCATCTTCGTCGAGGCAGAAGCAGCAGGTCGACTCATGTTTTACGGCAATGGCGCCGGCGGCGCCCCCACCGCATCAGCAGTACTCGGCGACCTCGTCGGCGCCGCACGCAACAAGGTCCACGGCGGCCGCGCCCCGGCCGAGAACCCGTACGCGGACTACCCGGTTGTCTCGTTCGAGGAGGTGACCACCCGCTACACGATCAACATGACCGTCAACGACCGCGTCGGCGTTCTCACCGATCTCACCGCCCGCTTCGCCAAGGCCGGCATTTCGCTGTCCGCGGTGCGCCAGGAAGAGTCCGGCGACGAGGCCCACCTCATCGTTGTCACCCACGCCGCCCGCGAGCAGGACCTCAACGCGATCGTGGAGCAGCTTTCGGGCCACGACGACGTGCTCGCCGTCAACTCCGTCATCCGACTCGACTCCTAAGGGGCCTTCGCAATGGCAATCGATCTGCAGCCCGGCCTGAAAGTCAAGGTCACCGTCCCCGGTTCCTCGGCAAACTTGGGCCCCGGCTTCGACACCCTCGGCATCGCGCTGAGTATCTATGACACCGTGGAAGTGGAGGTCACCGACTCCGGCCTCGAGGTGGAGATCGTCGGCGAAGGCGCCGACGATCTGCCCCGCGACAGCTCCAACCTCGTAGTCAAGGCCATCCAGTCCGGCCTTGCCGCCGCGGACGTGTCCGCGCCCGGCCTGCGCGTGGTGTGCCACAACACCATCCCGCAGTCCCGCGGCCTCGGCTCCTCCGCCTCCGCCGCCGTCGCCGGCGTAGTTGCCGCCAACGCGCTGGCCGGATCCCCGCTCGAGGAGGACGCGGTCGTGCAGCTGTCCTCCGAGTTCGAAGGCCACCCGGACAACGCCGGCGCATCCGCGCTCGGCGGGGCAGTGGTGTCTTGGACCGACATTCCCGTCGACGGCCAGTCCAAGCCGTCCTACCGCGCCGTGCGCATCCCGGTCGACGAGTCCATTTCCGCCGTCGCCCTCGTGCCCGACTTCCACGCTTCCACCAACGCGGTGCGCAAGGTGCTGCCGAGCCATGTCACCCACACGGATGCGCGATTCAACGTCTCGCGCACCGCGGTGATGACAGCGGCGCTGCAGCACCACCCGCAGCTGCTTTTCGAAGGCACCCGCGATCGCCTCCACCAGCCGTACCGCGCAGATGTCCTACCGTTGACGGCGGAGTGGGTCAACCGCCTGCGCAACCGCGGCCACGCTGCTTACCTCTCCGGCGCCGGCCCGACCGCGCTCGTGCTCACCACGACCGAGGTGGAGCCCTCGCTTCTCGACGAAGCACGCTCCGCCGGCCTCCGCGTCATCGAACTCGACGTCGCCGGCCCGGCCACCGCGGAGCTAGTGCACGACTAAGCGCCCGCCTGACCCGGGTACTGACCCGCGCCCGGCTCGTCGAAGCTGTCGCCCGGTGTGACGGTATCGCGCAGCGGGCCCCGGTGGTTGTGGGTGCGCCGGGGCAGCGAGCGGTTCCTGGAGACGTACTGCGTGCCGTCCTTAAGGCGGAAGTACAAGTCCGGACCGTGGGCCTGGATATGCGCCAGGCCGTGGCTGATCTTGGAGTGACAGCTCGAACACAGCGGAATTAGGTTGTCCATGTTGGTGGCGCCCCCGTCTTCCCATTCTTTGATGTGGTGGATCTCGATGAATCGCCGATGGCTGCATCCGGGCATCGCGCATTGGTGCCCCCAGGCCGTCAGTAACGCGAGGACCTGCGCGTCTGTGGCGAAACGCTGCGCGCGCCCGACGTTGATGGTCAACCCCTTCTTGTCCAGCAGGTGCAGGCGCAACGTAGCGTTTGCGATGTAGCTTCGCACCTCCTGGGATCTTGCCGATGTGTTTTCCGGCATCCACGCACCGCCGTCCTCTGTGAGCACGATGTTGACGTGGGCGCCGGGAGAACGAAGCGGGCTGGTGGGGTTGCCGCGCACCATGTCCATCATGGCGATGAAGGCGGGGTAGAGGTCTTTCTTCTCCGGCGGGCCGAAGCGTGAGGGCGGGCGCAGAATCGACTCCATGTCGAGCTTGGTCTTCCGCGGTTTAGGGGCGTCCGCAGTGAAATCAGGCGGGCAAGACTCTGCTTCTGCTTCGGCCGCCGCGATGAACTCGTCAAGCTTGTCCGGGTCCGCAAGCTCCTCTGAGTTTGGTAGCTCGGCGCAGTAACTGGCCAGCTGAGCGACCTTCAACGCGGTGAGCAGTGCTTGTCCGCGCACCGCGGGAAGGAGCGCACGGAAATCCATCATTCCGTCGGCGCGGAAGTCGGCCTTCACAAACGGTTCTTCGGGTTCGTTCTCATCGGCGGTGTCGGTGCCGGCGAGGATGCGTTCGAGCTCGGAAAAAGCATGGATGAGCGCGAGGTCAATCAGCTCTTCCTCGTTTTCCTCATCCATGAATTTCAGCAGGAAACGCATCGTGTTGTACGGCATCACGCCGGAACGGAACGTCTCATACAGCAGGCGGAACCGGCGTAGGCCTCGGGCGACGCGGAGATACTCGTACGCGGTGGATGGCGGCAGATTGAGCTCGCGTTTGAGCCATGTGGCAGTGGAGAACTCGCCACGTTGTTCGGCAATGTCCTCTTCGTCGAGCTGGCCAAGCGCGTCGAGCATGTCTGCACGGTGGGTGTGGGATTCGCAGTGGTGGAACTTTAGATCGTCGATAAGCTGCAGTGTTTTGCTGGTGGCTGTGGTCACGGGAAGCCCCCTGGGCGATGGCTGGATGGGCGCTGTGGGGTCGAGGATAAGCGAAAGTGTGTGCGATGTAAAGGGGTTCTTCAAAAATGTTTGCGAAGTTTGGGAAATGATTCTGCGGCCGCAGAATACACTCAACCTCGGGTTGAGGGTTGGGTAGTTGGAGGTCAAGCGATTCTGCGGCCGCAGAACACCCTCAAGTATTAGATGAGACTTTCGAAGCGCGTGGATTCTGCGGCCGCAGAATCTGAGTCGGAGTTTTCACAAAGTGATAACGAGGTGTGCAGGTGTAGTGAAGATCTTTTATTGTCCAAAGTGATTCTCCACACATCAGAGAAAGGCGCGTGAAAATGGGTTGGTCGGATTCGCAGAAGGGCGCGAGGTTCGTTCTCGCGCTGATGATTGCGGTGTGTTGCTGCTTGGCATGGGCGCCGGTGGCGTGGGGGCAATCGTCGACGGCGGTGTCGACGGTGACGGAGACCTCGTCGTCATCGACGACGTCGACAAAGACATCGTCCACGGCCTCCGCAGGCTCGGAAGACAGCAAGGCGATGCTGATTTTGGACGCATCCTCGTCGATGGTTGAGGCAGACGCCGAGGGCACGCGCATGGAATCGGCGAAGAAGGCGGCGAATGAGCTGGTGGAGTCGCTGCCGGAGACCGCGAACATGGGGCTGATGGCCTACGGTGCGAATGAGTCGGACGCGCCGGACAACCGCGAGCGCGGCTGCAAAGACGTGGAGACCCTGGCCAAAGTGGGCAAGATTGACAAGGCGAAGTTCAAATCGGCTATCGACGGCCTCGAGCCGAAGGGCTACACTCCGATGGGCAATTCGCTGCGAAAGGCCGCTGAGGAGCTGGGCGACGAGGGGGAGCGCTCGATCATCCTGGTGTCCGACGGCATCGACTCCTGCGCCCCGCCGCCGGTGTGCGAAGTGGCCAAGGAGCTGGCCGAAGACGGTGTTGACCTGGCTATTCACACAGTGGGGTTCCAGGTGGACGACGCGGCGCGCAAGGAGCTGCAGTGCATCGCGGAGGCTGGCAACGGTCAGTTCCTCGAGGCTAAGGATGCAAGCAGCCTCGCGCAGTCGTTGAAGTTCCTCGCGCAGCGTGACATCGGTAAGTACAAGGTTGAGGGCACGCCGTTTGAGTTTGCGGATTCGCCGGAGGATGCCAAGTGGCTTGGCCAGGGCCAGTACCAGACCAAGGTGACCCCGGATTCGAACGCGAAGACCGACCGCTACTTCCGCGTCTCCGTGCCGGAGGGCTACAACGCGCTGATCACGATGACCCCAATCTGGCAGCCCGACGGGCACTTCGAAGATGCTGAGGTGGTCCTCGAATCCTCCGCGCAGACCAATGAGAACGACCCGAACTGCGGCAAAGCCAAGACGGAACTCGGCCCCGCCAGTATCGCAGGTAACGCGCAATTTGCGATGGAGCCCTACTGGGTCTCGTTGGCCCGTGAAGATCAGCTGGATAACTGCGATATGAGCGATTGGCTGATCACCACGCAGATCTTCAAGAGGGGAGCCGAGCTTGTCGACGACGTAAACGTCGAAGTCAACGTGTTCTACTCGCCCATCCCGGAAGCGGAGCAAGCAAAGGAATGGTCGGACCGCAGCATCTCCTCCGGCAAGTACGACGGCGAGGTGCCCCTCGGCACGTCCCAGGAGATCACTGGCGGCACCAGCTTCAACGACGCGGTGGAAATCAGCGAGGGTACCTATGCCGACAAGATCGTCCCCGGCGAGTACCGCTTCTACAAGATCCCCGTGACCTGGGGCCAGCGCCCTGTGATGAAGATGAAGGTCAAGGGGTCGGTCACAAACGACGCGGACTCGGTAAAGATGAAAATCTTCGACCCGACACGACTTCAAAGTGCGACGAGGGACTTCAGCTTCTATGACAAAGAGGAGGAGAGCGGCCCCGTCTCGCCAGCGCAGTTCACTATGTACGGCGGGGACAACCCGCACCAGGGGTACTACTTCTTGCACGTGGGCATGGGTGCGAAAAGCGAGGACGAAGCCACCGGCGTGGAGCAACCGTACGAGTTTGCGGTGATGCTTGACGGCGAGCCGGTCGACGGCGGCCCGGACTGGACCCCGACCTATGAAAACGGCCCGGAGCCGTCGGATGAGCCGATCAAGTTCGACGGCGCGAGCAGCTCGGACGAGGAACGGACGGTGGAAGAGGCCACCGAGAGCACCGAAGAAGCCGAGGCCACGGAAGCCGCAGAAGCCGCGGAGGACAAGTCGGGCGGGCTGTCCTTGCCGTTGCTGGGTGGTCTCGGCGTGCTGCTGCTGGCCGTGATCGGTGCGGCGGTCTTCCTGCTCAACCGCAACCGCGCATAGGAGCAGTTTGCTTTACGACGTCGCCTTCGGCCGGCTGCCCGGGCCGGGCAAGGCGATAATGTCGAACTCGTCCCGGGCGAGGTGCTTGCGCAGGTCCTTCTTGTCGAACTTGCCCACGGACGTCTGGTCGATGGAGTCCACGAACGTCCAGTACTCGGGCGCCATCCACTTCGGCAGCACGTCGGCGAGCCCGGCTCGCAGGCGCGCGGCGGTCTCTGCGGTGGGTGCCACCTCCGCGGTCAGCTTGGTCACAGCCAGCGGCCGCTCACCCCACTTGTTGTCGGGGATGCCGATGACGGCGCACTCGATGACTTCCTCGGACTCCATGATCAGGTTTTCCACCTGGGCGGAGTAGATCCACTCGCCGCCGGAGCGGATGACGTCGCGGGCGCGGTCGTACAGGGTGAGGAAGCCGGCATTGGTTACGGTGCCCACGTCGCCGGTGCGCAGCCAGCCGTCGGCGGTGAAGTGATCGCGCACGTCGTCGACGTCTTCGCCGCGGAAGCGCGAGGCGATCTCGCCGGGCTCCTGGGTGGGCGAGTGGTAGTAGCTGGCGGCGACCATGTTGCCCCGCACCTGGATTTCGCCCTGGGTGAGGTCGGTGGGGGCCATGACCTGGCCGTCGTTAACCACGCGGTATTGCAGGGTGGGAGCGAAGCGGCCCTGGGAGATGCGGTAGGCCCAGCGGGCCTCGCCGGAGGCTCCGGACGGCGGCCTGGCGACGGTACCGACGGTGGAAGTCTCCGTCATACCCCACACGTGCACCACGTCCACGCCGTAGCGCTCCTCCCACATCTTGATCAGGGCGGGCGGCGCCGGCGAGCCGCCGACGAAAATCTCTTGCAAGCTCATGCGCTCGGGCGGGTTGTGCAGGTAGTGCACCATCAGTTGGATCCACAGGGTGGGCACCCCGTGGGCGACGCGCGGGTGGGTGCCCGCGATGAGCTTGGCCAAGGTGGGCGCGGACATGTCAGAATCCGGCAGCACCAGCGGCGTGCCAGCCAAAAACGCGGCGAGCGGCACGCCCCAGCTCAGCACGTGGTAGATGGGGATGCAGCACAAAAACGTCTCACCGTGGGTCACGGCCAACGAGTCGGTGGCGCGCAGGCCCGTCGCCTCCAGCCACAGGGAGCGGTGCGAATAGGCCACGCCCTTCGGTGCGCCGGTGGTGGCGGTGGAGTACACCAGCGCGGCTGCGGTGTTTTCCGGCAGTTCGGGCCACGGGTAGGACGTCGGTCGGCCGTCGAGAAGCTGCTCGTAGCTGTATACCTTGACTGCGTCGGGGAGGTGCGAAGCTGCGTCGTCAAGCGGTTCGATGCCCGTAAACGCCACCGCGCGCACGGTCGGGCAGTCCTGCAAAATTTCGCCCAGCTTCTTTGCCAACCGCGGGTCCGCGACCACGACTTCGGACTCGGAGTGGTTGACAACGTACGCAATCTGATCCGCCATGAGCTGCACGTTTAGCGGATTGAACACCGCGCCCTTCGCGGCGACGGCGAACATCACCTCGATGTGCTCCGCGCAGTTGTACAGCAAGGTGGATACGCGCTGGTCGCCGTCGATGCCCAGGTCGTTGTGCAGAGCATGCGCAAAGGCCGCGGCGCGCGCGCCGATCTCGGCGAACGTGGTTTCCTCCGCGCCGGATGCGCGCCACGTCGTGCACTTCGTGTTGGCGTGGGCGGTGGTGCCGAACTCCAAAATCCTGGCGACGGAGAACGGCACCTCCTGCATCGTTGAAAGCATGCAGGCCATGTTAGCGCGGGCCTGATTAGCGCAGGGCCTTCTATGCGCTACACTTCTGCGTGGATCGTGCGAATTGCACCCGTCCCGGAACTTCTCCGGTTGAGGGTGCTGGCGGCGCTGCCGGGAGGAACGTTTCCCCGGGCCCGCGAGATCCGTAAGACCGCACACGACCGCTACCGGTGCATGCAAACGCGAATATCTGCGCGATTAAGCAGCTGGCTTAGCGACGAAAGGACACACGTGACCGAAACCGGCACCGCGGCCGACCTCGCCGCAATGAAGATTCCGGAGCTGCGAAAGCTCGCCGCAGAAAAGGGACTGAAGGGGATCTCCGGGCTCCGCAAGGGGGAACTCATCCAGGCCATCGTCACCGGGCAGGTGCCGCGCAAGGCCGCCGCCGAGAAGGCAGCACCGGCGGAGAAGGCAGCGCCGGAGCAGGCCGAGAAGCCGAGCCAGGCAGAGAAGCAGCAGCCTAGCGACGACGACGAGTCCCGCGGGGCATCGCGCTCCGCCGCACGTCGCGCCCGCCGAAACCGTGCACGCTCGCAGCACGACGAGCAGCAGGGCGGCGGCAACCGTGACAGCCGTGATAACCGCGACAACCGTGATAACCGCGACAACCGTGATAACAACGCCGAGGGCGACCACGAGCAGAACCACGGTAACAACGACCGTGGCAACGACCGGGGCGGCCGCAACAACCACGGCAATCACGGCGGCAACAACGACGACCACCACGGCGGGGGCCGTCGCGGCCGTCGCGGGCGCCGCAACCGTAACCGCAACCGGGACCACAACCACGGCGGCGGAAACAACGGCAACAACGGCCACAACGACAACCAGAACTTCAACCCGGAGGACTTGCAGGAGGTCGCCGGTATCGCGGACGTGCAGGACAACGGTTCGGCGTTCATCCGCACCACCGGCTACCGCCAGTCCAACGCGGACGTCTACGTGCCGCAAAAGCTCGTGCGGCAGTCGGGCCTGCGCTCCGGCGACGCGGTGACGGGTCAGGTCCGCGCCAACGGCCAGTCCCACTCGCAGGGCAACGGCCGCAACCGTCGCAGCTACAACCAGGTAGTGCGGGTCGATTCCATCAACGGGCAGACCACGGAGGCGGCGAAGGGCCGCAAGGAGTTCCACAAGCTCACTCCGCTGTACCCGAACCGCCGTCTGCGCCTGGAAACTGAGCCGAAGATCCTCACTACCCGCGTGATCGACCTGGTCATGCCGATTGGTAAGGGCCAGCGCGCGCTGATCGTCTCCCCGCCGAAGGCCGGTAAGACGACGATCCTGCAGAACATCGCCAACGCGATCGCCACCAACAACCCGGAGTGCTACCTCATGGTGGTGCTGGTGGATGAGCGTCCGGAGGAAGTCACGGACATGCAGCGAAGCGTCAACGGCGAAGTCATTGCATCCACGTTCGACCGCCCGCCGTCAGAGCACACCGCTGTGGCCGAGCTTGCCATCGAGCGCGCGAAGCGCCTGGTGGAAATGGGCCAGGACGTGGTGGTCCTGCTGGATTCCATCACCCGCCTGGGCCGCGCCTACAACAACTCCTCCCCAGCGTCCGGCCGTATCCTCTCTGGCGGTGTGGATTCCAACGCGCTGTACCCGCCGAAGCGCTTCCTGGGCGCTGCCCGCAACATCGAGGAGGGCGGTTCGCTGACGATCATCGCCACTGCGATGGTGGAGACCGGCTCGGCTGGCGACACCGTGATCTTCGAGGAGTTCAAGGGCACCGGCAACGCGGAGCTGAAGCTGGACCGCAAGATCGCGGAGCGCCGCGTGTTCCCGGCTGTGGACGTCAACCCCTCCGGCACCCGCAAGGACGAGCTGCTGATGAGCCCGGAGGAGGCCCGCGTGATGCACAAGCTGCGCCGCATCCTCTCCGCGCTGGATCCGCAGCAGTCCATTGACATGCTGATTAAGCAGCTGAAGAAGACGAAGACCAATGGCGAATTCCTGATCGGCGTGGCCAACTCTGCACCGATGGCGCAGACGGAAAACGACGAGGAGGACTACTCCTAATGGCAGAGAAAACGCAGGTTTCGCTTGTCGACGACTACGTTGCCGAATACCAGGGCATCCAGGCGCAGATGGGCGACCCGGAGGTCGCGGGCGACCAGGACCAGTTCCGCAAGCTGTCCAAGCGCTACGCGGAGCTGCAGCCGATCATCAACGTCTACAACGACCTGACCCAGGCGCAGGAGGACCACGAGGCCGCGGCCGAGATGGCCAATGAGGACAAGGAGTTCGCCGAGGAGGCCAAACGCCTTGAGGGCGAGATTGTCCGCCTGGAGGAGGAGCTAGCCGACCTGCTCGCCCCGCGCGACGAGCACGATGGCGACGACATCATCATGGAGCTCAAGGCCGGCGCCGGCGGCGAGGAGGCCGCGCTGTTCGCTGGCGACCTTGCGCGCATGTACCAGAAGTACTGCGAGAAGCATGCCCTGACCTGGGAGGTGCTCGACGTTGCCGAGTCTGACCTGGGCGGCGTGAAGGACATGACCGTTGCGGTCAAGTCCAAGAACCCCTCGCGCGATGGCGCCTGGTCCAAGCTGAAGTTCGAGGGCGGAGTGCACCGTGTGCAGCGCGTGCCCGTCACGGAGTCTCAGGGCCGCATCCAGACTTCGGCCGCAGGTGTCTACGTCTTTCCGGAGGCCGACGAGATTGAGAGCGTCAACATCGACGACAAGGACATCCGCGTCGACGTGTACCGCTCTTCCGGCAAGGGCGGCCAGGGCGTGAACACGACCGACTCGGCCGTGCGCATCACCCACCTGCCCACCGGCATTGTGGTGACCTGCCAGAACGAGCGCTCTCAGATTCAAAACCGCGCCCGCGCCATGCAGGTGCTGCAGGCCCGCCTGGAGCAGCTGGAGCGCGAGAAGCTCGAGGCTGAGGAGGCCGAGGGCCGCGCATCCCAGGTGCGCACCATGGACCGCTCCGAGCGTATCCGCACCTACAACTGGCCGGAGAACCGCATTTCGGACCACCGCATCAACTACAAGTCCAACAACCTGGACTCGGTGCTCGACGGCAACATGGACGACCTGATCACGGCGCTGCAGACGCACGAGCGCCAGGAGCGTCTTGAAGCCGAGTAGCGTCCGCTCGTTCCTCTCGGAGGCGGCGAATGCCCTCCGGGAGGCGGGCGTCGACTCTCCGGAGGTGGACGCCCGCCTGCTCGCCGCGCACGTGCTCGGCGTCGCGCCGGTGCAGTTGATGTTCGCCGATGTGCCGGCGGACTTCGGGCAGCGCTACACCGAACTCGTCGCTCGCCGCACCAAGCGCGAGCCGCTGCAGCACATCATCGGCACCGCGCCGTTTTACGGCGTCGACCTCGCCGTCGGCCCCGGCGTGTTCATCCCCAGGCCCGAAACCGAGGTCCTCGCCGAGTGGGCGGTGCACAAGCTTATCGACGCACCTTCGGCCCCCACCGTCGTCGACCTCGGCTCCGGCACCGGAGCATTGGCCATTGCGGTAGCCCGCGCTAGGCCGGACGCAACGGTGTACGCGGTGGAGCGGTCGGAGGCCGCGCGCGCCTACCTGCAGCGTAACGTCGATACGCTTGCGCCCCAGGTCAACGTGGTGGCGGGCGACATGACCGACCCGCAGCTGCTCGCCGGGGTCAGCGCGGATGTGGTGGTGTCCAACCCGCCGTACGTGCCCGAGACTCCGGAGCTGCAGCAGGAGGTCTACGCGGACCCGCACGAGGCAGTCTTTTCGGGCCCTGATGGGATGGCGGCGATTCGCGGGATCGTGCCCGTCGTCAAGCAAATGCTCAAAGATGGGGGAGTTGTGGGCATCGAGCACGACGACACGACCTCCGAGGCTGTGCAGGATGAGTTGCGCGCCGGCGGTTTTGCGGACGTGCGCGCGCTGGAGGACATGACTGGGCGGGCCCGGTTTGTCACGGCGAGTAAGCTAGCCCGGTAACTGCCCGACGGCCAAGGAGCGAACATTGAGGGAAACGTACAACTGCCTCGACCCGCAAAAGCGCATCGAAGGTGTACGCGCGGCCGCCGACGCCGTCCGGGCCGGCCGCTGTGTGGTGCTGCCGACGGACACCGTCTACGGCATCGGCTGCGACGCCTTTAACAACGACGCCGTGGACACGCTTCTGGCCACCAAGCGCCGCGGGCCGGATATGCCGGTGCCGGTGCTCGTGGGCTCCTGGGTGACCATCCAGGGGCTCGTGCGCGAGTTCACGGAGACTGCGAAGACGCTGGTGGAAGCATTTTGGCCGGGCGGGCTGTCCATCGTCGTGCCCGAGGCGCCCAGCTTGCCCTGGAACCTGGGCGATACCCGCGGCACCGTGCTGTTGCGCATGCCGAACCAGCCGCTGGCGCTCGAGCTTCTGCAGGAGACCGGGCCGATGGCCGTGTCCTCCGCGAACATCTCCGGCAACCCGCCGGCGACCACCGCCACCGAGGCGCGCCAGCAGTTCGGCGACGCGGTGCCGATTTACCTCGACGGGGGCACCGCGGAGATCGGGGAGCCCTCCACGATTATTGATCTTTCTGGCCCCGCGCCACGGATTCTGCGCGAGGGGGCGATTTCCGCCGAACGTATTGGTCAGGTCTTAGGACTTGACCCCGAGAGCTTGCGGAGGAAGTAGCCGCCGATGAACGCCTCCGGTGTTCCGCTGCGTGAGCTGGGACTTGTCCTGCTCGTGGCGGCCGCAGTCACGTACCTGGCCACCGGGCCGGTGCGTTCCATGCTTGTGCGCACGGGCAGAGTGGCTGAGATCCGCCAGCGCGACGTGCACACGCAGCCGACCCCGTCGTTAGGCGGGCTGGCCATGTTCACCGGGTTTTTAGCCGCCTACGCGCTCGCGCAGCAGTTGCCCGCGCTGACCCGAGGGTTCGCGCCCGTGACACCGGAGATGACCGCGGTGCTGGTGGGCGGGCTCGCCATCGTGCTCGTCGGTGTGGTGGACGACCTGTATGAGCTGCGCGCGCTGACCAAGCTGATCGGCCAGTTTGCGGCCGCGGTTATCATGACGGCCCTGGGCATCGTCTTTACCGTGTTTTATGTGCCGTTCGGGGAGGGCACCACGCTCATCCTGGATCAAGTCCAGGGCATGGTCTTGAGCGCGCTGTTTACGGTGCTGCTGATCAACGCAGTGAACTTTGTCGACGGCATCGATGGACTCGCCGCGGGCCTGGGCATGATCGCGGGTTCCGCGATTCTGATCTACTCGCTGGCGGTGCTGCACGACCAAGGCGGGGCAGTCTCCGCATACCCGCCGGCGATCATCTGCGCGATCCTGGTGGGCATCTGCGCCGGGTTTTTGCCACACAACTTCGAGCCGGCGCGCATCTTCATGGGCGACTCTGGGGCGATGCTGATCGGGCTGTTGCTCGCAGCTGCGTCCATTTCCGCTTCGGGCAAGATCAACATGTCGCTCTACGGCGCAGCTGACCTGGTCGCGCTGGTCAGTCCGATCATCGTGGTGCTGGCAGCGATCGCCCTGCCGGTGCTGGACTTGGTGTGGGCGGTGATCCGCCGCACCGCGAGGGGGCAGAGCCCGTTCGCCGCGGACGCCGGGCACATCCACCACCGCCTGCTGCGGCTGGGGCACACCCACCGGCGCACCGTGCTGGTGCTCTACATGTGGGTTTCCGCGGTGGCCTTCGGCGCGGTGAGCTTCTCCGTGGTGCCGTTTAAGGTCGCGGCGTCGCTGAGCGTGGCTGCACTGTTGGTTGCGTTCTTGCTCACGCTGGTGCCCTTGGCCAAGGGGAAAATTGGCCCGGCAGGTAGGATGAGCCACCGTGAAACCGCTTGAAGTCAACGACGCTAATGCCATGTCCGACCACCGCAAGCCCCTTGTGCGTGCCCTGAAGGTAGCGAGCTGGGCGCTCGTGGTGCTGACCGTGGTTGCCCTCATGGGGTGGGGCGCGGCGCGCGGCCTGCCCGGCATCTGGGCCGCGTTGATGGGCGTGGCCGTCGGCGGGAGCTTCGTGCTGCTGACGGCGGTCACCGTGCTTGCCACCTCGAACTCCTCTCCGAACGCGACCATGGCGATCGTGCTCGGCGGCTGGCTGCTCAAGATGGGGCTGCTCGTGCTGTTTTTCCTGTGGATCCGCGGCTACGACTTCTATGACCACCAAGCGTTCGGCATCACCACTTTGGCCGCTCTGTTTGTCGCCTTGGGTGCCGAAACATGGGGTTTGATCACCGCCCGCACCTGTCTCTTATACACATCTCCGAGCCCACGAGACTCCTGAGCATCTCG
>ERZ1031113.200-NODE-200-length-18794-cov-6.819681_pt1 | contig 18794 bp, 22 predicted proteins | sample MGYA00518225_ERZ1031113 | MGnify/ENA primary metagenome ERZ1031113 (study PRJEB33718, sample SAMN03159751) | human skin metagenome | collected 2014-05-20 | study: EMG produced TPA metagenomics assembly of the PRJNA266117 data set (Human skin bacterial metagenome...
CTACACTATCCTCTTCGTCGGCAGCGTCAGATGTGTATAAGAGACAGGGTATGAGCTATGACGAGCTCCTTCGCACGAGGATCCTCGAACCCGCTGGTATGACTTCGACGTTCCTCGCCCTGCCCGGAACCGCCGACGGTCATCCGCAAGGACTCACTTTGGCCGGCCGTCCCGCGGAACGGTGGGAAATGAATGGCTGGGCGCCCGCTGGCGCGATTCGCTCCACTGCCAAGGACATCGCGAAATACGTCGACTGGATCTCCGCGCACGGTGGCCCGGATCTCGGCTGGGCTGAGTTGGAGGACGACGGAACGGCATACACCTTCCACAACGGCGGCACCGGGGGCTACAGCACGATGCTCGTCTGGGACCCGGCGAATCCCCGGCGCGCCGCATTCGTGGCCAATTCCAGCGAAGCGAGCGTCGACGACCTCGGCATCAAACTGTTGAAAGGAACCCAGCGATGATCAATTTGCTAGTCACGATCGCTATTCTCGCGCTCGCAACGTTCACTGCGGTGCGCGGAGTGCGCTCCCCTATTGTCGGGCTTATCGACGCTGGCTTCACCGTCTTCGTCGTTTTCCTCCTAGCCCACGGAATGAGCTGGAATACCGACCTGCCTGTATTTGTGTGGTGGTTGCTCGCTCTCTGGGGCGCAGCCCTCGTCGGGTTCCAGGCTGCCCGTGTGGTGGCACGCCCCCAGAGCACCGGTGAGCGTCGCACCGGCTAAACGAGATTGCCTGCTACACCGTGCCGGTCTCCAGCAGCTGCTCGAACTGGGCTTCGTCCAAAATCGTGATGCCCAAGTCCCGGGCCTTCTGTTCCTTGGAGCCGGCGTTCTCGCCGACAACGACATAGTCGGTCTTCTTGGACACGGACCCCGACGCCTTACCTCCGCGTGTGAGGATCGCCTCCTTGGCAGCATCGCGCGAGTAGTTCTCCAGAGTGCCGGTGACCACGACGGTCAGGCCCTCAAGCGTTTGGGGTGCGGCGTCTTCGACGTCGTCTTCCATGGTCACGCCAGCAGCGGCCCACTTATCGACGATCTCCACGTGCCAGTCCACCTCGAACCAATCCTTGAAGGATTCGGCGATGATCGTGCCCACTCCGTCAGTCTCCGCGAGCTCCTCCACCGAGGCCGCACGCAGCGCGTCCATGGATTTATAGCGCGCCGCTAATGCGCGGGCAGCCGTCGGACCGACGTGGCGGATCGACAGCGCCACCAGCACCCGCCACAAGTCCGTGGTCTTGCGCTCCTGCAGGTTTTTCAAAAGCTTCTTGCCCGACGCATTGATCTGCCCGTCTTTTCTCGTGTACGTAGACGACTTTTCTACGTCGTCGGAGGACAGCGAGAAAAGGGTGGATTCGTCGATAAGCACGCCCGATGCGATGAGGTCGTGTGCGCCCTTCTCGCCGAGTGCCTCGATATCGAACGCCCCGCGCGAGGCGATGTACTCCAGGCGTGCGCCGAGCTGCGCCGGGCACGAGCGGGTATTCGGGCAGCGCCAGTCCGCGTCGCCCTCCTTCGCGGGCGCGAGCTCCGTGCCGCACGCCGGGCACTCTTTCGGGAAGACGAATTCGCGCTCAGTGCCGTCACGCAGATCCGCAACGGGGCCCAGCACCTCCGGGATGATCTCGCCGGCCTTGCGCACCACGACCGTGTCGCCAATGAGCACGCCTTTGCGCTTGACCTCCGTCTGGTTGTGCAGCGTGGCCATCGATACGGTCGAGCCTGAAACGAACACCGGCTCCATGACCGCGTACGGCGTCGCGCGACCCGTGCGTCCGATGGAGACCTCGATATCCAGTAGCTTCGTAGTCACTTCCTCCGGCGGGTACTTGTACGCGATCGCCCAACGCGGCGCCCGCGAGGTGAAGCCCAACTGACGCTGCTGGGCGATGTCGTCGACTTTGATCACCACGCCGTCCATCTCGTGAATCGCGTCGTGGCGGTGGTCCGCCCAGTAGCTCACCGCGTCCTGGACGTCCTGGGCGGTCTCGGCGCGCTTGGTGTACTCGCTGACCGGCAGCCCCCACGAGGCGAGCTTCTCGTACGCGTCGTGCTGCGTGGCGAACTCAACGCCCTCACGCGCGCCGATACCGTGGCAGATCATGCGTAGCTTGCGCTTGCGCACCGCCTCCGGATCCTTCTGCCGCAGGCCTCCTGCAGCCGTGTTGCGCGGGTTCGCGAAAGGCTTGCCGCCCTCCTTCTGGCGCAGCTCGTTGAGCTCGGGGAAATCCTCCGGGCGGATGAACACCTCGCCGCGGACCTCCACCAGCGCCGGCACATCGCCCGTCAGCTCATGCGGGATGTCCTCGATGACCTTCGCGTTGGCGGTGATGTCCTCGCCGACTCGGCCGTCGCCACGCGTAGCCGCACGGACGAGCGTGCCGTTCTCGTAGACCAAATCGATCGACAGCCCGTCGATCTTCAGCTCCGTCAGGTACGGCCCCGGCGTCTTCGCCAGCCAATCCGCGAGCTCTTCGGCGGAGAACACATTGTCCAAGCTCGTCATCGGCTCGAGGTGCTCCACGTCGGCGAACGCCGTATTCGCCGTCGGCGCGCCGACCTCCTTCGTCGGTGAATCCGGAACGGCCAGCTCCGGGTGCTCCTCCTCGAGTTTTTGCAGCGCACGGAACATCTCGTCGAATTCCGCGTCGGTGATCACCGGGTCGCCGTTGTAGTACAGATCCCGGTGGTGACGGACCTCCTTCGCCAGGTCAGTCCATTCGCGCAGCAGGTCCTTGTCCACGGTGCCGTCGGTCGCAGGGGCGTTGTTCTCAGTCACAGGCCCCAAGTTTAGAGGTCTTTCACCACTGCGGGTTGGCCGTATCCACGCCCTTATCCGCCGCATGCTTTTCGACGAGCCCCAGCAAGTAGTCCTGCGTACCGTCGTAAGCCTTGTGGAAACGTTCGTCCCCGACGTACATCCGCGCGAGGATGAGCTGGCGGGCCGGGGTGACCTCGTACCACTGGCCGATCATCTCGCGGTGGCGCGCGACGAGAGCCTCGGCCTCTTCCGACCCAGCTTCGACACCGGCCTCCCGCGCTGCAGCGAGGTCCGAAACGAAAGCGTCCTGTTCGCGCTGCAGCGCGGCGAAATCGTTCTCGTCCATCTGCGCCAATTTCTCTTGGGACTGCGCCCACTCGGCAGTATCGCCCCAACGCTCTTCGGCTTCCTTCTGGTACTCGGGCATTTTCTCGCCCAGGTATTTCTTCATCGCGTCCATGTCAATGTGTCCTTTCTCAGTCTGTTCAATCAGGTTGTCCACCGCATCGAGTTGCTCGGCAACGGCTGAAAGCTGCGCTGCCAATTCCGCCCGGTGACGGGTGAGGGCGTTGCGGAGGGTGTGGGAGGGGGCGTCGATAAGCTGCGCAATTGTCTCAAGCGGGATGCCGACGCCGCGGTAGAGCGCGATCGCCGCACCCCGTTCGATATCTGCGTCCGCGTACATGCGGTACCCGGTCGCCGTACGCGACGGCTCGAGCAGACCGCGCTCCTCCCAATGCCGCAATGCCTTCGTGGAAACTCCGAGCAGCGCGGCGGTTTCTCCGATCGTGTAATCACCCATGACCACAGTGTGAACGTTGCCGTTGGGTCAAGGTCAAGCGCTCGCGCAAAAACGTGTCGCCGCGCTCATTAGAATGAACCCCATGCCTACTTTCGACGCCTCGCGGATGCTCTCCTTCGACCTGGAGACCACCTCGGCGAACCCGCGGGAGGCACGCATTGTGACCTCAGCACTCGTGCGTATCGACGGCCGCGATGTCACCGCCACCGAGCACCTCGCCGACCCCGGCGTGGAGATCCCCGAGCAAGCCGCCGCGATTCACGGCATCTCAACGGAAAAGGCCCGCGCCGAAGGCCGACCCCACGATGACGTGCTGCGCGAGACCGTCGAGACGATCAAGCAGGCGTGGGACGACGGCTTCACCCTGATCGTGTTCAACGCGCCCTACGACCTGACTGTGCTGCGCGCGCTCACGGGCGATTTCACCGTGACCGGGCCCGTCTACGACCCGCTGCTCATCGATCGCGCGATGGACCGCTACCGCAAAGGCGGCAAACGCAACCTCGGTGCTTTGTCCGAGTTCTACGGCGTCCAGCTGGAAAACGCCCACGAAGCGACCTCCGACGCGATGGCCGCCGCGCGCATCGCGTGGAAGCAGGTCAAGAAAGTCTGGCCAGAACTATCCGCGAAAGAGCTCGACGAGCTCATGGAATTCCAGGCCGTCAAGCACTTCGAAATTCAGACCGATTTCCGCAAATACTGCGAGTCCCGCGGCCGCGACACGTCGAGCATCACGACCGCCTGGCCGATGATCAGCTAGCCAGCTACAGCTGGTACTTCTGCTTCACCTCGCCGACGAATTTCGCCAGGCCCTTTTTATCCCAACCGGCGTCGAGCGAATGCGCGGTGCCGTCGTGGGTGCGCACGACCATCTCGCCGTTCGAGTCCTCGATGTCCAGGTGCTCGATCTCCCGGAGCGGCACCGATTCCACCTTCTCCCCCACGCCGAAGACCAAGTTATCGCCGTCGACCTCCGCGCGGTGCTTCTTTCCCAGCGCCATAGCGATCGACAGACCGAAAATGAACCCGACCGGGATGGCCATGTCGAACGCGAAGCTCATCGCGACGCCGAAAATCACGCCGAAAATCAGGATGTAGTACCACTCGTAGTGGTCGTGTTTCCAGCTCATGGCAGCTCTCCCTCAATAGTGAACCGGTTCACATTTAGGGTACCGAAACGGCAGCTGCGCGTTGCGCGGCTCAGTCCAGGAAACGCTGGCCGTGGTCGCCGATCAAGGGCTTTGCCTTATCGACGAACGCCGCCACCCCTTCTTTATCCCCACCACTGCTGATCACCGCATCCGTGCCGTCCACGAGAGTGAAGTACAGGTCGCCGTCGGCTTTCTGCTCGATCGACGCCACCTGGTCGACCGGCACGCTGACCGGCCCGTCGCCGTGCCCGATGTCGTAGGTGAAGGTTCCGTCGGCGATGCGGGCGGAAACAGACCGCGATTCCTACCGCAGCTCCGAAAGACAAGCCCCAGTTCCTGGCTTTTGTTTCCCAGATCAAGAGGTCTGACGACATAGTGACAGGCTAGACAGAAAGATGTTCTTCCGGCTACAGTTGAATCAACTTCGAAAGGACTTGATTCAGCATGAATATTCCGGCTGATTTCGGTCGCCGCGTAAAGGCCCTGCGCGAGGCTCGCGACATGAACCAGCGCGCACTCGCTAAGGCTACGAACGATGCCTTGTCCCAATCAGGAATCGTTCGCATCGAAAAAGGCGACAAGCGTCCGTCTCCTAGTGAGCTTCTCGCACTGAGCTGGGCACTCGGCGTGAGCTTAGACGAGCTCACCGATGAGCAACCGCTGGGCGAACGCAAAATCTGGGCCGCACGCTCCAAGCACCGCGTCGATGTCACCGACGCCCTTGACCGCCTGACAGCACAGTTGCAGCTGCGCAACACACTCCAGGAAGTGCGCGGTACCCGTGCTTCGTAACAAACACCGGTTCGGAGAGAATCTCTCCCCCAAAGCTCAAGGCATCGAGCTTGCCCGACGCTTCCGCGAAGAGCACCAGCTAGCCCTCGGACCAATCGAACGGATCGAGCACCTCACTGAGCTTGTCGACGCTGACTTACTCATCACCCAGCTCCCCGACAAAGTCGATGCATTGACGGTTCAAGACCCCATAACCCGCAATATTGTGATCGGGGTTGCGACCTCGAGCGTTCCATTCCGGCAGAACTTCTCGCTTGCCCACGAAGTCGGGCACATTTACGCCGGCGACCTAACCGCCGCGACCGATTTGAATCCGTGTCTGCAACACGACGAAGAAGTCCGTGCGGATTCATTCGCTGCCCACATTCTGTGCCCACTTGATTCTTTGGAAGAACAACTGGAGGGGCGCGATCCAAGCACCGAGGAAGCACTCTCCCACATTGTGCAGCGATACAAGATTTCCCCACGAGTGGCGTTGAGCCAATTACGTCGCGCGGGATTGATCGCATCTGATCGAGCGTCCAAGCTCGGTCGGACGTGGTCAGCACCCTCACTCGCATCGCGTTTCGCCTGGCGCAACGAATACGACCTGGAGGTTGTCCAAGCTTCCACTCCCCGTCCCGCTCCACGCCTTGTTGCCGATGCCACCCAGGCGTACCTCGACGGTGAGGTCGCAGCTGAAGCAGTTGCTTTGGCCCGCGGCATCCCACCACAGCAAGTGCATGATGAACTCGACAGTCTCTTCTCCACGGACGATTCGGAGGAATCCGATCCGGACCCGTTCTCTCACCTCGACAGTTTTTTCGGTGAGGACTAATCAGCTGTGGCCACTTCGCGCAGGTTCATCGTCTCCGACACTTCGATCCTGTTGTCGTTCGTGTGCGCGAACAAACACGACCTGTTGATTAAGTTTGCCGGTCCGAACCCGATCTATCTTCCCCAAGTTGTGGTCGATGAGATGGAGCGAAAGCTATCCCAGCCGAAGTTCCGCGGAGCTCACGGCCGCTGGATGCGACTTTTGAGTTCCAAGTACTTCGCTGTCCTTGAAGAGACTGCTGAACTGTTGCCGATTATTCGGGGTTTCGCTGGTTATGCGTTCTCATACCAAGGTGGCAAAGCAAAGAATCTCGGCGAATTCATGTGTCTGGCTCACTGTATTCACGAGCAGGACCGGGGACGAAAGGTAGCCATGTTGGTGGATGATGGCGATGCCCGCGAGATAGCGCGCAAACGATCCGTGCATCATTTCGGTTCGGAGCAAGTTCTCCTCCGTGCGGTGCAGCAAGGACACATCAAGAATCGTGCGGATGCCAAGAAGATTTGGGAGCAACTACGGGCATTCGACACGCACGTTCCCTTTGAGGAGACAGCGCTCGCCTCTCCTGCTACGTACTCTTGAGCGCCTCAGCCATCTCCGCGGCCGCACGGTAGTTCGCGGCGGTCTCGAGCAGCGTGGGCTCGGGTTCTGCATACACGTCGATCGCGGTTTCCGCCGGGTCGATCTGCAGTTGATCGAAGATACGGAAGACCTCGCGCGGCTCCATCACCGGCACCGCGATCCGTGCGCCGCGGTCAAGCGCGCCGGCCAACGCATCCAAGTCGACGTCGCCTGCGAGATCGACGGTGAACCAGTCCGCGCCACACAACGGCTCCGGACTGTTGAGCAGGTGCGCTCCGAAACGCCCGAGCACGTCCAGCACGCGCTCGTCCGGCACCGCGGGAATCTCCTCGTAGTCAGTCGCGCCTGTCACCGCGCCGCGCCGAACACGCCCGAGCATCGGCTCGTCGAGCTGCAGCAGCGTGCGCACGCCGAAACGCTTTTCGACGTCTCCCCTATGCTCCTCCACCCCGTGCAGCAGCGCATCGGCGATATCCCGTGTCGCGCCGCGGTCGGTGATCATGCGGTGGCCGTTGCCCATCTCCAATTGGGCGGCGAGTGTCCACGGCCCGACGAGCTGAACTTTGAGTTCAGTGACCTTGCCGGCCCACAGCTCCTCGAGCGCGTCGAGATCTCTTTCGAATTGGTCGCGTGCGCGCATGGTTGCGATTTGCGGACGCCGCGTGACGCGCCACGACCGTGGCCCGATGTCCAGGTTCAGCGGCAACAGCGCAGCGGTGCGGCCGACCGCATCGGAGCCGACACCGCGTGCAGGAAGCTGCGGGATGTGCGGCGTCGGCGATTCCGAGAGCACCACGTCTGCCGCAGCGGCGAGGTCGGTGCCGGGCAGCGGGCCGAGCCCGAACGCCGTCACGCCGGCTCCGAACCGGCTGCTTCGGTCCCGCAGATCGTGCCGGAACCCAGCACGATATCGCCCTGTCCGTCCGGGTCCGGCAGGTAAAGCACGGCGGCCTGGCCGCGCGCGACGCCGGAAAGAGGCTCGGTGAGAGCCAAGGTCATGGTGTCGGCATCTACATCGACGTGCGCGCGGCACGGCACGACACCACCGTGGGCGCGGATCTGCACGTTGGCGTCGAATTCCCCCTCCATCGAAGGGTGAAGCACCTTGAGGCGGTCGGCGTGGATGGTGGTCACGTCGAGGGCGGCGCGCGGTCCGACGGTGACGGTGCCGGTGTCGGCGTCGATATCAGTGACATATCGCGGCTTGCCGTCGGCGGCGGGCACGCGGATATTCAGGCCCTTGCGCTGCCCGATCGTGTACTGGAAGGCACCGTCGTGCTCCTTGAGCTCCGCGCCGCCCTGGTCGACGATCATGCCGGGGCGCATGCCGATGGACTTACCCAGAAACGCCTGGGTATTGCCGTCCGGGATGAAGCAGATGTCATAGGAGTCCGGCTTCGACGCCGTAGAGAAACCGTGCGCGGCTGCTTCCTCGCGGATCTGCGGCTTCTCGGTGTCGCCGACTGGGAAGATGCAGCGGTCCAGCTCATCGCGGGTCATCACGCCGAGAACATAAGACTGGTCCTTCTGCGCGTCGGTGGAGCGGCGGAGGTTGCCGGCGTCGTCGATAAGCGCGTAGTGCCCTGTCGCGATCGCGTCGAAGCCGAGCGTGACCGCGCGCTCGAGGAGTGCTGCGAACTTGATTTTCTCGTTGCATCGCAGACACGGGTTGGGGGTCTCGCCGCGCGCGTAACTGTCCACGAAATCGTCGATGACGTCTTCTTTGAAGCGGTCCGAGAAATCCCACACGTAGAACGGAATGCCCAGCTTGTCGCACACACGGCGCGCGTCAGCGGAATCCTCGATCGAGCAGCATCCGCGCGCGGATTCGCGGGTCTGCTGCGCGTCCTTGCTCAAGGCGAGGTGAACGCCGACGACGTCGTGTCCGGCATCGACAAGCCGCGCCGCCGCCACAGAGGAATCGACGCCGCCACTCATTGCTGCCAAAACTCGCACGTGGCGTGAGTGTAGTCGCGTCACCGCAGGACGAAAAATACCCGGCGCGCAAAGTGGTACCACGGTACGACGACAGCGGTGCGCGCGGAAATTACGCTGGCGAAGCATGACCAAACATATCGCGGCCGTGCGTGTCCGGCCCCGAGACGTCGCCCTGGCGCTCGTGCTCGCGGCGATGTGCCTCATCAGTCCACTCGCAGACGGTTTCAGCGTGCTCGACGGGGCGCTTCTCGTGTGCGCGGCAGCCGCGCCGTTCACCCGCGGGCGCTGGCCGTGGGCGACCATCGCAATCTGTGCTGCGGTGCTAGCGGCCTGCGCATTCCCCGAGAGCCTGCCGACCGGGACGATCGGTGTGGCGATGTTCACCACCTACATCGTCGCGCGCCACCTTCCCGCACCCGCGCGCTACATTGTGGCCGCCACGCTCCTCGCGGGCGACATCGCCGCGACGGTGTTCATCGGCCCGGCCCTGCGCTCCCTGCCGCTTGCGGAGCGCGCGCAGTACATCGCGTGGAGCGTCACGTTGCTCACCGTCGCGTTCCTCGTCGGCGAGTTGCGGCGCCGCGCGGAGGAAGCGGCGGCAAAGGAAGTGCAGATCCAGCTCGCGCGCCAGCGGGAGGAATTCGAGCGCGAGGCAGCAGAGCAGCGGGCGCATCTTGCCCGGGAGATCCACGACATCGTGACGCATTCGCTCACCGTCATCGTGGCGCAGGCCGACGGCGCACGCTACGGCGCCTCGCCCGACGACGCGCTGCGCACCATCAGCTCGGTCGGCCGCGAGTCGCTGCGCCAGATGCGCGGCGTCGTGGGGCTGCTGCGCGGCGGGGAGCAGCGCCCAGTCGAGCCGCTTGTTCCGTCGCTCGACATCGACAGTCTCGTCGCCACCAGCCGCGCGGGCGGACTCGACATCGACTACAGCGTCGACGGCACCCCACCCGCACTCGACCCGGGTACGACGCTGACCATCCACCGCATCGTCCAAGAAGCGCTCACCAACGCGATGAAGCACGGCGACGGTACCGCGCAGCTCACTGTGTCGTGGCGCCCGGACGAGGTCGCGCTCCGCCTCGAAAACGGTTTCACGCACGAGTCCGCTCACCAGCACGGTCACGGTCTGCGCGGCATGCGCGAGCGAGCATCGCTTATCGACGGCACCCTCACCTCCTCCCCCTCCCACGACCGCACGTGGGTCACCGAAGCTCGCTTGCCCCTGCAGCGTACAGATAGGGTCGAACCATGACCTTTTCCATTGGTCTCGTCGACGACCAGCTGCTCTTCCTCCACGGCATCCGCGCTGTCATCGACTCCCAGCCGGATTTGTCCGTGAGCTGGCTTGCCGGCAACGGTGAGGAAGCTGTGGAGGCAATGTCCGCGGACCCCGTCGATATTGTCCTCATGGACATCCAGATGCCGGTGCTCGACGGCATTGCGACCACACGCCAGTTCTCGCAGCGTTTCCCCGGCGCGAAGGTGATCATCCTGACCACATTCGACGATGAGGGCTATGTCATGGGGGCATTGTCCGCGGGGGCGAGCGGATTCCTGCTCAAAGACGCCGAACCGGACACACTTCTAAGTGGGATCCGCACCACAGCAGCAGGCGATGCGGTGATTTCGCCGAGGGCGACGAAACGGATCGTCGATAAGCTCAGCTCTTCTTCTGCTGAGGCGGATGTTCCGTTGTCTCCCGCCGACCGTCTCGCATTGGACGAGTTGACCGAGCGCGAGACCGAGATCTTGGTCGCCGTCGGGCGGGGGTGGTCGAACACAGAGATCGCCGAGCGGATGTTCATCTCCATGCCGACGGTGAAGACGCACGTCGGGCGCGTGCTGGCGAAAACGAGCTCGCGCGACCGCGTCCACGCAGCGCTGTTCGCGTACCGCACCGGGCTCGTCGCGCGCGCGGACTTGCTGGACTCTTAAGCCGCGTCATACCCGGGTAGGACGCCGGAAATCATGCCCCGCGCCGACGCGGAACCTGCTGGTTGTGCGGGAACCTTGAGGGCATGGAGACATCATCGATCATCAGGACAGAAGGTCTGACGAAGACCTACGGCGGCACGACCGTCGTCAACAACCTCGGCTTGGACGTTGCGGCCGGTACCGTGCACGGGCTGCTCGGTCCAAACGGCTCGGGCAAGTCGACCACCATGAAGATGCTGCTGGGGCTGGTCACGCCCACCAGCGGCGAGATCAACATGCTCGGGCGGCCCATGAACCGTACGAACCGGTCCGAGGTGCTCGCCGGCGTCGGCTCGCTCATCGAGGCGCCGTCCGCGTACCCGCACCTCACCGGCGGCGAGAACATGACAATCGCGTCGCGGCTCTTCGGCGCCTCGGAAGCCAATGCGCAACGCGCCATCGAGCTCGTGCGCCTGAGCGGCCACATGGACAAGCTAGTCAAGAACTACTCGCTCGGCATGAAGCAACGCCTCGGCATCGCGATGGCGCTCGCCCGCGACCCGCAGCTGCTCATTCTCGACGAGCCCACAAACGGCCTCGACCCCGCCGGCATCGAGGAAATCCGCGCGCTCATCGTCAGCCTCGCCCGCGACGAAGGCCGCACGGTGCTGGTGTCCAGCCACCTGCTCTCCGAAATCGAGAAAATGGCCTCGAATCTGACCATCATCGACCGCGGCACGCTCATCTTCCAGGGCTCGCAGCAACAGCTTTACGACGCCCAACTCCCCGACCTATTCATCCAAACCCCCTCCGGAGATGCCGCCGCCTCGCTGCTGGCCGCCCTGCGCCCCGTTGCTGTGGATGGCGGAGTTGAGCTGCACGGGCTGAGCGACGGCCAGGTCGCCGATGTCTGCGCCCACCTGGTCAGCCACGGCGTTCCTCTGCACCAGGTGGTGCGCAAGCGCCGCAGCCTCGAGGAAATCTTCATCGGTCTGACGGGACGGGAGGGCTTGAGCGCATGATCGTCGAGATCGCAAAGCTGCGCCGCACCAAGGTGGTGCTGCTCGGATTCCTGCTGTCCGCGGGCATTGTGCTGTTCGCCGGCATGAATCTCTTCGCCGGGGGCCGCATCGACGATTTCCGTGCGGACCCCGGGACGAACTGGGCCGGCCACATTGTCGGCTACTGCATCGCGCTGGCGTTTCTGTCGCCGCTGCAATTGGCGGTCATCGCCAGCCGCGTGGCGGACACGGAGAACGTGAGCGGCGGGTGGCGCCTCAACGCCATCGCCGGGGTGCCGCCGGGCACGTTGATCGTGCGCAAATTCGTGGTGGCGGCGGTGCTCGTGGCCGTGCTCAAGCTCGTCGAATTCGCCGCGGTCCTCGCGTTGCCTCTTCTCCTGGGCGCCCCAACTCCAAGCTCCGAGATGCTTGCTACCTGGGTGTTGTTCGGACTCGGCGCGCTCGGAACCTCGCTTGCCCTGCTCGCTGTGATGCTGTGGCTGGCTGCGGTGACCGATTCGCAGATCGTCGTCCTCGCGATCGGTGTTGTCGGCGGATTCCTCGGCATTGCCGCACTGCTCTCGCCGGCGTGGTTGGCCGCCATCAACCCGTTCGGCTACTTCGCGATGCTCACCCCTTTCACCTTCGCCGACACAGGCATCGCGCCGACTGCTCCACACTGGCTCGCGTGGGGCATCTTCATCCTCGCGGCCGCCGCAGTCTTCACCGCGGCAACCCGCATGCTCGACCGGAAGGAGCTCTAAAACCATGGATCTTCTGCGCAACGACCTTCTGAAATTCCGCCGGTCGCACATGTGGGCCGTGCTCACCCTCATTCCACTGATCGCTGTGGCAATGGGGGCCGGCAACTACTTCGGCAACCAAGGCCAACTTGAGGCCGGATGGACCAGCTACCTCTCCCAGATCATGCTCTTCTACGGAATGATCTTCATGACGGCAGGCATCGCGATCATTGCCTCCGCTGCCTGGCGCGTCGAGCACCGCGGCCACAACTGGCACTCGCTGCTCACCTCCACCCGCTCGGCGGGCGGCCTGACCGCCTCGAAGATCGCGGCGATCACGATCGCGGCCGCAGCGATGCAGGCGCTGCTCGTCGTCCTGGCCGTCGTGGTCGGACTTGCTGTCGGTGTCCCTGGCACCCCGCCCGGCTCGTTTGTCGCGGTGGCGTTTCTCTCGCTGCTGCCCGCCGCCGCGGTGGCCGCGTGGCAGTCCTTACTGTCAATGGTGATCCGCAATTTCGCGGGCCCCGTCGCCATCGCCCTCGTGGCCAGCATCATCTCCTTCGGCATTCTCGCTTCAGGCGCGACGTTCGCCCGCTTCGTCCTGCCGCCGGGGCTGCTCAGCGACACCCTGTGGCTGGGCAGCAGCGCAGTCGCAGACGCCGGCGCGATCAGCGCGGCAACAATCCTCCAGGTCGCCATCGCCTCGGCCGCCCTCGCACTGGCTGGATGGCTCGCTGCCGCTGCCTATCTCCGGGCGACGGACGTGCGTCTGTAGTCTCGGCGGTTATGGCCCAGAAAAGCGAGACCTTCGAGATCGACACCGGCATCGCGGAAATCATCCACGAACCGGACGGGTCGATGCTCCTCATGGTCAACGGCGTGCCCAGCTCCCACATCGTCCCGGGTGAGCCGGAGCGGCTCGATTTCTCGTATATGCGCTGGATCGCAGCCGCGATCGAGGAGACGCGTTCGTGGGAGAAGCCCCGCCTGACCCATCTCGGGGGCGCGGGGTGCTCGCTGCCGCGCTATTTCGCGCACGTGTGGCCGCATTCGCGCAACACGGTCGTCGAGTGGGACATGGACTTGGCCCAGCTCGCGCGCGAGAAATTCGATATCCCGCGCTCCCCGCTCGTCAAAATCCGCGTGGGCGACGCGCGCGAGGTCACCGACGGCTTCGTCGACGCATCGCGCGACGTCATCATCCGCGACGTCTTCGAATCAGCGACAACGCCGCGCAGCTTGACGACGCTCCCCTTCTACCACTCCTGCCTCCGCTCCCTCTCGTCAACAGGCCTTTATATCGCGAACTGCGGTTCCCGCGGCGACCTGACCGAAGCCCGCGAAGAGCTCGCCGGGATGGCTGAGGTCTTCCCCCATCTCGCCGTCATAGCCGACCCGCCGATGCTCAAGGGGCGCCGCTACGGCAACATCATCTTGCTCGGCTCGCAGTCCGAGATACTCGAAACCCCCGAGCTGACCCGAAGGTTGCTCAGGGGTGGGGTGCCAGCGCACTTCAAAGACGATGCGTGGGCTCGCGCCATGGCCTCATCCGCCACGCCGCGCCACGACGCTGACGCTTAGTTCCTACTCGCTCGATCCAGCGCCCTGCTTATTCGCATTGTCGAGCAGGATGAGCAGGTCGCCTACGGAGTAGTCGTTGCCGACCATCATCTTGTTGAGGTCATCGACGGGCAGCGTGCCGTTTTCGACCTGGCGGCGCGCGGTGTCCGCGATGTTTTGGGCATCGCCAGCATCGAAGCCGAAGGTCTGTGCCGCGCCCTGAACGTGCTGCGGCGAGAGCGCGCCAGATGCCAGGCCGAGGATCGCCGCAGCGAGCGCCGAGTTGGACTGCTCGAGGACCGCGAGGGAATCAGCGATACCGCTGTCGATGTCCTTGTCCTGAAGCTGCTCGAGCAGACCGCCGGTGGCGTTGTAGTCGCCGGCGACAAACCGCACCCACTGGCCCTGGTTGCCGTTGAAGAGGTTCAAGTCGACCGGCGTGTTAATACCCGCCACGCGCCCCGATTCCGAACGCTGCCAGATATCCACCTTGTCCCAACCGCCGACCGGGCCCGGCGCCTTGTTCTGGTACGCGGCGAGCCAGAGCGGGTAGTCCGCGAACTCGCCGGTGTTGCCCATCTGCTCGAGCCAGAAATAGCGGTAGGTGTACACCATCGGGCGGCGGCCCGTCTTATTTTCGAGCTCAGTGAGGAACGTGCGCGTCCAGTCGCGCAGCTGCTCGGGGCTCAGTCCTTCGTCGACCTCGAGGTCGAGCACCGGCGGCAGGGTCGTCGCCGGGCCGGTGTTGAGCACATTGGCGAAGTTATTCGCCTGCGCCACAGGGTCGTTGGCCGGGCGCGCGTAGTGGTACGCGCCGACGGTCATGCCCGCATCGAGCGCGCCCTGCGCGAATTTCGCGTAGGCGTCGTCGGTGTAGTCGGTGCCTTCGGTGGCTTTGATGATGGCGAAGCGGTGGTTGTCGCCGCGCACCGAATTCCATTCGATGGCGTTGCCGCCGGTGTCTTGGTGGTGGGAAACATCGACGCCGTTGACCCAGTCGGCACGGCTATCGGCGTTGACGGAACCAGCGGCCATGATGCTGCCGAAGGCAATGGCCGCGGATGCGATGAGGGCTGCAGGACGCAAAGAACGAGTCATGGCACGCACCTTAACTCACATTCGTCACACAAACCACGCGCGACACACAATTCACAGCTTTGCGACGTCCCGCGCCTTCCCGATCACCTCCGGCAGCCTTTCGAGGAGAAACTGCACATCCTTGTCCGTCGTCGTCCGCCCGAGCGTGAACCGGAGAGCCCCATCTGCGTAATCGTCCGGCAGCCCCATCGCTTCGAGAACGTGGCTGCGCTGGTTGACCCCGTTATTGCACGCCGAGCCCGTCGACGCCTCGATGCCCTGGCTGTCGAGCAGCATAATCATCGCGTCGCCATTCGCTCCCGGGAAGATAAGGTGCGCGTGTCCCGGAAGCACCTGCACGCCCTCGCGTCCGAGCACCGTCGCGCGCGCGTCCGGGATCGTGGCGATCGCGGCATGCACGAGTTCGTCGCGAAGCGTCGCCAGCCGCGCTGCCTCCGCCTCCATTTCCCCGGCGGCCTCTTTCAGCGCCGCCGCCGTGGCCGCTGCTGTTGCGACATCGACTGTCCCCGGCCGGATCCCGCGCTGCTGTCCCCCGCCCGTCAGCACGGGTGACGGCGCCGGCGAGCGCTTCGCCAGCAGGATTCCCGCCCCGCGCGGACCACCGAATTTGTGGGCGCTGGCCGCGAGCGTCGTCGCGCCGAGCGCGTGAAAATTCACCGGCAGGTGCCCGACGACCTGGACCGCGTCCACGTGGACCGGTGTGCCCGCGGCATTGGCCCGCGCGATGATCTCTTCGACCGGCTGGATCGCGCCCGTCTCGTTATTGGCCCACATGCACGTCGCGACATCCGCCGGATCGTCAAGCACGTCCGTGACCTCGACGACCCCGTCCTCGCCGGCGGGCAGCATTTCGACGTCCGCCCCGCGCTTTTCTACATCCGCGACGGTCTCGCGGACGGCGGGGTGCTCGATCGGCGTCGAGATAACACGCGCGCCCGGGTCACCCGCAAAACCCCGGAGGCCCACATTGTCCGCCTCAGTGCCGGAGGCCGTGAAGATCACCTCGACGGGATCAGCCCCGAGGATCTCCGCGACGGTCTCGCGCGCCTGGGCCAGTACCGCATTCGCTGCACGGCCAGACGCGTATTGTCCGCCGGGGTTGAGCAGATGCGCATGCTCGGCCCACGTGTCGACGGCGACCTGCCGCATCGGGGTGGTCGCCGCGTGGTCGAAATAGCGGGGCGCGCTTACCGTCACCGGTTCTTAAGTGCCTTGATCAGCTCGGGCACGAATTCTTCGATGTCGGCGACAACACCGATGTCGGCGATGGAGAAGATTGGCTCGTCGCGGTCCTGGTTGACAGCGACGATGGTGCCGGACGTCTGCATGCCCGAGGTGTGCTGGATCGCACCGGAAATGCCGAGCGCGATGTACAGCTCCGGAGACACAGTCGCGCCGGTCTGACCGACCTGTGTCTCAGGTGAGGCCCACCCCAGGTCGACGATGTCGCGGGTGGAGCCGGTGGCGGCGTCCAGGACGTCGGCAAGCGCTTCGACGTACTCCTTGTAGCCGTCTTCCGAACCGACACCGCGGCCGCCGGAAACGACGGTGGCTGCCTGAGTCAGCTCGGGACGGTCAGCGCGCACCTTCGGGCTAAACGACGCAACCCGCACGTCACGCTCGGTCGCAGCCGGCAAAGGCATCGGCGCGAGCTCGCCGGCAGCTTCCTGCGGCTCGGCCTTCACAGACCCAGGACGCAGGGTGTAGATCGGGCACTCGCCACCTGCGATCGCGGTGGTGGTGTAGCTGCCGCCGAAGATCTCGTGGTGGGCGGCGCGGTTGTCCTCGATGCCCACGACATTCGTCAGAACGCCGGAGCCGAGGCGCGCGGCGAGGCGGCCGGCGATCTCGTTGCCGGTCACGGTCGCGGCAATCACGATCGGAGCCGGGTTCGCGGCGCCGAGCGCCTGCAGTGCGTCGACCTCGGGAAGAATCAGACGCTCGCTGTAGTCCTCAGCGGACGCATCGATCACCTGAGCGGCACCCAACGCCGCCAGCGACGGTGCGAGCGCTTCCGCATCGCCAGGCGCACCGACGACCACCGCCGAGACCACCCCCAGCCCCCGCGCCGCAGTGATCAGCTCTCCGGTGATCGGGCTCAGCTCAGAGCCGGTGTGCTCTGCCAGTACATATACGTGCATGTCGGATCGGCTCCTTAGTTATTGAGAAGGTTGCGGGCGGACAGTTGCTCAACGACCTGCGCTGCGATGTCATCAGCCGGGCCTTCCAGCAGCTCGCCGGCGGTGCGCGGCGGCACCTCGGTCGCGTGGGTCACATTCGTCGCGGAATTACCCAGGCCGACCTGGCCGGCATCGACGCCGATATCGGCGATGGTCAAACGCGTGATCTCGTGCTTCTTGGCGGCCTTCATGCCCTTGAAATTCGGGAAGCGCGGCTTATCGGACTGCTCGGTCACAGCGACAACGGCAGGCAGCGGCGCCGCGAGCTCCCACGTCCCGCGCTCGTCTTCGCGCGTGGCCAGGATCTCGCCGCCCTCGATGCGCAGGTTGTGCGCCTGCGTCACAGCCGGCACCTGGCGGTACTCCGCCAGCAGCCCAGCGACCGCGCCAGTTCCGCCATCGGACGACTGGTTGCCGGCCACCACCAGCGCAAGATCGTCGATGGTGTTCAAGACATTGTGAAGGGCCCACGCGGTGGAGATGGCGTCGGAGCCGGCGAGGGTGTCGTCGATAAGCGAAATAGCGTCGTCCGCGCCCATCGCGAGGGCCTTGCGCAGCGCTTCCTCGCACCCCTCGGGGCCCATCGTGACGGCGACGACGCGGTAATCGCCCGCATCGCGCAGACGCAGCGCCGCCTCGACGGCGTACTCGTTGATCTCGTCGATGACGTTGTCGGCATTCGCGCGGTCGAGCGTGTTATCCGCCTCGAGCGATTTCGTCGACCACGTGTCCGGCACGTTCTTCACCAGCACAGCAATGGTGGGCATGAATTTTCACCTTCCATCTGTCAGTTTCGCTCACACGAGCCTAGCGCACGCGCGCGCCGCAAATGAACGCTGTCGCGTGGTCGCCGATGCGCGCGATCGCCACCGCCATCGGGCGGTCGCCTTTGAGTTTCAGCTTGCCTCGCAGCTGGTCAGGGTCGACGTCGACACCGCGCACGAGGATCTCCAGCGAACCAGCGCCGTGCGCCTGCAGCGCGGGCCGCAGCTTCTTCAGCGGCACCGCCTCGATGAATGGAAATCCGGAGTACCCGTCCGGCACACGCTCGCCAGTGAGGAACGCAATGTGCGGGTCCAGCATCGTAAGCTCGTGCCGCGCGGCCCACTGCTGGACGAGCCCCGCGCGGATCACCGCACCATCCGGCTCAATGATGAAGCTTTTCGGCTTATCGACGTCCACCCCATCCCCACAGTCCTCCACCCTCTCCGTGAAGCTCTCCCGGATGACCACTGCTTCCCGCGTGTGCCCTGGATCCGCGAGATCCGGTGTGTACAGGCACGCTTCTTTAACTCCCCCGTTCACGCTGACCACGCTGACCAGGCCGTGCCAGTCCGAGTAGTCGATCCCCGGGGCGCACTTGATGGCCATGGCCGCACCGGGGTACGCCTGTCTCTTATACACATCTCCGAGCCCACGAGACTCCTGAGCATCTCGTA
>ERZ1031113.201-NODE-201-length-18602-cov-14.988893_pt1 | contig 18602 bp, 15 predicted proteins | sample MGYA00518225_ERZ1031113 | MGnify/ENA primary metagenome ERZ1031113 (study PRJEB33718, sample SAMN03159751) | human skin metagenome | collected 2014-05-20 | study: EMG produced TPA metagenomics assembly of the PRJNA266117 data set (Human skin bacterial metagenome...
TACGAGATGCTCAGGAGTCTCGTGGGCTCGGAGATGTGTATAAGAGACAGGAGGAAGGTGGCCTCGCGGGATTCCCAGCACTCGTGGATGTTGGGACAGCCGGCTTCCTGGCACACGGTGTGCAGGGAAGCGCCGGAAACGCGGGACTTCATGTCTTCGTAGCCCGGTCCAGTGCGGACTTGGTTGCGGATCCAACGTGGCTTCTGTTCGATGGGCGACTCCGCATTCTTCTTCTCAATGCGGAGCATCTTGCGTCCTTCAGGCTTTACAGTCACAAAAACTCACTTTACGCGTCGGTTAGTGCTCTTCCTAATACAATCAAAGCCGCTCGAAGCTTTATTCCACCGGGGTAGAACCCTGCTGAGCGCGACGCGCCTGACGTGCCTTTTCGTTGGCCACCTTGATGGGATCGGGAGCCGAAGCGAAGGTGTGATCAGCCACGGTGAGCTCACCGGAGAGGGCTTTGAGGAGGGCGTCGAGAAGCGGGGCTTCCGCCTCCTCCATCGTGACCTCACGGCCCAGCTCCAACGAGAGCGTGGAGACGTCGGCGTCGTCGATACCGCAGGCGACGATGTGCTCGTAGTACTCCAAGGTATTGGTGCAGTTGAGTGCCAAACCATGCATGGTCACCCCACGGGTGATGCGAATACCCAAGGCACCGAGCTTGCGGTCGCGCTTCGGGGCGGCTGGGTCGGCAGCCTGGGTGGTGGAGGGAACCCACACACCGGAGCGGCCGTCGATGCGCCCGGCAGTGCTCACACCCAGTTGGCGTACGGCCTGGATGATGGCTTCCTCGAGGCGGCGGACGTAATCCACCACGTCAACGGGCTCCGCGAGCTTAATGATGGGGTAGACCACCAGCTGACCTTCGCCGTGCCAGGTGATGCGCCCGCCGCGGTCGACGTCGATGACTGGCAGGCCATTATCCGGCAGATCTTCCGGCTGCGTGCGCTTGCCGGCGGTATAAACATTGGGGTGCTCCACCACGAGGATGACATCACCCTGCGTGCCCGCTGCCCGGGCCGCGGCGAGCTCGGCCTGGAGATCCCAGGTTTCCTGGTAGCCCATGCGGCCCAGGCGGCGGATCTCCAGTGGCTCGGTGGAGGCGCGGATGGAGCGATCAGCGGGGAAAAATGGTTCGCGGGGAGCAGTCATGGCAACCCATGGTAGTCCCCGCGACGTCAGAACTTTTAAGCGACTCCGTTAGCGGAGGCGTACTCCTCTGCAGTCATGAGCTCGCCAACTTCGGTGACCTCGACCTCGAAGAGCCAGCCCTCGCCGAAGGGGTCGTTGTTGATGACGGCGTAGTCATCGTGCACGTCCTCGTTGACGGCGGTGACGGTACCGGTAACCGGGGAGTACAGGTCAGACACGGACTTGGTGGACTCCACCTCGCCGCAGGTCTCGCCGTGCTCAACGGTGTCACCCACAGCCGGCAGTTCGGCGAAGACAACCTCGCCTAGGCGGTCGGCAGCAACGGAGGTGATACCGATGCGAACGGTGGAACCGGCGACGGAATCAGCGGTGGCGTTGACCCACTCGTGGTCCTCGGAGTAAGAGAAATCGGAAGGAAGAGTAGCCATGTGAAGGATGTCCTTTCGGTAGTTGAATTCAGTAGTGGAGTTTACTTCTCACGCTTGTAGAAGGGGAGAGCGGAAACCTCGAAGGGGTAGCGCTTGCCGCGAATATCTACCTCGACGGCAGCTCCCGGCTCGAGACCAGCGGCGGTGTCGATGAGCGCGAGTGCTACCGGGTGTCCCAGAGTGGGGGAGGGCTGGCCGGACGTCACCGTGCCCACCTTCTGCTCACCTACATACACCTCGGAGCCGGCGCGGGCGGCGCGGCGTTGGGAGGACACCAGGCCGGTAACCACAGCCTTGGGCCCTTCCTCGGCGCGCTGGCGCAGCACCTCAGCGCCCACGAAGTCCTGTTCCTTCTTGGCAAAGGCGCGGGCCATACCGGCCTCGACCGGAGTGATGTCGCGGGTGAGCTCGTTGCCGTAGAGCGGCATACCGGCCTCTAGGCGCAGGGAGTCGCGCGCTGCCAAGCCGCAGGGCTTGATGCCGTATTCTTCGCCCGCCTTGAGCAGCTCTTCCCACAGTTCCGGGGCATCGGAGTTGTAGACGATGAGCTCGAAGCCGTCCTCGCCGGTGTAGCCGGTGCGGCAAATGAAGGCGTACTTGCGCGCAACCTTGCCGGTCATCGCGGCGTAGTAGGGCAGGTCCATGACGGCCTGCTGCTTGGTGTCCTCCACCAACGGGACGAGAATCTCTAGCGCCTTCGGACCTTGGACAGCAATCATGGCCACGTCGCGGGACTCGTTCTTCAGGTCCACGTCAAAGCCCTCGGCGCGCTCGTTGAGGGCCTCCCACACGGTGTCGGCGTTGCCGGCGTTCGGCACGACGAGGAACTTGGTCTCCTCCAAGCGGTAGGTGATGAGGTCATCCATGATGCCGCCGTCCTCAGCGCAGATCATGGAGTATTTCGCCTTGCCCTCCTTGAGAGGCACGAGGTTGGAAATGAAGCAGTAGGACAGGAACTCCGCGGCATCCGGGCCGTTGACCCAGATTTCACCCATGTGGGACAGGTCAAAGAGGCCGGCAGCATTACGTACCGCGCGGTGCTCATCCAGCTCATTGCCGTACTTGAGCGGCATTTCCCACGGCCCGAAAGGCGTGAAGGTGGCGCCGAGCTTCTCGTGCTCAGCATGCAGCGGGGAGTGCAGGAATTCAGTCATTGATTTAATCCTCCTGGTTGTCGGTGTAGTCGAAAGCCTCCGGCGGCGGGCAGGAGCAGACGAGGTTGCGGTCACCGTAAGCCTCGTCGATGCGGCGCACCGGCGGGAAGTACTTGCCGCGGCGCAGGGAAGCCACCGGGTAGGCCGCCTGCTGGCGCGTGAAGGTGAAGTCCCATTCATCGTCCGCAACGGCCTCAGCGGTGAACGGGGCGTGGTGGATGACGGAATCCTCGTAAGTTACTTGGGCGTCGATGATCTCTTGGATCTCGGCGCGGATGGAGCGCATGGCCTCGATGAAGCGGTCCAGCTCACCCAGGTCCTCGGACTCGGTCGGCTCCACCATGAGGGTGCCAGCCACTGGGAAGGACAAGGTCGGCGCGTGGAAGCCGTAGTCCACGAGGCGCTTGGCCACGTCGGCGGCGGTGACACCGGAGGCGTCGGTCAGCTCGCGCAGGTCAAAGATGCATTCGTGCGCCACCAGGCCCGCATTACCGGTGTAGAGCACTGGGAAGGAATCCTTGAGGCTTTGTGCCAGGTAGTTCGCGCCGAGGATGGCGTGGCTCGTGGCGTCAGTCAAGCCCTGTGCACCAATCATGGCCAGGTAGGACCACGAAATGGGCAGCACGCCGGCGGAGCCGTAGCGCGTCGCTGTGGACGGCACGCCGCTGCCATCCTGCGCGGGCTGGGACGGGTCAAGCTGCGGATCGTTGGCGTCGGTCGGCAGGAAGGGCACCAAGTGCTTGGCGACGCCCACCGGGCCCACACCCGGGCCACCTCCACCATGCGGGATGGTGAAGGTCTTGTGCAGATTGAGGTGGGACACATCGCCACCGAAAGCACCCGGACGGGCCCAACCGGTCAGCGCGTTCATATTCGCACCGTCGATATAAACCTGGCCGCCGGCCGCGTGAACCTTGTCGCAGACCTCGCGTACCTCCGGGTCAAAGACGCCGTGAGTGGAGGGGTAAGTAATCATGATGCCGGCGATGTGCTCGCCGTGCTGCTCAATCTTGGCGTCAAGGTCGGCGACGTCAATGGAGCCGTCATCCGCAGTTTTGACCACGACAACGCGCAGGTTGGCCAACGTCGCCGAAGCGGCGTTAGTGCCGTGCGCAGAAGCCGGGATGAGGATGACATCGCGGCCGTTATCGCCGTTGGCCACGTGGTAGCGGCGGATGGCGAGCAGGCCTGCCAACTCACCCTGGGAGCCAGCGTTGGGCTGAATGGACACCTGAGCGTAGCCGGTGATTTCAGACAGCCACGCCTCCAACTCGTCAATGAGTGCGCGCCAACCCGCAGTGGTCTCTTCCGGGGCAAAGGGGTGAATGCCGGCGAACTCCGGCCAAGAGATGGGCTCCATGGCGGAGGTGGGGTTGAGCTTCATGGTGCACGAGCCCAGCGGGATCATCGTGCGATCCAGGGCCAGATCCTTGTCCGCCAAGGTGCGCAGGTAGCGCAGCATCTGGGTCTCAGAATGGATGGAATTGAAGATCTCGTGCTGCAGCGGGGCCTCGGCACGCTGGATGGAGGACGGAATCTCGAAGGAGCCAGACGAGGCCGGCTCGGACGCAACGGAGTCTGCGGAGCCGAAGGCAGCGGCAAGGACGGTCACGTCCTCGCTGGTGGCGGACTCGCCGAAGGAGACCGCTACCTTGTCCGAACCAATGGCGCGAACCAGGTAGCCCTGCTCCTGCAGCTGGGACTTGATGGCGGCGGCATCGACGCCCGTGACGGTGACGGTATCGAAGAAGTCGCGCGCGACAATCTCCTTACCGGCGCCGCTTACTGCAGCGGCGAAAGCAGAAGCGTGGTCGTGGACGCGCTGCGCGATGTCCTTGAGGCCCTCCGGTCCGTGGTACACCGCGTACATGGAGGCCACGTTGGCCAGCAGAGCCTGTGCAGTACAGATATTGGAGGTCGCGCGTTCGCGACGAATGTGCTGCTCACGAGTCTGGAGTGCCAGGCGGTAAGCAGGGCGACCGGCAGCGTCCTTGGACACGCCCACGATACGGCCCGGCATCTGGCGCTTGAGCTTCTCCGTGACGGCCATGAAGGCTGCGTGCGGGCCGCCGAAGAAGAGGGGCACACCGAAGCGCTGGGAGGAGCCGAGGACAACGTCCGCGCCCATCTCGCCTGGGGCCTCGAGCAGAAGCAGGGAGAGCGGGTCCGCTACCACGGCCGCCAAGGCGCCGCGGGTGTGCAGCTCCTCGATGGCCGCGCGTGGATCCACAATGTCGCCTTCGGTACCCGTGTAGGCCAGGATGGCGCCGACAAGATCCTCGCCCACGATGCCGTCGCGGACATCGGCGATCTCGACCTCGAGTTCAATGGCGCGGGCGCGCTCAGCAGCCACGGCAAGGACCTGTGGGTGCAGGCGGGCATCCAGCAGAACGCGCCGGCCCTTCTTCACTGCACGCGCCATGAGGCCAACGGCTTCGGCGGTGGCGGAGGCTTCGTCGAGAAGCGAGGCGTTTGCGATGGGCAGGCCGGTGAGAGACTCAATCATCGTCTGGAAATTGAGCAAAGCCTCCAGGCGCCCCTGGGAAATCTCCGGCTGATAGGGCGTGTACGCGGTGTACCAGCCGGCATCTTCCAACAGGCCGCGGCGGATGACCGCCGGGGTGAGAGTATCGGAATATCCCTGGCCGTAGAAAGACTTCAGCACGACATTCTGAGAGGCGTACTCGCGCAGCTTGGCCTGGGCATCGTCCTCACTCAACGCATCCGGGAGGTGGAGGGCCTCGGCGGCGCGGATGGTGGTGGGGAGGGCGGCATCGACAAGCGCCTCAACGCTGTCGTAGCCCACGGCCTTGAGCATCGTCGCGCGCTCGGCCTCATCAGGTCCGAGGTGGCGAGAGATGAAATCCATGTGTTTGAACTCCTTCGTGGCGTTAGTCAGTGTGGCCTAAACCGCCCTCAAGTATAAAGCGTGGCCTATGGCATTAATTCTGACTACCCCTGGCTGTGAGATGAAGCCACGCGGCAGTGAGAATGGCGACGCTCAGACCAATCACAAAAGCGGTGGCATTGCCCACAGCAGGGCCTAAAAGCGAGAGGATGAAGGGAGCAAAGAACCCTAGGTAGGTCAGAGAATAGAACACCCCCGTTGCCGCGCCAAGCTCATTAGGGTCAGCGATTGCTTGGGTATCGGCGAGGCCACTGAGCATCCCAATGCCGTAGGAACAGCCCATCGCGATGCCGGTCACAGGCAGCAGATACACGGCCCAACGCTGGTGTGCGGATGCCACGATGACAAGGCATAGGGCCATTCCCAAGGCGGCCAGGAGCATTCCGTGCACAGGAGTAAGAGTCACCCTTCCCGCGAATTGCTGGATTACGACTCCGCTTCCCATCGTCAGCATGGCAAGCAGGCCGGCAACCAGGATCGGCCGGTGCAGATGTTCGCTTAACTGAGCCGGAAGAAACACAAACGCGGTGGTGGGCGTTCCAAAGACCCAGGGCGCATAGGCAGCGACGCGAAGATAGCGCGGCGTGAGCACACTGCGCGGAAACAAGGCCCGGCGGGTAGAAGGGGCATTCTTGTGTTCCGGCACAGTCCACACAAGAGGAACAACGATGAGCGCTAAGCCAATGTGAAAGAGGTAGGGCACGACTGTGGGCCACGGCAGAAACTGTGCGCACACACCGCCGACACCAGGTGCAAGAGCGAAGCCGGCAGACAAGGCGATGGAGGAGCGCTTGGCGCCGACAGTAAGGCGCGTGCTCAGCTCTTTGATCCAAGCGGCACCGGAGGACATCGCGAGACCAACCGCGGTTCCAGCGCACAGGCGACCAATCAGCAGGGGCAGGAAAGCGCCTTCAAAACCCAGCAGAAAAATAAGTGAGCCCGCTGTGGTGGTTAGCACGGCTGGGCGCATGATGGCGCGCCTGCCCAGCGAATCAGACAGGGGGCCGCCGAGAAAAAGCGCCACCATGATGCCGAGGGCATAGACTCCGAACAGGAAGGTTGTGTGCAGAACCCCTAAGTCGGTGGTGACTTGGTAAACCACCACCATGGGGGCGAAGAGGTTGGCGCCGCAAGCAACAAGGAACATGCCGAGGGCTACTCGGAACCACTTCTGAGAAATCATGCGGACCAGTCTAGTGTGCTGAATCACAGTGCAGTGGCTTAACGACGGAGTCAGGTGCGTGCGGTAGGCGCAAAACTGACAAAGATTCCTCATCCGCTTGCAGGATCGGTGCCGACTTTTGGCAGATCGGCGGGGTGCTAGCGCTCGTGCCTATCGGCGAGGGTGGGAACAGCACTGCTGTGTGGTACTGTAGGAAGCCTGCGCAGTGTCGCGGGGAGAAAAGTAGACAAAACGACGAAGCTCCCCCGTCGCAATGGCGGGGGAGCTGCCTTTAGGGTTTGCCCAAAGGCTTAGAGGTTGAGGTCTGCGTCAAAGTCTGCAGTCTCAAGGCGGTCCTTGATGGTCGTAATGAAGCGACCAGCGTCGGCACCGTCAACCACCTGGTGGTCGTAGGTGAACGGCAGGTAGCACATCTGGCGGATAGCGATGGCGTCCTGGCCGTCCTCGGTCACCACAACTGCACGCTTGGTGATAGCTGCGGTGCCCAGGATGCCGGCCTGCGGCGGAACCAGAATCGGGGTATCCAGCAGGGCGCCTTCGGAACCGATGTTGGTCACCGTGAAGGTGGCACCGGTCAGATCGTTCGGCTTGAGCTTGTTGTTGCGGGCCTTATCAGCCAGCTCTGCAATCTGCTGCGCAATCTCCGGGAGAGTCAGCTCCTGAGCCTTGTGGATGACCGGGGTCAGAAGGCCCTTCGGGGTGTCCACGGCGATGGCCACGTTCACGTCAGCGTGGTAGGTCATCTCCTTGGTCTCCGGGTTGTAGGAGGCGTTGACGTTCGGGTGGGACACCAGTGCCTCAACGGTGGCCTTCACGATGAACGGCAGGAAGGAGAGGTTGGCCTCGTACTTGTCGATGAACGCCTGCTTGGACTGCTTGCGCAGGTCCCAGATGGCGGTCATATCGACTTCTTGGACGTGGGTCAGCTGAGCGGAAATCTGGAGAGCCTCAACCATCTTGGACGCGGTGATCTCACGGATACGGTTGACCTTCTGGGTAGTACCGATGAGCTCCTGCTTCTCCGGATCCACGGACTTGGTGGACCAGCGAGCGCGCGGGTTGGAGGAGCCGGTGCCAGCGGAGGATGCCGGAGCCTCGCCCTCGCCAGCGGCAGCCAGAACATCCTGCTTACGGATGCGGCCGCCAACACCGGTGCCGGACACGGTGGACAGGTCCACGCCGTGCTTCTCAGCCAGCTTGCGTACCAGCGGGGTGACGTACGGGACGTTGTCGCCGTTGTTGACCTTGGTGGAGGTCTCGGATGCCTTCGGCTCGGAGGACTGGGAGGAAGCAGCAGGCTTCTTCTCCTCTACCTTCTCGTCAGCCTTGGGCTCTTCCTTCTTCTCTTCTGCCTTCGGCTCTTCCTTCTTTTCTTCCTTGGCAGCAGGCTTCTCGGAGGATGCGGCGGAGCCGTCGCCAACGCGGGCGATGACGGCGCCGACGTCGACGGTGTCGTCTTCATCGGCGAGGATCTCAAGGAGGGTGCCGGCGACTGGGGACGGGATTTCGGTGTCGACCTTGTCGGTGGAGACCTCGAGCAGCGGCTCGTCGACCTCGACGGTGTCGCCTACGGACTTCAGCCACTGAGTAATGGTGCCCTCGGTAACGGACTCGCCGAGCTCCGGCATCTCTACGTCGGTAGCGTCGCCAGAAGCAGCCGGCTTGTCTTCGGACTTCTCTTCCTTGGCTTCTGCCTTCGGCTCTTCCTCCTTCTCTTCAGTCTTGTCTTCCTTAGCAGCAGGCTTCTCGGAGGCTGCGGCGGAGCCGTCGCCGACGCGGGCGATGATGGCGCCGACGTCGACGGTGTCGTCTTCATCGGCGAGGATCTCAAGGAGGGTGCCGGCGACTGGGGACGGGATTTCGGTGTCGACCTTGTCGGTGGAGACCTCGAGCAGCGGCTCGTCGACCTCGACGGTGTCGCCTACGGACTTCAGCCACTGGGTAATGGTGCCCTCGGTAACGGACTCGCCAAGCTCCGGCATCTCCACGTCGGTAGCATCGCCCGACGGAGCAGCCTCAGACTCTGCGTCCTCAGCAGGCTTATCCGGGGTCTCCTCAGCCTTCTCGGAAGAATCCGCGGATTCAGAATCGCCAGCGGCCGGAGCGGACTCGTCTTCGTCACCAATGATGGCGATGACCTCGCCGACATCGATGGTGTCATCCTCATCAGCCTTGATTTCGAGGATGGTGCCGGAGACCGGGGAGGGGACTTCGGTATCGACCTTGTCGGTGGAAACCTCGAGCAACGGCTCGTCAGCCTCAACGGTGTCACCAACGGACTTAAGCCACTGGGTAATCGTGCCTTCGGTTACGGATTCGCCCAGTTCGGGCATCACAACGGAGTGTGCCATAAGTTATAAGACTCCTCGAAAGTTGAAAGTAGTGAAACGCTAGTGTTCGATTCTACAGCGTGCCCGCAGACAGTGCGCACGGGTGGGGTGAATTGGGGCACCCTCGACACGGGGTAGGCTGGGGAGTCATGTTCAACCCCTTCCGACGCAACAGTTCCCGATCTCAACTGCGCCCGCCCCGCGCACCGGGGGAGACCATTCGCGCGGAGGACGCTCAGGAGCTTCAGCGCTGGGCACAGGGTCGTGCCTACATTGAGGCCTTTGTGGAGCCCGAGACTGTGGTCAATGAGATGTCTGTGGTTGTCGTCGATGAGAACGGCGCCTTCATTCGGCGTCGCATTGGTGGACCGAAGGGCATAGATGCAGTAGCAAAGCTATTGCGCTGCGATATCTACGACGTGGAGGAAACCGGCTATCCACAGCGAATGCGGGAGCGTATCGAACGCGAGCGCATCTTACGCAAGAGGGAAGAACAGCGCGAACGCCGCGAGCGTTTCGAGCAGCGCCGCCAGCAAGGCGAGGGTTAAAGGGGCTTCCCCCTCACGCTTAACCTCTCACGATAGTGGCACCCGCTTGGGCAAGTTCCTCAAGTGCGGCCTCGCCCCGGGCCTCATCAACTGGTGAGCAGTAATCCGCCAGCACACGCACAGTGAAGCCTTCCTTCACGGCGTCGGCAGCCGTGGCGCGCACGCAGTGGTCTGTGGCGATTCCGACGATGTCGACGTCGGTGATGTCGTGCTCGCGCAGCCAGTCCGCGAGCTTCACACCGTCGGCGGTTCCTTCGAAACCGGAGTAGGCCGCGGTGTATTCACCCTTGCGAAAGTAGGCCTGTACAGCGCCGATGGATTCATGCATCGCAGCGCCGAAGGAATCTGCCACGCAGTGCACAGGCCAGGAATCGACAAAGTCCGGGTTCTCAGAAAAGTGTGAGCCTGGGTCAATGTGCCAATCCTGGGTAGCTACCACGGTGTCGTAACTGGGCTGGAGAGCACCAATACGATCGGCCACCACGTTGCCGCGCTCGGTGGCGAGAGCACCGCCCGGGCAGAAGTCGTGTTGGACGTCAACGATGATGAGTGCGGGCTTCATGCATCACAATTCTATACGCTGGGTACGGATGAAAACACCCATTCCTTTTTATCTAGAGAAGATCCTGAATTCCGTACGCGACGAAGACAGCGGTGAGGTAGCGGACTACATCCCGCAGCTTGCCGACGCCAACCCGGACCAGCTCGGCGTCGCCCTGTGCTCCGTCACCGGCCACCTGTACAGCGCCGGTGATGCCGAGAACCGCTTTACTATCCAGTCCATCTCCAAGCCCTTCATTTATGCGCTGGCTCTGCAGGAGCTAGGCCTGAGTGAGGTGCGTGAAGTGGTGGGACTTGAACCTTCGGGACAAGCCTTTAACGAGCTCTCCCTGGCCAAGGACCACCGCCCCGTCAACCCGATGATTAATGCCGGTGCCATCGTGGTTAACCAGCTGATCAACGGCGTGGACTCCTCCGTAGAAGACCGTGTGGAGCGCATCCGCAGCTATGTCTCGAAGCTGGCGGGGCGCGAGGTGAGCGTCGATAAGCGCCTGTGTGATTCCGAACTCGAACATGCCGAGCGCAACCTCTCGATTGCCCATATGCTGCGCTCCTACGGGATTATTCAGGATGATGCGCACGACGCTGTGCTGTCCTATACCTCGCAGTGCGCGCTGTCTGTCGACGTTCGTGACTTGGCCGTCATGTCCGCCACGCTAGCCAATGGTGGACGTCAGCCGGTGACGGGGGAAAAGATTCTTGATGCCGACGTCTGCCGCCTTACGCTGGCAGTGATGAGCTCGTGCGGCATGTATGACGGTGCTGGTCGCTGGATGGCGGAGGTTGGTATCCCCGCTAAATCTGGTGTGGCTGGTGGGCTTATCGGTACCCTTCCTGGCCAGCTCGGCGTGGCTACGCTGTCACCACGCTTGGATGAGCAGGGCAATAGCGTGCGCGGCACCGCAATTTTTCAAGAGCTGTCCTCGGACATGGGTCTGCATCTCATGTCTACTGATAACCGCTTCGGAGTACACCCAGTGCGCAGCGTCGACGAAGATGACGAGACCGCGATTATCCGCCTGCAGGGTCACATCAACTTCACCGCCACCGAAGCTATTCTCTACGAGCTGGAGGAGCGTCAGTTCTCTGGCAAGCGCCTCGCGCTCGATTTCTCGCAGGTCTCCGGCCTTCACACCGTGGGCCGCCGCATGCTCAAGGAAGGCTTGCGCCGCTTGCGGGAGGGTGGCAACGAGGTGGCGCTAGTCGATGACAACGGGCTCGTCACCGACCGCGCCATGTCCGACGGCACGGTCCTTCCGTTGGCGGACAAGGAGGACTACGTCATCGCCGGCGAAACACTCTAGGATTCTGCAATCTCGCGCAGTGCAGTCACCACGGTGCGCACCGGAACGCCGGTAGCACGCTTCGGGGTGTAGCCGCGCGGCGCGGAACCATTCCAGGACGGGCCGGCGATGTCGATATGAGCCCACTCGATGCCCTCGCCCACGAACTGCTTGAGGTAGGTACCGGCGAACTCCATACCGCCTTCGCGCTTGGCGTTGATGTTGCGGATGTCCGCGGCCTGGGACTTGATCTCCTCGTCGTGCTCCTCCAGCAGTGGCATGGCCCAGGCGTTCTCGCCGACCTCGCGGCCGATTTCGGCGAGGCGATCGCGGAAGACCTCGGAGCCCATGATGCCCGAGGTACGCGCACCCAGCGCCACAATCTGCGCGCCGGTGAGGGTAGCGGTTTCGATGAGGTAATCCGGCTTGTCCTCGCTGGCGCGGGCAATCGCGTCCGAGAGCACGAGGCGGCCCTCAGCGTCGGTATTGAGGACCTCGGAGGTCAGGCCGCCGTAGTGGGTAATCACATCTCCCGGGCGAGTAGCGTTCGCGCTCGGCATATTTTCTGCCAGCGGCAGAGTAGCGGTGATCCGGACCGGCAGCTTCAGCTTCGCCGCTGCGATGATGGTTGCCGCCATCGCAGCGGAGCCACCCATGTCAGAGATCATGTCCCACATGCCGTTACCCGGCTTCAGGGAGATACCGCCGGTATCGAAGGTAATGCCCTTGCCCACGAGAGCCACGTGTTTCGTGGCCTTCTTGGGCTTCCAGCTCAGGCGAACTAGGCGCGGCGGGCGGGCAGAGCCTTTGCCCACGGCGAGGATGCCGCCGAACCCCTGCTTCTCCAGCTGCTTCTCATCGAGCACCTCGACATCGAGGCCCGCATCTTTCGCCTGGGCAGACAGGAAGGCGGCGTAGGACTCCGGGTAAAGCTCGTTGGCCGGAGTATTGACCAGGTCGCGGGCCAACAGGACGGACTCGGCCACGGTGCGGGCAGCCTCGAACTCCTCGGCGGTGGATTTATCGGCCACGACGACGAAGGTGGCCGGCTGCTCTTCGTCCTTGAGCTCGGTGGAACGGATGCCGCGGTAGGAGTAGCCACCGAGGATGAGGCCCTCAACTGCAGCGGATACGCCGAAGTCCACCACAGTCGTCACAATCGTGCCTACGCCTGTGGTGGCGCGGGCAGCGCTGCCGGCGGCGCGGCGCAGAGCTTCATCGTCGAGCGCTTCAACATCGCCCAGGCCCAGTGCGATGACCTGTGCAGCACCGGCCTTCTGCGGGGCGGGGACCTTCACGATCTCCCCGGCCTTGCCGGTCGCGCCCACAGCGGCGAGAGCTTCATACGTCGAGCGCAACGCAGATGAACCGAGCAGGGATGTGCCGGGAACCTCGAGGCCCTCCTCGCCAGCAAAAGTGGCAATCAACAGGGCGTCTGCTTGCTTGGGGGCCTTCTTGGCCAACTCAACGGTGGGGAAAGCGCCGCGTGCGGGCAGTTCGAACGTGGAAGAAGCCACGATGTCCTCCTTGAGAAAGTGACAATGGGATACTCCTCACACCCTACCCGTGGTAGTGGCTGGTGCCGCGCAGAGGCGAAACTCTTGTATTTCTGCACCTCAATAGGCAAGTAGGGAGTACGCTGTGTGGCATGTTGAATTACACCGTGACGCGAACTGAAAACCCTACCTCTCCGGAGCGCCTGCAGGAGATTCTGGCGAACCCGGGCTTTGGCAAGTACTTCACCGACCACATGGTGACCATTGATTGGACCGAGGAGAAGGGCTGGCACGATGCACAGGTGCGTCCCTATGAACCGTTCAGCATGGAACCGGCGTCCACCGTGTTCCACTATGGGCAGGCCATCTTTGAGGGCATCAAGGCCTACCGCCAGCCGGATGGCAGCATCGCTACTTTCCGTCCGGAGCAGAATGCGCAGCGCCTGCAGTCCTCTGCTGAGCGCATAGCTATGCCGCAGCTCCCGGAGGAGGAGTTTGTGGAGTCCCTGCGCCAGCTTGTCGACGTCGACCAGGCCTGGGTTCCCGAAGCAGGCGGCGAGGCAGCCCTGTACTTCCGCCCCTTCATGATCGCTACAGATGTCTCGCTGGGCGTGCACCCGGCGAACTCGTACCGCTACGTCGTGATCGCCTCCCCGGCAGGCGCGTACTTCTCCGGCGGCATCAAGCCCGTATCTGTCTGGCTATCCACCGACTACGTCCGTGCCGCCCCGGGTGGCACCGGTGCTGCCAAATTCGCCGGCAACTACGCCGCGTCCCTCTTGGCGCAAGCTCAGGCAGCGGAGAAGGGCTGCGACCAGGTGGTCTGGCTGGATGCTATTGACCGCACCTACATCGAGGAAATGGGCGGCATGAACCTAGCTTTCATCTATGGCGAAGAGGGGGATCAGACCCTGGTTACTCCGGCACTGTCGGGTTCGCTGCTGCCGGGTATTACCCGCAAATCCCTACTGCAGGTGGCCGAGGATATGGGGCTCAAGGTCGAAGAGCGCCGCATTACCTACAAGGAATGGGCCGACGATGTTGCTTCCGGTGCGATGAAGGAAACCTTTGCGTGCGGTACCGCCGCCGTCATTACCCCGGTGGGACATGTGATGGGTGATGATGTGGACTTCCACATCAACAATGACGAGGCTGGTGCGACCACCATGGCCTTGCGTGAGCGTCTCACCGGCATTCAGCGCGGTGCCGTGGAAGATACCCACGGCTGGCTGCACACGCTCGTGGAAGCGAAGTAATCTCGCCGTCTAGCTAAGCTCGGCGGCCAGCTGCACGAGCGGTAAGGCCGCGAGCGCGCCCAGGGGGTAGCAGGCGCTCAGGTTGAGGTCGAGGAGCGGGCTAAGCCCCAGCTCCTTGAACGCGAGGGCCTGTGCTGGTTCGAGGGACGTACTTCCCGCACGCAGCCACCCTTTGACACCGGGGGCGCTGCGCTCGGCGAGGATGGCTGCGGTGGCGGCCAGGGGGCCGTCGATAAGCACGGGCGTTCGCCGCGCTGTGGCCTGCGCGATGAAGCCCACCAATGCTGCGAGGCTCGGGGAACCAATGGTCTGCACGACCTCCCAGCCTTCAAGATTGCGGGCGCGGAACATAGCATCGCGCACAATCGTGACGCGGGTCTTCCACATCTGATCAGTTACGCCACCACTGGTATGTGTGCCCAGAATGGCTACCGGCTCCGTGCGGGTAATGCGGCCCATGACCGCAGCGGCGACGGTCTCTCCACCAATGCCAAAATCGGAGGTAAGGAGAAGATCCGCACCGGAATCCACTTCACGATCCGCTGCCTTCTTGCCGAGCTCAACGTGACGCTCGAGCTCTTCAGCAGACATAGCAGGGGTGACGTCAATAGACGCTGCGTCCGCACACTCAATGAACTCCACGCCGGCCTCCGCGCGGTGAGCTGCGGTGCTGATATCTTCACGCCAGCGTGCTTCGTCGGCACTGCTGTATGGCCCGATTCCGACACCGTCGATGGTGCGATCCGCAATGCCGTGTGCGCCGGCGAACACTAGTGCGCGAGCGCGGGTGAGAGGCTGAGCCTTCTCGGAATTCTGCGCGGCAGCAAGCCATTCGGCGATCTCCGCTAAACGCCCTGCTTCATGAGGGGATGTGCTGCGCAGCTGTGGAACGGCGGTAAAATCAGGCATGAGTACTCCGAATTAAACGGCGGCTCCGCGCTCTACCTGTGGACGCGGGGTACGCCACTTGCGTGGCTGGGAAGCGCGGGAATAAGCGTAGAAGCCCAAGCCGAAGCCAGCTTCGGTGGTGCCTGGGAACTTCAGGCGCACAGCGTTGTTGCACTTGCGCGACAGCCAGATACCTTCGACAGCGAAGACCGCGATGACCACCATGGAAGCGATGGAGATAATGTTGGCCAAATTCGGATTCCTGCTGCTAACGAACAAAAGCACAAAGAGCACGATGGCGAAGGGCATTACCCACTCATTGAGGAAACGACGTGAATCTACCCAGTCACGCACGTAGCGGCGGACCTCACCTTTGTCACGGGCGAGGAGGTAGCGCTCATCGCCGGCAGCCATGCGTTCCTGCGCTTCCTTATTACGCGCGCGGGACTCTTGGCGCTCCTTGCGCTTGTAGTCCTTCCACTCCTCCTTGGACATGGAGGCCTTGAGCTCCTTGCGGTGCTGATGGCGCTGGGCATCAGACATACCCTTGGGATCGCGCTTGACGCCGCGAGCGATTTCCTGCGCATCGCGTTTAGGGGTAGGGCGGCCCTTCGGCGGCGTGTAGCCCTTGCGGTGCGGTTTCTCGGCGGCGGCCTTCTCCTCGGGAGCCGGGGTCTGCTCGGCGGGGGAAGGGGTCTTTTCGTCTTTTTGCCACGGAAGTTTCACGATGTTTAGCGTACAAGGTTGTCACAACATTCTGGGAATAGGCCCGCCCTCATCGTCGTTGGGTTAAGTGACACGACACCAGTGCAAGCGAGACATCCTTTCTTCCTTCCGCGTGAGGGGGTAGGGTGGGCTCCAGAAAATTCCGTACATATTAAGAGGAGAAACCATGACCGCTCCCGCGTCTGCAACCGGAGTTATCCTGACCGACGCCGCTGCCGCCAAGGCAAAGTCCCTGCTTGAGCAGGAAGGCCGCGACGACCTGTCCCTGCGCATCGCCGTCCAGCCAGGCGGTTGCGCTGGCCTGCGTTACCAGCTGTATTTCGACGACCGTACCCTCGACGGTGACAAGGTCGACACCATTGGTGGCGTCAACCTCGTCGTGGACAAGATGTCCATCCCGTACCTCACCGGTGCCAAGATTGACTTCTCTGACACTATTGAGGCTCAGGGCTTCACCATTGACAATCCGAACGCGGGTGGTTCCTGTGCTTGTGGTGATTCCTTCAACTGATTTCCGGTTGAAGTCAGCGCTTTAGAAAGCGGCGCTGTAGGCAGCAATAAAGCTCTCGCCTGGTTGCGAGGGCTTTATGTGTTTTAGAGCTTCACTGGGTAATCGCGCTGCTCAATGTGGGGATCGATGCGATCCTCCACAAAGATGCCGTGCCAAATCATAAACGACAGCACGGTCCACAGGCGGCGGGAGTGATCGGAAATACCGTCGCGGTGCTCCTTGAGCATCTCGAGAACTTCCTTCTTGTTGAAGATGTCCTCGGTCTGGGATTCCGTAATCTGATCCTGTGCCCAACCGTAGAGCTCGTCACCAGCCAGCCAATGGCGCATCGGTACTGGGAAGCCGAGCTTCTTGCGGTGTAGTACGTGCGGGGGAACAATCTGCTCCATCGCCTTGCGTAGTGCGTACTTGGTGGTGCCATGGGAAATCTTCAGCTCGTGCGGAATCGTCTCCGCAACCTTGAAAACTTCCTTGTCCAAGAAGGGAACGCGCAGTTCAAGGGAGTTGGCCATGTTCATCTTGTCGGCCTTGACCAAGATGTCGCCGCGCATCCAGGTGAAAAGGTCTAGGTGCTGCATACGAGCTACCGGGTCGAAGTCCCGCGACTGGGCATAAATCGGGGCGGTGACCTCTCGGTGATCCCACTCGCGCTTAGCCCAGGACAGAACACGCTGCAGCTGCTCAAAGTTAAAGGAACGCGCATTGCCGTAGTAGCGCTCTTCCATAGTCATAGAACCACGGTTAAGTAGGGACTTGCCCTTCATACCGTCGGGAAGCATCTGCGAGAGCTTGCCCAGCCCCTGGCGAAGCGGAGAAGGGATCTTTTCAAACGGTGCAAGAGACAGCGGCTCCTTATAAATGGTGTAGCCGCCAAAGAGCTCATCGGCGCCTTCACCAGAGAGCACCACCTTGACGTGCTTGCGGGCTTCCTGGGCTACGAAGTAAAGCGGTACCAGGGACGGATCCGCCACCGGATTGTCTAGGTACCACATGATCTTCGGCACGGCGTCGGCGTACTCCTCCGGGGAGACGATTTTGACGATGTGCTCCACGCCGATGGCTGCGGCGGACTCAGCAGCAACGTCCACCTCGGAGTAACCCTCACGCTCGAAACCTGTAGTGAACGTGAGCAGGTCTGGGTTGTGGCGCTTAGCCAGTGCCGCGATGGCGGTGGAGTCAATACCGCCGGAGAGGAACGAGCCTACGGTCACATCGGCACGCATGTGCTTCTCGACGCTATCCTCCAGCGCCCTCGCAATCTTGTCGAAGAGCTGCTGTTCCTCGCCCTGCTTGACAGGTTGGATGGGGAAGCGGGGTGAGAAGTAACGTTCGGCCACTACTTCTTCACCTGGGCGCAGCGTGACGGTGCAGCCGGACTCGACGCGTCGAATGTTGGCATGCAGAGACTCCGGTTCCGGAACGTATTGCAGGTCGACATAGTGCTCGATAGCGCGCTTATCAAGGCCCAGGTCTAGACCCAGCGAGTCTGCCATGCCGAGGATGCACTTCATCTCAGAGGCAAAGACCGTGCCCTTGTCCGTCGTCGCGTAGTAAAGCGGCTTAATGCCGAATTGGTCGCGAGCAGCAAACATAGTGCGGGTTTCGGTATCCCAAATAACGAAGCCGAACATGCCGCGCAGGTGCTCGACGACGTCCTTGCCCCAGTGGTGATAGCCCACAACGATGGGCTCGCCATCGCCTTGAGTATTAAAGGAATACCCTGCAGCGGTGAGCTCCTCACGAAGTTCGACGTAGTTGTAGATCTCGCCGTTAAAGGTCAGAGCGTAGCGCTCGGGGTTATCTTCTGGGCCCCAGCGCAAAGGTTGGTCGGAGTGCTCCAAGTCGATGATGGACAGGCGGTTGAAGCCGAATGCAGCGTCCTCGTCGTGCCACGTGCCGGCTGCGTCGGGGCCGCGGTGACGCATGCACTGCAGGGACTGTTCGAGGGCTTCGAGGTGCTCGGCGGCGTTGCGATCGGCGCTAAGCAGCGTGCAGAGTCCGCACATAAACGTGTTTCTCCTTATATATGAAGGTTTATCTGCGACACACTTTACGGCCGTGTCTCAAGGATCTGCGAACCCCGCGCCGCGCTCCCCGTTAGGGTGCGAACTTTCGGATGATGGAGGGGCTGTCTCTTATACACATCTGACGCTGCCGACGAAGAGGATAGTGTAG
>ERZ1031113.204-NODE-204-length-18108-cov-7.556805_pt1 | contig 18108 bp, 19 predicted proteins | sample MGYA00518225_ERZ1031113 | MGnify/ENA primary metagenome ERZ1031113 (study PRJEB33718, sample SAMN03159751) | human skin metagenome | collected 2014-05-20 | study: EMG produced TPA metagenomics assembly of the PRJNA266117 data set (Human skin bacterial metagenome...
AAGTCGTGCCGGGCGACCGAGTCAAAGCGTGGAAGGATTACCGGGACATCGAGTACGAAGTGGTGCAGACCCTTCGCAAACGCGCCGGTGCACCTGTAGCCCGGACCTGCTACATCGATCACTCGCCGCCGCCTCCGCCGAAGGAGTACTTCTACTCCATGCCGAAGCGCGACCGGGGTGCCGGCCGGCCGACCAAGAAAGAGCGGCGCGAACTCGACCGGCTGATGGGTCGGCGTTGAACTGGGACTGAGCAGGCGAGCTCTGGATGCGGGCATCCTCGGCGAGGATGTGAACCCCAAAACTTAGTTAGCCCAGGTCAGAGAAAATGGCCGGAAATCCGCTACCTGGGGTAACTCATTTCTGGGGTTAACATCTAGAAAACTGAAATCCAGGGGGCTGAGTTTGAGCCGCGCTACACGTCGGTGTGGGCAGCGACCAATAGCGCCGTCGGCAGGACATCCAGGACATCGCGGACGAGGACTGTGCCCGTGAAAGTCGAGCCGGTGAGCCGGTCCGTCCATTCGCCCTCGGGCAAGGTGACGGTGGTCTCTCCCCATCCGCCGCGGTCCTCCAGCAGGAGCGGGCGGCGGGTGGCTAGCGCGACAACATCGAGGCCGTCGGTGCCCCGCGCCATTCCGACGAGGTGGCTCGCAGCCTCGCCCACGCCGAAGACCGCCTGGTAATCACCGTCCAAGAAGATGTCCGGGTGCTCCCGGCGGAGGTAGACGCCCTCGTGGGTGACAGCTTGCTTGGCGCGGTCGATGATGCCGGCCAGGTGCGGATAGAGGCCAGGCTGCTCGTCGTCCGCCGCGGCGTCGCGGGCCCGGATCAATTCGGCGTGGACGCGGCCGGACAAAGCCGCCTCCTTGAACTGTTCCAGTGTTTGCTCCCGGGCCACGTAATCGACGAAGCGGCGGTTGTCCGGGTCCACCAGCGACAAATCCCAGAATTCCTGGCCCTGGTAGGTGTCCGGGATACCGGGGCCGATGAGCTGGAGCATCTTCCGGCCGAGGGAGACTTGCACGGCACCGCGGTGAATCTCACGGAGGAAATCATCGATCATGGGGGCGGCGGGGCCGTCGATAAGCGCGTCGACCCAATCCGTGATTGTCCGTTCGAAATGCTCCTCGTTGTCGAACCACGACGTGTGCACGCCAGCTTCGCGCACTGCTTTGACGGCGTAGTCCTTGAGGCGCTCGCGGATGGTGTCGGTGCTGCCGTCGGTCGGCCAGATACCGATGATGTTCTGGAGGAGGAAATGCGCCGTCGCATCGTCTGGCGCGGGGACCAGGGCGCTGATCTGCTGGGCGAGTTCCGCGAAGTCCTTGTGGCGCTCGGTGAGCTCAATGATGCGGGCGCGCGTGTCCTCGCTGCGCTTCGTGTCGTGGGTGCTCAGCGACGTCATGGCGTGCGGCCACAGCATCGCACGCTCCTGCTGGAGCAGGTGGAATTCCGCAGCCGACACCCCGAACCGGCCGGGCGCGCCGCCGACCTCCTGGAGCGCGACGAGGCGGCAGGCCCGGTAAAACAGCGTGTCCTCCACGCCCTTTGCCATGACGGCACCGCAGACCTGGGCGAAGCGAGTCTTGGCTTCGCCGTTCGCGAGAAACGCCGCAGAGATCAGATCGAGTGCTCCGCGGCGCGACGGGAAGCGCCGCACCATGTCCGCCACGATCGTTGACGTCTGGCGGGACAAGGAGATGTAGTCCGCGCGGTAAACCGGCATCGCGGCGACGAGATCGATGACAGTGCGTTCCAGATCCTCGTCGGTCACGTCCGCGCCGGCCGTGGAGAAGTTATCGCGGCGGATGGCGCGGGTCAGGCGACGGACTTCAGCGGCCAGCTCCGACTGCGCCACGTCTCGTTTGAGCTGGTGCTCGGCTGCGGCGATAGCTGCTTCATCCCATGTCGAGCCGGACTGCTGGAGGGAGAGCATGCTCAACGAATCCTCAGCGTCGCGGGAAATGAAAATGCCGTCGAGCTCCCGCAGCGCGTCGTATCCGGTGGTGCCATCGACGGCCAAACGCGGGTCGAGCGGTTCCGTGACACCGAGAATCTTCTCGGCAACCAGCCACCGGTCCTTCCCGATGAGATCCCGCAAGCGGTTCAAATAGGTGAACGGGTCGGCGAGACCGTCCGGGTGGTCAACGCGGACACCATCGATCAAGTCTTCCGCGATGATCTGGCGCAATGTGCGATGGGTGTGCTCGAAGATGAGCGGGTCTTCCTGGCGGATACCCGCCAGGCCGTTGACGGAGAAGAAACGGCGGTAGGAGATCACTCCGTCGCGCCAGAACATGAGGCGGTAGCTCTGCTTTTCGTAGACCTCGCGCGGATCATCGTCGAGGCTGGAAAAAGAGCCCGGCGCGAGGGGGAAATAACTGTCGAAATAGGCGAGCACCGGCTCATCGATATCGTCGAGATAGGTCAGTTCGAATTTGTCCTCGTCGCCCGGCTGGCCCAGCACTGGGAGCCCCAGCTTGCCGCCTGCGCCGTTGTCCTCGTGCCAGTCGATGTCGAAATACGACTCGAATTCCGAGTCCTGCCCGTTTTTGAGTACGTCCCACCACCAGGCATTCAACTGTGGTGTTTCCACACCGAGGTGATTGGGCACAATATCCACGATCAGACCGAGTCCCGCCGCGTGCGCTGCCGCCGCTAGGTGGCGTAGCCCTTCGATTCCGCCGAGTTCCGGGTTCACCTCGGTCGGGTCTGTCACGTCGTAATTGTGGTTGGACTCCGGATACGACGTGAAGATCGGGGAGAGGTACAGGTGGGAGACCCCTAACTCCTTCAAGTAGGGGACGAGCGCGGCGGCGTCGGCGAAGGTGAAGCTTCGGCCCGCCGGATCCGCTTTCGCGCCGCGCAACTGCAACCTGTACGTCGAGGTGATCGGGCGGGGCATGTGCGGACACTCCTTATCGTCGTGACACTGTGTTGTACACCCTCACACACTAGTGAGATGAAGCCGCGCTCTCACCGCTTCCGCAGTCATGATGGTTGACCGGAAAGCCGTAGGAATAGGTGAATACCGCAGCCGCGGGGAATGCCTCGCGTACCTGGCGCGCATCTGCGTCGAGAACAAAGAGCTCTTTGTGGTCGCGGGTGAGAAACACCAGTGCTGCTTCGGGGGAGAGGATCTCCGTGAAATGCGCGTGGAGCACTCTGAACGTCCGCGGATGCGCCAGCCACGCTGCCGGCGGATGCGCACCGCCTCGCACTTCGAGGCCCCGGGGCGCTGCATCCCCTAGTGCGAAAGATGCGTTGCGCACCGTGAATTCGATTCTGTCGTGCTGCGTGCGCAGCAAGGTGTCGGCGGCGGTATCCCAGGCCTGCTGCGTGCTCAATTCCATGTGCCCCAGATCAAGCGGTGTCAGTAAACGCCCGTCTGGGGCTTTCAACAACGCCACATGGTCGCGGGAGAGCGCGACATATGCCGGCTTGGCCGATGAACCCGGGTGCGCCCAGCCGGTGGACTTCACAGCACGCGTCCGCGGGGCGGGAACAGCGTGCAGTGCACTCGCTGGGAGCTGAGCGACGGCCAGCCCGGCGGATGAAGACGCCGGGGACGGGACGGAAACGGGGACAGGGACAGCGACAGGAGTAGGAACGGCAGGTGGTGCAGGATTCAGCGCGACATTCATGCCTTTTTAGACTGCGCTGACCCAGCCCGCGGTTCCCTCGCCGCCGAAATTTCCTTAAAACGGGGGCTGCTCGTTCAACCCGAGAATGTCCAGCAGCTTGTCCGCGGGCCAAATCTCAATCTCCTGGCCCTTCTCCATCAGCTCACGGGCGCGCTTCTCCTTGGAGGTCATCGACGCCCATTCGCCGACGACGAGAATCGTCGTCTTCTTGGTCACGTTCTTGCCCACCTGGCCGCCGCGTGCAGCGATGCCATCCCACAGCTGGCCCTTGTCGAAGGGCTCGAATTCGCCGGTGAGCGTGACATTTTGCTCGTACAGCGGGGACTCCGGATCCGCATCGACAGCCGGTTCCGGGATCGTGTCCGGGGTTGCCACCGACTGCCACGGCGCAGGGCCGCGCCCGGATTTTCCGGAGCTCCCGTTCTCGTCCGGCTCGCTCTTCTCCTCAGCAGCGGAGGCGGACTGCAGGGCAGTCTGCGCGCCGGAGAGGTCTTTGAGCACAGGGGTGACGCGGTCAGCGCCGACGGATCCCAGGGCGAAGCCAGTGGAATGGATGTATTCGGCCAGTGTGCCGGTGTGCTCCGCGCGCCGGGCGAGTCCGAGCATCACGCCTGCGCACGCTTCGGCATCGGCGGCGGCATCGTGGTGGTTGTCGAGTGCGACACCGAAATGCTCTGCCACCGTGGGCAAACGGTGGTTGGTCACGCCCAAGTCCGCGGCGCGCGACTGCGCCAGCGTGCACGCGAAGGTGATGTGCGGAATCTTCGCGCCCGAGGCCTGCGCCGCGTAGCGCATGGCGGAGGCATCGAAATACGCATTGTGCGCCACGACGGGCAGGTCGCCGACGAAGTCCGTGAATCGCTCAAACAGCTCACCGACAGCGGGCTCATCGGCGACGGCGTCTGCCGTGATGCCATGGCAATCGACATTGAACGGATCGAACTCGTCGATGCCTTCCGGTGGGCGGCACAACCACGATGCGCGCTCGACGATCTCGCCGTCGATGACGCGTACCAGCCCCATTTGGCAGACCGAACCCCAATTCTGATTCGCGGTTTCGACATCGAAGGCAACAAAGCTGAAGCCTGGAATGCTATCCGCGCTGATCTTCTTGCCCGAACGCGCGGCATCCACGATGGCCTGCAGCTGTTCCGGCCCTTTTTCGTCGCCCGGGACGAAACGAATAACAGTCTCACCAGCGCCGCCAGCAAGGACGACACGTGCGCCATCCCAGTCATCGCCGGGAAGCACGCTTATCGACGACACCTCCGCCAGCGGGAGCACCACCGCCTCTGCCGTGCCGGTCAATGCGGCTTCCAGCGGATCCGGGTGAACCTCCAGCGCGGAGTCGGTGACCAGGATTCGGGCACCGTGCGTGTTAATCATCTGCGCCCTGTGCCTCCTCGACGCCTTCGTTGTTTTCGTCGTCCTTGTTCTCGTTGCTCTCGTTGTTCTCGTCGAAAATCGGAGGCTCGATCTGGCGGAGCACGATGGTGGAGCGCGCAGGCACATTCTTGGTGCCGCCGGCTTCGATCTCTTCGGTCTCTGCCGGGTGACCGAGGGGTTCGGTGGTGTCGATGAGAACTTCCCACTTCGCGCCGAGGTTCTTCGACGGCAAGGTGAACTCGATGTCCTCGTGGAAGGCGTTGAACATCAACAGGAAGGAATCGTCGGTGACCTGCTGGCCGCGTGAATCCGGCTCAGCGATCTGGCTGCCGTTGACGTATGCCTGCAGCGCCTTGCCGAAAGCGAAGTCCCAGTCGTCCTGCGTCATCATTCGGCCGTCGGGCGTGAGCCACGCGACATCGCGGTCCTGGGCGTCAGTGCCCAGCGGGCCACCGGCGAGGAAGCGGCGACGACGGAAAACCGGGTGGTTCTTACGGATGGCGATCAGGCGCTTGGTGAAGTCGTGCAGGTCGTCGCCCACCTCCAGGCGGTCCCAGTTCATCCAGGACGTCTCGTTGTCCTGGCAGTACACGTTGTTGTTGCCGCCCTGAGTGCGCGCGAATTCATCACCGTGGGCGATCATCGGTGTGCCCAGCGAGAGCAGCAGCGTGGTGAGGAAGTTGCGGCGCTGCTGCGCACGCAGCTTCAAGATCTCTTCATCGTCGGTCGGGCCCTCCACACCGCAGTTCCAGGAGCGGTTGTGGCTCTCACCGTCGCGGCCGTCCTCCTGATTCGCGTCGTTGTGCTTCTCGTTGTAGCTGACCAGGTCGTTGAGGGTGAAACCGTCGTGCGCGGTGATGAAGTTGATGGACGCGGTGGGGCGGCGGCCATTGTGGTTGTACAGGTCCGACGAACCAGTCAGACGCGACGCGAACTCACCGAGGGTGGCGGGTTCGCCGCGCCAGAAATCACGCACCGTGTCGCGGTACTTACCGTTCCACTCGCGCCACAGCGGCGGGAAATTGCCCACCTGGTAGCCGTTCTCGCCCACATCCCACGGCTCGGCGATGAGCTTGACCTGGGACACGATCGGGTCCTGCTGCACCAAGTCGAAGAAGGTAGCCAGGCGGTCCACGTCCGAGAACTCGCGGGCCAGGGTGGATGCGAGGTCGAAGCGGAAACCATCGACGCGCATCTCGGAGACCCAATAGCGCAGCGAATCCATGATCAGCTGCAAAGAGTGCGGGTCGCGGACGTTCAGCGAGTTACCGGTACCGGTGTAATCCATGTAGTGGAACCGGTCGTCGTCGACAAGCCGGTAGTACGCCTCGTTGTCGATGCCGCGGAAGGCGATCGTCGGACCCATGTGGTTGCCTTCTGCCGTGTGGTTGTACACGACGTCGAGGATGACCTCCATGCCCGCTTCGTGGTACGCACGGACCATGCCCTTGAACTCGGCGACAGCGTCGCCCGGCTTCTTGCTGGCCGCGTAATCCTGGTGCGGCGCGAAAAAGCCGAAGGTGTTGTAACCCCAGTAGTTGCGGAGGCCGAGGTCGCGCAGACGATCGTCCTGCAGGAACTGGTGGACCGGCATGAGCTCCACCGAGGTCACTCCGAGGTCCTTCAAATAGGAAATGACGCTCGGGTGGGCAAGCCCTGCATAGGTGCCGCGGAGATCCTCCGGCACATCCGGGTGCAGCTGCGTCATACCTTTGACATGCAGCTCGTAAATAATCGCGTCGTTCTCCGGAATGCGCGGAGACCTGTCATCGCCCCAATCGAAGAACGGGTTGATCACCACAGACTTCATCGTGTGGCCGAGCGAGTCCTCCTCGTTGCGTCCGGTGCCCGGCTCCTCCGCGTGAATGTCGTAAGAGAACAAGGACGAATGTCCGTCGAATTCGCCGTCGAACGCGCGGGCGTACGGGTCGACCAGGAGCTTGGATGGATCGCAGCGCTTGCCGTTTTCCGGGTCCCACGGGCCGTGGACGCGGTATCCGTAGCGCTGGCCAGGCAGGACACCCGGCAGGTAGGCGTGCCAGACATGGTTGTCCACCTCTTCGAGGTTGACGCGCACTTCATTTTCTTCACGGTCGATCAGGCAGAGCTCCACCTTCTCGGCGACGTTGGAAAAGATAGCGAAATTGGTGCCAGCACCGTCGTACGTAGATCCCAGGGGGTAGGAGGATCCAGGCCACACCTGGATGGTCTGCTCATTCGCGCTCGGATTTGTCATGAGACCCGATGTTAATAGAAATCGGGGTGCGTGACGCACCTAGTGCGGGTCCGCGTCGAGCCCCGCGAGAAGGAGATCCACAGCAGCATCGACCTGCTCGGCCGAACCATAAAGAACCTGCTTGTCACCTGCAGTTATTTCTCGCAGTTGTGTGCCAGCTTGGTGAAGGCTCGTGGCGCCCAAGGTGAGATAGAGCAGTCCGGCGGCCGCCGACTCAGGCGGGTCCCCGGCAAAGCTCGCTCGTATTCCGTCGAGCAATGCGGGAAAGACAGGGGAGTCGGCCTGGGACGCGGCGGTGGAGACCACATCGGCGCCGTCGATATGCGATAAAAGCGCCTCGCGCAGAGCCGCGCAGAATTCTTTGGGCCCGGGGTGCGGGGACGCGAGCACAGGGGCGATGATCTCGTCGGCCATCGCGGCGATGAGTGCTTGTTTGCTGTCGATATGCCAGTACAAGGCGCCCGGGGCGACACCCAAGGACGTGGCGACCCGGCGCATGGAAACATCGGCGAGACCGTAGGAATCCAAGATCTCCACGGCTGCTCGGGCGATCACCGGGCGGGACAGTTGCATGCTATAACAGCGTACACGCAGCTCCCTGGCCATTCTCACAGCTAGTTCATGGCATCTTCAACGTCCCACAGTTAAGGGGAATTACGTGGCCGTTGCTATGATCTGATGTGCACTGAAAGCAACACTAAGCAATACGCGTTATCGAAGATGTTCCCGCGTCACATGACGCGGTGGCTTTCGCTGGGACATCGGTAGGCCCCCACTGTTTCGAAGAGGGCTTCGGATAACGGAACAGTTTGAGGAGACTTCTTTTATGACGTTGACCATCGCTCCGAAGAAGACGGTCGCGGCAGCTATTTTGATCGCACCTTTGGCTCTTGCTGCCTGCGGGTCCAACGAGGACGAGAAAGTCGCCGAGGGCATGGCCACCGAGACCAATGTCGTCACTGTCGATCCGGAGGCTGAGAAGCCTGCGGACGATAAGGAGAAGAAGGACGGCGACAACAAGGACAAGGAAAAGGACAACAAGGACGACGAGTCCAAGCCTGAGGACGCACCGAAGCCGGAAAACGACCCTGCGGCGCAGGGCGTGCCGAATGAGGGCGCAGCCGGGGTGGTCAACCCGTTCGAGGACGGCACGCTGCCGACCGTTGAGGCGAAGCCGGTCGAGGGTGGCCAGCAGGCCAGCGAGTCAGACGTCAAGGGCATGACCGACACGATGAACAAGATCTACAACCCGAAGGATCTTGTCTCCTGGTCCCGCGTGATCATGGAGAACTCCTGCCAGAAGGTCGTCGACCAGACCAACCAGGAGCTGGCAGGCCGCGGCACCTCCCTCGAGCAGACTGAGCGCGAGATGCAGCAGGCAGTCGACGCAGCGCGAGCTGCGGGCCGCCCGTTGCCGCCGGTCCCGCAGACCCAAGCGGAGCTTAGTGACGTCCGAGTGGACGGCGACTCCGCCTCCGCCACCGTGACCGTCAATACCAACGGCCAGACCGAGTCTGGCGTCCAGCGCTTCCAGCGCGAGGGCGACCAGTGGAAGGTGTGCAACTAAGTCATTCCCCGCGTATTTCCCAGCCTTTCGGCTGGGGCGCGGGGCTTGTTGCGCTTGGGGGCACCATCGCCGCGCTTGTCGGCGGCGTGTGGGGCCTTACGCGTCCGGGCTATTCCGCTACCGTCGATGATGGCGGCGCACGCATCGACCCGGCGTTGAACGCCGATAATGTCGAGTTCATTTCTTTTGTCGGCTTCGTTCTTCTGACCACACTGCTGGGTCTATTGATCGGCGTAGTGGCTTTTCTGACCGCGGGAAAACGCGCGGGGATCGGGCGGATGCTGTTCACCATCGCCGTGGCGGCGTTTTCAAGCTGGACGTTATTTATTCTCGGCACCTGGTCCGCGGAGCTGTACCACGGAGTACCTGATCCCCACGATGTGGAGCCGGGGCAGACACTGACCTTTGTGCCGGTCCTGCGCCCGGGGCCCGCGTGGCTCGCGGGGCCGTTCGTGGCGGCGTTGGCGTATTGGCTCGGCGCGGTTTCATCGGTGGGAAGTGGCCCGGCGCCGCGTGACGCCGAATATGATGAGCGCCATGCTCAATGTGACTGATCTTCGTGGACGCACTCCTTCGACATCCGAGCTGCGCCGGGTTCTGCCCCGGGGCGGCATGGATATTGCATCGGTGGTTCCCACTGTCACTCCGATCATTGAGGACGTGAAGCAGGGTGGCGCCACTGCGGCGCTCGACTACGGCGAGAAATTCGATTCGATCCGTCCCGACACTGTGCGGGTGCCGGACGAGGTCATCGCCCGCTGCGTTGAGGATCTTGGCGGTGAGCTCCGCGCCGCTCTGGAAGAGGCGATTGCGCGGATCCGTGCAGTCCACGCCGCACAGAAACCGTCTGAGCACACTATCGACGTGTCCGACGGAGCCACGGTCACCGAGGTCTTCCTCCCAGTGGAACGCGTCGGCCTCTACGTGCCGGGCGGTAAAGCGGTCTACCCGTCGTCCGTGCTCATGAATGCTATTCCGGCGCAGGAAGCAGGAGCAGAATCGCTCGTGGTGTGCAGCCCGCCGCAGGCGGAACACGGTGGATGGCCGCACCCGACGATCCTCGCGGCGTGCGCGATGCTCGGTGTGGATGAAGTCTGGGCCGTCGGCGGTGCGCAGGCGGTCGGCCTCATGGCCTACGGCGATGACGCGGAGAACCTCGAGCCTGTCGACATGGTCACCGGCCCCGGCAATGTCTTCGTCGCCGCGGCGAAACGCGTGGTCAACGGGGTAGTCGGGATCGATGCAGAAGCGGGGCCGAGCGAGATCGCGGTGCTCGCGGACGATTCCGCGGACCCGGTCCTTGTCGCCGTGGACCTGATCTCTCAGGCAGAGCACGATGAGAATGCCGCGTCGGTGCTGATCACGGATTCGGAGGAACTCGCAGCCGCCGTCGACAAGGAGATCGACGCGCGAGCAGCGCAGACCCTCAACGCCGACCGTGCGGCGACGGCGCTTGGCGGGCATCAGTCCGGCATCATTCTCGTCGACGATCTCGCCGCAGGCATCGCTGTTGCCGATGCGTATGCTGCAGAGCACCTCGAGATCCACACGCGCAATGCCGCCGATGTGGCAAGGAAGATCACGCACGCCGGCGCGATCTTCGTCGGACCATTCTCCCCGGTGCCGTTGGGGGATTACATCGCCGGATCGAACCACGTGCTGCCCACGTCTGGCACAGCACGTTTCACCCCGGGACTGTCCACCCACACATTCCTGCGCCCAGTCAACATCATCGAATACGACGAGAAAGCTCTCGCCGAAGTCGGGCCGCACATCATCACCTTGTCCGGCGACGAGCAGCTTCCCGCCCACGGTGAAGCGATCAAGGCTCGCACCGAGAAATAGTGAAGGGAAGACAAGGAGAAATAATGACTGAGCGCAATCAGCAGAACCAGCTTGCCCTGTCCGACCTGCCGCTGCGTGAGGAGCTGCGAGGCAAATCCCCGTACGGCGCGCCGCAGTTGAGCGTGCCGGTGGCACTGAACACGAACGAGAACCCGTACCCGCCGTCGGATGAGCTCATTGCGGACCTTGTCGAGGAGGTCCAGCGGGTCGCTGCAGGACTGAACCGCTACCCGGAGCGTGACGCGGTCGAGCTTCGCGACGACCTCGCCGCGTACGTGTCCAAGCAGACCGGTGTCACAGTCACGCGCGACCAGGTGTGGGCAGCGAACGGCTCCAACGAGGTGCTCCAGCAGCTGCTCCAGGCCTTCGGCGGGCCGGGTCGCACCGCGATGGGGTTCGTGCCCAGCTACTCCATGCACCCGATTCTCTCGTCGGGCACGCAGACGGAGTTCATTGGGATTCCGCGCGGGGAAGATTTCCGTATCGATGTGGATCTGGCCGTTCGCGAGATCGACGAGCAAAAGCCTGATGTGGTCTTCGTGACCACCCCGAATAATCCGACGGGCGATGTCACCGCGCTCGCTGACATAGAGCGCATCATCGAAGCAGCCCCCGGCATCGTGATCGTGGATGAGGCGTATGCGGAATTCTCCCCGTCGGCATCCGCTGTGTCGTTGTTGGAGAAGTACCCGGCCAAGCTCGTGGTCTCCCGAACCATGTCGAAGGCCTTCGATTTCGCGGGAGGCCGTCTCGGCTATTTCGTCGCCGCCCCCGCCTTCATCGAAGCAGTCATGCTCGTCCGCTTGCCGTATCACCTTTCGGTCCTGTCACAGGCGGCAGCGCGGGTGGCGTTGCGGCATGCGGGGGAGACGCTGGGAGGCGTCGATAAGCTTGCGTCTGAGCGTGAGCGCGTTCAGGCTGCGCTGCTTCAGCTGGGGTACGAGGTCGTGGACAGCGAATCGAATTTCCTCTTCTTCGGCGACTTCGAAGATGCGCACGCAGCTTGGCAGGAATTCCTCGACCGCGGGGTCCTCATCCGTGATGTCGGCGTGGCTGGACATTTGCGTGTGACAATCGGGTTGGATGAAGAAAACGACGCGTTCTTGGCTGCAGCGAAGGAGATTAAGAATAATGACTGACCGGATCGGCACAGCGACGCGCACGACCAGCGAGTCGGACATTTCGGTCGAGATCAACCTCGACGGAACAGGCAAAGTCGAGGTGGACACCGGCCTGCCGTTCTTCGACCACATGCTCACCGCATTCGGCACGCACGGCAGCTTCGACCTGAAGATCAAGGCGGAAGGCGACACGCACATCGACGCGCACCACACGGTCGAGGACACCGCGATCACGCTCGGCTGGGCGCTGATCGACGCGGTGGGGGACAAGTTGGGCATCCGCCGCTTCGGCTCCATGGCCCTGCCGATGGATGAGACCCTCGTCGAGGCCGTCGTGGACATCTCCAACCGCCCGTACTTCGTCATGAACGGCGAGCCGGAATCCATGGAGTGGCAGATCATCGGCGGCCACTACGCCACGGTGATCAACCGCCACTTCTTCGAGACGCTGGCATACAACGCGCGCATCACTCTCCACGTCAACGTGCGGTACGGCCGCGACCCGCACCACATCACGGAGGCCGAGTACAAGGCGGTCGCGCGCGCCCTGCGCCAGGCCTACGAACGCGATCCGCGCGTTGAGGGCGTACCCTCTACCAAGGGCGCGCTTTAAAGCACGCTTATCGACGTCAGCGTTGTTCCGCTAACCGCCACGCCCAACGCTGATTTTTCGGGCTTTTCCAACTGTGAGTCCTCACGGTTGGTGGGAGCCTGATTTTTCTTGTTGGAACCGTCCGGTTCCTTTTTTCTTTGTGCAGTCGATGTGAGTTTTGGGAGGGTTTTCACCGTGGGTTCCCCGCAAGGGACTGGTCCGAACGATGCTTCCCAGACTGAGGTCAACTCGGTCTGGGAGGCATCTGGCTTCATTCCGACTCTGGTGGCGGTCGCCGCCGCTTTCGGTTCGTGGGCGCTGTTGCTGCCGGTCGTGCCGGTGGCAGTCCTCGATACAGGTGGCTCCCACGCGCTGGCGGGCGCGTCGACAGGCGTGTTCATGGCGGCGACCGTGCTCACGCAGGTCTTCATGCCGCGGCTGTTGCGCAGGTTCACTTACCGCTCGGCGATCGCGGTTTCCGCGGTGCTGCTGGGGGTGCCTGCACTGGCGTTCATGTGGAATATGGACCCGTCGGTGGTCCTTGCGGTGAGCGTGATGCGCGGTATCGGCTTCGGCGCGATGACTGTTGCTGAGGCCGCGATCATTGCTGAGCTCGTGCCCCGCAAACTGCTGGGTAAGGCCTCCGGCGTCTTCGGTGCTTCGAGCGGCTCGGCCCAGATGATCGCGTTGCCATTGGGCCTATTCCTCAGCGAGAAAATCGGGTACGAACCCGTGTGGATCATAGCCACGGTGATCGCCGCCGTCGGCGGCTTGGCGTGTGCTGCTATCCCGCCCATCAAGGGTGCCCAACCCGACCCGGTGGCCAGCGGCGCGATGTCCGCCCCGACGTGGAAGCTCGTGCTCGTGCCCACCCTGGCGCTGGCCATTGCCGCGATGGCGTACAGCCTGATCGCCAACTTCCTGCCCGATGCCGCCCGCGACACGGGGATCACCTCCGGCACCACACTCGGTGGCCTGATCCTGGCGGTGATCAACCTGGCAGTCATGTCGGCGCGCATCTTCACCGGTGTCGTCGCCGACCGCCGCGGCGAGCCGGGCACCCTCATGATCCCGTTCCAGATCGCCGCCGCCATCGGCATGTTCGGCTTCGCCGCCTGCCTGGCTACCAGTGCCCACCCAGTGTGGATGGTCGTCTCCGCGATCTTCTTCGGTGCCGGCTTCGGCGCCGTGCAGAACGAATCCCTGCTCAGCATGTTCTACCGGCTGCCCCAGTCCAAGGTCAGCCACGCTTCCGCCGTGTGGAATGTCGGTTTCGACGGCGGCCAGGGCATCGGCTCCTTCATGTTCGGCGGCATGATCGCCGGGCTCGGTGCCGCCGGAGCGTTCGCTTCCTCCGGTGCTGTCGTCGTCGCCGGGATCGTGATGACCACGGCGGACTGGATCATCGGAAAACGGCGTCTCGGGAGGTAGCTCCAAATGGTACCTGAATGGTACCGTTTTGCCATGGCTTTGAATCTCCGCTTGACCGCCGAGGAAGATCATCAATTGAGCGACCTCGCCGCTTCCTCGGGGCTGTCCAAGCAAAGGGTCATTTCCATGCTGATTCGCAGAGAGTGGGAAACAGAGCAGGCGCGCCTTGCAAACTCCCGGGATATAGGCGAGTTAATGGGCGAGCGGAACGTTCTGATGCAACGATTGAAAGACGCTTAATAGAAGCTATGTCTCTGCAACGACGCAGATTCACGCTCGAGACGGTTCTTCCCGCTCTCGAAGAGCACGGGTTTACCGTCGGAGATATGGGCCTTCTCGCGTCAGCTTTAGAGCGGCCGTGGGCGACTTTTTGCGGTGAAGAGCTCTACCCGGACGAATGGTCGAAGACTGCGGCGCTCGTGCACAGCATCGAATCGAATCATCCGTTCCTCGACGGAAACAAGAGGGTAGGAGTCCTGCTGGGATCGATCATGCTCAGGGTTCATGGCCGGGATGACCGCCGTATCTCCGACGACGATTGGTTTGATCTGGTGGTAGCGGTTTCCGCCGGTGAGCTCGACACCGAGGGAATTGCTCGACGTCTGGAAGCGGTGTACCGGAAGGGTGGGGTAGACAGCTAAACTTCCCACTCATGAGCAACGTGGTGGCCCTTCTGGATTACGGTGCAGGAAATCTCCGCTCGGCGCAGCGCGCGCTCGAGCATGTCGGGGCGGACGTGGTGGTCACCCGCGACCCCATGATCGCGGTGGAGGCAGACGGTCTGGTTGTGCCGGGGGTCGGGGCATTCGACGCGTGCATGCGCGGGTTGAAGGGCGTCGCCGGGCCACGCTTGATCGGGCAGCGGTTGGCTGGCGGTCGGCCGGTGCTGGGGATCTGCGTGGGGCTGCAGGTGATGTTCGAGAAGGGAGTCGAGCACGGCATCGAGGCGGAAGGGTGCGGGGAGTGGCCGGGGGTCGTCGATAAGCTTGATGCCCCTGTCTTGCCGCACATGGGCTGGAATACCGTCGATGTGGCGGACGGCTCTGAGATGTTCGCGGGGTTGGATGCGGACACGCGGTTCTACTTCGTGCACTCCTATGGCGTGCAGAACTGGGAGATGGCCGAGGATGACTTCATCGCCGCGCCGAAAGTCTCGTGGTCGCAGCACGGCAATTCGCGGTTCGTCGCAGCCGTGGAAAACGGCCCGCTGTGGGCCACGCAATTCCACCCGGAGAAGTCCGGGGACGCCGGTTTGACGTTGTTGCGGAATTGGGTCGGCCATCTGAATTAGACTGCGGATATGAGTTTCACTGTTCTGCCCGCAGTAGACGTCGTCGACGGCCAGGCTGTCCGCCTTGACCAGGGGGAAGCTGGTACGGAGAAGAATTACGGCGCCCCGCTGGACGCGGCGCTGCAGTGGCAAGAAGAAGGCGCGGACTGGTTGCACTTCGTTGACCTGGACGCGGCTTTCGGGCGCGGCTCCAACCACGAGCTGATGGCGGAGATCACCAAGACGCTGTCCATCAACGTGGAGCTGACCGGCGGGATTCGCGACGACGTGACGCTTCAGCGCGCGCTGGCGACGGGGGCGAAGCGCGTCAATATCGGCACGGCTGCGTTGGAGGACCCGGACTGGGCGGCCGAGGCGATCGCGATGCACGGCGACAAGATCGCTGTGGATATCGCCGTGCGCGAAGAAAACGGTGAGTGGCGGACGAAGGGCCGCGGCTGGACATCGGACGGCGGCGACCTGTGGGAGGTCCTTGAGTTCTTCGATTCCGCCGGGTGCGCGCGTTTTGTGGTCACCGATGTGAGCAAGGACGGCACGCTTGCTGGCCCGAATATGGACCTGTTGCGCGAGGTCTCCGCGGCCACCGACGCTGCTGTGACGGCGTCGGGCGGGGTGTCCACACTCGCCGATATCGCCGAGATCGCGCGCTACGCCGATGAAGGCATCGACAGTGTGATCGTGGGCAAGGCTCTCTACGAGAAGCGCTTCACGCTGCGCGATGCCCTCGCAACCGCGGCCGCGCCGGGGGACGAGTAGAACGCAATGCAGGCAGACGAGTTGAACAGGTTCCTCGCGGTCGCGGAGGAAGCTGCGGATATCGCGCGCCAGCAGTTCATCGAGGGGCTCGGGTCAGCACCAGCGCTGTATAAAAGCTCCAACGACTTCGCCACAGAGGTGGACCTGCAGATCGAGACGACGCTGCGCAAACACCTCACCGAATCCACGGGGATTCCGGTGCTCGGCGAAGAAAAGGGAGGGCAAAAGCTTAGCGACGCTCTGTGGGTCGTCGACCCCATCGACGGCACCGCTAATTTCTCTTCGGGCAACCCGAATTGTGCGGTGCTGATCTCCCTAGTGGTGGATGGCCAGCCGGTCGTTTCCGTCACGGATGTGCCGATGTTGAATATGCGTCTTTCCGCCACCGAAGGTTCCGCCCTCACGCTGAACGGAAGGCAGCTTCCGCGTATCGACGAAGTCGAGCCGGTGAGCAACCAAGTCGGCGTGGGCACTGTGGGCACCGACGACACGAGCCGTGTCCCGCCCGACAGCCGCCTGAAGCTGATCAAGGCGCTCGAATACTCCAATATGCGCCCGCGGATCAGCGGATCGGTCGGGCTTGACCTGGCTTTCGTCGCGCAAGGAATCTATGAGGCCACCGTGAGCTTCTCGCCGTTCCCGTGGGACAACGCCTCCGGTGTGCTCCTCGCGCGCTGCGCCGGCGCCGTTGTCACAGACGTGGATGGCAAGCCGTGGGAGTTGGGCTCCCTTGGTGTCATCGCTGGGTCGCCCGAAGTGCATGCTTCAGTGCTGCGTACCATGAAGTCCATTCAGCGTGAAGCCGGAAGGAAGTGATTGAGTCATGGCCGTGGCAACCAGGGTGATTCCGTGCCTAGACGTGGACAACGGCAGGGTCGTCAAGGGCGTGAACTTTGAAAACCTGCGTGATGCAGGCGATCCGGTGGAGCTGGCCAAGCTCTACGGTGAACAGGGCGCAGACGAGCTGACCTTTCTCGATGTGACCGCTTCCAAGCAAGGCCGCGGAACGATGCTCGACGTGGTGCGCCGCACCGCCGACCAGGTGTTCATTCCGCTCACCGTCGGCGGGGGCGTGCGCACGGAAGACGATGTGCGCGAGCTTTTGCGTGCTGGCGCCGACAAAGTCTCTGTCAACACCGCGGCTATCTCCCGGCCGGAGCTGTTGCGCGAGCTCTCCCAGGTCTTCGGCGCACAGTGCATTGTTCTATCCGTCGACGCCCGCCGAGTGCCGGAAGGCGGCACCCCGCAGCCGTCCGGATTCGAAGTGACCACCCACGGCGGCACCCGTTCCGCGGAATTGGACGCCATCGAGTGGGCCCGCACGGGCGAGAAACTCGGAGTAGGGGAGATCCTGCTCAATTCCATGGACGGCGACGGAACGAAGGAAGGCTTTGATCTCGAGCTCATCGAGCGCGTCCGCGAAGCCGTCTCCATTCCTGTGATCGCTTCCGGCGGTGCTGGCCAGGCCGAGCATTTCCCGCCTGCGGTTCGAGCCGGGGCGGATGCGGTGCTGGCCGCTTCCATCTTCCACTTCCGCGAGGTGAGCATCAGTGAGGTCAAGCAGGCGCTTGCCGACGCCGGATGCGAGGTGCGTCAGTGATGCGCGATAACCCCACCGATGAGCTCACCCCTGAAAATGCCCAGCTCGACGACGCGCTCCGGGACCGCGTCAGCTTCAATGATGCCGGGCTGGTGCCCGCCGTCGTCCAAGCCGCTGACACAAACGAGGTGCTCATGATGGCGTGGATGGACGAGCATGCGCTCGCCTACACCCTGGCCACGCGCCGCGGCACCTACTACTCCCGTTCCAGGTCCGAATACTGGATCAAGGGACTCACGAGCGGCAACACCCAGTACGTCACGGAGGTGCGCCTCGACTGCGACGGCGACACCGTGTTGATGAAAGTGGAGCAGCGGGGCGGGGCCTGCCACACCGGCGACCGGACCTGTTTCGATAGCGACCTACTCCTCGCACCGGAGGAAGGACGATAATGAGCGGCACTGACGGAATGAACGAGGCTGTCCAGGACAAACGCCATGCCCGCCTGGGCGCGCTGTTGATGGGAATCGGAGCGCTGGTGCTCTGGTTGGCTTCGCGCGTGAGCTGGATGACGGTCAATTACGAAGATGACCGCACGGGCGACGGCGCCGTGGACGTCAACGGCGCCACCTGGTCGACGGAGGTCACGGCCTGTCTCTTATACACATCTCCGAGCCCACGAGACTCCTGAGCATCTCG
>ERZ1031113.205-NODE-205-length-18018-cov-11.011913_pt1 | contig 18018 bp, 19 predicted proteins | sample MGYA00518225_ERZ1031113 | MGnify/ENA primary metagenome ERZ1031113 (study PRJEB33718, sample SAMN03159751) | human skin metagenome | collected 2014-05-20 | study: EMG produced TPA metagenomics assembly of the PRJNA266117 data set (Human skin bacterial metagenome...
ACGAGATGCTCAGGAGTCTCGTGGGCTCGGAGATGTGTATAAGAGACAGCGGTGAAGCTCACCGGCATCTTCGATCTCATTCGGGGGCTGTAATGCGCGCATTTTCTCGCCTCTCGACGTCCCTTGCCGCCCTTCCCTTCCTCCTTCCCGCCATCTCCTGTCCGCACCTCGCTGCTGCTCAAGACATCACCTGCGCCGTCGGCGCGCCCGCGGGCGAAACAGATGACACCCACAAAAACGAGGCCGATGAGGCCCGCTCCCAATTGCACCGTCTGGCCACCGGGGCCGGCGTCAAAGTGGCGGTGATCGACACCGGTGTTGCTGGTCATCCGCAGTTGAACCAGCTTTCCGGAGGCGCCGACTTCGTCACACCCGATACCCCGGAACCGTTCAAGGATTGCGATGCGCACGGCACCGTCGTCGCCGGCATCATCGCCGGAACTGACGCCGGGATCGCCCCGGACGCTGAGATTCTGTCCATCCGCCAGTCCTCAGCTCACTACCGCTCACCTGCTCCCCGCGGGGAAGATGCACCAGCTGCCGCCACCAGCGGTGACCTGGAGACACTCACGCGGGCGATCCATAACGCGCTCGACGAGAACGCAAAGGTCATCAATATTTCTGTGGTTTCCTGTGTCAACCCGGAACTCGCGCCCCGGGTGGACACCCGCGGTCTGAAAGACGCTCTCGGCCGTGCCGAACACGCAGGCGCTGTGGTGGTCGCCGCCGCTGGCAATCTGTCGCGCGAGTGTCCTGCCGGTTCCACTGTCTTCCCCGCGCATTTTCCTACTGTCCTCGCTGTCGGTGCGCGTGCCGATTCCCACACCATCGCCGATTACTCCCTCCCCGTTCCTGAAGGCGCCACGCTGCTCACCGCTCCCGGCACCGTCGAGCGCGCTTCCGCCCCAGGTGTCAGGGGCTGGTCTGTGGGCAAGGCGGGCGAGCGCGGCGAAATCGAACCATTCGCCGGGACGAGCTTCGCCGCACCTGCGGTCAGCGGCACCGTCGCCCTCCTGCGTCAGCGCCATCCGCATGCCACACCTGCCCAGCTCCGTGACATGATCACCGCCTCCGCAGAACCGCAGGGCGGGGCCGTCGACCCGCTGCGAGCTGTCTCATTCGTCGAACGCGAGCAGAGCGCCGACACCGCACCGCTGCGTGCGCGCCCAATTGAGACTATTGATTCCGCTGCCCCACACCGAAGCAGTTTCACGGTCGCAAGCGTCGTGCTCGTCGCCGCCCTTGCTGTCGCAGTTGGCGCTTTTCGACGGATACTCCTCCAGGGCCGACCCCGGCATCGCTCCATTCACCACGGTTAAAACTCGCCGCGAAGGTGGAGCGCCGAGACCAGATTGACTGGCGCCGCAGCGCTATCAGTAGGTCGCGGTCAGCGCTGCCTCACGTGTGAGGGCCGGGCCTTCAGGCAGGAGACTGAGGATGCTCCACGGAACGGTGTCCACGTGCAGTGCGCCGACGACGTCGAGATTGTCCCTGGTATCCACCAAATGGCGCTGACCTGAAGCGGACACGACGTGGTAGCCAGCTCCGGTGTCGACGCCGACAGCACCGGAGGCTAACCCGACGAAATTGGTCGCGGGACTGTCACCGGACAGCTCGACCGATCCTGCAGTCAAGACATCGGAATCTGGGGCGACGAGTGCAACAGAGCCTGATTCCGTCACGCACACGGCCGATCCTTGTGGATCCACCCACTCCGGCGCTTTCTCCGGAACGGCGATATCTAGCGGGACTTGGGCATCCGGATACGCGGCGATCTGGGAGGGGGAAGAGGTTGAGGTGGGGGCGGCGGCGTCGATAAGCAACTGCTTCTGCAATTCCGAAACGGGCTGAATGCCGCCATGCTGTGTGACAGCCCATGCTTCATCGGTGCCGTCGGCGAGCAACAGGCGCGGCAATGGGTGTGGCAGGCGGACCGGCGGAAGTTCGCGGATCGCGGACAGCACCGGCGCGCTGATGTCTGCGCGGACGACGCGCGCGTCGATGCCCAGGGCGCGTCGGATCAGCCTGCCCTGTGCATCGCTGTCTGACGGAAGCTTTGCGCGCCCCTCATTGGTGAGCATCCACTCGTTGCCGCCCTGAGTTACCGCGACAGCCTGCCCGTCGGCGAGCTGCTGCACCGGTTCCCCGGCGACAACCGTGACGCGTTCCTCCCCCTCGCACGCCGACCACGCAGCATCCACCGCATCGCCCGGCGCGAACATCGCCGGCGCCGTGGCGATACCCAACGGCACACCGCGCGGCATCTCGGTGAGTCGCTCCTCCCCCACGCGCTGCGGCTCCTCCGCACTCCCTGCGATCAGTCGCGCCGACGTCAGGTTCGTCACCGGGTGCACCACCTCTCCGACCCGCACATACATCGCCCCGTCATTGGCCCGCAGAATCGCCGCCGCGCCCGGATCCGGATTCGGCCGCAACCAGGCGAACAGCCCTGAACCCGCCGCGATGAGCGCCACCGCGACAATCCCGAAGATCGCCGACCGCCGCCGCGCCGCCAACGGATCATGAATCATCCGGATATCCCCGTAGATGAGCCCGTGCTCCACGCGCCGGCGCATGAAACGGTGCCCGGACACCTGTGAACGCGTCGTCGGCAACAGCCTGCGCGCCTGCTTTGTCTCCCCCGAAATGGCATGAGTGTGCTGAGCCATGTGGACGCCCCCCGTCGATTAGCAATGGCTTCTTTAAACGACGCTAAGCGCATGCGGGGCAGGCTTCAACCCGAAAATGCGCACTGAAATGCGCAACGCTATTCGACGTCCGCGGCCGCCAGCTCCTCACTCGTCGGAGTCAGCTCAGGCAGCTCGGTGGACCCGCCGTTGGCGACGGCGTCGCGCTGGAGTTCCTTGATCTCAGCTGGGGTGAGCTGCGCGTTGACGGCGAAGATGGTCACGCGGCCGCGCTGGTAGACGGGCGTGACGCCGGGAGTGGTCCACAAGGCCTTGTCCACCTGCCAGTTCTTGGGCCCGGGCCAGAAGGTGTTGCCGGAGGAGACGATGAAGCGGACGCCCAGGTCGGCAGCAGCATCGTCGGCGGGCGATTTCTCGTTCGGTCGGCCGCGTCCACCGGCGCCGAGCTGGCCGGCGCGGTCGGCGAGCAAGTTCGAATCGACGCCCATCCCGCCGCCCGGCCACAGGTAGTGGCGGGCGACGGTGGGGACGCCGTTGATGGCATAGGCCCAGGAGTAGCCGTCGGTGGATTCACCCATAACGAGCCCCTCCCGCGCTTCCGGTCGGGAGCCGAGCCACGCATAGGCGGTCATCTGGTCGTCGTCGACCATGCGGTCGTTGAGACGGGAGGCGTCGAATGACATTTCGGCGCCATCGACAGCGACAGTGGACGCCCAGGCGCCAGCACCCCACCCAGTCAGTGCAGCGAGCACGGCTGATGCGAGCGAGGTGCCCCACACCCACGGGCGGCGGGTGCCGTAGCGGGCGGCGATGGGCGCGAGCGTGACAACGCGGATGATCACGGCCGCACCGACAGCAGCGCCGGCGATGACGGTCAGCGCCACCACGGTGACGATGCGGTGCGCCGAGTTATAGTGCGGCGCGCCCAGCATGGTCAAAAGCGGTTCCCACATCCCGTCGAACGGGTGCAGCGCGTGTGCGGTGGTGGCCACCATGATCCCGTAGAAGACCGGCGCCCAGACCTGCCCGCGCCACACCACCATGGCAATGGCACCGAAACCGGCGAGCCACAGCAAGATGGTGGGGTCGAAATCGGGGAAGAACTCGCCCACGTGGCGGGTCTCCATCATGAACGCCTTGTCCCAGGCCTCCTCAGCGGTGACATTCTCACTCGCGTCCCAGGTGTTCACTTCCCCAGACTGAGCCTGGCCGGCGAGCAGCTGCGGAAGGAACGCCACAGTCGCGCCAAGCGCCGGGATGGCCAACCAGAGAACATCGCCGACGCGCGAACGGTCCGGGCGCCACACCAGGTACGTCGCCCAGTACAGCAGGACGGCGAGCACCACGACGAGCACCGCCGACGGGTGGACCTGCATCATGCCCAGGAAGGCGAACAGTGTCGGCAGCGCCAGTGCCCGGTAGCGCGGCACCTGGTGGAACAGCGCGATGACGAGGCCGGACAGGCCGATCGCGACGATGTAGGGGCGCATGCCCACAAAATCGCCGATCCATACCAAGACCGGAGACGCGTACACGCCGATGGCGGCCAAGCCCGCGGCGATCTGCGCGACCATGCCGTGGCCGCGCGCCATCGCCCATGCCAGTCCCGCGGCGCCGGCGGGCAAAGCGAGGCTCGGCAGAACGATTGACGCCAGGTTCACTGCCTCCACAGGGGCGAGGTCGCCAGCTTTCGCGAACAGCGCTGTCGCCGCGTGGAACGCGGACGGGTAGAACAGGTCGATGTGCGTTTCAGGGTTCTGCAGCTCGCCCATTCGGGTGGGTGAGGCGATGCCTTCTTCCATGATGAAACGCACGGCGTTGACGTGCCATTGGATGTCCCAGCCCTGGACGATATTGTTCAGCTGGCCCGGCACTTTCGACTGGAGCTCGAGCTGTTTCGCGATCAGCATCCACGCGCCGGCCACGACGCCTGCGCCGGGGAGCACCCACGACGGGTCGGCGATGCTGCCGCGCCGCCAGTCACCCGGCCACAGGGCGCGCACCCAGTTCTTCGCGGCGCGCTTTTTCGCCCGTCGCGCGAATGCGTAGCGCCACCCGGCCGCCAGGCACAGCATGAGCACTAGGAACACGATGAAGGACGGCCACCCGAAGCGGATTCCCATCGCGCCGTACATCCAGCTGCCCAGCCCGACGATGCCGAAGGTCGCGGGCAGGGACGCTGCAGCGGCAGCGGGCAGTTTCGCGCCCGCGACCCACGCGAAGATGAGTCCCGGCAGGGTGAACACAGCGATGGCCAGCCACACGGCACCGACTGCATCCATGCGTTCTACCTCCGGGCAACTCTTTCGGACGATTCCTGCCCAAGCAGTTTATTCCGTTGCGTGGGGTGACTCGGAGTGCACCTCCGAAGCGTCGCGCCGGTCGCGCGTCACCGCCGCACGAGCTGCGAGTTCGTCGTCCGCCGGATAGTCGACGCGCATCAAGGTCAACCCGTTTGCGGGTGCCAGGCGCACCGCCGGCGAGCGTTCCTTCGCCCCCAGCAGTGCGGCGGCCCAGTCGTCGTCACGCTTGCCGGAACCGACGTCGAGACAGGTCGCCACGAGCGCGCGGACCATGTGCCAGCAGAACGCGTCGGCGACAATGATCGCTTCGAAGAGTTCCGGTTCCTCGTCCGTGGATACGTCGCGCCATTCAAACGAGCGGACCTCGCGGATGGTCGTCGCGTGCGGCCGCGCTTTGCAGAACGCCGCGAAGTCGTGCAGCCCGACCACGGTATTCGCGAACTCTTGCGCCGCATCCAGGTCCACTTTCTTCGGCCACACCGCGGTGTCCCTCACGCGCAGAGGCAACGCGCCGCCGTCCGCGGTGGTCACCCGGTAGCGGTACGTGCGCGTCAACGCGGAAAAGCGCGCGTCGAAGCCGTCGGGCGCGGCGGACACGGCCGAAACACGCACATCAGGCTCAAGCAATTTCGCTAATCGACGCACCAACCTTCCCGGATCCCCCTCAATCGACCGCTGGTCCAGCGATGCCGCCGGGATATCCGCATGCGCCACCTGACCCGAGGCGTGCACCCCCGCATCCGTCCGGCCAGCCACGGTCAGCTCCACCGGGTAGCGCAGGATCAAGCTCAGTGCGTTCTCAAGCACGCCCTGCACCGTGCGGAGTTCCTCCCCGCCGGATGGTGTCTGGCGCGCCCAGCCGTGGAAGTCCGAGCCGTCGTAGGCGACATCGAACCGCAGGCGCACCATCTCTTCCCCGTGTGATGCGCGTATGCCTGTGTCAGTCATATCTTCAGAATAAATGGCCCGAAATAGGCAGGTTCACCGAGGGGAGACGGGATTTTGAGAAGTCTCGCCGCTTATCGAGAACGGCAGGCTTTGGATGAGAGATCCTGTTATTTCCTATACTCGATGCCGTGGAACTGCCCTGCCGGCTTCGGCACAGCAGTTCGGGCCCCGTTGTTTGCTACTGGCGCGCGGGGCCCATTCATGTTCATGAACCAAACTCAAGCAGAAAGCAACGAGAAACGCCCGCTCCCCTTTCAACAAGGGAGCGGGCGTTTAGCGCTTACAGGCGCGAGAAGGTCTTACTTCTCGTCCTCGGCGGTCTCCTGGACCTCCGGAGCCTCAGCGGTGTCCTCGGCGACAGCCTCGTCGTTGGACTCAGCGTCAGCCGGTGCCTCAGCCTGGGTCTCCTCAGCCTCAGCCGGGGTCTCCTCAGCCTTCTCGTCGGCCTCGGCAGCAGCTGCCTCAGCCTCGGCGGCCTTCTCCTTGGAGGCGGCGGCGCGTGCAGCGCGGTTCGCTTCGGAAGCCACGGTCTCCTCGAGAACGAGGGAGATGTTGACCATCGGAGCGTTGTCGCCCTTGCGGTTCTCGAGCTTGATGGTGCGGGTGTAGCCACCTGCACGGTTCTCGAACTTGGGGGCGAGCTCATCGAACAGGTACGCGGTGACGTCCTTGTTCGGGATGTCCTTGGCCACGGCGCGGCGGTCAGCGACCGAACCGGACTTAGCCTTGGTGATGATCTTCTCTGCGTACGGGCGCAGAACCTTGGCCTTGGCCTCGGTGGTCTTGATGGAGCCGTTCACGAACAGCTGGCTGGCCAGGTTGGACAGAATGTGCTTCTGGTGGCTAGCCGAACCGCCGAGACGCGGGCCCTTCTTCGGGGTAGGCATTGTTGTACTCCTCGTGTTGTTTGTGTCAGTGCGCTTTGTTTACTCGGCGTTTACTCAGCGTCATCCATGGCGCCGTCGACGAAGTCGCCGGTCTCAGCGTCGTAGCCCTCGAGCTGGGTCGGATCGAAGTCTTCCGGGGCATCCTTGAGGGTCAGGCCCAGGGAAGCAAGCTTGATCTTGACCTCGTTGATGGACTTCTGGCCGAAGTTGCGGATATCCAGCAGGTCAGACTCGGTGCACTCTGCGAGCTCACCGACGGTGTGGATGTCCTGGCGCTTCAGGCAGTTGTAGGAGCGCACGGAGAAGTTCAGCTCCTCGATCGGCGTGGAGTACGCGGCGATGTACTCGGTCTCCTGCGCCGACGGGCCGATCTCGATGCCCTCGGCCGCGGTGTTCAGCTCGCGCGCCAGGCCGAAGAGCTCCACCAGGGTGGAACCGGCCGACGCGAGGGCGTCACGTGCGGTCATGGAGTTCTTGGTCTCCACGTCGATGATCAGCTTGTCAAAGTCGGTGCGCTGCTCAACACGGGTCGCCTCAACCTTGTAGGCGACGCGGGTGACCGGCGAGTAGATCTGGTCGACCGGGATGCGGCCGGCCTCACCGCCGGAGTTGGGCATGGCCGGGACGTAGCCGCGGCCGCGCTCGACGACAAGCTCCATCTCGAGGCGAGCCTGCTCATTCAGCGACGCGATGTGCAGATCCGGGTTGTGGATCTCCACGCCAGCCGGCGGCTCGATGTCGCCTGCGGTGACGTCGCCGGGGCCCTCAACAGCAAGCTGCATGACAACCGGCTCGTCGGAGTCGGAGGACAGGACGATGTCCTTGATGTTGAGGATGATCTCAGAGACGTTCTCCTTGACGCCGGTGATCGTGGTGAACTCGTGGAGCACACCGTCGATCTTGATGGAGGTCACGGCTGCGCCCGGGATGGACGACAGCAGCGTGCGGCGCAGAGAGTTGCCCAGGGTGTAACCGAAACCAGGCTCGAGCGGCTCGATGATGAACTTCGAGCGGTTGGTGTCGATGTACTCCTCGGTCAGTTCAGGACGCTGAGAGATGAGCATGAACTTCTCCTTTGTCGGCTCCCGCTATTTGAAGCCGGTAGGAACGGATATGTGGAAGATTCCGGGCACCGTGCGAACGCGTCGACAGTGCGCGGGGTGAAGCAAACGAAAGTTTACTTCGAGTAGAGCTCGACGATGAGCTGCTCCTGCAGCGGCACGTCGATCTGAGCGCGCTCGGGCAGCTGGTGCACGAGAATGCGCAGGGTGTCCGGAACGACCTGCAGCCACGCCGGAACGACGGCGTCGAGCAGGGCGTCCTGGGCCTCTTCGAACCACAGCATGCTGCGGGACTTGTCGCGGACATCGATGATGTCGTACTGCGTCACCGCGAAGGACGGCACGTTGATGTGCTTGCCGTTGACGGTGAAGTGGCCGTGGGAGACCAGCTGACGTGCCTGACGGCGGGTCTTAGCCAGACCAGCGCGGTAGATCACGTTGTCCAGGCGGGACTCCAGCAGGATCAGCAGGTTGTCGCCGGTCTTGCCCGGGCGACGGTTCGCCTCTTCGTAGTAGCGGCGGAACTGCTTCTCCATCACGCCGTAGGTGAAGCGAGCTTTCTGCTTCTCCTGCAGCTGGAGCAGGTACTCGGACTCCTTGATGCGGGCGCGACCAGCCTGCCCCGGAGGGTACGGGCGACGCTCGAAGGACATGTCGCCGCCGACGAGGTCGACGCGGAGGCGACGGGACTTACGGGTAGCAGGGCCGGTGTAACGAGCCATGTTTCTTTACCTCTTTTCCTTTCAGCCTTAAACGCGACGACGCTTCGGCGGACGGCAGCCGTTGAACGGCTGCGGCGTCACGTCGGAGATCGAAGACACCTCCAGGCCGGCGGCCTGGAGAGAACGGATTGCGGTCTCGCGGCCGGAGCCCGGACCCTTGACAAAGACGTCGACCTTCTTCATGCCGTGGTCCATTGCCTTGCGGGCGGCGTTCTCGGCAGCCATCTGCGCGGCGAACGGCGTGGACTTGCGGGAGCCCTTGAAGCCGACGTGGCCGGAGGATGCCCAGGAGATCACGTTGCCCTGCGGGTCCGTGATGGACACGATGGTGTTGTTGAAGGTGGACTTGATGTACGCGTGGCCAGCGGCCACATTCTTCTTGGCTACGCGGCGACCGGAGCGGCGCGCAGCAGCGGAGCGAGTCTTCGGTGGCATAGGTTACTTCTTCTTTCCTGCGATGGTCTTCTTCGGTCCCTTGCGGGTACGCGCGTTGGTCTTGGTGCGCTGGCCGCGGACCGGAAGTCCACGACGGTGGCGCAGGCCCTGGTAAGAGCCAATTTCGATCTTGCGGCGGATGTCAGCCTGAACTTCGCGGCGAAGGTCACCCTCGACCTTCCAGGAGTTCTCGATGACATCACGAAGAGCGGCGACCTGATCGTCGGTCAGGTTGTCGGTGCGCAGGTCCGGAGAGATGCCCGTCTTCTCGAGCAGCTCCTTGGAACGGGCCGGGCCAATTCCGTAGATGTAGGTAAGTGCGACCTCCATGCGCTTGTTGCGCGGCAGGTCGACACCAGCTAGACGTGCCATGTGGTACGTGCCTTTCGGGTTGTTTCGGTGGTTTTCTCCCCACTCGTCCACGCCACGCGGCACTTGTGTCCGGTCCGAACCGGACTATTGGGCCGTGATTCACGTGGCTCCAGCCACCGCAGCCGGAGGTTGCATGGAATGCCTCGTCGTACGTCAATGTACGGCGAGCGCGATCCGAGAGTAAGGAGGCTTCAGGTCAGTTGCGACTGACTCACAACGCCTTTGTTCCCCTACAAGGGAATTCTCGGTGGAGAATTACTTGTAGCGGTAGACGATACGTCCGCGTTCCAGGTCGTACGGGGACAGTTCCACGACGACGCGGTCCTCGGGGAGGATGCGGATGTAGTGCTGGCGCATCTTGCCACTGATGTGTGCGAGAACCTCGTGCCCGTTGTCCAGCTCGACACGGAACATCGCGTTCTTCAAGGGCTCGATAATGCGGCCCTCGACCTCGATTGCGCCTTCTTTAGCCATACACTCCGCTTTCCCGGCACCGCGGGCAAAACCGCTGGTGCCTAACGTATTTGAGTCAATTGCTTGTAGTGCGCTGGGATTTACCCGCACACCACCGAACAACTTTAGCCCTCTACCTGCAGGAAAGCAAAATCCTCCCGAGGCCCGGACAGTGCGGGGCCTGGGAGGACACGTGCGGCGGAAGGTTCGCGTCTTAGAAGACGTGGACCTGGTCGCCGATCTTCAGGGTGTTGAAGTAGGTCTGCGCGTCGCCGCGGTACATGCGGATGCAGCCGGCGGATTTGATCGACGGGTCGCCCTGGTGGAAGGCGATGCCGTTGTTGGTGAAGTAGGTCGCGAACGGCATCGGAGCGTTATTGAACTCGTAGGAGATCTCGTCCTTGATCTTGCGGTTGACGTAGTGGAAGCCCTTCGGGGTCTCCTGCCCCGGCTTACCGGACGCCATGCGGACCGGGCCGTAGGTGATCTTGCCGTTTTCCTGCAGCCAGGTGCGCTGGTTCTTCAGATCGACGCATGCGCGTGCCGACGGTGCGCAGCCCTGCGGCTGCTGCGGCTTGGGTGCCGGCTTCGGCTTCGGGGCTGGCTTCGGAGCGGGCTTGGGTGCCGGCTTCGGTTTCGGCTTCGGCTTGGGCTTCGGGGTATGTTCAGCGATCAGGCCCGGAGCGATGGCCTCGACGAGGCGGTCGATGCCCTCGTGGAGCTGCTTCTCCTGTGCCTTATTGCCGCCGGAGATTGCGGAGGCATTGGCACGCAGGGCGTTGCGTGCGTCCCACACCGCGTTGCGGGCATCAGTCGTGATCGTCATCGACGCAGCCTGCAGAGACTTCTCCGCCTGCTGGAGGAACGGGGAGTTGCTCGATGCCGAGGACAGGGACGGAGCAGCCGGTGCGGCATCAGCCGTGGCCGGGGACACGACGAGCGCGGCAGCAATGCCGGCACCTGCGAGCAGGGAGCCCGCACGGCGGACGAAGCGGGAGGTGGTCGTTTCTTTGGCGTGGCGCGGGGAAGTGAACATGGTGGAAAGTATAACCCTCTTCAAGTAAAAACCGGGATTGATGCCATCAAGCAGCGCGGCGTTTACCCCTCCCGAGGGGTGAGAATGCGCGGGCCGTGGGCTGTGGCGGCGACAGTGTGCTCCCAATGGGCGGCCGGCGAACCGTCCGCCGAGACCACGGTCCATTCGTCGTCAAGCACGTCGGAGTCGGTCTCGCCGCCGAGGATCAGCATCGGTTCGATCGCCAGCACGGAGCCTTCCGCAATGCGCGGGCCACGGCCGGGTCGCCCCTCATTGTGCAGGTACGGGTCCTCGTGCATCTCACGACCGATTCCATGCCCGCCATAGCCGTCGAGAATGCCGAGCTTGATGCCGTATTCAGCTTCAGCTTCGCGGGTGGCGCGCTCGAGGGCATGGGAGACGTCGGTAAGCCGGTTGCCGGGAACCATCGCTTGGAGTCCGACGTGCAGCACCTGCTCGGTTGCGCGATTGAGCTTATCGACGTCTGCTGCCAGCTGCCCCACCCCGAAGCTCCACGCCGAATCGCCGACCCATCCGTCTAGAGTGGCGCCGCAGTCGATGGAGACCAGATCCCCCTCTTTGAGCACGACCTTGGCACTGGGAATGCCGTGGACCACGACCTCATTCACCGAAGAGCAAATGCTGCCCGGGAAACCTCCGTAACCCTTGAATGTCGGAATCGCACCGTGATCGCGGATCACCTGCTCCGCCACCGCATCCAGATCAGCGGTTGTGGCACCGGGTCGCGCCGCCTTGCGCACTTCCACAAGCGCGGCACCGACGATGCGTCCCGCTTCTTCCATCGCGTCGAGCTCCCCCGGCGTTTTCGCCGGAATGGTCTTCTTGCGGCCGAACAACATGAGCGATTTCCTCCAAACAAAAGAAAGCGCTGGCCCAGCACAGGCCAGCGCGAAACGTTGTGAAACGCGGGGTGGTTACTTACCCAGCTGCTCCATTGCGCGGGCGTTGACCTCGTCGACGTCACCCTCGGCGTCGATGTTGATGATCGCATCGCCGTAGTGGTCGATCAGCGGAGCCGTCTCATCGCGGTAGACCTGCAGACGGGTGCGGATGGTGTCCTCGTTGTCATCTGCGCGGCCGCGGGCCAGCATGCGCTCGACCACGACGTCTTCGTTGATCTTGAAGTTGAGCACGCCGTCGAGCTTCTGCTCGTTGCGGGCCAGCAGTTCCTGGAGGATCTCGGCCTGCTCAACGGTGCGCGGGAAGCCGTCGAGAAGCCAGCCGTTCTTAGCGTCGTCCTCGTTCAGGCGCTCCTCCACCATGCGAGCGGTGACGTCAGTGGGGACGAGCTTGCCAGCATCGATGTACTCCTTCGCCTCCTTGCCCAGCGGGGTTCCTTCACCGATATTCGCGCGGAACAGATCGCCCGTGGAGATATGCGGAATGTTCAGCTTCTCCGAGAGAATCGCTGCCTGGGTGCCTTTGCCGGCACCGGGAGGGCCGAGGAGAACGAGACGCATTATTTCAACAGTCCTTCGTAGTTGGATTGCAGTAGCTGAGATTCAATTTGCTTCACCGTGGTAAGCGCCACGGAGACCATAATCAGGATAGCCGTGCCGCCGAACGCGGACATCGTTCCGCCCCCGCCGCCGCTGCCGCCGATGCCGAGGTCCAGGGCGATATTCGGCAGGATCGCGATCAGGCCGAGGTAGATCGCACCGACGAACAGCAGGCGGTTCATCACGAAGGAGAGGTACTCCGCCGTCGGGCGGCCCGGGCGGATACCCGGAATGAAGCCACCGTACTTCTTCATGTTCTCTGCCTGCTCGTACGGATCGTACTGGATGGAGACGTAGAAGTACGCGAAGAAGATGATCAGAACGAAGTACGTCAGGATGTACTGCCAGGACGCCGGGTTCTGCAGCCACGCCATGACGGTGGACATCCACCAGTTATCCGGCGGGGTCGGCTTGTTGGAGTTGATGATCTGGGTGATCAGCACCGGCACGTACATCAGCGAGGACGCGAAGATCACCGGGATCACGCCGGCCTGGTTGACCTTCAGCGGCAGGTAGGTCGAGGACCCGCCGTACTGGCGGCGGCCCACCATGCGCTTTGCGTACTGCACCGGGATGCGGCGCTGGCCCTGCTCGATGAAGACGATGCCCACGACCAACAGGACCACAGCTGCAATCACGACACCGAAAACGACCGGGCCGGACTGACGGAAAATATTCGCTCCGTCGGTGGGCAGACGCGTCGCAATACCCGCGAAGATCAGCAGGGACATACCGTTGCCGACGCCCTTTTCGGTGATGATCTCACCGAGCCACATGATGAGCACAGCACCAGATGTCATGACGATGACCATCATCGCCAGCGTCCACAGGTTGCGGTCCTCCACCAGGACCGGCACGCCCTGACCCAGCAGCTGCTCGCGGTCAGCCAGTGCCACGATGCCCGAGGACTGCAGCAGAGCCAGCGCCACGGTGAGATAACGCGTGTACTGCGTCATCTTCGCCTGGCCGGACTGGCCCTCCTTCTTCAGCTCCTCGAAGCGCGGGATCACGACGGTGAGCAGCTGCACGATGATCGACGCCGTGATGTACGGCATGATGCCGATGGCGAAGATCGATAGCTGCAGCAGCGCGCCACCGGAGAAGAGGCTAATCACCGAGAAGATGTTGCTTTCATCTCCCTGGGTGAGCGCGTTGAGACGCTCCGCGATGATTCCGTAGTCAACTCCCGGGGTCGGGATCTGTGCACCGATGCGGTAGAGAACGATCAGCGCAATAGTGATGAGAATCTTCTTGCGTAGATCGGCATCCTTGAACGCCTGAACAATGGCTGACACGTGGCCTCCTGGCTCCAACCGCCCTGCAGCCGGGGCCGCAGATGGTCTCTGTGGCTGCGCGGTAGGTAGCGGACAGTAGATAACGTACGTTGATGCCTAGCCCGGCTACCCGACGTCCCGCCTGGGCGGACCCGCCGGATAAACGGTAGACATATTTTGACTCGTCCACCCTACCAGGTGGGTATGCGAAACCACGATTCCCCCGGCAAGCTTCCGTTTATGAGGGTCCGGAAACGAGAAAACTCCCCGCCCAAGCAGTGCGTGAGCACTACCCGCGCGGGGAGCTTTTGAGTTCAGAGCGGACTAGTTTAGTCCTCCTTGGACTCCGTCTCCTCAGCCTTGTCGGCGTTGTCAGCCTTCTTGGCCTCAGCAGCCTTGTCAGCGACCTCGGTGGTGGAGCCACCAGCGGCCGCGATCTTCTCGGCGGCGGACTTGGAGAACTTCTCTGCGGTGATGTCGAGCTTGACGGAGATCTCGCCGTCGCCCAGCACCTTCACCGGCTGGTTCTTGCGGACCAGGCCAGCTGCAGCGATGTCAGCGGTGGTGATGGTGCCACCCTTCGGGAACGCCTCAGCCAGGTCGGCAACGTTGACCACCTGGTAGACGATCTTGTTGTTGTTCTTGAAGCCCTTGAGCTTCGGCAGACGCATGTGCAGCGGCATCTGGCCACCCTCGAAAGCAGCGGAAACCTGCTTACGAGCCTTGGTGCCCTTCGTACCGCGGCCAGCGGTCTTACCCTTGGATGCCTCACCGCGGCCAACGCGGGTCTTGGCCTTGTTTGCACCCTCAGCCGGGCGCAGATCATGGAGCTTGATGATGTCAGCCATGTCAGTACCTACTCCCCTGCTACTTCTTCAACGGTGACCAGGTGGGCCACCTTGAGGATCTGGCCGCGAGTCGCGCTGTTGTCCTGCTTGACGACAGACTGACCGATCTTGCGCAGACCGAGAGCCTCGAGGTTCTTACGGGTAGCCGGCTTCTCGCCGACCTTGCCGTGGTGAAGTGTAATTTTCAGTGCCATTGTGCTTAAGCCTCCTGTCCTGCGCGCTGACGCAGCATGCGTGCGGGGGCGACTTCCTCGATGGACTTGCCACGACGAGCGGCAACTTCCTCGGGGCGCACAAGTTCCTTCAGGCCAGCAACGGTGGCCTTGACCACGTTGAGGGCGTTGTCGGAACCCAGCGACTTAGCCAGGATGTCCTGGACGCCGGCGCACTCGAGCACCGGACGGGCAGCGCCGCCGGCGATGACACCGGTACCGGGAGCAGCCGGACGCAGCATGACCACGCCTGCGGCATCCTCGCCCTGAACCGGGTGCGGGATGGTGCCGCCGATCATCGGGACGCGGAAGAAGTTCTTGCGAGCCTCTTCTGCACCCTTCTGGATAGCGGCGGGGACTTCCTTCGCCTTGCCGTAGCCAACGCCGACCATGCCCTGGCCGTCGCCGACCACCACGAGGGCGGTAAAGGACATGTTGCGGCCACCCTTGACGGTCTTGGCAACACGGTTGATGGTGACGACGCGCTCGATGTACTTATCGCGCTCGTCCTGTGCACCACCGCGACGGTCATCGCGGCGGCCACCACGGCCACCACGGTCGTTGCGGTCATTGCGGCCGCCACGGTCGTTGCGGCCGCCGCGGTCGTTGTTGTTCTGGTTCTTCTGGTCGTCGGCGGATGCTCCGCCGTCACGCCGTTCACGCTCGGCCATGTCGCGATCCTTCCGTTGAGTTTCGTCTGCGGTGGTCATTAGAACTTCAGACCACCTTCGCGGGCGGCGTCGGCAAGCGCGGCGACGCGGCCGTGGTACTTGTAGCCGCCACGGTCGAAGACGACCGTTTCGATGCCGGCTTCCTTGGCGCGCTCAGCGATGAGCTCGCCGACCTTAGCTGCCTTAGCCTTCTTGTCACCCTCAAGGGTGCGCACTGCATCTTCCATGGAGGAAGCGGACACGAGGGTGTGGCCGGCCAGGTCGTCGATGACCTGGACATGCATGTGGCGGGAGCTGCGGTGCACGACGAGACGCGGGGTCTCCGGGGTGCCACGCAGGGTCTTGCGGATGCGGTTGTGGCGGCGGACGCGGGCCTCGCGGCGGCGGGTAGCAATGTCCCGGCCGACCGGGGTGCGCTTCTGAGTAGTCTTTTCTTCAGTGCTCATGGATTACTTACCCGTCTTTCCGACCTTGCGGCGAACCTGCTCGCCCTCGTAACGGATGCCCTTACCCTTGTACGGATCATCCTTGCGGAGGCGGCGGATATTCGCAGCGACCTGGCCAACCTGCTGCTTGTCAATACCTTCGATGGAGAGCTTCGTGTTGCCGTCGACGGCGAACGTGATGCCCTCCGGAGCCTCGATGAGGACCGGGTGCGAGTAGCCGAGGGAGAACTCGAGGTTCTTGCCCTTGAGCTGGACACGGTAGCCGACACCGAAGATCTCCATGTTGATCTTGTAGCCCTCGGTGACGCCGACAACGCAGTTGTTGATCAGCGAGCGGGACAGACCGTGGAGCGAGCGGTTGTCGCGGTGGTCATTCGGACGAGAAACCACGATCTGGTTCTCTTCAACGGCTGCGGTGATCGGTTCCGGGACATCGACGGTCAGGGTGCCCTTCGGACCCTTGACCTCGACGTGCTGGCCGTCGATCTTGGTTTCCACACCGTTGGGGATGGCGATAGGTGCGTTACCTACACGAGACATATCTGTTCAACCTCCCTTTACCAGACGTAGGCGAGGACTTCCCCACCTACACCCTTCTCTTGGGCCTGACGGTCGGTCAGCAGGCCGTGGGACGTGGAGATGATCGCCACGCCGAGGCCGCCGAGAACCTGCGGCAGGTCGTTGGACTTCGCGTAGACACGCAGACCGGGCTTGGACACGCGACGCAGACCAACGATGGAGGTCTGACGCGACGGGCCGTACTTGAGCTCGAGGGTCAGGGTCTTGCCGACCTTTTCTTCCTCGACCTTGTAGTCAGCGATGTAGCCCTCCTGCTTGAGGATCTCCGCGATGTTGACCTTCAACTTCGAGGAGGGCATGGACACGGTCTCGTGGTGCGCATTATTTGCGTTGCGCACGCGAGACAGCATGTCCGCAATGGGATCTGTCATGGTCATGGTTGACCGCTTACCTTTCTCGTTGCGGTTCCCATAACCCACCTGGTCCATGTGCCCGAAAGCACCTTGAACTCGCGTTTTCCGTGTGTTCTGTCGGGGGCTACTACGAGTGGAAAATTCACCTGACCGGCGTGTTTTCCGACTCAAACAGTGTGGGCGCTCCTTGCCGCTCAATAACGGAAGATGCTCGCCGCCACCCTTCATACGGTCCGCATTTCGGCGGGGGGCCTGCAACAAAGTTGGATGTATACGTTCAATGCGGATCTGGCGCACGCATACCGCGCGCGCAGAACCGTTGGTAAACCATACAGGTCAGGGCCAAGAAAGCACAAATTGCTTAGCGACGCCCCGCCTGCCCCCTTCAACCCCTAAAACTTCAGCATCTGGTTCAGGGCCGGCCATGCCACCCCGACACCGAGACCGACCATGCCGAGCACGGCGATGATGATGGTCGCGAGAATGCCTTCCGGCGAGCGGATACCAGAGCCATCCACACCGGAACTAGGGCCAGATTCCGGGGCATTGTCGGGCACGAGCTTGCTGCTCAGCGGCAGCGACGACAGGTGGGAGCTCATTGCCACGCCCGAACCATAAGGGTCGTCGTTGCCATTGAAATTCGCGCACACCTGATCGTCGGCAAGCGGCTTGTCGTTGAATCGGTCGATCATGAAGCTGAAGCCGAAGGTCGGGCCGCTCAGCGCCTGCACGAGGTGATTTTTCATGCCGTCTTCAATTTCAGGAACGACGTCATCACGGTAGACCACCTTGGCATCGTCGACGGTGCACCACTTCATGGCCAGGTTCCGGGCCTGCCGGTATTCCACCTGACGGTCGTAGCGCCCGCTGATCACCATGACGGGTGCGACGGGAGCGCCGTTGCCGATTTCCTGCTCCCTCATCCTCTCCAGGGCCGGCGCCATGTCGGGCTCTTTGAGGATTTCTTCGAGCGAGCGCCCGTCCTTCGTCCAGTCACGGGTGGTCATGTACGCATACGGCTCGGAGGTGATCTCGTTGGTGCAGGAATTCTTGAAGGTCTCCAGGACCTTCTTCCCGTCCTCGCTCAGGTATTTGTCCAGGAGCTCGTCAAAGCCGTCGTACCGCTCGACCATGCCGTTCATCGCGAAGCCGATGGCGCCCGAGAGATCGGAACCGTCGATATTGCGGGCCACTTCGTAGAGGTTCGCCGGCGGCGCCGAGGCGTAGGCACCGGCGACATTGGCTTGCTC
>ERZ1031113.208-NODE-208-length-17874-cov-6.826590_pt1 | contig 17874 bp, 16 predicted proteins | sample MGYA00518225_ERZ1031113 | MGnify/ENA primary metagenome ERZ1031113 (study PRJEB33718, sample SAMN03159751) | human skin metagenome | collected 2014-05-20 | study: EMG produced TPA metagenomics assembly of the PRJNA266117 data set (Human skin bacterial metagenome...
CGCGGACGTGGACTTTATGCCCACCGGCGGAAATATCGGCTACGGCGCGGCCATCAACGCAGCTGCTCGGCACCTCGCCGCGGCGCGTGAGGCAGGCGAGATCGACGGCGAGTACTTCCTCATCGTCAACCCCGACGTGGAATTCAGCCCCGGTTCTCTCGACCGACTGCTCGAGTGCGCCCGTGAGCACCCGCGCGCCGGGGCGGTCGGTCCGCGTATTGAGGAGCTCGACGGCTCGGCCTACCCGTCAGCGCGCGAAGTACCCACGCTGGTCACCGGCATCGGGCACGCAGTGCTCTACCCGGTGTGGCCGGGCAACCCCTTCAGTAAGGCATATAAAGCGGGGGAGAACTTAACGACGGTCCGCCCCGCCGGCTGGCTGTCGGGCTCGTGCTTGCTCGTGCGCTGGGAGGCTTTCGACGCCATCGGTGGCTTTGACGAGCGTTACTTCATGTACTTCGAGGACATCGACTTCGGCGACCGTTTATCCCGCGCTGGTTGGGACAATATCTTCTGCCCTGATTCCGTGATCTTCCACGACCAGGGTCACTCTGCGAAGAAGCATTCCCGCGTCACCGTGCCCGCGCACCACGATTCCGCCTACCGCTTCCAAGCCGACCGCCACCCGCACACCTGGCAAGCACCGATCCGCGCCGCGCTGTGGTTGGGACTCAAAGGCCGCGCCGTGCTCGCGGGCCTGTGGGGAAGTGCTTGAAAGAAGGGCTTTCCAGGTGAGTTCCTAGCCACTGTCCAGTCGCTTGGCCCCGTCAAAGCGCCCTATTGGCAGACCGAACCGTTAGGTTAATGCGCAAGCTTCTCCCGTGGCGGTGCCGCTGCGGGGGAGTTCAACTCCATACCTTCATCAACGAGACGACGAACGGTAGCAACCAACAGAAAGGCCGCACCACACAATGGCTTCCACGGTAGACCCCTCCCAGATCGATGCAGTCGTGCTGGTCGGCGGGCAGGGAACGCGCCTGCGTCCGCTGACGGTGTCCACGCCCAAGCCGATGCTGCCCACTGCCGGTTACCCGTTTTTGGCGCACCTGCTCGCCCGCATTAAGGCCGCGGGCATCGAGCACGTGGTCATGGGTACCTCTTATAAGGCGGAGGTCTTCGAGGAATACTTCGGCGACGGCTCCGAGATGGGCCTGGATATCGAGTACGTCGTGGAGGAGGAAGCGCTGGGCACCGGCGGCGGCATCCGCAATGTCGAGTCGCGCCTGCGCTTCGACACGGCCATGATCTTCAATGGCGATGTGCTCTCCGGCGCGGATCTGGGCGGCATTTTGCAGACGCACGCCGATAAGAAAGCGGATGTCACGTTGCATCTCGTGCGCGTGCCGGATCCGAGCCAGTTCGGCTCCGTGCCCACTGACGCGGATGGCCGCGTGCAGGCCTTCTTGGAGAAGACGGAAGCACCGCCGACAGACCAGATCAACGCCGGCTGCTACGTCTTCGAGCGCGACGTGATCCGGGCGATTCCGGAAGGCCGTGTCGTCTCCGTCGAGCGCGAGACATTCCCCGGCCTGCTCAAATCCGGCGCTCGCGTCTACGGCCACGTCGATGCGAGCTACTGGCGCGACATGGGCCGCCCGTCGGACTTCGTCCAGGGCTCGTCGGACCTCGTCCGCGGTATCGCGCCCAGTCCGCTGTTGGAGGGGCGCACGGGAGAATCGCTTATCGACGAATCCGCTGGTGTTGCCGGCGGCGCCATCCTCGTCGGAGGAACCTCTGTCGGCCGCGGCTCCACCATCGGCGCGGGCTGCCGCCTCGATGACTGTGTGGTTTTCGACGGTGTGACCATCGAGCCCGGCGCCATGATCCGTGATTCCATCATCGCCTCTGGCACGACCATCGGTGCGAATGCGCGCATCCAGGACTGTGTGATCGGCGACGGCGTGAATATCGGTGCGCGCTGCGAGCTGCAGGGCGGAATGCGCGTGTGGCCGGGCGTGGATATTCCGGACCTGGGAGTGCGTTTTTCACCGGACGCGTAGCGACACGCCGGGGAACCAGCGCATTAGTTGCTCGCGGGGGCACCCACCACTATATCTAGTACCCCCGTGCGTCACCCCCGCCGCGAGGGGTATGTGGCGTATGTGACTGATGTTGCGTGCGACGGCCGAAACCCGCGCTAATGCCCAGCGAAGCGATAGTTTTGTCCCGCTTCGTGTTGACGCTATTTAGTGCGCGAGGGTTGAATCACACTTGTGTAATCAGCGGCGGCCACACGGTGGGGGCGGTGCTGACGGCATGGCATTATGGCGGGCATTGGCAATCAGCGCCACGACAGCAACACGGCGACAAACAAGACTCAGAAAGGGGACGGCGTGGAAGACATGGTTTCAGGCGCCACTCTCCGCGGCGCGGCTGCGGGCGGAATGACCCTCGACGAACTGTTCGGCACCGTCGAGCAGGAGTGGCAGGACCAGGCCCTGTGCGCTCAGACCGATCCGGAGGCATTCTTTCCTGAAAAGGGTGGATCCACACGCGAGGCAAAGCGCATCTGCCAGGCATGCGCGGTGCGCGACGAGTGCCTTGAATACGCACTCGAGCACGATGAGCGCTTCGGCATTTGGGGCGGTCTCTCCGACCGTGAGCGCCGCCGCCTGCGCAAGCAGATCGGCTAACGCTTCACTCAGTACTGGAAATTCGGGTCGATATCCCGCGGGTCCAGATTCAGATAGTGCGCGACCAGAGCGGTCAGAACCACAGTGAGTAGTTCTGACCGCTCTACTGCGTTTGCGCAGCGCTGCTCGATCGGCATGCGGAAGATCACGATGCGTGCGCGCGTCGGATTCCCGGCGCGGTCCACGCCCGCCTGCAGTACGCGGCCCAGCGGGACCGGGCCGTCGGCGTAGATCTCGTCGGGCATGATCATGTCGGAACGCAGCCGCATGCGCGGGATCGTGTCCACTGCCAGGTCCACGCCGGTCAGGTGGTCGAAATAGCGGTTCTGCAGCGGCGCATACGCTTCGAGCACTGCCTGGTCGAAGTCCATGGAGCGGGTGCGGTAGCGCGGGACGGACACCGGCATGAGCGGCCCCCGCACACCGTGGCCGTGGCGGTCGCGTCGCACGGGCAGGCGCGCGGTGTCCGTGCCTGCGCCTGCGGCCGGACCGTGGCCGGGGCCGTTGCCGGAGCTGGTGTCCAAGCGTGCGGGGTGTGCGCCGGGGTGAGTCATAGCTATCAATCTAGGACTGTGCGCCAGTGGGGCGAGTGCGGACGCGCCGCGCGTCGCGAGCCAAAAACTAAACCTTGGGTTTAGACTATTGCCCCGTGAGTACCTTCCGCCGTTGCTGTCGCCCCGGGTGTGGCCGCCCCGCCATCGCCACGCTCGTGTACGCGTACTCCGAGAAAACCGCCATCGTCGGGCCGCTGTCCCCGTCGCCGGACCCGCACGCTTGGGATCTGTGCCAGCGCCACTCCGAGCACATCACCGCCCCCGTGGGCTGGGAGATGGTGCGCATCGACAATATCGAGCTCTCCGACGAAGAAGAGATCACCGCCCTGGCCCAGGCCGTCAGCGAGGCCGGGCGAGTGACCACGGGCCTGGTGGATACCACTCAGGACCCGATCGAATTCGACACCGAGCGTGATTTCACCAACCCGGACACGTCCAACCACCCCGTGTACCGGACGAAGCGTGTCGGCGAGCACCTCGCCGAGCACAAGGCCGCCCGCCGCGCGCACCTGACTGTCGTGCCCGATCCGGATACGGATACAGAGCAGACAGACACTGATTCGCGCTAGCGGGCACCGATTCACGCTAGCGGGCGCCTGGGACTGCTCTGGGAGTGGCAGACAGGTCGACCCGTAGCACCCCGAACGCGTTTAAGATCGGGGGTCATGACTGAACAACCGTCACAGCCCGCACACCAGAACCACACCCGCACTCGCTCCCGCGAGGATGTCGAGGCGGCCATCAAGGCCTACGACATTCGCGGTGTCGTCGAACCGGCTGATCAGGCCACTGTCGACGAGGACTTCGTCTTCGACGCCGGCGCAGCATTCGCCTCCATCCTGCGTGGGGAAGGGGAGACCACCCTCGCTGTCGGCCACGACATGCGACCGTCTTCGCCGGCGCTGGCCGCCGCATTCGGCCGCGGTGTGACCAGCCAGGGCTTGAACGTCATCGAGCTGGGCCTGACCTCCACTGACGAGCTCTACTTCGCCGCCGGCGTGATCGGCTGCGCCGGGGCGATGTTCACCGCCTCCCACAATCCGGCGCAGTACAACGGCATCAAGCTCTGCCGCACCGGCGCCACCCCGGTCTCCCAGGACACGGGTCTGGCGGAGATCACCGACATGCTGGTTGAGGGCGTGCCTGCCTACGACGGCGAGTCTGGCACGGTCAGCCAGCGCGATATTCTCGGCGAGTACGCGGACTTCCTCCGCGACCTTGTTCCGGTGCCGAACGACCGGAAATTGGTCGTCGCCGTCGACGCGGCGAACGGCATGGCTGGCCACACCGTTCCGGCGGTGCTGGGAGCTGAGGAGAACCTCGATATCCGTCCGCTCTATTTCGAGCTCGACGGCACGTTCCCCAACCACGAGGCGAATCCGCTGGATCCGAAGAACCTGGTGGACCTGCAGGAGTTCGTCGTCAAGCAAGGCGCGGATCTCGGCCTTGCCTTCGATGGCGACGCTGACCGCTGCTTCGTCGTCGACGAGAAGGGCGAACCTGTCTCCCCGTCGGCGATCACCGCGCTGGTGGCAGAACGCACGCTCAAGGCGTCCCCGGGTGCGACGATCATTTACAACGCGATCACCTCACAGGCCGTGCCGGAGCTGATTGAAGCTCAGGGCGGCACCCCGGTGCGCACGCGCGTGGGCCATTCCTACATCAAGGCTGAGATGGCCGATAAGGGCGCGCTCTTCGGCGGCGAGCACTCCGCGCACTATTACTTCGCCGAATTCTTCAACGCCGATTCCGGCATGGTCGCCGCCCTTCACGTGCTCGCCGCTCTGGCGGAGCAGGACGCGCCGCTGAGCGAGCTCATGGCCAGCTACAACCGCTACGCCGCATCCGGCGAGATCAACTCCGAGGTCGCCGACCAGGACGCGACGATGGAGGCAGTAGTCGAGGCTTTCGCCGACCGCACGGAGAATGTCGACCGTCTCGATGGCGTGACCGTGTCGCTGAAGGACACGAAGGCTTGGTTCAACGTCCGCGCCTCCAATACCGAGCCGCTGCTGCGCCTCAATGTGGAGGCTGAGACCCAGGATGAGGTCGACGCACTCGTCGCTGACGTGCTGGGGATCATCCGCGGTTAAGGAGCGTGGGGTATGGCACCTGAGACGAATTCTGACCTGGGCGCCGACGACCGGAGCTATTACGACGGGGCAGCCGGCTACGACATCGAGTCCGTCCGCTTCTTCGACATCGCCCACGAAGGTGCGCACGTCCGGGCTATCGCGCAAGCAGCAGAGCTTCTCGACGGGCTGCGGAACACCTCGCCGCGCAGCGTCGTTGTGTTGGTCACCGACGCTGTCTCAGAGGCCGCGGCGCAGTGCGCTGTCGCACTGCTGGATTTCGGCCGCGCCCCAATGATGGTCACCCGTTTCGTGCCTGAATTCGTCGGCGCCCTCGATGTCGTCATCGCCGTGGGCGATGCCCCCGACGCGGAGAACGCCACCCGCCTGATCAGCGCGGCTGCCGGCCGCGGCGCCGAGGTCGTGCTCGCCGGTCCCGCATCCGGCCCAGTGGTCGAGGACATCCCGCGCGGCGTTATCTGCCTGCCCGCCCCGCCGACAGCGGACGGCGCGTCCCCGCTGCGCACCATCGCCGCGATTGCCGCGGTGTGTGCCACACTCACGGACACGCAAGCGCTTATCGACGGCCCCGCCGACGCCATCGACTTCGAACTCCGCCAGCTCTCCCCGGAACGCGACGTGTCGGTCAATGCCGCGCGTCAGCTGCGTGAATTTGTCGACGGCGCACGGATCTTGCATACCGGATACACCCCGGTCGGTGCCGCGGTAGCCGCGTTGATCTCAGCGCTATGGTCAGCCCATGGCTTGCCCAGCGGCTTTGTCGGCCGCGAGGACCTGGCTCGGGCGTTGGAGCAGACTTCCGCGGAGTCGGCGGGTAACTCGAGCGGGGCGACGGACGATATCTTCTATGACCCCCTCATTGACGGGCCGCCCGCCCAGGTGCCGGTGAAGACCATCGTCTGGGCGCAGCGTGACGCGCACCTATTCGGGGCACGCGCCGAATATGTCGAGACCGACGGCGCGGCCGCTACAGGAGACGAGTTCTCCGCGGCGCTCCGGCTCATCGTGCGTGGCCTCGCGGCTACGGCAATGCAGGTCGAGTGAGACAACTACAGCAAACAGAACAACATGCAGTAGGAGAAGAGGCGAACACACGTGGAGCTGCTCACACCAGCGCTGCAGACCTATCCGTGGGGCTCGCGAACATTATTGGCGGACCTGCGCGGGGATGATTCCCCGTCGGCGACACCGGAGGCGGAGCTGTGGTTCGGTTCGCACCCCGCAGCACCCGCCACGATCGAGGGCGTGGGGCTGGATGAGGTCATCGCCGATGACCCCGCCGACGCACTCGGGGTAGAGGTCCGTGGGCGCTACGGCGACTCGCTGCCGTTCTTGCTGAAGATCCTCGCGGCTGATTCCCCGCTGTCTATCCAGGCGCACCCGACATCAGCGCAAGCCCGCGCCGGATTCGAGGCGGAGAACGCCGCAGGGATCGCGCTGGATGCGCCGGAGCGGAATTACAAAGACCCGAACCACAAGCCCGAGCTGCTCGTTGCGCTCACGCCCTTCCGCGCGCTCGCGGGGCTGCGCCCGGCGAAGCAGACACTCGAATTCTTCGACTACCTCGACTGCCCGGTGCTCAGCCGCTATTCGGCCATGCTCCAATCGGAAAACGAGGAAGAGGGCCTCCGGGCACTGTTCACCACGTGGATCTCACTACCGCGCGCCAAGCGGGTGGAGGTGATTGACGGGGTGCGGGGATGCGTCGATAAGCGTGCGTTTTCCGGCACGCCGGACTGGATGCGCGAAGCTGCGCGCTGCTTCGTCGAACTGGACGAGGCACACCCGGGCGATGTCGGTGTGCTGGCATCGCTGCTGCTCAATTTCGTTGAGCTCGCCCCCGGTGAGGCGATGTACCTCGGTGCCGGGCGGCTGCATGCCTACCTGTCGGGCATGGCCGTGGAGATCATGGCGAACTCGGATAATGTGCTCCGCGGCGGGCTGACCACCAAGCACGTGGACGTGCCGGAACTGGTGCGCATCACCGATTTTTCCACGCTGGTGAACCCGCGCGTGCCGGCAGGTGTGGTCGACGGCGCGTGTGCTTTCGACGTGCCCGTGCGGGATTTCCACCTCACCCGCTACGAGCTCGCTGATGGCGCCGGCTTCGACGCGGTCTCCGCTGGTCCGGCGATCGTTCTGTGCACTGGTGGTGCGGTCGATTGCGGCCCGCTCGAATTGACCCCGGGCACTGCCGCGTGGATTCCCGCCTGTGATCCGGATGTGCGCGTGAGCGCTCGTGACGGTTCTGACCGCGCGGAAGTGTTCTACGCGCGGGTAGGGAAGTAGCTGCTTCTAGCTATTTTTCTGTGGAGTTGGTCTCCGCGGAATTCGCCTGCGCGTCCGACTTCGGGGCCCGTGCAGCGCCTTCGGCCGTCTCCGGCACCTCGTCCTTGGCGTTGTCCTCGGGAGCCGGGGCCTGCTGCACGCGCGTGGATGCGGAGAACGGGTCCTCCGGGCGCTTCTTCGGCGCGTCCTGCTTCGCCTCATCAGCAGCGGGAGCGACACCCAGTGCTTCGGCAGCGGCCTTCGCATCCGATGGGGCAATCTCGATCGTGTCGTTGCCGGACTGCAGTTCCGCATCAACCGCCGGCGGGTGCGCACCTTCCTGGACCCCGGGCTCCGCAGGCTCGGACGGACGCTTAGGCTCGGACGGTTCATTCGGCACCACGGTCGTGGAGCCCGACGGCGTCGTCGTGTCCGGTGCCTCGCCCTGCGGGGTGGACGGGTCAGCGCTATCCGGTGTGCGCTGCGGCGCCGGGGCGGATGTGCGGACGCTCTGCGGCTGTTGCTGCTGCGGCTGTTGCTGCTGCTGCGGCTGAGCCGGGGCGGGTGCCGGCGCGGCATTCGTCGGACGGTAGTAGGACGGCTCAGCGGATTCGCCGCGGTTGCCGTTCAAATTCGCGTTCGGCGGGGCCAGCGGATCCTTGACCGGACCCGCGACGTTGCCATTGCCAGCACCGGTGGAAGCGTCCATGCCAGCGCTTGCGGAGCCGTCAGTGGTCTCGCTGGATGACATCTCGGAGGATGTGGGCTCATCCGCGGTGCGCTGCTGCGCGGTCGCGTCCGTGGCGGCGACAGGCTGGCCAGCGAATTCCGTCTCCTGGCTGTTCAGGGTCACACCCGAGTCAGAGACCTTCCACACCAGCAGGCCGACGAGCACCGCCAGCGTCAGGCCAGAGGTAAGGAAAATGGCGAAGCGGCGATTGGTCAGTTCCATCTCCGGCATCTCCTTACCTCCCTGAGTGTTTTTCGCGTTCGGCTGCGCGGTGTGCTTGTTACTTGGTATATCGCTATTGATGACTCAGCGTTAACTCGTGCTTCATTGTGTTCCGTAAGGCCCCCGTGACCTGCATGTGAGCCCGGCCACGTGGTGCTCATAACAACTCGATAACAAGCTACCAATTAATCGTGCATGAATCCACCCCCAATTCTTCGCCCGGCGTGTCGCACATACCGCGCCTGCCTCCCGCAGAGCCCGAAATAGGTGGTGGACATCCCGCCAGCGAGACAGTAGTAGTGGACCTTGACGTAGTTGAATCACCTGCACGGGACGAGCCGGAAGGAGCACGGCGTGAGCACCTGGGATATGGCCATCTTCGATGAGGACGTGAACGTCGATTTTCTCGACGACCTAGCGGAAATGGACTTCGACGAAAGGGTAGAAGCGGTGCGTGATGCGTGCCTGCTGGCCCGCGATAAGGACAACGCCTCCGAGGACGACCTCCTCAACGGCCAGGCCGCAGCCACCATCGCCGCGATCTGGGCGGGTGCGCCGTTCAGCGCCGGCGAGACCGCAGACACCTACTCTTTCCTGCGCGCGTCTTCCGTCGAGCTCGACGAGAAGCTTATCGACGCAGCGGTGACGATCCTCGAGGACGTCGACTCCGAGCAGGACGTCGACCAGTTCATCGAGGCACTGTCCTAAGCACTGCGGCCGAACCCCTAAGCTGGCCACGACACATCATTGACGCGCATTCGCATTATCAAGGAGAGAAATCAATGAACCAGGATCTCAGCCAGGACTTCAAGGTCGCCGACCTGTCCCTGCATGAGGCAGGACGCAAGCAGATCGACCTGGCCGAGCACGAGATGCCGGGACTTATGCAGCTGCGTCGCGAATACGCTGAAGAGCAGCCGCTGGCCGGCGCGCGCATCGCCGGTGCGATCCACATGACCACCCAGACCGCGGTGCTCATCGAGACCCTGACCGCCCTTGGCGCCGAGGTGCGTTGGGCGTCCTGCAATATCTTCTCCACCGAGGACCCGGCCGCAGCCGCCATCGTCGTGGGCAAGGACGGTACGCCGGAGGACCCGAAGGGCGTGCCCGTCTTCGCATGGAAGGGCGAGACCCTCGACGAGTACTGGTGGTGCATGAAGCAGATCTTCACCTGGGGTGAGGGCGTGTACCCGAACATGATCCTCGATGACGGTGGCGACGCCACCATGGCTGTGATCAAGGGTGCCGAGTTCGAAAACGCCGGCGCTGTCCCGTCCGCCGCGGACACCGATTCCGACGAGCAGGTCGCCTTCTTCAACATGCTCCGCGAAACCTTGGCGGAGGATTCCACCAAGTGGACCGAGACCGCGAATCGCGTCCAGGGCGTCACCGAGGAGACCACCACGGGTGTGCACCGCCTCTACCACTTCGCCAACGAGGGCACTCTGCCGTTCCCGGCGATGAACGTCAACGACGCGGTGACCAAGTCCAAGTTCGACAACCGTTACGGCACCCGTCATTCCGTCATCGACGGGCTCAACCGCGGCACCGACATGCTCATCGGCGGCAAGAAGGCGCTCGTGTGCGGCTACGGCGATGTGGGCAAGGGCGTCGCCGAGTCGCTCGACGGCCAGGGTGCGATCGTCTCCGTCACTGAGGTCGACCCGATCAACGCGCTGCAGGCGCTCATGGACGGCTTCAAGGTCGTCACCGTCGACGAGGCGATCGGGGATGCCGACATTATCATCACTGCCACCGGCAACCTGGGCATCATCACCTTCGACGACATGCTCAAGATGAAGGACCACGCTGTGCTGGGCAATATCGGCCACTTCGACAACGAGATCGACATGGCCTCCCTGCTGCACCGCGAGGACGTCACCCGGATGAATATCAAGCCGCAGGTGGACCTGTTCACGCTGCCCAGTGGCAATTCCATCATCGTGCTCTCCGAAGGCCGCCTGCTCAACCTGGGCAACGCTACTGGCCACCCGTCGTTCGTCATGTCCAACTCGTTTGCCGACCAGACCATCGCGCAGATCGAGCTGTTCACCAACAACGGCCAGTATGAAAACCAGGTGTACCGCCTTCCGAAGATCCTCGACGAGAAGGTCGCGCGCATTCACGTCGAAGCCCTGGGCGGCACGCTCACCGAGCTGTCCAAGGAGCAGGCCGAGTACATCGGCGTCGACGTCGCTGGTCCGTTCAAGCCCGAGCACTACCGCTACTAGCTCGCTATCGCTCGCTAGTAGAGACTGTAAGGGCAAGCATGATCATCGCTTTAGAAGGAATCGACGGCGCCGGCAAGCACACCCTGGTTCAAAAACTGATCCGCGAACTCCCGACCGTCGACGGGATCGACAGCGCGGCCACGATGGCGTTTCCGCGTTATAACGAGTCCATCCACGCCCAGCTGGCCGCCGACGCCCTGCACGGGAAGATGGGGGACCTCACCGACTCCGCGCACGGGATGGCCGTCATGTTCGCGCTTGACCGGCATGGGGTCGTGGATGAACTGCGGCGCTGGGCGTCGTCGATAAGCGATGTGCTCCTGCTCGACCGCTACGTCGCGTCGAATGCGGCGTACACGTCGGCGCGCACGGGGCGTACCAGCGACCGCGCGTGGGTCGCCGAGCTCGAATTCGAGCGCCTCGGCCTGCCGCGGCCGGACCTGCACGTCCTCGTCGACACCTCGCCGGAGACCGCGCGCGAGCGCGCCGCGAAACGCGAAAGCCTCGACGCCTCTCGCACCCGCGACCGCTACGAACGCGACACCGCCCTGCAAGACGCCACGTACGCGGCCTACGTCGACATGGCGGAACACGACTGGGAGGGCCGGTGGCTCCGCGCGAGCGAAACGGGGCCTATCATGCAATCTATCGGCGCAATTTCGCGCCCACCCGCGCACTAAGGTATGCGGTAACGCAACGCAGCAAGGAGTCAAAGATGACGAACAAGATCCTCGTCGTGGACGATGACCCCGCGATCTCCGAGATGCTGACTATCGTGCTGGAGGCTGAAGGGTTTGAAGCAAAGCCCGTCGTCGACGGCCTCGAGGCGATCCCCGCGTTCCGTGAATACCAGCCGGACTTGATTCTGTTGGACCTCATGCTCCCGGGCATGAGTGGCGTGGATATCTGCAAGGAGATCCGCAAGGAATCCGCTGTGCCGATCGTCATGCTCACGGCCAAGACCGACACCGTCGACGTGGTGCTGGGCCTGGAATCCGGCGCGGACGACTACATCACCAAGCCGTTCAAACCGCGTGAGCTCGTCGCCCGTATCCGTGCGCGGCTGCGCCAGAACACCGACGAGCCCAGCGAAGTGCTCGAGATCGGCGATCTGACGGTCGACGTTCCGCAGCACATCGTCACCCGCGGCGACACCGAGATCAACCTGACCCCGCTCGAATTCGATCTGCTCGTCGAGCTGGCGCGCAAGCCGCACCAGGTGCACACCCGCGAGGAACTCCTCGAATCCGTGTGGGGCTACCGCAATGCCTCCGACACCCGACTGGTCAACGTGCACGTTCAGCGCCTGCGCTCCAAGATCGAGCACGACCCGGAGAATCCCGAGATCGTCCTCACCGTCCGCGGAGTGGGCTACAAGACTGGACGGCCGGGGGTGTAACAGACCCTGGTTACCAACCTGAAACGGGCCAGGGAAAACCTTGCCCAGCGGTGGCGGACCTCGCTGCAGGTCCGGTTCGTGGGCACGGTGCTCATCGTCTCCGCGATCGTCATGGGCGTGCTCGCGCTCGCCCTCGCGTCCGTGGTCACGCAGCGCCTCGTGGACCTGAAACTGGAAAACGCGGAGAACGACCTCGAGCGTGTCCGCGGCACGGTGGAGGAGCAGCTGCGCAATACCTCCGCCACGGGCGCGTCCACCCAGGGGCGCCTCAACACCGCGCGTGCGGCATTGGCACAGAGCTCCCAACAAGACCAACCCGCCACCGGCGCCTACGAGCCGGTGCTCGTGGTGCCGCAGAAGAACGGGGTGATCACCTCCCCGGAGAATTTCACGGTCCCGCAGCGCCTCACCGACTTCGTCGCCCAGGGTCAGGTGGCCTACCAGTTCAACCCCGTCAACAGTGGCGAGCGGATCTACGACGCGCTGATCATCGGCACACCGACTGATTCCGATATTCCGGGGCTGCAGCTCTACCTCGTCATGGACATGCAGTCGGAGCGTCAGACGCTCGCGCTCATGCGCGGCCTGCTCACCTCCGCCGGCATCGTCGTCGTGGTGCTGCTCGTGGGCATCGCGTGGCTGTCATCGCAACAGCTCGTCGCCCCCGTGCGCTCCGCATCGCGCATTGCCGAGCGGCTCGCTGGCGGACACCTGCGCGAACGCATGGCCGTCGAGGGCGAGGACGAGATGGCGCGCCTGGCGCTGTCCTTCAACGACATGGCCGACAACCTGTCGTCCAAGATCACTCAGCTGGAGGAATACGGCGACCTGCAACGTCAGTTCACCTCGGATGTCTCACACGAGCTGCGCACACCGTTGACCACAGTGCGTATGGCCGCCGACATGATCGCCGGGGATGAGGAGAATCTCGAACCGCACACCCAGCGCGCCTCCCAGCTCATGATCCGCGAGCTCGACCGCTTCGAAGCGCTGCTCGCAGACCTGCTGGAGATTTCGCGTCACGACGCCGGTGTGGCCGACCTGTCCGCCGCCAAGATGGACGCGCGCTCGCCGATCGAATCCGCCTGGGCCCAGACCTCTGTGCTGGCCGAGGAGCTCGATGTGGCCGTCGAATTCGACGTGCCCGACGAACCCGTGCAGATGGTCGGCGATGCCCGCCGCATCGAGCGCATCGTGCGCAACCTTTTGGCCAACGCCATCGACCACTCCGAGGGCAACCCGGTGTGCCTCGAACTGGCTGCCAACGACGAAGCCGTGGCCATCACCGTCACCGACGGCGGCGTGGGGCTCAAACCGGGGCAGGAGGAGCTGGTGTTCAACCGCTTCTGGCGCGCCGATTCCTCCCGCAAACGCCACTCCGGCGGCACTGGCCTGGGCCTGGCCATCGCCCGCGAGGACGCGCAACTTCACCACGGCATCCTCGACGCAGCCGGCACCGCCGGTGTCGGCTCCCAGTTCCGTCTCGTGCTCCCGCGTGACCCGGAGGCCGGTTACACACAGGCGCCGCTCGAGCTGCGTGCTCCCGGCGCGCCCGAGGAGGAGGAAGCGCCTGAGCTCGTGCGCACCCAGCGCGACCTGCCTGCCCTGCCTTCTGGCACGTCTCGGCCGGAGGCGTCGACGTCGATGGACGCCTCCGATTTCGCTGCGCCCAAAGACTCCGCCGAATCGGCCGAGGAGCGTGAGCAGTGATGCACGCACAGGTGACCAAGAAGACTGGGTGGGTCCGAGGAGCGCTCGGCGTCTGCTCGGCAGCAACGCTGTTCACGGTCGCGGGCTGCGCGACTCTGCCCACGAGTACAGAGCCGCACGTTCTCCACGCCTTCGAAGGGCGGCCGGACCCGCAGCTGGACATGGAGCCGACCCCGGATGCCGAACCGGATCTCTTGCTGCGCGAATTCTTCGCGGCCTCCGCCAACCCATCCGGACAGTACGAGGCGGCGCGCCGCTACCTCACCGGGCCGATGGGGCAGGCGTGGGAGCCGCACGAGGAAACGCTCATCCTGGACACCTTCGAGCTCACCTCCCGGCCCATGACCGACCAGTCCAAGCGGTCGTATGTGGTGGAAGGGCGCATCGTGGGCAGGCTGGGCCCCGGCGGAGTGTTCCGTCCAGATAACCAGCTGTACGAAGCCACGATGGAACTGGCGCAAGAGGACGGCCAGTGGCGCATTGCGGGCCTGCCCAACGACGTGGTGGTGGACCGCATTGAATTGCGCAACCACTACGAGCCCCGGAACGTCTACTTCTACGACTCCACCGACCAGGGGCTCACCCCGGACCGCCGCTGGGTCTACGCCGGTGCTGCGTCGAAAGAGGACGCGTTGCTCAACCTGCTCGTCGGCGGCCCTTCGTCCGTGATCGCCCCGGCCGTGTCTACCGCCGTGGCAGACGATGTCGCCTACACCGGCTCTACCGATGGCGTGTACCGCTTCACCGGTCTGGCTGATGCAGAAGAAAAGACCCGCGCCCGCTTCGCCGCGCAAGTGGTGTGGACGCTCGCGGCCGCCGGTGTGCCCGGCCCGTACCCGGTCACCCTCAACGGCGTGCCGGTCGTGGGGGAGACCACGGAGCTGTCCACCGACCAGTTCCGGGACCTCAACCCGATCAAGCAGCTCGAGGGCGGACCTGCCCTGTACACCCTGAGCGATGGGCGGGTGAGCAGCCTGGACACCGTTTCCGAGGAAGAAGAGCCCGAGGTGGAACCCGTCGAATCGCTCAACAAGCTCGGCAGCGTGTCGTCGGTGGACATCGGCGACGAGGGCAATTTCGCCGCCGTGATCAACGTCAGCGACGACGAGCAAGCCCTCGTGGTCGGCGATGTCGACGGCACCAACAAAGAAGTGCAGCGCGCCGGCAGCTTCACCCGCCCGAGTTTAGAGCCCGACCACAATGCCGCCTGGGCGGTGGCCGACGGCAAGGGCGTGATCCGCGCTGAACGCTCCACCGCGACCGGCGAGGTGAGCGTGAACAGCGTGCAGGTGGAATTGCCCGAGAATGTGGACGGTGAAATCACCTACCTGCGCTTGTCCGGCAGCGGCTCCCGGGTGGCCATGATCGTCGACGGCCACCTCATCGTCGGTGTGGTGGAGCGCCGCGACGATGGTCAGCGCGCCGTGGTCAACACCACCAAATACGCCGAGGTGGAGCTCGACGGCTCCGCTGTCAGCGTGGATTGGCAGCCGGACGGTTCGCTTCTGGTGGGCACGTCCGCCAGCCAGCGCCCCGTGGTGCGTGTCGAGCAGGACGGCTCTTCGCTCACCGCGCTGCCGTCCGGCAATGTCGGCGGTCCCGTCGTCGCCGTCGGCGCTACCGCGGAGATGATGTACATCACTGACTCGAAGGTGCTCATGCACATGCCGCTACCCACGAAAGATTCGCTGAACTGGCGTGAGGTTCCCGGCCAACAAGGCGTTCGCGCCGCCCCGGTTGTGCCACGGCCATGATCTTCGACCTGTTGTTTCCGCGCCAGTGCGCCGGATGCCGCACTCCCGGAGAAAAGCTGTGCCAGCGGTGCCAGAAGCAGCTTTTATCGCCGCCTTTCCGCGTCACACCGCGCGTTCCGGTTCACGTTCCGGTGTATGCGCTCGGCACATATTCCGACCCGCACCGCGGAGTGATCCTCGCGATGAAGGAGCGCAAGAATCTCGCGGTGCGGCGCGAAATCGGCGCGGTACTCGGTGCGATGCTGCTCCGGCTCGAAGCCAACGGGGAGTTGACGGAGCACTCAGCACTCGTGCCCGCACCGACGCGGCCGTCCTCGGCCCGCGACCGCGGCGGTGACCCCGTGGCTGGAGTCTGCGGCTTCAGTGGCCGGACCGTGCACAATGTGCTCCGGCTGGCGGAGGACACCCCCGACCAGAGCGCACTCAGTGAAGCCGGGCGCCGGCGGAACCTGCAGGGCAATGTCTTCCTCGACTCTGTCCCATCCGGCCCCCTGGTCGTGGTGGACGATGTGGTGACCACGGGGGCGACGCTGCAAGCGAGTGTTGAGATACTGCTCGCCCACGGCGCGGATGTGCGTGGGTGCGTCGTTCTGGCTGCCGCCTGATTTCCGCGTTACAAACATATGAACTCATGTAAACCGTGCGATGGCGGTAGGTATAATTCTAAGTAGAGCGAGCGATCGCGTTCGACGTGTCCGACTAGAAGGAGGAAAGCAGATGACCTCTGCAAACGAGAACAAGAACGAAGCCCTGAGCCCCGCCGCACAGGTGACCATCACGGGCCGCAACGTCGAGGTTCCGGAGCACTTCCAGGAGCGCGTGAATGGCAAGCTGGCCAAGATCGAAAAGCTCGATCCGACGTTGACCTTCTTCCACGTTGAGCTGCAGCACGAGCCGAACCCGCGCCGTGAAGCGCAGGCCAACCGTATCCAGATCACCGCGACCGGCAAGGGCCACCTCGCCCGCGCCGAGGCCAAGGAAGACAGCTTCTACGCTGCACTCGAATCCGCGATCGGCAAGATGGAGCGCTCCCTGCGCAAGGTGAAGGTCCGCCGCGAGATCTCCATGGGCGGCCACCGCAAGCCGAAGTCCACCGGCGAGATCGCAGCCGAGCTCGCCGCAGAGGCAGAGCAGGCACGCGCCAAGGAGAACCAGGAGCAGCCCGCCGACCCGTACGCAGCGCAGATCGAGGATCAGCTGCCGGGCCAGGTCGTGCGCACCAAGGAGCACCCGGCCACCCCGATGAGCGTGGATGCCGCGCTGTCCGAGATGGAGCTGGTGGGCCACGACTTCTACTTGTTCATCAATGAGGAGACCTCTCGTCCGTCCGTGGTGTACCGCCGCCACGCGTACGACTACGGCTTGATCACCCTCGTGCCTGAGGAGGGCGCGGACAACTAGTCCCAGCCCCGCTGACCGCCTGCCCGTTTCCCCGCACCGAGTGCTGGGGGAGCGGGCAGCAGCGTTTTCACAGCTTTCTGCCAGGACAACTGCACGCCTGAAAGTGGTTGCAAACATGCGCGTGCGTACAATGGCGGTTTGAATAACGAGCGGAGTTGTTGCGTTGACTAAGCGCCCTAGCTCTCGCTTACGCCCGATGTATCCAACCGAAAAAGGAAGCACAACGTGTTCGGACTGTCCAAGCTGCTGCGCGCCGGCGAAGGCCGCACAGTAAAGCGCCTTTCCAAGATCGCGGACGACGTTCTCGCTCTGGAGGACGATTACGCCGCGTTGACCGACGAAGAGCTCAAGGCTAAGACCGAGGAGTTCAAGGAAGCGCTTGCGGACGGCAAGTCCATGGATGACATCCTGCTCGACGCATTCGCCACCGCGCGTGAGGCGTCGTGGCGCGTGCTCGGCCAGAAGCATTACAAGGTTCAGGTCATGGGCGGTGCCGCTTTGCACTTCGGCTCCGTCGCCGAGATGAAGACCGGTGAGGGTAAGACCCTGACCTCCGTGCTCCCGGCGTACCTCAACGGCCTGGAGGGCAAGGGCGTCCACATCGTCACCGTCAACGACTACCTGGCCAAGCGTGACGCGGAGATGATGGGCCGTGTCCACCGCTTCCTAGGTCTCGAGGTCGGCGTGATCCTGTCTGAAATGCGCCCGCCGGAGCGCAAGCAGGCCTATGCCGCCGACATCACCTACGGCACCAATAACGAGCTCGGCTTCGATTACCTGCGCGACAACATGACCAAGTCGGTGGATGATATGGTCCAGCGCGGCCACAACCTGTCTCTTATACACATCTCCGAGCCCACGAGACTCCTGAGCATCTCG
>ERZ1031113.213-NODE-213-length-17647-cov-15.882844_pt1 | contig 17647 bp, 17 predicted proteins | sample MGYA00518225_ERZ1031113 | MGnify/ENA primary metagenome ERZ1031113 (study PRJEB33718, sample SAMN03159751) | human skin metagenome | collected 2014-05-20 | study: EMG produced TPA metagenomics assembly of the PRJNA266117 data set (Human skin bacterial metagenome...
CGAGATGCTCAGGAGTCTCGTGGGCTCGGAGATGTGTATAAGAGACAGCCTCCTCCCCGCCCGGTGCCTCGGGCGCTGCCGGGGCCGACGGGTCCGCCGGTGCCGCGGAGCTCGGGGCGGACGGCGCCTGGCCGGTGCCGCCGGTGTAGCTCGGCGTCGGGTTGGAGTAGTAGCCGCCCAGGCCGGTGCCGCCGGAGTAGGGGTTCACGCCCCAGTAGACGGGGTTGGCGTTGGGGAAGCTTTTGAACTCCTGTCCTTCCAGCTCGGTGTCCAGGAACTCCTTCCAGATCTTGGACGGGGTGTTGGAGCCGAACATGTTGCCGCCCCACTCGTTGAAGATCGGGGAGGTGTTGTCGGCGGTGCCCACCCACACGGCCACTGCGAGCTGCGGGGTGGAGCCGACCATCCAGGCGTCCTTGTTGTTGCCGGTGTCGCCCATCTGGGCGGTGCCCGTCTTGGACGCGGACTGGCGGCCGCCGGCGAGGACGGCGTTGGAGTAGCCGGCCACGCCCTGCATGGCCTGGAGGGTGTTGTCCGCCACCTGCTCGGCCACGCGACGCTCGGTGTAGTCGTTGTCCACCTGGTAGAGGACCTCGCCGTTGGCGTCCACGATCTTGTCCACGAAGTGGGTCGGGTGCATCAGGCCGCGGTTGGTCAGTGTGGACATGGCGGTGGCCATGTCCAGCACGCGGGACTGGTACTGGCCCAGCACGATGCCTTCGTACGGCTGGCCGCCGTTTTCGCGCAGGGTCACCGGGATGCCGGGGATGGACTTGGCCACGCCCAGGGCGTGCGCCATGTCGGCGGTGTCCTGCGTAGTGTTGTCCAGCTCGTCCTGGATGCGCATGAAGGCGGTGTTGGAGGACACGGTGGTCGCCTGCGTCATGGACAACATGCCGCCGCCGCCACCGTCCCAGTTCGTCACAGTGATGTTGCCGGGCAGGTGTACCGGGGAGGAGTCGAACTGGGCGGTCAGCGGGATGCCCTGCTGCAGCGCGGCTGCGAGGGCGAAGATCTTGAACGTCGAGCCCGTTTGCAGGCCGGCGTTGGCGTAGTCCCAGCCGGAGGGGTCGTCGCCGCCGTAGTACGCGCGCACTGCGCCTGTCGACGGATCCACGGCCACCGCGCCAGTGCGCGCGTCCTCCTGCAGGTTGGTCAGGCGCTCGCGTGCGATGCGCTCCATGTTGGCCTGGGAGGCGGCGTCGATGGTGGTGGTGATTTGCAGGCCGCGGTTGGTCAAGTCGCTTTCGGTGATGCCCAGTGCCTCGAGCTCCTGGATCACCTGGTTCTTGATCAGGCCGTTCGGGCCGGTGGCCTCGGTGTAGGCGGAGTAGGAGGCCGGGTCGCGTGTTTCCGGGTACACCAAGCCGGCGCGCTGCTCCGGGGTGATCTTGCCCATCTCGACGAGGCCGTCCATGACGTAGTTCCAGCGCTGCTCCGCCGCCTCGCGGTTCGTCCACGGATCCAGCTCGCTGGGCAGCTGGATGGAGGCGGCCAGCACGCCGCCCTCCTCGAGGGTGAGCTGGGACGCCGGCTTGTCAAAGAAGGCGTGCGCGGCGGCCTCGACGCCGTAGGCGTTGCGGCCGAAGTACACAGTGTTCAAGTAGGCGCGGAGGATGTCCTCCTTGGACCACTGGTTGGTCATCTTCACGGAGTAGACCAGCTCGTTGGCTTTGCGCTCGTAGGAGTGCTCGTTGCCCACCAGCGCGTTTTTCACGTACTGCTGGGTGATGGTGGAGCCGCCGCCTGCAGAGGTGTTGCCGGTGATCTGCCCCAGCGCCGCGCGGGCGAAACCGGTCGGCGAGAAGCCCGAGTTGGTCCAGAAGTCGCGGTCCTCCGCGGCCAGCACAGCATTCTGCACCTCCTCGGGCACAGATTCGAGGGGCACCTGCTCGCGGTTGCCCTCCGGTGGCACGAGGCGGGCGAGCTCGTTTTCGCCGTCGTTGAAGTAGATCGAGGAGATCTGCGCCGTCTCAATCTCGCCTGGACCCGGGACCTCGGCCTTGGAGTACTTCCACATAAACCAGCCGACCGGCACGCAGGCGAGCAGGAGGAGGAACAGCAAGAAGGCAAGCACCCACTGCCACGCGCGGGACTTCTTCTTTTTCTTCACGGCCGTGGTGCCGCTGGAGCCCTTCGCCTTCGCCGTATTCTTTTCAGCGCTCTGTTCAGTCACACGTTTTCCCTGCACAATTGCACCCGCCGCGCCCGCGGGGAGGGCAAACGGGCGAGCTACCTACTACATTCCTACCGGACACCCTACCTGCCCAGTTCGGATTCACACTACTGGTACGGCTGTGACTTCTTGTAACAGATGGTTCCACTTGCACGACGGGCACACCTCCACCACGTGGACGGTCAGCGCCCCCACCTCGCCCACGAGTCTGTCTATCTCCTCCTCGCTGCGCGCGGTGCCTGTGCGCCTGCCCAACTTTTCGGAGTAGACCCAGCGCACGTCACGCATCACTTCGCCGCACACGGGGCAGGGTCGGGCGGAATCCTCGCCGTGGTGCTGCGCGGCGGCGCGGAGCAGGAAGTCGGCGTCGCACACCTCGTCGATAGGCAAATGCCCCCGCTTGAGTTCGCGCAGCGTCTGGCGGCGCTGCCACTCGTGGGACACCTCGTGCTCGTACGTGAACATCCCGGCCATCATAACCCCAGTCCTTGCTGCTAGATTTTGAAAAGTACTTGGAAGAAAGAGGTGCACAGTGGCGGCGCACGACGAACCCTCCGCGGAAGCCATGCGGATCGCGGCGGACATCCGCCCAGCGATGACCAGCCTGTACGTGGCGTACTTCCGCAACGCGGAAGACTCGGACCTGACCGGCCCGCAACTGTCCGTGCTGCACAGGCTTGGCTTCAGCGGCCCCACGCGAATTAGCAGGCTGGCCGCCGAGGAAGGCGTGCGCCTGCCCACGGCCTCCAACACCGTCAACCAGCTGGAAAAGCGCAATCTGGTGCGGCGCGTGCGTTCGGTGGACGACCGCCGCGGCGTGTCCGTGGAGCTGACAGATTTCGGCCGCGCTGAGCTGGAGCGCGTCGGCGCAGAGCGCACCCGCTCCCTCGCCCAGATGCTCAGCGCGCTGGATGCGGAGGCGCTGGAGAAGCTGGACTCGTTGACCGGGGTCCTCAACGACCTCGCCCGCGCGTACGCCACCGGTTCCGCGGACTAACCGCTTTCCCTCTCCAGGACGGCACATGTTTATGATGTCTGTATTATCTGAAAACTCGCGTATGCGGACATGTGTCAAGGAGGAAGGCCCTGAGCAGCTCCCCAAGCGCTGACAGCGCCCATCTTGCGGCCCTTGCCTTTCCCCTGCGCGTGCTTGTGGGCTGGGACGTGGCAAACACCGAGGCAGTGGAATTCGCCGCCTGGCTCGGCCGCTCGCTGCCGGTGACCGTGCAGGTGATGTCCAGCACCCAGTCCAAATGGACAAAATCCCTGGCCAACGCCACCAAGGGCCGCAAGAAGCGCATGAAGGAGGCGCAGGCCACCTTCGACTCCCGCGTGGAGAAGGCGCTGACGGAGCACATCCCGCGCGAGCAGTGGTCGAAGGACGTTTCCCGCCTCGTGGACAGCAAGGACAGGGTGCGCTCCCTGTACGAGACCGCGAAGGACTTCGGCGCGGACCTGATCCTGATGGGCTCTCGCGCGAAGACGCCGAAGGGCCGGTTCCGCCCGTCCAGCGTTGCGGACGAGATGATGCGCTCCTGCCCCGTCCCGCTGGGGCTTGCGCCACGCGGGGTGAAGCTCTCCAAGAAGGGCATCACCCGCGTGACGTACGCGATCGTGGCGGAGGACGACCCAGCTGAGCCGGAGTTTTCCGGCCTGGACTACGCCACCGCTCTGGCCTGCAAGTTGGGGCTGCCGCTGCGCATTATCGCGTTTTCCCCCACCGCCTACGAGAAGCACACGTCCACCTGGAACGAGCAGACGCTGGGCATGCTCGACCACGCCCGCGACTACGCGTGGGCGCTGGCGGCGGAGGTCGCGCCGGACGTGTGCGACACCTTCCACGTCACCAGCTCCGTCTCGGCGGCGAAGAGCTGGAAGCGCTCCATTGATTCGGTGAAGTGGAAAAAGGGCGACATCATGTTCCTGGGGACCCATCCGTCGCCCCAGTTCACCAGCGTGTTTGTGGGCACGCTGGAAGGCGAGTTCATCCGCTACGCCTCGGTACCTGTGGTGGTGTGCCCGCACTCCCCGAAGGCGCAGTAGGTTGGGCTCCATGGAGCACCCGGAGAACGACCTTCACTCCCCCGCCGACCGTTTCTCGCGTATGCGGCCCGAGCCGCGCTCCTTCGACGAGCTCGCGGACCAGCCGGATCCGCTGGAGGTGGACCGGAAAAACCGCCGCTCCACCCGCCAGGCGATCACGTTCGCGATGAGCACGGTAGCCGTGACCCTACTGCTGGCGTTCATTCTTGCGGTGATCTCGCGCGCGCAGGGCGGTCCGCTTTGCGACGGCAGCTCCGCCTGGCTCTGCACCGAGTCCTGGCGCACGTGGTGGGCCATGACCACCTCGATCCCGCCGGTGGTGGGGCTACTGACCTGCGCGGTGATCACCGTGCGCAAGCTCAACCGCTACGAACGCTGGATCCCCTGGATCGGCGTGTTCTGGATCCCGCTGGTGCCCTTCACCATGGCGTGGTTGATTATCACGCTGGGGATCTTGGCTACGCAGTAGCGCGCTGGGCGCACTCCCCGCAGTACGGGTTGTTTTCGCGGCAGTCCTCGCAGCTCAAGTACTGGCGGCGGCACTCCGGCTCGTTGGCGCAGTTGTAGAACTGGTTCGTGGCCGCGCCGCAGTGCACGCAGTGGCCGAGCTGCACGTAGTCCGGGTCGCCCGGCGCGCCGAACTCGGTGTGCATGCGGTCGTCGAAGACGTACAGCGAGCCCTCCCACAGCCCCGAGTTGCCGAACTTTTCGCCGTAGCGGACGATGCCGCCGTCGATTTGGTAGACCTCCTTGAACCCGCGGTTGATCATAAGGCTGGAGAGCACCTCGCAGCGGATCCCGCCGGTGCAGTACGAGATGACGGGCTTGTCCTTCATCCAGTCGTACTTGCCGGAGTCCAGCTCTTTGATGAAGTCGTGGGTGGTTTCCACATCCGGCACCACCGCGCCCCTGAACCGGCCGATCTCTGCTTCGCGGGCGTTGCGGCCGTCGAAGAACACGGCCTCGGGGTTGTCGGCCACCAGCTCGTTGACCTGCTCCGGGGTGAGGTGCACTCCCCCGCCAACCACGCCATTGTCGTCCACCTCGAGCTCGCCCGGCGCGCCGAAGGAGACGATCTCCTCGCGGGCCTTGACGCTGAGCTTGGGAAAGTCTTCCGCCCCGCCCTCGGACCACTTGAACTCGATGCCCTTGAAGTACTCGCGGGTTTTCTTGGCGTAGGTCTTGCAGGCGCGGATGTCGCCGCCGACGGTGCCGTTGATGCCGTCCTTGGACACGATGATGCGCCCAGTCAGCCCCAGTCCTTCGCACAGGTCCCGCTGCCACAGGCGCACCGCGTCCGGGTCGGCGATGGGCTGGAACTTGTAGTAGAGCAGGATCTTGCTGGTCATGCCTGGCAGTCTATGTCCACCCAGGCCAGCGGGGAAAGTTAGAGGTCGAAGGCTTTGAACGCGATAGCCAGCGGCACTCCCAGCGCTTCCCCGCCCTGCGTGGCCGCCCCGCCGACGATCTCCGCGCCGCTGGGGTGGTCCGGTAGCGCCTGGAAGTACGCCTCGTGGGCGTCCAGCGACTGTGCGCCTTTCTCCACGTGCCGCTGCTCCACCGCCACCGCGACGTCCGGCTCGTGGGCTCCGGTGACCAGCAGCGTTTCCGCCTGGTGGCGCGGGCCCAGCTCCGGGAAGAGGAACTCGTTGCCAGCGTCGCGCGCGGCGTCCACCGCCGCTATGCCCGCCACCCGGTGGTCCGCCTGGTTCAGGCCCCACGGGGCGACAACGCTCCAGTCCTGGGTGAGCACCACGGTGGGTTTGAAGGTGCGGATCTTTCCGGCGATGGCCTTGCGCAGCTCAAGGGTGTGTTCCAGCAGGCCGTCGGTGAAGTCGAGCATCTCCAGCTCCCCTGCGCCGACGATGTCGCAGGCGCGGCGTTGCTCCTTCGCGCGGATCTCGCGCACCTGCACAGGATCCCCGCCCGCGATGCCGTGCTCGCCGTGCGTGAGCAGCAGGTACGCACCTCGATACCGTCTTCGGCCCATTTGGCCACGGCGGCCGAGGCGCCGTACTCCATGTCGTCGGGGTGGGCGACGACGGCGAGGACGCGTGCGCCGTCGCTAAGCGAAAGCTCCCGCACCTTAACCCCGCTTTTCCTTGAACGCGTGGGCGTCGCGCGTGTACACGCGGCGGTGGGTGCCCACCTTGTGGCCGGGCAGCTTGCCGTCGTCAATGAGCTTGACCACGAACGGGCGCGAAACGCCGAGCAGGTTGGCCACCTGCTGGGTGGTCATCTCCTCGTCCGGTTCGGGCGGGCGCACCAGGCGGCCCTCCGCGAGGTCCTCGAGCAGGTCACGGACCCACACGGCGGTCTGTTTCGGCAGCGTGACGTGGTCTTCTGCGCGCGTGCGCGCCACGGAAAGGTTGTTGTTGAGCTCTGCTAATGCGTCTTCCACCGGCGATTGCTGTTCCCGCATGTGCTCGACAATAAACTACAACCGAAACGAGCGCAATAGTTAGTGTTGGAAAACTTAGCGTTTGTGGTACAACGCCTTGCGCCAGTACTTCGGCTCCGAGGTGGCCAGCACGCCAAGGTTGCGGAAGATACCCTCGTCTACGGACCCCAGAATCGTGGTGATGTGCGCGTCGCACCCGCGCAGCGACTTCAAATGCTCCAGTGCCAGCGCCGCGTCCGGGTTGCCGGACGCCGACACGGACAGCGCGATGAGCACCTCGTCGGTGTGCAGACGCGGGTTCACCGAGCCCAGGTGGCGGGTCTTCAGCGTCTGGATCGGCTCGATGGAATCGGGGGAGAGCAGGTGCACGTCGTCGTCGATGCCGGCCAGCAGCTTTAAGGCGTTGAGCAGCACCGCGGCGGACGGTCCGAGCAGGTCGGAGGTCTTGCCGGTGACGATGCGCCCGTCCGGCAGCTCCAGCGCCGCGCCCGGCTTGCCGGTGCGCTCCGCCACCTCGAGCGCGGGCGCGACCACCACGCGGTCCTCCACGGAAAGGTCCGCCTTGCGCATGACGTTGAGGTTGCGGTCGGAGATGGTGGAGTCGGCGTCGGCGCGGCGTTCGTCCACAAGCGCCGCGAAGTAACGGCGGATGATCTCCTGCTCGGCGGCGTGGCGACACGCGGCGTCGTCGGAGATGCAGTAGCCCGCCATGTTCACGCCCATGTCGGTCGGCGACTGGTACGGGTCCGCGCCGGTGGCCTCCCGCAGCAGCGTCTTCAGCAGCGGGAAAACCTCGATGTCGCGGTTGTAGGAGGAGACCTTCTCCCCGTAGGCGTCCAGGTGGTACTGGTCGATGACGTTGATGTCGTCCAGGTCCGTCGTGGCGGCCTCGTACGCCAGGTTCACCGGGTGCGACAGCGGCAGGTTCCAGATGGGGAACGTCTCAAACTTGGCGTAGCCAGCGTCAATGCCGCGCTTGTGCTCGTGGTACACCTGGGAAAGGCAGGTGGCCAGCTTGCCTGAACCGGGCCCCGGCGCGGTCATGACCACCAGGTCGCGGGAGGTTTCCACGTAGTCGTTGCGGCCGAAGCCTTCCTCGCTGACCACTTTCGCGGTGTCGTTCGGGTAGCCCGGGATCATGTAGTGGCGCGCCACCTTCAGCCCCAGCCGGCCAAGGCGCTCCACGAACGCCTCCACGTTCTGGTTGTGGCCCTCCAGCTGCGTGACCACAACGTTTTCCACCAAAAACCCGCGGTCCCGGAACACGTCGACAAGCCGCAGCACGTCGTCTTCGTAGCTGATGCCCAGGTCAGCGCGCATCTTCTGGCGCACCACGTCGCCGGCGTTGAAGCAGATGACAATCTCCACTTCGTCCTTGATCCGGTCCAGCATGGCGATCTTGTTGTCGGGCGTGAATCCGGGCAGGACGCGGGAGGCGTGGTTGTCGTCGAAAAGCTTGCCGCCCATTTCCAGGTACAGCTTGCCGCCCACCTCCGCGCGCCGTTCCTGGATGTGCTCGGACTGCATTTGGATGTATTTTTCGCGGTCGAACCCGATCTCATACGGCATGGGTGCAATAGTACAGTCAGCGACCGTGCCTGAGGGTCATGTCATTCACCGGCTTGCGCGCCGCTTCAACACGGATTTCCGCCCCGCGCCGGTCTCCGCGAGCTCCCCGCAGGGGCGCTTCGAGCCTTCGCTTATCGACGGCACTCCGCTCACCCACGCTGCAGCCCACGGAAAGCACCTGTTTCTGCATTTCACGGACGCGATGGTGCACGTGCACCTGGGGCTGATCGGGAAGTTCTCCTTCGAACCGGCCGACACGCTGCGCGGCCAAATCCGGCTGCGGCTCGTGCCGGACGGGGGAGCAGGGGATATAGCCGCCCACCTGCGCGGACCACAGACATGCGCCTACATCACCCCGGCGGAGCAGCAGGCGATTCTGGACGCCGCCGGCGAGGACCCGCTTTCTCCCGCCGCAGACCCGGACGCACTGTTCGAGCGGGTGCGGCGCTCCCGGCGCGCCATCGGCTCGCTGATGATGGACCAGGCGTACTTCGCCGGGGTGGGCAACATCTACCGCGCCGAGCCGCTGTTTCGCCAGGGCATCTCCCCGTTCACCCCTGGCCGGGAGCTGGGCCGTGAGCGTTTCGACGCCATCTGGGCCGACCTGGTCGCGCTCATGGCCGACGGGGTGGCCACCGGGCGCATAGACACAGTGCGGCCCGAGCACTTGCCCGAGGCGATGGAGCGCGCCCCGCGGGAGGACGACCACGGGGGAGAGGTCTACGTCTACCGCCGCACCGGCGAGCCTTGCCACGTGTGCGGGCACCCGGTGGACAAGCAGCAGTTTGAGGGCCGCAACCTGTTCTTTTGTCCGTCCTGCCAGGCGCTTTAAACCGCGCGTACCCTGGTGCGCATGTACGCCACCACTTACACCGCAGACCAGATCCGGGCCGCGGAAGCGCCGCTGCTGGCGGCGCAGGCCCACCCCGATGAACTCATGCAGTCGGCAGCGCACGCGGTGTTCGAGGCGGCGGAGGCGATGCTGGGGAACGGTGCAGGCGGCCGCATACTCGTGCTGGCCGGGCCGGGCGGCAACGGCGGCGACGCGCTCTACGCCGGTGCCGAGTTGCAGCTCGCCGGCCACAACGTGGATGCGTTGCTGACTGCCGGACACGCCCAAGAGCGGGCCCTTTCGGCGTTCACCAACGCCGGCGGCACTGTGCTGGAACGGCTGCCCGAAGGTTCCGCGGAATACGCCCTTGCCATCGACGGCATCACCGGCATCGGCGGATCCGGCGGGCTGCGCGGGGAACTCGCAGACGTGGTTGCATGGCTGCGGGGCGTGCAGGTTCTGGCTGTGGACGTTCCCTCCGGCGTGGATGCAAACACCGGCGTAGCGGGTGAGCTGCACGTTTCCGCCGATGCCACCGTCACGTTCGGCGGGTGGCGACGCGCCCACGCGCTTGCCCCGGAGTGCGGGGTGCAGCTGCTCGCGGACATCGGCCTGCCGGGGCGCCCGCTGCACAGTGCGCTGTTGGAAACCCTGCCCGAATGGGCGCATGAGGGACCCGCACTAGTGCTCGCCAACCGGGCCGTGCCAGGCCCCGGCCATTGGCCCAGTAGTCTCACCCCGCTCCGTGCCGCGTCGGTCCGCCCCGTCGAGCCGGGCCCTTACGACGACAAGTACAGCGGGGGAGTAGTGGGCATCCGCGCAGGCAGTACCGGGTATCCGGGGGCTGCGGTGCTCGCCGTGTCCGGCGCGGTGCTTGCCACGCCCGCCATGGTCCGTTACGTCGGGCCGCAGGCCACTGAGGTGGTGCGGGCGCATCCGGAGGTCGTCGTCACGCAAACGCTCGAGGATGCGGGACGGGTGCAGGCCTGGGTGTTCGGCCCTGGCGCCGGCACCGACAAGGTGGCCGCCGCTGAGCTCTCCTGGATCTTGCGCCAGGAGGTGCCAGTGCTCATCGACGCCGACGGCCTCACCCTCCTCGCCGAACACCCTGACCTGCGCCAACAGGTGGCGAAACGGCAGCAGACTACAGTGCTCACGCCCCACGACGGCGAGTTCGCGCGCCTCCAGAAAGCGGCCGGAGTTGCCGCGGGAATCCGCTTCGAAGAGACACTCGCTCTCGCTGCAACGCTGTGCGCGACCATCGTGCGCAAGGGCCGAATCACCCTGGTCGCGCCGGAGGACGAGCCGCACCTGATCCACGCCGTCGACGCCGGCCATTCTTGGGCTGCGACACCCGGCTCCGGCGACGTGCTCGCTGGCATCATGGGTGCGCACCTGGCGCTGGCTGCGGCACGCACCCCATACGCCGACGCCGCCATAGCCGCCACAACCACCGGGGCGGTGACCGTCCACGCGCTCGCAGCGTCACTCGCCGCCGAGACCCCGTTCGGCCCCGCCACCGCGCCGGCTAGCCGCATCGCCGAATTTGTCCGCCCCGCGACCGCGCTATGCACCCGGGACACCCATGCTTGACGCCGTCGTTGTCGGCGCCGGCCAGTCCGGCCTGGCCGTGTCGTACTACCTGCGTAAATATGGCGCTTCGTTTGTTGTTCTCGACGCCTCCGATGAGCCCGGCGGGGCATGGCCGCACTACTGGGACGCACTGACTCTGTTCTCCCGCGCGGAGTTTTCTAACCTGCCCGGCTGGCCCATGCCCCACTACGACGGCTACCCGCCGCGCGATCACGTCGTTGAGTATTTGTCCGACTACGAGCAGCGCTACGACCTGCCCATCCGACGAGGTGAGCGCGTCAAACACGTGCTTCACGACGGCTCCGCTTTCCACCTCAACGGCCACTCCACCCGCAATGTGGTGATGGCCACCGGCATCTGGTCCGCACCGTTTGTGCCCTTCATCCCCGGGTCGTTCGCGGGGGAGCAGGGGCACTCGGCTCAGTATCGGCGGCCGGAGGATTTCGCCGGGCAGCGCGTCGCTGTCGTCGGGGGCGGAAACTCCGGTGCGCAGATCGTCGCGGACCTCGCACTCGGCGGGGTGGACGTGCAATGGTTCACCCGCCGACCGCCCGCGTTCATGCCGGAGGATGTCGACGGCGAGCAGCTTTTCCGCCGTAACCGCGAGCGCTTCGTCGCCATCTCACGCGGCGAGGACGATCCCGGAGGCGCCGATTTCGGCGGCGACATCGTCCTCGTCCCCGAAGTCCGCCGGGCCCGATCACTCGATCTGCTGGACGCCGAACCCATGGTCGAGTCGTTGGACGAGCTCTCGGATTTCGACGCCCTGATCTGGGCCACCGGCTTCCGCCCCGCACTGTCTCCCGTGCGGGGGTTGGAGCGCGGCCTGGACACGCCCGGCCTGTTCGTCCTGGGCTTCGACTCGCTCAACGGCCCCGGCGCCGGGACCATCGGCGGTGTGAGCCCCTTCGCCCGCGACATCGCCCGGCGCATCGCGAGCAAGGGCTAGCGCGTCCGCCCCATAACCGCGGATCCAGCTATCAGGTCCTCAACAATCGCTGTTTTACGCCGAATAGCTGGGCCCTTGTAGCTGGAAACAGCCCACCGACCCAGACATCCCGGCTCGAATTTGGTGGGTGCGGACCAATAGTTGGTCCCTGCTTGATTGTCCACAATGCGGAGTTGTGGAGTCCGCAAGCTCAGCACCGATGACACCAACATCGAAACCGCCATCCGCGCCTTGCTCCTCAAATCGTTTGTCCGCAACCAATAGTTGGCCCACCTCCAGTTGTCCGCACTGCGGAGTTGCGGAGTCCGCAAGCTCGAGCAAAAGCACCGCACAGATGCTGTGACCGCCCGCCCCATAGCCGCGGATCCAGCTATCAGGACCTCGACAATCGTCGTTTGGGAGCGCGGACAAAAAGTTGGAGTGTTGGGGGCTGGAAGGTATTCCGATGCCCGCAGGGTTTCCATCTGATATCCGCGATGGTGCGGTTGAGAGGTTTTTGGCTGGGTCGTCTGCCCGTGAGGTCTGCGACTGGGCTGAAGACGTATGTGGTCGCCGACCGTCGGTGGCCACGGTCGGCAACTGGGTTGCAGCCAGACGTCGCGGCCAGTTGTTTGATGGCACGCGACGCGCCTACGACGCTGAGACCATCGCGAAGGTTGTCGCACGCAGGTTGACCTCGCAGGCGACGGTGCGTGATATTGCCGTGGAGTTCGATGTCAACGACACCGCGGCGCTGACCTGGACGAAGCGGTATTGGCCAGACGATGACGAACGTGATTCGGCAGCGTCGATGACGTTCGACGAGGCGTTTGCGGTGACAATGGAGCGTGTGAGCAAACACCGCAAAGTCCAACGCAACCATCAGCAGCAGCGAGTCGATGAGGCAGCCGATGCGAAGAAACCACCCCGGCCAGTCAACGAGTGGCTGCCAGGGCCTGGGCCGATAGACGATATCGCTGATTTACCCAGTGACATGGACGAGCTGAAAAAGCTCGTTGTTGAGATGCGCGACCGGGAAACGGTCAAAGACGCCATTATCCACGTGCTCATGAGCGATGGTGAGCCACGGGGAAAAGACAACGTCCGCGACGGTGAGTCGCGGGGAAAAGACGACGTCCGTGACGGTGAGCTGTCCACCGCGGCGAAAGCCGCTGTGGTGGTTGCCCTCACGGACGCCCACGGGTTTTCCATCGCCAAAGCATGCGCGGTTGTCGGGATTGCGCAGTCGACGTTTTACTACCACCGACACACCCACACCAAGGTGGTGCACCAGCGCGAACAGCGCCGCGCTGCACTCAAACCGTTGATCTTGCAGGCGGCAGCCGAATCCGGGCAAAGCTACGGCTACCGGCGCATCCACGCCTGGCTGAAGATCATGGGGCATACGGTGTCGGAAAAGATCGTGCGCACTCTCATGCAAGAGCTTGGGTGCCGCCCGCCGGCGAAAGCGTCGGGCAAATACTCCTCCTACACCGGTGAAACCGACCACAAACCGGCAAACCTGCTGCTGATCACCCCAACCAGCAACAGCGACGATGACGGGGATGCGGATGTGGATGTGGCCCGGCCGGTTGTTGCACCGTCGCAGTACTTTATCGACCACGCCGACGCTCAGGGGCTGACCCACGATTTCCACGCGGATGCCCCGTGGGAGAAAATCGGCACCGACGTCACCGAAATCCACTGCCCAGACGGCAAACTATTCCTGTCGGCAGCGATCGATTTCTACGACGGGATGCCGATTGCGGTCACCATGTCGACGTCGCCGAATCACGACCTGGTCGCTGAAATGATCGCGCGAATCGACGAGGTCAAACCAGACGGTGCGCAACCGATTATCCATTCCGATCGTGGTGGGCTCTACCGCAGTGAACGCTGGGTCAGTCTGATTACCGACCACACCCACAACATCTTGGATTGCCCCGACTGCGAGGCCGATACATGGTGCGGCAACCGGTGGCGCTACATCCCGTCACTGTCACGCAAGGCCACCAGCGGCGACAACGCGCGCACCGAAGGCTTCTTCGGCACGATGAAACAAGAACTGCTCAAAGGCAGGCCTGTGGTGTCAACGATGACGGTGGCGCAGATGCGCGACTATATTGACACCTACATCGACTTCTACATCCACAGACGATTGAAGTCGACACTCGGCGACGGCTACACCACCATCGCCGAACACCGACAAGCACTGAGTGCATAACAACGAGACAAAGTCCCCCAAACGCACTCCAAAAATTTGTCCGCGCTCCCTTTTTCGCTTGGTAGCCGGTTCTAGGTAGCCGGTTTTTGGGAGGGGGCGCTCTGGGCGCGCGGGACTAGCCCGCCAGGACCACCGCCACGGCGGCGCTGTTGTTCGCGGCCTGCTCCGGGATGCTCGTCGCACCCTCGGGGAGGTCGCCCTTCGCGCGGGCGGCGCCGCCGACGCGGCGGGCGATGTCTGCCGCCACCTGCTCAGCGCCCGGGACGGCCGGGTCGAAGAAGACGTAGGTCTCCGGGAAGACGCCGTAGACCTGCTCCGGCATGTTCATCACCGCGGCGTCGGGGGAGCTGTTGGCGACGTTGTACTGGCCCTTCAGCTGGTCCGCGGTGCGGCTGGCCAGGTCCGGGGTGCCGGAGTTGTTGTAGACGTACACCTGGGCCGACGCGTTGTCGAGGCCCGCGCCCGCCGGTGCCGGGGCCGGCGCCGGTGCGGGCTGGCCGTTCTCGCCCTGGCCCTCGGCGCCCTCCGGACGCTGGGCGTTCGGGTCCTGCGCGTTCGGATCCTGGGCCGGCTGGCCGTCGGTGGTCTGGGTGTTTTGATCGGCGCCCGTTGCTGCGCCGCCCTGGCCCTCGGCACCCTGACCAGCGCCGTCAGCGCCCTGGCCGTTCTGGCCAGCGCCGTCGCCGGCCGGCGCCGCCGCGGAGGTGCCCACCACGGTCGACGAGGTCGGCGCGGCGCCCTCGCCGTCGCCGCCCTTGTCGTCCTGCGTCATCTTCCAAATCCCCCACAGCGCCAGCAGCGCCGCCACGGCGATCAGGATCATCGCCAGGCCGCGCTTCGGCAGGCCGCCTTCCGCGGGGCCGCCAGCAGCAGCCGCCTTACGACGTCCCTTCGGCTCACCCTCGTAATCCTCCTCGTAGGCGCCGTCGTAGGGCTCGTCGTAAATAGCGTCGTCGGCGTTGCGGGAGCGACGGCGCGCCCCAGCAGCACCAGCAGCACCAGCAGCGCCCGCCGCGGCGGCGCCTGCGCCGGGGAGGTGGCGGGTGTCGTCGGCGTACCCGGCCTGGCCGGCACCGTAACCGGCACCGTAATCGACGTCCTCGATGTACTCGGAGTCGTCGTCGCGGCGGTGGGCGCCGCGGTATTCGGCGTCGTCGACGATTTCGGCGTCGATCGGCTCGGCATCGTACGAGCCGTCGTACGCCTCGTCGTACGCGCCGCCAAACGAGTCGGAGTTGCCGGTGTAGCGCGTGGAGCCGGAGCCCGGCTCGAACTCGAAGTCGGGACGGTTGTTGCCATAGTTGTCGTTAGTCACATCGGCAACTCTAACCACACCGCCCCGGAATCCAGGCGCAACACACCGTAAAGCTGAACTAGAGGTTGGGGGACCTTTGGTCGTCGCGAAGCCTTTGCAAACGCCGCACCAGTTGGGGCTCGGCCGCAAGCGCATCGGGCGAGTCGAGCAACCTATTCAAACGCTGGTAGTAGCGGATGGGCTGCATGCCCAGCTCAGCGCGCACCGCATCCTCGCGCGCGCCGATCGACCTGGGGGCGCGCGCGGCGAAGCGGAGCACGGAAAGGTCGGTCTCTGAAAGCATGCCTAATATATTGGCATGACCATCCGACCCATCGTTATCCACGGCGACCCGGTGCTGCACGAGCCGACCAAGGAAGTCACGCAGCCCGTCGAGGAGCTGCAAGAGCTCATCGCCGACATGCACGAAACCATGGACGCCGCCCACGGCGTGGGCCTGGCCGCCAACCAGATCGGCGTGCCGCTGCGCATCTTCGTCTACCACTGCCCGGACGGCGAGACCATGCGCCGCGGCACCGTGATCAACCCGGTGCTGGAGACCTCCGAGATCCCGAAGACCATGCCGAGCGACACCGGCGAGGACGACGAAGGCTGCCTGTCCGTGCCGGGCTACGGCTGGCCCACCGGCCGCGCGGACTGGGCGAAGGTGACCGGCCTGGACGAAAACGGCAACGCAATCGAGGTCGAGGGCACCGGCTTTTTCGCCCGCTGCCTGCAGCACGAAACGGGCCACCTGGACGGCTTTTTGTACACGGACGTGCTCACGGGCCGCTACAAGAAGGAGGCCAAGCGCGTGATCCGCGACAACGGCTGGAAGGAAGCCGGCCACACCTGGCTTCCGGGCACGGACGAAGATCCGTTCGGCCACGACGATTAACGCGCTAAGATATCCGCCATGCGTATCCCCGCCGCCATCACCGCCGCGTCGCTCACCCTCGCTCCGGCGACGCCCGTGGAGCCAGTTGAGCAATTGCTTGACGACGTCTCCGCCACCCACGAAACCTCCATCACCGCCATCAACAGCGCGGAGACGGACGACGAGGTCCGAGACGTGCTCATCGCCTGGCGCAAGGAGCTCATCGCAGCCTCCGACGAGCTGGCCGAGCTGCGCGAGGACGCCGCCGAAGACGGCCTGACCGAAGAGGAGAAGGCCACCTTCGACGACGCCGCGAAGACGCTGAAGCGCGAGCGCGCCGGCGTGCGCGAGCTGCGCGCGGAGCTTCTGCCTGACGACGAACCCGTGGTCGTCCCCGCCCCCATCGATGGCCTCGGCGGGATCCTGGGCACCACCGCGATCGACGCGTTCGAGCGCTCCGAGGCCGGCGACGCGCCGATCGTGTTCGGCATCCCCGGCGGGGAGCGGGAGGCGACCAAGCCGACGGTGGTGGGCGAGCCGACCACTTCCACCACGGCCACCACCTCCGCTGAGACCACCACCACGGCCACCACCTCCGCCGCGTTCGGCCCCGAGGTGACCCACAGCGTGGAGCGTCTCCAGGACACCGAAACCTCGACCGACGAGACCACCACCCCGGAAACGACGACGGAGACCACCACCACGGGCACGGCAACCGAATCCGCCACGTCCACCACCACGGACTCGTCGACCAGCTCTTCCTCGTCCACCACCACGGACACCTCCGCAACCACCACCGCGTCCTCGACCACCACGTCGAGCAGCCGCACGGTGCTGGAAAACCGCACCACGTCGGCGACGTCCAGCTCGACCACACCCACCTCATCCTCGTCCACCACGTCGAAGACGTCGTCGGCCACCACGACCGAGGACGATGACGAGCGCGACGACGACCTCGCCGACACCGGCACCCCGATGCGCGCCCTGATCGCCATCGGCATGCTCTCGCTGATGATCGGCGCTGCCCTGGTGCTGACCGGCGCGATCCGCCCGCGCGGGGCCCGCAAGTAGGCGTGTCCCGGATTTTCCGCTCAGACGACGTCGCGGTGGGCGACCGCGTCGTGGTGCGCCAGCGCCGCGGCGAGCACGCCAGCGACATCATCGGGCACGTGCTCAGCCTCGACCCGCTGGTGATCCGCCCGCAGGAGGTCGGCGGCTTCCCCTCCTCCAAGGAGGCGATCGAGGTCACGGACCTGCACATCATCAAGAAGCTCTCCCCGCGCACCGTGCGCAACTCGGAAATCCGCGGGCTGGAAAAACGCCTCGCGGACCGCCTCACCATCCGCGAATCCGCGTGGGCCGGCGGCTGGCTCATGCGCGTCGGCGACACCGAGGAGGCCAACTCCGCGGTCCCGCTCGGCCCCTCGGCGGGCTTCGAGCCCTTGCCTATCGACGCCATCCGGTCCTTCTACGACCAGCGCGACCTGCCGGTGCGGCTGGTCATCCCGGAGCGGATCGGCAAACCGGCGCTGAAGGTGCTGGGTAGCGCATGGGAGCTCCGGGACGAGCAGGTTGTCTGGGTTGCGGGGGAGGCCTTTGGCGTGGCGTCGATAGGCGAAGTGCCCGAAGGGGCGCTGGAGCACCACCGTAGGCGGCTGGCGCTAGGCTAGGCCGCATGCGAATCGCCACATGGAACGTCAACTCGGTGCG